>Ga0116118_1000405_pt1 | contig 25332 bp, 28 predicted proteins | sample June2015DPH_11_5_FD_89723 | JGI IMG/M metagenome (GOLD analysis project Ga0116118, IMG submission 89723) | Peatland microbial communities from SPRUCE experiment site at the Marcell Experimental Forest, Minnesota, USA - June2015DPH_11_40 | ecosystem: Environmental > Terrestrial > Soil > Wetlands...
CGATGCCCAAGTTGGATGTCAACAGCCGAATGGATTACGCAGCCGCTTGGTGATACTCGTGGATCAGGCCGCCAAGGATGTCTCTGCGTTCGATATGGGCGGGGAGAGCAGGGACGTCCGAGGAGTGGGTGGTGACTGGTACGAAGAGACCGATGCCGCGGTGCGGACGCTGCTGGTTGTAGTGGGACACGTACTCACGAAGGACACGCTCTGTGTGTGCTCGGCTGACCAGCAGGAGACGGTCAAGACACTCACTTCGCACCGTTCTCACCCAACGCTCGGCGTACGCGTTTGCCCGGGGCGCACGCACCGGGGTTTGGATGATCCTCACACCCTCGGAACCGAATACCTCGTCGAAGCTGGCAGTGAACTTCGTGTCTCGATCACGGATCAGGAACTCGAACTGGCAATTCTGCTCAATGAAATCGCCGGACAGTTTCCGAGCGACCTGGGTGACCCAGGCGCCCGTGGGATGCGCGGTCACGCCCAGGAGATGGGCTTTTCGGCTCCCGAGCTCGATCACGAAGAGCACGTAGAGCCGCTTGAGAAAAACGGTGTCCACTGTGAGAAAGTCGGTGGCCAGGATGCCGGTCGCCTGGGCGATCAGGAACTCGGACCACGAAGGACCTCCTCTCGGTGGCGGCCCGAGACGATGATGGCGCAGCACGCGTCGAATAGAGGTGGCCGAGAGCCGGATTCCCAGCTTCCTCAGTTCACCCTGGATGCGTACGCAGCCCCAGCTTCTGTTCTCCTTGCCGAGGCGGACGATGAGCTGGACCAGCTCAGGGCGCAACGCCGGACGCCCAGGCCGTCGTTGTCTTCTCCAGCGGCGCCACTTGCGTCTTGCAGCTTCGCGATGCCAGCGCAGCAGGGTTTCGGGGGTGACGAGGAAGGACCGCCAACGCGATCGGGGTAGTAAACGGCTCAACGCAGCAAGGATCGCCCGGTCTGCTGGTCGGTATCTCACACGTGCGTGGAGCTGACGTTCGAGGATACGTACTTGGTGCCGGAGCACCATGATCTCGATGTCCTTGTCCGATTCAGGCCGTTGTTTTACAACCAGGTCAAAGATCCGGCACATCGCCAAGTAGAAGAGAGTGAACGCCACGGCAGATGATGCTCGCTGAAGCGAAACATCGACCAGCCCAGTCCTCTCAGAACCACCAGCCCACGGGCACGATCGACATATTGGCGCCCTTCAGCTCATCATCTCCGGAAGTCCGGCCTGATTGGAGGCGCGATGTCGAGGAGGTGTCGTACTGGTGGCGGGCCACAGGAGGCACCGAAGCTTCTCGGATAGCTCCCCGGACGTCACGAAACTTTCAAGCGTAACACCCTGTCCGCGTTCCCATGAGCAAGGCGCTCCAGATCTGGTGTACCTAGCGGAGCACGCATCAGTCGTTCCACCGCCACGTCGTTCTTTCCATATGGCCAGTCCACAGCAAACATAAGTCGATCGATTCCGAATGTCATCATCGCGCATAACAGTGGTGGGGTCGTCATTAACCCGCTTGTGCTCAAAGTGAAATGCGCCAGCAAGTATTCGGATACTCGCCTCTCGAGGCCCGTTCGTTCTGGGGGCAGGACATCCTCGATTCGCCCGAGCATAAATGGCAACATCTCACCCATATGACCGATGATCATCCGCAAGCGTGGATGTCGGTCAAAAGTCCCAGTGAGAACCATTCGCAGCACATGTATGGCGAGCTCGGAATGCCAGCCCCATCCTCCAATGCTCAACATGTAGCCCAACGAAAAGCCTTTATAGTATGCCTCGCGAACTGCTTCAGGGGGTTGGGCTGGATGAAGATACAGTGGGGCATCCAACTCCTCGGCTCGCTCAAGCAGGGGCTGGAATCTGGGCTCGTCGAGAAATTGGCCTTGCGTGAGTCCGCAGACCATTGCACCGACTAGTCCCAGAGTTCGAACACAACGCTCAAGCTCCTCGGCTGCAGCCTCCGGGTCGGACGTGGGCAGTGTTGCAAAGCCACCGAACCGATCCGGACGTTGTGCCACTGCCTCTGCAAGCTGGTCGTTCGCGTCACGCGCTAACGGAATTGCCTCCCTGGGATCCAGGTTCTGAACTCCAGGCTCAGTGTGACTGATCACCTGGAAATCAATTCCAGCAGCGTCCATCGCGGCAAGTCGTCGTTCACCAAGGTCCGCGAGGTCTAAGGCTACGGCCGCGTTGAACCGAGCCACCCGTTCCTGCGCACCTGTAATCTCCGCAATTGCAGGATTCCAATAGTGATCTTCGACCGTCACGATTCTCATTCTCGATCTTCCCCCTGATAGGACTCCATTTCATTGGGCCTTCGACCCATCTATGTCCCCCTCAAATACTCCGTGTTCGAAAGAACGCCCCATCCTCCCAGCCGCCCACCGTCTTCACCTTACGATCTCACGTCTCAGCCTTCTTTTGCCGACTAGGTAGCCGCACCGTCGCAGTTGCCGTCGAATGTCTCACTCCGTCCTGGGTCTCTGCCCACAACTCCAACTCGATCAGATGAGCGCCCTCTTTCACATACTTGCGCACAACGCGCCCAGACGTTCGACTCATTTCGCCTCGAAACAATGGCGATCGCAGCTGAGTGTCAAGCTCCGTCACGAAGCCGTCGTCACCCATCCAATTGGTTACGGCATGGGAAAGCATTGTCTCCGTATGCGTACCAAACGCGAGCGCGTATGGAACCCCTGCCACCCGTGCAATCGAGTCCTGTAGATGCCAATCTGCGACATGGTGATACTCACCCGTTTCTGGATCAACCGGACACCGGCCTAAGTCAGCTTTCAGACCTCCCCACTTGATCGCAAATGCGGCGCTGTAGCCCACCGCTGCTCCGAAGAACGCAACCGCGTCGGTTACATCGTACGGGCCCTTTACAACACCAGGTAGCGCGTCGCCTATCTCCACATCGTCCCAATAACGTGCCTCCGAACCTCGGCGTGATTTACCTGAAAGTTCGTCGTCGTACTCTTGATGCAACTGATCTAGAACTTCCTGCGAATAGTGGGGGCGAGAACGGCCGACAAATCTCTCATCTGCACGGGACTCCTCTTGGTGTTCCGGAGGTACGGCGGTCGAGAGCACGCGCCCCCGAACTACGCATACCACCTCATCGTGTTGATTGAAGTAGGTGCGATCATCCCGCTGCAAAAACAAGCGATGTAAACGGCCCGGCCGTGTCTTCTCGGTTACTCCGAGCCAGGTGTCTTCCACTCGAATCTCATCACCTGGTCGCATCGGCCTGAAGTACACGCGCGTATTGCCGGCATTGTAGTGGTTCCAGCCGTGGACTTGAGGTGGTGTCGGTTGGGCAGGAAGCTCACTGATGCAGGATTCGAAAATTGGTGGAGCGATGATGCCGCCCCAGCGCGTCCCCCGACCATATTCGATCGATCTCCACAAGGAATTGGCATCGCCAATAGCATTGGCAAAGATCTTGATCAGATCCTCCGTGACAGTGCGATGTGACATCGCCATGTCATAAGGACCAATAGGATCAAGCGATGCTGCCTTCGTCTCTCCTGTTCTCTCATTAACCTCTGCTACCCACGTGTCGATGGCTGCATTCCAGGCCACTGAACTCTCACGAGACACTGTCGGCTCCTCTCACCGGAATTACGGTCGTCTCAACGCGGGCTATCGAATCTCCTCGCCTTATCCCTTCGGTGGGATCCGTCACACCTTCAGCGTTCTCAAGCGTCACCATGAATAGAGTGGTCCCTTTCGAGCCTCCGATCGCGCACGCAGCCGCGTGGCGTCCGTCCAAATCGATCACGTTCGTGACCTCACCGCCCTCTTTGACTCGCAGGAATTCTCCCGTCTCCATCGACGCCACCCATATAGCGCCTTCCGAGTCCAACGCGATCCCGTCGGGGGTCCGCTCACCCAGGTCGGCAAAGGTACGACGATCTGACAGTGATCCATCTCCGACGTTTACCGTGAACGCTGTCAGTCGGTGTCCGAAAGTCTCTGCAACGATTAAGGTATTCGCGTCTGGCGTAATCACCATACCGTTGGCAAACATGAGATCCGAAGCCACCACGCTCGGATTCCTGTTTGTATCGATCAGCACGAGGTCCGCAGGTTGTGGTGGCTCACCCTGGAGAAACCCTCTTGCCCCCATATTTCCCACGTACGCCCTACCCATCTGGTCAACAACCATGTCATTGGGCGGCCCAACACAAACCGAGCTCAAGTCGGCGTATTGCCGCACAGTACCGCCGTCACACACGTATATTCCCCATTTGCCCATCGACACAATAAGAAGCCGCCCATCCGGCAACCATCCCAATCCCATGGGCGAATCCACTTCACAGAACACTTCCACTCCCCCAAAGCTGTCGATCGTCAGCACTCTTCCCCCCAGCATGTCCGACAACCACAGCAGGCCCCGGTACCATCGCGGCGCCTCAGCAAATGCCCAGCCTCCTGCCAACACCTTCCGTTCGAACTCGCCCGTCATTCCGATCCCGACTCCGCGCCCTTCTCGACCATTCTGGCCAGAGCTTTCCGGTCAATCTTGACGTCCGTGAGCATTGGAAAGGGGTGCTCTCCCCAGAACTTCCAGTGTCTAGGCCGGTTGTAACCCTCGAACGCTTTGTCCGACCACCACTCCTCCAACATCTCCGCGTTCACCGGCTCTGAGTGACGCACGTGTGCGAAAGGAACGAAGCCAAACTTGGCATCGGACACCGGAACCACCACGGCATCTAGCACAGCTGGATGACTCTTGAGTTTCCGTTCCACATCCTCCGCAAACACCTTGATGCCGCCACTCTTGAACATATGATCGCTTCTACCGGAGTAGGAGTAATACCCCTCTTTATCACGCTGCAGAACGTCTCCCGTGCGCCACCACCCTCCAGGAAAGTTCGTTTCCGTCGCGTCGCGATCATTCCAGATTCCTGCAGCAATTCCTGGCCCCCGCGCGTAGAGAACTCCTGGTCGACCGGTTTCCTCGATTACCTCACCTGTTTCCTCGTCTCGCAGTTCTGCCGTGACGCCAGGAAGCGGCTTGCCTATTGCCTGGAAGTGCTCAGTGATATAGGGATTCTGGACACCGGAGTGCAGCAGAATTCCCTCGGTTGCTCCCAGCGAACTTATTCGCGCAGCATTCGGAAACATCTCACGGAACATGTTGTGGACATCGACAGTGATAGGTTCGCCACCAACAGCACATACGCGAAGCGATTCCGTCATCCAGGAACCGGTCCGATTCCGGTACTCCGAATATAGCATCCGAACCAAGGTCGCCGACAACAGCGAATGCGTCACGCTTTCCTTCGCAACCGTTTCCACAAACTGGCGTGGATGGAAGCGCAGCGACGCTTGCTTCGCTGCTACGCGCAGCGACGCGCAGGTCACATGTGCCCACCCAATGAAGGATGGCGGCATGACGACGGCCGTCACATCCTTATGAGAAATCCCGAGGACATGGGCCATCATCAGGGTGGTCCAAGACCATTCTCTCTCCAAATGTACGACCGGTTTTGGCTGGCCTGTAGTACCCGACGTATACGCAATGAAGCAGACGTCCTCCGGCCCAATGGCCACCTCTGGCTCGTTTGCGCGCTCGAACTCGCTGTACACATCATTCAGCAACACTTCACCAGGAATGTTTATCGGCTCATCCATGGCCAGGTACTGTCGCACACACGGAATCCCGACCGACCTGACCCGCTCCAACAGGTCCCTACATTCCCTCGTATAACTCAGGACCTCTACCTGGACGTTGTTGATCATCCAAGCCAGCGCTTCGGGGCTGGCACGGGAATTCATGATCACCGGAATCGCACCCATCTTCCGCGCACCGAAGCTCAAAGACAACAGGGCCGCCGTAGGCTCAAACGACAACCAACCGATTCGGTCCCCCTTCCTCAAGCCTGCGAATTGCCTGTAACCGGCGCACGCACGCCTCGAATAGTCACATAGTTCGCCAAAGGTCCACGAAACGTTCCGGCCGTCCGCAATAGCGTCCTTGTCCGGGTACACCCTTTCGAGCCATGCAAATATGTCTTGGAAGGTTTCAGTGGTCATCTCAGTTTCCTACAGGTCGTCTCACGGCTTTACGCACTCGGCAAAAGCGGCCAGTTCCCGCGGGATATCCGTTCCCGTTGGTGCGATCATGACGCCCGTCGCCCCGATACTTCCCAATTCCCCGATCAGAGAGCGCCACTGGTCGCGTGTTCCAGTGTCAGTGCATCGACGAATTAGGTCTGGCGTAACGAATTCCCGTTCGAAATCAGTCACAGCGACGAAGTGACTCCGGTGTATCTCGAGATGGCGACGCGACTCCTCTACCGTCGCCAACTTCGCCGCGAACCCTGCCACCTCCGGAGTCTCTCGTGCTGCCCCACCTTCGCCCAGGTGCATCTGCATCGCAGCTGCTGGTCCAGCTCTCTCCATTACTCGCGGGTCACCAAGTACTTCGCCATCCTCCAGGACCGTACCGTTGACTTGCACGACGATCCGTTTATGCTGCTGGAGCTCGTTTGCGCTGCCATGCATTGGGTTCGTGGCTATGCCATCGCCTACCCGTGCGGCAACGTCATAACCCTTCGGCCCATGCGCAGCTACCAGAATTGGCACTGTGATCGGGAGCGTAATGCCGATGAGGTTGTTGAACGTCAACGCGGTGACTGAACCATTCCAAAGGATCTCCTCCCCTGCAAGGAGAGCCCTGATCCCGCGGATATACTCCTCTACTTCCTTCCATGGTACAGACTTCTTGCCTATCATGGCCTGGCTGGTGAAACCGCTTCCTACAACAACCTCGGTCCTTTTAGGAGCTAACTCGTATAGCGTCGCAAGAGCACACGCATTCGCAACCACGTGTCTCATCCCTGGCGTAATGGCGGCCGGACCTAGGCGGATGCGGTCAGTCTTATCGGCAGCACGCGCGAGCGTCATCCATGTGTCAGCCATGAGCGTGGGCGAGTCCGCCATCCACACAAAGTCATAACCCAGCTTCTCTGCGGTCACAACATGACTCGGTGTTTCCAGCCGCGGCATCAATATGCACCCAAGTTCCATGCGACTCCTCCTAAGGACTTTCTTTCACCGCGTCCACTTCTTCAATCATCGCCGTCACGATGAGTAGGGCTAGGATTCTCAGGCTACTTCGCCACCGGCCGGTCCTTCCACATCATGGGAGTTTCGCCCTGTCTTTCGAGTTGACCCAAACCTAAGAAGGCGACGGATCGCCGCCCCGCTCTCAGACCGAAGTTCAAAGCGTGCGAGCCCTACAGCTGCTGCCAAGGCGACACCATCGAACAGGTCCGGAATCCAAACAGGTGCCCCTGCAAGTTCCAACCCTTGGATGCCCGCTTGTAGGACGTACACAGCCACAATCGTCCCCCAGATGTTGAATCTCCCTCTTCTGAATTGTGTTGAGCCGAGAAACGTGGCGGTAAAAGCTGGGAGAAGATACGAGGGGCCGATCGTAGGGTCACCGCCGCCGAGGGAGGCGCTCTCGACCACGCCGGCCAACGCCGCCAACACGCCACACGCGATGAGGGAAAACGTGATTACCTTCGCGGTTGCCACCCCGGCCAAACGAGCCGCCTCTATGTTGCCACCCGTCGCGTACACTCTCCGGCCGAGTGGTGTAACCTCCATCACGTACCAAACGCACAGGGATACACCCAGAAGGATGTAAACGGGCACTGTAATGCCAAAGACCTGTTGGGTCGAGATCTTGTCGAACGTGGAACTTAGGCCAACGATCTGCTCGTCGGAAGTGATCCACAGCGCTGCGGCGGTGAGAACAGAACTGATGGCCAGGGTGGCAATGAAAGAGTCTATTCTTATCCTCGTGATGAGGATCGCGCTCACCAGACCGACGAATCCGCCGACGATCAGCGTTACTGCGATCGCAGGGACCATTGGGATTCCGGCCTTTGCGAGTAGCCACGAGACCAGGACCACACCCAAGCCCACCTCGGCTCCGATCGCTAGATCAAAAGCTCCAGCTGCCATTGGTATCATGAGGCCGACGGAAGCAAGCGCAGTAGCTGTTTGACTTTCCAGGATCGTCTTGAGGTCGCCCACCGTGTAGAACTTCGCTGACACCCAGAATGCGAAGACGATGCAGATGACCACAAGCAAATAAAGGCTGCTCACGTTTCGGAAGGACAGCGATTCGCGGAACCAATGCGCCACCTTCACGCTCCGCCGATCAACTTGCTCTGTCATACGAACCCGTGGCTCTCTTGCACGATGTTCGCTTCGGTCAGGCTCGTACCCTCCAGAGTCTTCGCAATCGTGCCATCACACATGACAAGTACCCGATCACTGAGTGCGGCCAGCTCCCGAGCATCCGACGATGAGAACAACACAGCTGTACCCTCGCGAGCGGCCGACAGCATCAGGTCATAGATCGCTGCCTTGGCTGCCACATCCACACCCTGGGTAGGCTCGTCCAATAACAGGATCTTTGCTTGTGTACGGAGCCAGCGAGCCAGCGCCACCTTTTGCTGATTCCCACCGCTGAAGATCATGAGTCTGAACTCCGGCTTGAGTGGCTGGAGGCCCACCATGCCCAGCCACTTCTTGCTATCGTAGCGCTCAGCCGACGCGTCAAGCCGACCGAAGTGTCGCGTGAGCGGCCGTAGCCATGGAAGCGTCAAGTTTTCTCGTGCACTGAAGGACATAATCACGCCATCACGCGCACGATCGGCAGAAACGTAGCCTACACCGAGTGATAACGCCGTGCGCATGTTCGGGCGACCAAGATTTTGATCTGCAATAGTCATCTCGCTCACGCTGCCTACCCGCGAGCCAAAAATGAGACCCAGCAACTCGTCTCGACCTGAACCGAGTAGTCCGGCCACACCTACGATTTCACCTGCACGGACCTCGAGACTCGTTACTCTGACCTTCGAACCTCGCGAGCTGGACCCTCGCAAACCTCGGACTGAGAGCAATGGCTTACCAACATCGCGGTTGAACTGGTGTTGCTCGGTGGCAACGTCAGGGCCCACGATCAGCCTGACCAGCTGGTCATAGTTACAATCAGAGGTGGCTAAGTCCGCTACGACAACTCCATCACGGAGAGCAATCGTTCGATCCGCTAACTCCATCACCTCGTCGAGCCGGTGGGAAATGAAAATTACCCCGGCACCGTCAGAGGCCGCCTGCCGCACAGCGTCGAACAGCGTTATGACTCCGCTTCGTTCGAGTGCGGCAGTCGGCTCATCAAGTACGAGCACATTCTGTCGGTGGGTCCATCGACCCAGCACTCGCGCAATTGCGACGATTGCACGCTCAGCAGGCGCAAGCTCGCCAACGGGTTTCGTGACGTCGAAATGCGCGCCAAGGTGGCCGATCAGCTCTTCGGCACGACGTCGCTCTCTCTTCCTTGCAACAGGGAGGATTCGGGCCTTGCCGACGTCGTTGCTCAAGTTGAGGTTTTCGATGGTCGTCAACATCGATACGAGGCCTAATTCCTGGTGAAGAAAGTGCATTTGCGGTCTGTCTTCAGGGTCGCTCCCCATCCTCCCGCGTGCTCCAAGCACTATCTCAGACCCGCGGTCAGAGCGATGGATCCCGGCAAGGACTTTTACCAGAGTCGACTTTCCAGACCCGTTTCTCCCGATCAGCCCGATGATCTCCCCGGGGCTCACGCTGAATGAAACTCTATCGAGCGCTCGAAGTCCCGGAAAGGTCTTGCTCACGTTTCGGAGCTCCAGGATGGGGACCGACATGCTCACTCAAGTCGGGTCACAGCTTCGGCCAAGGCCTTCGCGAACATAACGCCAAGACCCGTAGATGCACCATTCCCGTAGATGCACCATTAACGATCGGCACTCCCCCGGTGAGGTCAAACAGCTCCGTGATGCCCATGTCCCTACCTCGGCCTCCCCCTTGTTCGCAGGATCGCATACCTCCAGATGACCATGACCGCGATCCCCGAGTCCCTGGCATATCTCGGGGGTTGGTCGGCGAAGCGTGCCCTCTTGGAGGCGGTCTCGTCTAGACACGTCTACAGCTCCCCGTGGTCCAGAGAGGGCACGCTCATCGTCGGACGCTCTTCCGTAGCCTGTATCCCGTCTCCGATTACGAACTTACGCCCCAGAAACTCTCGAACCTCTGGGGGGTGTCGGGATAGCCAGTCCACCCTTGCGAATAATCGCCGGACAGGTCACTTTTGACAAGGAACTGTTGGTCGTTAACCCCGGTGATTTCGTCCTGGGATAGCGGTTGGCCATCTAGAAGGCGTGCAACAGCATCGACGTCCGTCCAAACTGAGGTGAGAGCGTCGAATCCGACACCAGCGGCTTCCGTGCCCTGCTCGATGTCTATCAGATTTTGGGGAGCAGGGGCGTTTCCAATGAGGTCGACGTGAATGTTGCTCGCGCTGAGGATCGATGGGACTCCATAGTAGGTCTCCGAGGAAACCGATGCAACAACATTGATGTTCGGATGAGCTTCCAGATACGCGACCTCCTGGGTGGTGTCGGTCGTACCCATGGTCGTGATTGGAATGTCCAATTCAGATACCTGACATGTGGGACACAGGGCCTTCATCTCGGATTTGAATTCTGCTGTCATTGCCGGTCCAAACTCGAGATCCGGCACGTTCTCGATCACCACATTGGCGGAGGTCCCCTTCGTCTTGACCACCCATGCTGCCATCAGCTTGGCGCTTGTATCGGCCCACGACAGCGCAAACTGCTGAGCACCTATACCGTACTTCTTGACCTGTGCGGAGGTCCATGTGATACCTGAAGTGACGACGGGGATGTGATCAGCTTTTAAGGTCAACAAATCCGACTCGATGAGGAGCGGACTTGTCGGGAGAATGATCACGGCAGTGGGCTTGGTTTGCAGCATCGCGCTGAACGCTGAGGCGGTCTGCTGGGTCGTCGGTCCGGCTAAGTAGTGGATCAGATGAACCCCCATAGCAGCCCCGGCGGATTCCATCACCGACCAGAGCAATCCACAGACCGATGTGCCGCAGTCCATCACCGCGACGTTTGCACCTGTCGGCCGCTTATTGAGCTTTGCGGTAACCGGAAACGCAGTTGGATGTCCCTCGTACGGGACAAGGAGTGCCTGAGCTTCTTGGCTCCCAGTCTTGTTCGAGCTCTTCGACCCAGAGCCTCCCGGCGAAGAGCTGCAACCTGACAAGATCACGAGTCCAGACACTGCCAAGACCGCGACGAGCCTGCTCTTGGCTCGCTTCGCACTCATGAATACAGCCATTCTCTAGACCGTCCTCTCAACTCAGCGCTGTCTCGCAATGCGAGACAAGCCATCTAGAAAAAGTCTACACGCCATCGAGGATAAGCACATATGACCAAGTAGCACTCCTGGGACGCAGCGTGGCTAGCGGTTCCGGTGGGCCCTTCCGGGCGGGAAGATGAAAGTGAACGAGAGATGTGGCAGTGCCATTCCGAAAACTGAAGCCATAGAATGCCATAGAAGTCATGCACCGCTATGCGGCATCACGTAGTGTCCGGCTGCTAGTACATCTTCTCGGCACCGCAGCAACGCCGCAGCCAGACGCTCCTCTTGGCCGTAAAAGCGTTGGGCCGGCACCGGGACGGAGATCGCGAACCAGCCGCCGTCTGCCGCGACAAGCGCGCAGCCGACAGCACAGATGCCAATTGTGTGTTCTTCCCGATCGAGGGCCACGCCGGACCTGCGAACCAGCTCCAGCTCCTGCTTCAGGGTCTCCAGGTCGGTGATCGTCGAGGAGGTGAGCCGAGGCAGTGACGTGGGCAGGAGGGCACGGACGGCATCTTCGTCGTGATTGGCCAGCACGACCTTGCCGTTGGCCGTGCAGTGAATCGGAAACGACCTCCCGATGGCAGACACAGTCCTCAGCAACCGAGGTGCCACGACCTGATCGATGAAGGTCATCGTGTGGCCGGTGAGGACAGACAGGTCCACTGTCTCGTTCAACTCCCTAGACAACTCGACCAGAAACGGCCGAAGATCGGCCCCCACCACACCGGCGCGAGGCATCAAAGCCAGCAGACCTGGCCCCGGCCTATAGCCGGTGGGAGTACTTCGGACCCACGCTTCTTCTTCCAACGCGACCACAATTCGATGGACGGTCGACCTGGCGACCCCAACTCTGGAAGCAATCTGGGCGAGCGTAAGGCCCTCGTTGGACTCCGCCAGGCACCGCAGGACATTTGCGGCGCGCGCCAACACCTGGATGCCCGTCCGGCGGTCGGCATGCACCGGCGCCAGCCTCGCCTCAGGTGACTCCCTTGCCACTTGCGTCATGTCCTCCGTCCCCAATATTATCCTGCAATGTGGGATAAGCTGTCTCACATAGTGGCCCAGATCGTATAGGGTGTGGCACATGCAAAGCGAAGTGCACGGAATCGCCCGGGCCGCGGTCCTCGGCGGCGGCTTGATGGGTCGGCGGATCGCGGGCGTGCTGTGCCGAGGGGGCATAGACGTAACCCTCTATGACGTGGTGCCCTCGGTCGCGATCAGTGCTGCCGCAGAAGCTCACGCCATCGCCGATCTTGCTCGCGAGCCGGGCAAGCTCTCGGTGGCCGATACGTTGGAAGACGCTACAAGCGAGGCCGATCTGGTCAAAGAGGTGATCATCGAGGACCTGGGCGCCAAACAGGACCTCATCGCCGCCGTCACCGAGTGCAACCCTCGCGCTCTGGTCGCTACGAACACATCGGTCCTTCCTGTGACCAAGATCGCTGAGACCGCCGTGCACCCCGAGCGGGTACTCGGCACGCATTGGTGGAACCCCCCTGACCTGATTCCGATCGTCGAAGTGGTGCCCGGGGCGAGGACGGCCCCGGAAACGGTCGATCGCATGGTTCAGCTCCTCCAAGCACTCGACAAGACACCGGTGCGGGTCTGCTACGACATACCAGGATTCATCGGAAACCGCCTCCAACATGCAATGTGGCGAGAGGCAATCGCAATGGTCGCGTCCGGAGTGTGCGACGCGACCACCCTCGACCTAGTCGTACGCGGCACGATTGGCCTCCGCCTCGCGGCCATGGGCCCCATCGAGAACGCCGACTACGTGGGACTAGACATGACCGCGGCCATCCACGAAGCGATCCTGCCGAGCCTGGACTGCTCCACTAGTCCGAACCCCCTCCTACGTGAGCTGATCAGCCAGGGGCGAAGCGGGGCGAAGGTCGGCCACGGCTTCCTCGAGTGGCCGGTTGGGACCCGAGAGGACGCGGCTCGCCGACTCGACGAGCATCTCCGTACCCAACTTGCAAACCACCGACACCTAACTAGCGAGATCTCGTGATGATCCATAAATGGCAACTCGGCAGTTCGTTGGAACACGGTAGCTCACAAGCTCCGCGTGTCGAATGCCGCATCGATACCGATCAGGAGGTGTGAAATGCACGTCACGCGGCTCGCCGACGCGCCCACCTACAAAGCCGCCCTGCATCACGGCGTCACCACTCTGCGCCTACAGGGCCTCGAAGCCGGGCCGACCGACCGCTTCTGGGTCGGGCTGTCGTACTACGAACCCGGAGGGGGAGCCGACGAGTCCCCGACCCAGGAAGAGACCGTGTACGTGGTGCTCGAAGGAGAGCTCACCGTGATCTCCGACAGCGAGGTGGTCTCCCTGGGCCCTCGGGACTCTGTCCATCTCACCAAGGGCATTGTGCGGAGCATCGAGAACCGGACCGTCGCACGAGCCACGTTGTTGGTCATCATCGCACTGGCGCGGGAGGCATCATGAGCACCATCATCACGGTGGCCCCGACCGGGCCGATCGCGACGAAGGCCGACAACCCCTCGCTGCCCACGACCCCTGAGGAAATCGCCTCCGAGGTGGCCGACGCCTACAAGGCGGGCGCCACGGTTGCCCACATTCACCTGCGCGACGAGAAGCAACGCCCTACAGCGGACCTGTCCATAGCTCAGAGGGTTATGGACCTCATCCGCGAACGCTGTCCCATCTTGATCCAACTGTCCACCGGTGTAGGTCTCGATGTGGAGTTCGAAGAACGCGAGAAGCTGGTCGAACTTCAGCCTCGAATGGCGACGCTGAATCCGTGCTCGATGAGCTTCGGTGACGGGGAGTTCCGCAACCCACCCACCGGGGTTCGTCGGCTGGCCGCGAGGATGCAGGAGCTCGGGGTGAAACCCGAGCTCGAGATCTACGACACCGGACACCTGGAGGCCTGTCTACAACTTTGGAAAGAGGGGTTGCTCGCCGAGCCGCTGCAGTTCAGCATCGTTCTCGGTGTACGGGGCGGAATGGCTGCCACGGCGGACAACCTCCTCGCCATGGTCCGCCGACTCCCACCCGACGCGATCTGGCAAGTCATCGCCGTCGGGCGAGCCAGCCGGGAACTCACCGCCATCGGGCTTGCCCTGGGGGGCAATGCCAGGGCAGGGATGGAGGACACCCTCCACCTTCGCAAAGGTGAGCTGACTCCAGGTAATGGACCTCTGGTCGAACGAGCCGTGTGGCTCGCTCAAGAGCTCGATCGTCCGCTTGCCGGGGTGGACGAGGCGGAGGCCCTGCTGTCTCTTCCGGCTCCGCTGCCGAAATGACCACCCTGAATGACAGGTTCTCGTTGCCACAACGAGCTGGGGTTCCTTTGGACGTGATGCCAGCCGCTCTCTTACGCCGGAGCTATCTGCACCTGGCGATCCCTCAAACGAGTACACCGGGAGGTACCTGAACAATGCCATCTTCGACCGACTCTCTCCAGTTCTTCGAGCTCAGCCACCCCTGGGGTCTAGGAGTGCCGAACTGGCCCTACTTCGAGGACGTGAAGATCGAGCGTGTCCACTATCAGGCGAAGTCGCGAGTGCTTAGCCAACGGATCACCACGGTGATGCACAGCAGCACCCACCTCGACGCCCCCGGGCACGTCATAGAGGGCGCCCCTCTGGTCGAGCAGCTGCCGCTGTCGCTCTTCTTCGGTACCGGGGTCGTGGTGTCTATACCGAAGGGAAAGTGGGAGAAGATCATGCCGGAGGACCTTGAGGCCGCGCGCCCAGAGATCCAGCCCGGCGACATAGTCATCGTCAACACCGGATGGCACCACACGTACGGCGACACTTCGACCTACTACGCCTACTCCCCAGGCTTCTACCGAGAAGCGGGCGAGTGGTTCGTCGAGCGTCAGGTGAAGGCCGTCGGTACCGACACCCAGGCGCTCGACCATCCGTTGGCGACCGCGATCGGCCCCCACGGCCCTGGCGCGCCCAACGGTCTCCTTCCTTGGGTGTGCGAAGAGTACCGCCAGGAGACTGGGCACGACGTGCTGGAAGACTTCCCCGAATGGGAGCCCTGCCACCGTCAGATATTCTCACGGGGGATCGTGGGCTTCGAGAACGTCGGAGGCGACGTCGACGCCGTCACCGGGAAGAGAGTCACGATCGCCTGCTTCCCATGGCGCTGGGTGGGCGGCGACGGCTCCATTGTGCGAATGGTCGCAATGCTCGACACCACCGGCGAGTTCCGCATCGAACCTGCCTCGCAGGTCACCCAGGGACCTCCAGTCGGGGTGCCGGACATTTCCAATGCGAGGCAGGGTCTTCCTCTCCAGGCGAATGAGGCCTGAGAGGGTGCGCGGACCTATCAGCTGGGGCAGCGAATGAGGCGCAGGAGTATGAGCGAGGGTTGGAGGATGTATGGGGATTCTTGATAGCTACAGCCTCGAGGGGAAGGTGGCGCTCGTGTCGGGAGCGAGTGGTTCTCTGGGAACCGCCGTGTCGAAGGGCCTTGCGGAGGCCGGCGCGCGCGTCTTGCTCGCCGGGCGCAGCGAGGCGCGGCTAGAGCCCGTCGCAAAAGCCGTGGCATCGATCGGCGGGCAGGCCGAGATTGAGGCATCCCCGAGCCAGGACGAGGCGAGCGTCCGGCGCATCGTCGAGGCCGCGGTGGAGCGCTTCGGGGGTCTGGACATCCTCGTCACCGCCGCCGGAAGCAACCTGGCCAAGCCCATAGTCGAGCAGTCCCTCGAGGAGTGGCAAGTCGTGGTCAATTCCCATCTCGAGCTGAGCTGGCTCTACTGCCGCGAAGCTGGCCGGGTGATGATCGAGCGTGCCAAAGGCGGGAAGGTCGTTCTCGTCGGCTCCCAGCGGGGGCAGCTCGGCATGGCCAACTACAGCGCCTACTCGCCCGCCATGGCGGGCATCCACCTGCTCACAAAGTCGCTCGCCTGTGAATGGGGCCCTCACGGCATCAACGTCAACTGCCTGGCCCCGGGGCTATTCCGCTCCGCGCTCACCGAATGGATGTGGGAGGACGAGGCCACCTACAAGCGGATGCTGGCGCGGGTTCCCTGGGGACGGCTGGGCGAGCCAGAGGACTCCGTAGGCGCGGTCGTGTTCTTGTGTTCTGCGGCGTCCGACTGGATGACCGGCGCCATCTTGAACGTAGACGGCGGCTACACGGCCGGATAGCAGAGCCATCGGAGAAGTGCTCAAGGAGGTCAGGGAGCCCCAAGGCCTGATGGAAGTGGCCCCATGTACCTGGTCTTACTCGCGTCCAACTTCTGCACCGTTCGGGCGACCCATGTCGACGGTGGCTACAGGCCGGCCGAGCGTGCCCCATGAGCCCGTCGCGGTGGTCGGCGCCGGGCTCATGGGGCACGCGATCGCAGAGCTCTTCGCCGCAGGCGGGCACCCGGTTGCGCTCTACGACTCCGCCCCGGCTGCACTCGCCACGGTGATGGAACGCATCGAGGCGGCGGCGCGGGCCAAAGGCGACGATCTCGCGGAGCTGGCGAGCATATCGGTCCACGAGGAGCTCGAGCCTGCTGTTAAGGACGCCCAGCTGGTGGTCGAGGCCGTCGCCGAGAGCCTGGAGGTGAAGAGAAAGCTGTTCGCGACCCTCGATCGCCTGACCGATCGGGCGACCACTCTCGCCACCAACACCTCGGCGTTGCCGGTGTCGGCGATCGCAGAGGCAACGCAGCATCCGGAGCGGGTGGTGGGGACCCACTTCTGGAACCCGCCCCATCTGGTGCCGCTCGTGGAAGTGGTGCAAGGCGAGAAGACCGCCCAGTCGACCGTTGAGTGCACCATCGAGATGCTTGAGAGGATCGGCAAGTCCCCTGTCCACGTGCGCAGGGACATACCCGGGTTCATCGGTAACCGCCTGCAGCACGCGCTCAAGCGCGAGGCCATAGCCCTCGTCGCCGACGGGGTGTGCGACGCCGAGACCGTCGACAGGGTGGTGAGGGAAGGCTTCGGTTCGAGGATGGCGGTGCTCGGCCCCATGGAGCAGTCCGACCTGGTCGGCCTCGACCTAACCCTGGCGATACACGAGACCCTGATGCCCAGCCTCGATCGTAGCGATCAACCCCATCCCCTGCTCGTGAGCCTCGTGGCAAGCGGGAAGACAGGCATGGCGGCCGGAGAGGGCTTCAGGCGCTGGACGCCTGAGGAGGCGGACGAGGTGCGCCGTCGTCTGAACAAGCTCCTCGCCCAAGGCGCGCACCAAGACAGCACAGGTAACGAAAAGACACGGAACCTGAGGTGAGCGACGGCATCCGTCACACGCTCAAGGAAGGCGTGGCTATCTGGGGTGCTGAAGACGCACGCGACAGCAAGTTCCATTAGTTCGGAAACGAAGGAGCGCTCATGAGCACAACTCAGGCACCTCCGGCAGCCTCACGGTCGCTGACCGAGTCCCCGGCGGCGGTCGTCGAGCCGGAAGACCTCGTCGGTATCTCGCTGTACCTGTTGTCGCCAGCGTCCGACTTCTGTACCGGCCAGGTGATCTACGTCGACGGAGGTTACACGGCGGCATAACCGTGCGATCAATACGACGGTCGAGAAGCAACAGCAACTCGCCAAAGCGAGCTGAGTGAGTGTTACAGGTGTCATCTATGAGAAGTGAGAGGGTTGCCCGAAAAACCATTGGCCACGGGCGTCTTCTCGCTCCCGGGAGGGTAAACAGCAACTCCGAGAAAGGTCGTACGTGAACACGCAGAACACGCAACACACCGGACACGTCGAGGAGGGCACGACCCTGTGGGAGCCGTCGCTCGGACGGATCACGAAGGCCCGCATCACCGACTACCTCGCTTGGCTGGCCAGGGAGCAAGACCTCGTCTTCACCAGCTACGAGGACTTGTGGCGGTGGTCTGTAGACCATCTCGAGGAGTTCTGGTCCTCGCTGTGGGCCTACTTCGCGCTTCCGGCCAGCTCCGACGGAACAAGGCCCCCGGTCGCCGGGGGGCGCTGGGGGATCCTTTCCAGGGCGCGTGGCGTGGAGGGGGCATCGTGGTTCGACGGCACCGAGTTGAACTACGTGGACCAGGTGCTCCGCCATCCCCGCGAGCTTCTCGCCTTGGTCGCGGTGGACGAAGGGGGCACGAGGAGACAGCTCACCTACGGCGAGCTGATCAACCAGGTCGGCGCGGCGGCTGCGGGGCTCAAGCGTCTGGGAGTAAGGCGGGGTGACCGCGTAGCAGCAGTCCTCCCCAACGGCCCGGAGGCTGTGATCGCGTTCTTGGCGACCGCCAGCATCGGTGCGATCTGGTCCAGCTGCGCGCCAGAGTTCGGCGCGCCGAGCATGATCGACCGTTTTCGCCAAGTCGGCCCCAAGATCCTCCTGAGCGCGAGCGGCTACCGCTACCGGGGCGTCCTCTACGACGTGTCTTCGAAGCTGACCGATCTCGCGCACGCCCTGCCGGGTCTCGCGGCGACCGTGGTCGTCGAACCCGCAGGGTCGGGCACGGCGCCCGCAGGGTCGGGCACGGCGCCCGCAGGGACGGGCACGGGATCGTGCACCCACGCGCTCGCGCCTGGGACCGTGGTGACGTGGGCCGATCTGATAGCCGAGGAGGCGCCGGTGACACCCGAGCGCGTCCCCTTTGCACATCCCCTGTGGATCCTGTACTCCTCGGGCACCACGGGACTCCCGAAGCCGATCGTCCACGGCCACGGAGGGATCCTGCTCGAGCACCTCAAGTCCCTCGCCCTCCACTGTGACCTCGGCCCCGGTCGGCGGTTCTTCTGGTTCACCACCACCGGATGGATGATGTGGAACTTCCTCGTGGGAGGACTCCTCGTCGGGGCCACGATCGTGTGCTACGACGGCGACCCGATGTGGCCGGACGAAGGTCGCCTGTGGCAGCTGGGCGCAGAGGAGGGGATCGAATACTTCGGTACGAGCGCTCCGTACCTGGAGGCTTGCAGACGCGCGGGGATATCGCCCAGGAAGTTCCCGGGCTTGGCGGTTCGCACCGTGGGCTCGACGGGGGCACCTCTGTCGCCGGACGGTTTTGCCTGGACGACCCGCGAGGTCGGAGACGACGTGCTCGTGGCTTCCGTATCCGGCGGCACCGACATGTGCACCGCCTTCTTGATCTCCTGCCCCATACTGCCGGTGCGCGCCGGAGAGCTTCAGTGCCGCGGTCTCGGGGCAAAGGTGGAAGCCTACGACGACGACGGGAACCCGGTGGTGGGCCAGGTGGGCGAGCTCGTGATCACCCAGCCGATGCCCTCGATGCCGGTCGCGCTCTGGGGGGACGAGGACGGATCCCGTCTCCACGAGAGCTACTACTCGTACTTCCCCGGGGTCTGGCGACACGGCGACTGGGTGAAGATCACCCCCGAGGGTGGCGTCGTCGTCTACGGGCGTTCCGACGCAACTCTCAACCGGGGTGGGGTGCGAATGGGCACCGCCGAGTTCTACCGCGTGGTGGAGGCTCTTCCCGAGGTCTCCGACGCGCTCGTCGTGGACACGACCGAGCTCGGGCGCCAAGGCGAGCTGATCCTGCTGGTCGTGCCTTCACAGGACTGGTCGCCGGAGACGGAGCTACGCATCCGCCGGGCACTGCGCGAGCAGCTCTCACCCCGGCATGTCCCGGACCGGATCGTGGCCGTGCCCGCCTTGCCGAGGACGCTTAACGGCAAGAAGACCGAGGTGCCCATCCGCAGGATCCTCCTCGGTGTACCGCCCGATAAGGCGCTCTCGATCGACGCTCTTGAAGACCCGGGTGCTTTCTCGGGTGTGCTGCTCGCCCTCGAACGAGCCGGCCTCGGCGCGCCAGGGCATGAGACCCCCTCGGCGGGCACCGGCACATGACGAGCAGATGAGGGGGCCTTCATCCGAGGACCGCGTCCCTGTGGTGGTCGCAACCGGTCAGGCAGTCGAACGGGACGCCCTCGTAGGGCCGCTCGACCTTGAAGGTGACGCGCATCGCCAGCGGGCTGCCGGTGGGGGGGACCTCGAGTACGCCGACGAGCTCACCTTGGGAAGGGCCCTCGAAGGCCGCCGTGAGCTGGACGCCTGACCGGCACCGACACCTCCGGGGGGCGAAGGGCGTCGGTATCGGCCAGGCGCTCCGCCGGCCGCCCGGCGCTCGGTGTCCTCTGCTCGCTTACGCGATCGGTTCAGCCCGACCGGACCACGATCGGTGGAGGCTCGGTTCGCACGCGCGGGCGACAGCTGAGGTGTAGGGCACCAAAATCCCAATCAGGCCGCTGAGCTGGCACTGCACATCGACGTCGGCCATCATCCGCCGTGCTCTTTTCTCTCCTCTACGTCGGGCTGTGCCGGATCTTCGCCCTTATCCGATCTTGTGGGTGCCGAGAACCCCGCCCAAGCACTCCACCTGGACCTTCGCTGAGGTCAAGAGTGAGTCAAGATGGACTGAGGCGCGGTTCCGGCCCGTGCCTTGAAGTGGTCGGATGGGTTTCTCTGCGCCTACACCAATGTGAGCTCAGGTCTTGCCCATTTGACGGACACGCTCGTGACTCAAGCCGAGCCGCCGCCCGATCTCTCTGAGCGTCAAACCTGTTCTTAGGGCGTCTTGGACGGCCATGGCTCGATCTTGTTTGGCGAGGGCCCGATCCTCCTCGGCTTTTCGCATCCGATGGTCGGCCTCGCGAATGCGACCAAGGGCCCTACGTGCGGCTGGTTCATCGACCGGCCGGCTCATATCGAAGATCATGGCGGGCGGCGGCTCTTTTGGCAACCCCTCCATTGACACGAGGCGGCTCGTTCTGTCAAGATAAGGGTTGACAGAAAGGAATGGCCCGGGCGGTGTTCGAGCACCCCCGGGCCGTGGCCAGCACCTGATTGGAGGTACTGACGGTGATTAAGGGTAGTGAGGGCCGCGGACGCGGCCCTATTGGGCACGCGCCCAGCCGGGTGGCCGGACGCCCGCATGACCTGGGGAAGCCTGCGACCTGGGCTTTGGCCCCGAGTGACTTCGCGTTCCTCTGGGACGAATGCCCCCGCTGCTTCTACAACAAGGTGGCTTTGAAGAAGGGCCGTCCCCGGGCCTCATTCTCGAAGGCCTTCGGCCTGATCGATCAGGCGATGAAGAGCTTCTATCTGGGCGAGCGGTCCGAGGAGCTCCTCTCGGGCATGCCCGGGGGAGTGCTCGGCGATTCCAACCGGTGGGTGAAGTCGACGACCATCGTGGTCCCAGGTTGCTCCACGGCCTTCATCATTCGGGGCCGCGTGGATGCTCTCGTGCACTTCGACAACCAGACGACCGGGGTTCTCGACTTCAAGACCAGCGAGCCAAGGGCCGCTCACATCGACACCTACGGCCGCCAGCTCCACTCCTACGCATTAGCCCTCGAGAACCCCGCTGTTCGTCATCCCACTACGGTGAATGCCGTCGCGCTGCTGTGTTTCTCGCCGGCCGAGTTTGAGGCCGAGGAACACAAGGCGGCACTGTCCGGAGACCTCTGTTGTATCGAGGTCTCCCGTGACGACACGGCCTTCAGTGTCCTTTTCGCAGAGGTGATTTGTGTCCTAGAGGGTCCCGAGCTCCCTCCTCAGGCTCGGGGCTGCCCCTGGTGTGCCTGGAACGACCGGACAACCGAAAGGTGTTGGTCAACACCATATGAGAGGTGTTGGTGAACACCATATGAGAGGTGTTGGTCAATACCTATATGGCCGAAGTGAGACTGTCCTCAAAGTGATGCTCATGAGCCAAATCGCCTGTTCTATGACCATTTCCCTACACTTTTCTTTGGCCGATCCCGCCGCCAAAGGACCTGGTAATTGCCTCAAATCGGTTGCTGAGCCCCTCCGGCATGCAGACCAGTCCGGCTACAGTCATTTCCGACAAGCCACCATATGGATATGGGAACGGCACTAGAGGACGGGGGAGGCGTTTGGCGCGCCCTGTCTCGCACTACCGCACGGACGCGCCCAGCGGGATCCTCGGGGCGCTCTTCGTCTTTCCTCAAAGACCGGATGGCCGACGACTGGGACGGCAGTCAGCCGCTTCGACCGGATGTTTCGGTGAGCGGGACCATCAATCGCTTTCGGCCCCAAGACGTCCCCGATGACATCTGGCACCGCCTCGAAGACTTGGTGCGGACTTCAGTCACCAGGGCTGGACCGGAAAGACCGTTCGTCGCCGACTGCCAGATGACGGTCATGGCGCAGCTCGCGGTATGGGCCGATCGGATCGGTGTGTCGCTCGACCCCGAGGTGCTCCTTCGCCCCGAGACGATCGATCGTTTCCTGTTGGAAGGCTGCACACGCCTGACCGAGGGCAGTCGACTCAACTATCGGACGCACTTGTGGAAGGTCGGTGCCGCCGTTCTTGGAAACTCGCTGTTTCCGCCCAAGGCACTGCCGCTGAAGCGATCTGAGGTGAACGCTCCGTATACCGACCAAGAGATCACCGGATTCGTCTCGTGGTCGCGGGGCCTGCCGACATTGCACATGCGTCGAAACGCCCAGGCCCTATTGGCGATCGGGTTGGGGACGGGGCCTCAGAGCAACGAGATCATGCGTCTTCTCGGCACCGATATCCACGAGGAAGGTGGGTTGGTCATAGCCGACGTGATTGGGAAAGCGGCCCGGCAGGTGCCGGTGCTCGAAGAGTGGTCGGAGGCTGTCAGAGACCTCGCCAGGGAGTCGGGGAGCCGGCCTTTCTTCGCCCCGGAGCGAAAACGGATAACCCGTCGCGACATCATCGGATTCATCGAGCGATGCTCGAACGAAGGCCCGGCGGTGTTCAACGTCCAGCGCCTGCGCATCACGTGGATCGTCCACCACTTGTCGGCGGGGACCCGCATGCTCTTCTTAGAGCAGATGTCCGGCGTGGGAGCGGCCCAGCTCGTTAAGTACCTCAAGTTCGCCACTCTTCCAGTATCTGTGGACCCCGCACCCAACGAAGAGGTCCAAAGGTCGAACGACACCGCTGTAGATCTCCACAGGGAGAGGCAGGCACTTGGGGAGCGATGAATCAGCTGACCACCTCGCCGATGGAGCACATCCTCGACCCCCCAACGCGGTGGCCGGTAGCCGATGCGCGCCCGGTGTCCGACGAGGTCGTCAGGCGCGCCGCAGGGCTCATCGACGGCTCGGGCATCGTCGAACAGATCACGAAATGGAAAGCCGAGGATCGCCGAGGCCCGGGGGGGCGGCCCGAGACGTTTCCAGTGCGAGCCTTGCTCGTTGCCATGCTGTGCTGCGCCATTACCAATCGGCCGCTCCTGGCTAGGTGCTTCTGCGATGTGCTCTTCCGAAAGATTTCCCCGGCCATGCGCAGCGAGCTTGGGGTGCCGACACCCCCGGGGCAGCTCGATTTCCATGGGTGGGACGCCGTCTATCGCAACGTGCGGACCCGGCTCCATGGGCTCTTGGAACTGATGGATCCGTCACCCACACCGAAGAATCGCCGACTCTCTCACGACCGCTTCATGGCGCTGACCGAGCTGCGTAGTGCCTTGAGGAGCGACGACGAATGGGTTACGCGCTACGAGCGCCTCAGCTGATTCGTGAACCAGGTGATCGAGATGAGCGTCCGGGTTCTCCCGCGAGAGGTGCGTCGCGGGTGGAAAGGCTCGGCGGCGGTAGACGCCACCGTGGTGCCCGCCTTTGCACGTCCCGATCGCAGAGCCCCGCGCCGACGCGGCAACGAGCCACCTCCGATCATCACCCACTCGAGTGATCCGGATGCTGCCTGGTACGTCCGACGCGACGCCGATGCCCATGACACCGATCGCGGATTCTCAGGGCGTTCGACCTGGGCCTACGAGCTCACCGCCGTCGTCGCCGGCAGCGACGACCCGGCCGAGCCGCAAGCATTCCCGAGCATCGTCACGGGCATAGCGCCGCTGCATAAGCCCGGTCATGCCCCTGGCCAGAACGCCACCCGGGCACTAAAGAGCATCCACGAGCGCGAGCACCCTGCTGGTTTCCTCGCCGGGGACCTCGCCTATACCAACGCCAGGCCGGAAGACTTCCAGCTCCCAGCGCGCAGCTTCGGCTATCGGCTAGTTCTCGACTACAAAACCGACCAGCTCGGCATCCAGGACTCGTACCTGGGGATGCTCCTCATCGAGGGAGCCTGGTATTGCCCGGAGATCCCTGAGGTACTCATCAACGCCTCGATTGACTACCTCATCAAGAGATCGATCGATGAATTCACGTACCGCGCCCGCCTCGAAGAACGCTGGCGCTACCTGATTTTGACCAAAGAGGGACCTGACGCCGAGGGCCACACGCGGATGCGGTGTCCTGCCGCGAGTTCTCACCCGGTGGCGCGTTGTGAGCGCAAGCCGAGATCTGAGACTGCGAAAACGCGGGGAAAGTTGCGCATTCAAGTTCGCCGCGAGCCGCGAAACCGCTTCCCTCGGATCTGTACCCAGCAGAGCCTGACCGTTCCACCCGACGCTGGTGCCAAGTTCGCCCAGCCCCTTCTCTACGGTAGCAACGAGCACCGCGAGATGTACTCGACGCTGCGAAACTCGATCGAAGGGATGAACGGGTTCCTCAAGGATGGCGCCCATGAGGCCCTGGATGACCCAGAACGTCGTCGGATTCGAGGCGTGGCGGCCCAGAGCGTTTTCGTTGCCTTTTTGGTGTGTGCCGCCAACCTCCGCAAGATCGATACCTTCCTGCAAGAGATGGCGGCTATCGAAGCAGGCACCTTGCGTCGCCTACCCCGGCGGCGCCGGACCAAGGCGCTCGACTCCTGGCGTCCTCAGGCTTCGCCGGCGGAGTCTGCCTCTTCAAGGGATCCGCCTCTCACGGCTTGAGGCCCCGGACTACCGCTGCATTTGCTCTCCTCTCAACCTGGCGCGCCCCAACGCGGGCTTGAGGAGTGCAGAGCAGGGCCCAATCCGAACCGAGCCGGTCATCTTGGTGTTCTCGGCTGCTTTTTAACGCCCCTAGAGGCCCAAGAACGCCACACAGGTCCTTGTCCTCGGGTGTTTTGTCGGCGCGAAGGCTGGAGTTTTGTCGAGAGCCCACCTACCTGCCGAGGGTTCTTCCTACCCCTTTGTTGGCGGCCTTTTTTTCATTCTTGGCGGCCCGCTTCTCCTTGAGGCTCTTGCCTGCCTTCTTCTTCTCGCTACCCTGTTTCTGTTTGGTTCCCATTAGGCCACCGTACGCTCCTACCACGTTCTGGGCCGCTTCGTCTGCC
>Ga0116118_1000416_pt1 | contig 24738 bp, 22 predicted proteins | sample June2015DPH_11_5_FD_89723 | JGI IMG/M metagenome (GOLD analysis project Ga0116118, IMG submission 89723) | Peatland microbial communities from SPRUCE experiment site at the Marcell Experimental Forest, Minnesota, USA - June2015DPH_11_40 | ecosystem: Environmental > Terrestrial > Soil > Wetlands...
ATCATGGTCGCCGAGCCACCGCGCCTGCCCCTTCCGAATCATGTGTATAGCCTCGTAGCCCGCAATCGTTCGCCCTGCTGCTCGGAACTCGCGAAAGCTCTGCTTGGCCTTCACTCGTCGTTTAATCGCTCGATGATCCTACTCCAGGATATTGTTCAAATATTGGACCGGTCGATGGCGGCAGCGCCGGCGCAGGGTTCCTTCCGCTTTCACTGCGACAATCGCCGCGCCGTAGAGGCGGGCCTGATCAGTGTTGATGACCCGGTGACGGCTGTTCGTGGCGTTTGTCTACTGAAGGAGCCTTGCCGAGCATACTCGCAGCGAACAGATTCATTTGACGCCGGTATGCCGGCCGGCAGCAAGAAAGAACACCACGCTGCGTGCAACGTGAGAGTCGATCTCCGCGCGTAGCAGCTTGAGGTCTTCGCCGAACACGGCACGCATAAGTAGGCGGGCGACGACCAGATCGATGAAGAATCCGGTCGTGGCTGCGAGAAACTCCGGAGCGAATGCCGGGTACTTCTCGATCTCGTCCAAGTGCGCCGTCTCGCTTAGCACCTGAGTAACGGCTTGCGCGCCGCGCTCGCGCGCCATCCGCCCGACGTTCGCCAAATCTGGAAACCGGCGCGCTTCGGCAATCGCCAGCCGCATAAAATCGATCACATCGCTGACCAGGAGGCGGCCCAGGATGTCGGTGCCCACGCTTACAAGACGCTCCTCGATGGTTGCACCGGCCGGCAACTGGCTCTCGAATCGCGCCCGGGCGTTAGCCGCGTTGCGCATCACGACAGCCTTGAACAGCTCTTCCTTACTAGCGAACCGCGCATAGATGGTCGGCTTTCCTGCGCGGGCGAGGCGCGCGATCTCATCGATACTTGCGCCGGCCAGCCCACGATCCAAAAAAACGCGGCGGGCAGCGTCCAGGATGCGATCGTCGACCTTTCCGGCAAGCTCCCGAGGTGGCCGTCCGATGCGCACAACCGGCCGCTTCTGCGGACGCTTTTCTGTCGCTAAGAACCTGCGCATTCTCGACCTTACGTTTCTGTGATTTGTAGCTCCCGGCGCGGACCGGGACTTCCGACGCTCTGTTGTTTACCGTGCCCAGTGGCCAAAGTAAACGAAACGGTGCCGTATAGATCTCTTGACAAGGCTCGATTAGAAGTATTACTTAAATGAACGAAACGGTATCGTTCTTTTAGAACACTCGCGATCGATAGGAGAATTCAAATGAATACCGAGATCACAATCCACCCGAAGCTGCAGCACTTCGGACTGGCCACCGCCAACCTCGATGCCGTGCTCGACTGGTACCGCAAGGTGCTCGGCATGACGATAAATGCTCGCGCAGATGCGCCAGCCGGACCAGAGGGCAAGCCGCTGTTTTCGGCCGCATTCGCCAGCAACGACGAGGTCCATCATCGCATTGCATTTTTTGAATTGCCTGGCCTCGTCACCGATCCCGACAAACGCCGCCACGCACGGGTACAGCACGTCGCTTTCGAATACGAGACGCTCGACGACCTGCTGGGCACGTACGTCCGGCTGAAGGGCTTGGGCATCGTGCCGGTGCTGGCCGCGGACGAAGGGTCGCAGACTTCCTTCTATTACCTGGACCCTGAGCAGAACAGCGTCGAGCTCAACGTCAACAACTACGGCAACGACTGGACGGCGACGGAGCACATGAAGACTGCTTCGGTCGGAAACGGTCCAAGGCGGGTGTTCGTCGATCCCGACAAGATGATCGTGGCGCGCAAGGCCGGCGTGTCGCCTTGGGAGGTGCACGAGCGCGCCTTCGCCGGAGAGTTCGCTCCCGCAAAGCCGTACGACCCGCGCGGACTCCTGTGAAGCCGCGGATCGAGTAACGAAATTAATCGCGAGGGAGATGCTCATGAACCAGAAGTACGCGATCGAAATCGAAAACGTGACCCGCACCTATCAACGCGACGAGTTCGAAGTTCGCGCGCTGGACAACGTCACGATCAAGATTCCGTCTGCCAGGTTCGTTGCCATTATGGGACCGTCGGGATCGGGCAAGACGACAATGCTCAACCTGATCGCCGGTATCGACCATGCCACGAGCGGCCGTGTAGCCGTCGGCGGCGAGGAGATCACAGAGATGAAGGAGCGGGAGCTGGCGGCATGGCGCGCGCGTCATATAGGGCTCGTGTTCCAGTTCTACAACCTGATTCCAGTGTTGACGGCGTTCGAGAACGTTGAGTTGCCGCTGCTGCTGACCGATCTGAACAAGACCGAGCGGCGCGAGCATGTCGAGACCGCGCTCAAAGTCGTGGGGCTGGCAGACCGCATGGATCACTATCCGAGACAGCTGTCGGGCGGACAGGAGCAGCGCGTCGCTATCGCGAGGGCGATAGTCGCCGACCCGACGATCATCGTTGCGGACGAGCCTACGGGCGATCTCGATGCGAAGTCGGCCGAAGAAATTCTTGGGCTGTTGGTCGATCTGAATAGGCAGTTTCAGAAAACGATCGTGATGGTCACGCATGACCCGCGCGCGGAGCGATGCGTCGATAGGGTGTATCGGCTCGACAAAGGCGTGCTGGCGGGCGTCGAGCCGGGGAAGAGCGGGGCGCGCGGCGAGATAGCGGCGCATGTGTGAGCTGGCTCATGCGCACCACCCTCAGCGGACTTCTCCCTTCAAGGAACGGGCAAGGCATCAAGGAGAACGCGGATGAAGTATACGGCGCTGATTCTTAAGAATTTGATTCGGAGCAAGCGGCGAACTTTTCTGACTGTGATTTCGATTGCCGTGTCGCTGTTCGTTTTCTCGGTGCTGGTCAGTATTCCGACCGTCGCCAACGAGGTTCTCGGTGCAACCGCCTCGTCGACGCGGGTTGCCACGCATAACAAGGCAAGCCTCGTCTACCCAATTCCCATGTCCTACAAGCAGCGGATTCAGAGCCTGCCGCACGTTGAGGCTGTCGTCGCGCAAAGCTGGTTCGGCGGCATCTATCATGAGGTTTACGACCAGTTTCCTAATCTTGCAGTCGATCCCGATCAGGTCGGCGCAATGTGGCCCGATTGGGGAATCAGCAAGCAAGCTTTAGACGAGTGGAACAAAATCCGGACTGCGCGCCTGGTCGCGCCGAACGAGTCCGAGGTGTGGGGCGACATTCACAATGTCCAGGACGACGCGCAGCGCGGCGCCTACTACGCCGACGTGCGGCTCAAGCTTGCGCCCGGCGCCGATGCGGACGCTCTCATTCGGCGCATCGCAGACGACCCACGAATCAATCTGCAGGCCGAAACCGAAGCGGAGTACTACAAGGATCAATCGGTGGTCGCGAACCAAATGCGCGTGCTCGGGATGGTGGTCGCGATAATTATGGCGGTGGGCGCGATCTTCGGCGCAATGAATACGATGTATGCCGCAGTGTCGGCACGCACAACGGAAATTGGGACGCTGCGCGCGCTCGGGTTTGCGCCGTACGCTGTGATGACGTCCTTCCTGCTCGAATCGATTGTGCTGGCCGTCGTGGCCGGGGCGATCGGAATCATCCTGGCCCTGCCGATAAACGGATTGTCCACTACCTTCGGCAACTTCGTCACGTTCTCCAGCCTCGCTTTCAGCTTCCGCGTGACGTTTGCGATTGTGATCGAAGCGCTGATCTTCGCAGCTTTTATGGGCATGTTCGGAGGCTGGCTGCCGGCGCGGCAGGCCATGAGGATGCCGGTGGTCGACACGCTCAGGAGTGTATGACCATGTCTACTGAGGCCCAGAAGGCAACTAACATTCGCGAGTTGGAATCGCTCCGGATCGCGCGGTCGCAGCAGGTGAAGAAGCCCAGCCGCCTGGTGCCGGCGGCGATCACACTTATGATTTTAGCCGTGGTCGGCGGAGTCGGATATGAGGTTTATCTGCGCACGCTGGACCGGCCTCCGGAGGTGCAGACTGCGATCGTGTCGGTGAAAGCCGCAGGACAGGCCAGCACGCTGCTGACCGGCAGCGGCTATATCGTGACCGCACATAAGTACATCACGATCGGCACCAAGATCCTCGGTCAGATAGTCGAAGAACCGATTGAAGAAGGGCAGCGCGTCAAGGTTGGCGACTTGCTCGCGCGAATTGACGACCGGGACTATAAGGCGCAGTTGCGTCAGGCTTACGCCGATCGTGATACGTCGGCCGCCAACCTCATCCTGAAACGGGCACGCGCGGAGAGGCTGCGCAGCCTCTACAAAGAGGGTGTGCAATCAAAAGATTCTCTTGACGACGCCGAGAATCAGCTCGCCGTGGCGGAAGCGGACCTAAAGAAGTCCGAGGGCGAGATTGATTTCGCCAAGTTCAATGTGAGTCAGACCCTGATTAGGTCGCCTATCAACGGCGTCGTGCTGCAGAAGTATCGCGAGCTTGGCGACACGATTAACTAAGGCGGCGAGATCCAGGCCGGCGGCGGCGCCACCGACATCGTGCAGCTCGCGGATCTCACCGACATGCGCTGCGAGGTCGATATCAACGAAGGCGATATCGCCAAGGTGAAGATGGGCACGCCGGCGACCGTGATTCCCGATGCGTACCCCAACAACCCGTTCCCGGCGCAAATTGTTAAGATCTATCCCGAGGCCGACCGGCAGAAAGGCACGGTCAAGGTCGAAGTGCATATACTGCAGCCCGACTTGAAGGTCATCAAGCCCGAGATGAGCGCCAAGGTCACCTTCCAGTCAATCACCACCACCTCCGCCGTGGCGCCGATGGTGCTGGTGCCGAAGAAAGCGATCTTGACAGAGGGCTCTGCCAGCTCGGTCTGGGTCGTGCGCGGCGACACGATTCATCAGGTGCCGATTGTCACCGGACGCGAGTTCCAGGACGGAATCGAGGTAAAGCACGGGCTTAGCGGCGGCGAGATGGTCGTCGCGGTGCCGGCGCCGACTCTCAAGGAAGAGCAGAAAATCACGCCCGTCGCGTCCTAGCCGCGTCTGCAGCAGGTAAACGCGCCTTCCTGGTGTTGGCGTTGCGGCGAAATGATACGCCAGCTCCGGGAAATGATCCTCGATGCGCTGGAGTCTCGGCGATCGCATTGTGCTGGCCCTGCACGACTGGGGGGCGGCGCGGCAGTAAAAGCCAAGCGTCTGCTCTAGTTCGTCGTGGTACGCAATCCCATCAACGGGTGAAGAGGCTTCATCGAGCGCGTCTTTCGAGTCCTCGCAGCAGATCCTCAAGGGCCCGCCCCAGTTCGCACTACGGCATCTTGGGTTGTTTCCAGCGCCCTTCCCGATTAGCCACTCATCATATTTGCATCTGGGCAAGCATCCGACGGAAGCGCACCAAGGCTATGCCGAAAAAGACAAGACTGAGAGCTGCTATCATCGTGCAGTCCTTTCCAGGCCACACCGAAACCGGTTCCCCGGTAAAAGCACAGCCTGGGCGAAGCTAACAAAGTGGGTCGACGGTGAGGACTGCATTATTCTCTACAATTTCTCAAAGGCATGCTCTAAAGCGGCGTAGTACTGCCGGACAGGACGCTGAGGATGATGAAGACCGGGAGCGCCAGAAGTCCGAACTGCGGCATAGAGCTGACCTGGGTGCCGGACTGTATCGCTATAGATTTTGTCGCCCACCTAGTCCACCTTACAGCAAAGATCACACATCACCTTGAGGTTTAACCTTGTCAGACCGGCTACGCATGAGAACGACGACTGAGCGAGCGGCCACTTTGTAGCGAATCGACGAGAGCGACTCGCGGCGTTCCGGCTCTGAGATGTCTTCCGGCGCACTACGGGAAGTGTCGATCACCCTAAGCCACTCCTCCGCAGTTCCTTCTTGGACGACGAAATCAAGATTTTGCCAAAATGCATTGATCATTACATACAAATCGTCATCACCGACCTGTGACCCGCTCAAGAAAAAAGCCAGTGTATGGGAATCGTGGGAAAGATCAGGTTGCCCGGTGACTCCATACCAGTGTACCTGGTCTCTCCAGAAGCCGCTGCGCCCGATCGAGGGATGGCACTTGCGAAAAGCGATCATCTGCTTGAAGAATCGGAAAATATCCCGGTTCAGCTCGAGACGGCGCCAATCGAGCCAGACAGTTTCATCGTCTCTCCTGTATGGGTTGGGATCGCCGCACTGGGTATTCATGAATTCATCCCCTGCTCGGAACATCGGGGTTCCGTTCGCAAGCATCAGAAGAGCGAAGAAGTTCTTCACCTGGCGCTTGCGAAGCGCAATCACATCTTCGGGAACATCCGAGTCACCTTCCCAGCCACAGTTCCAGCTCCCTTGGCTATCGTTGGTATAGGAGACGAGGTCATTCAGGCACATCCCGTCGTGGCAGGTTACAAAATTCACACTTTGTGACGGACGAGAGGCATTTGCGAGATCATCCGGAAACAGGTCGGTGCTACCATAGAGCCTGGTCATGACGGCTGAAACCAGTCCGTTATCGCCTTTGACGAAACCACGGAGGTCGTCGCGAAATTTCCCGTTCCACTGCTGCCAGCCCAGCCCTGGAAACGAGCGGCCCAGCACATACCCGCTACCAGGCTCGCCTTGCCAGGGTTCCGCTATCAATCGGACGTTTTTGGCGAAATAGCCGGTGATTTCTGCGATGATGGCGGGATCGTGGTAATTCAGGGAGCCGCTGCTGTCACGCATGAAGATCGATGCGAGGTCGAAACGAAACCCGTCTATGCCGATCTCGGTGGCCCAATAATGCAAACTGTCAAACACTAATTTGCGAACCAGTGGGTGGGCGTTGCGCAGATCATTGCCGCACGCGCTGAAGTTCACGTACTGGCTCAAATCGTTGTGGTCGAGTGCGTAATACGTCGAATTGTCAATTCCGCGGAAGCTATATGTAGGGCCACTCCGGTCGCCTTCCGTCGTATGGTTGTAGACGACGTCTAGTATTACCTCGATTCCGGCGCGATGAAGAGCCTCCACCATTTCTCGAAATTCGGCGGGCGCAGCATGAGCGTCAGCGTTCTCTGCGTATAAATGGTGCGGAGCGAAGAAGCCCAGGGGCATATACCCCCAGTGACTTCCCTCTTGCAGATCGCACTGATGAACGGGCATGAGCTCGACAGCGGTGACCCCAAGCTCTTTGAGATAGGGGACCATAGCACCGACGCCCGCATATGTCCCGCGAGTTCGGTCATCCAGCTTACAGCTTGAATGTCTCGTGAAGTTGCGCACGTGCAGCTCGTAGATCACCAGGTCATGAGTGTGTCGCTGAACACCTGTTTGCGGCTTCGCAGCCGCGAAAGTTCTGTCGGGCAGAATACCTAAGGGAGCCTTGCCGTCATTCGGACCCGGCGCACACGCTGCTCTGCGGCTGAAATCGGGTGGTAGAAAAATCCGACGGGCATACGGATCCAACAGTATTTTGATATCGTCGAAACGATCTCCCGTCACTGGATTGAACGGACCGTCAAGTTTGTAGGCATAGTACCTCGCCTCTCCGATTTCTGCGGCAGGCACCAACATGTGCCAGACTCTCGACGTCTTGTTGGTCGGAAAGCTAAATCGATATACCTTCGCCGGGACAGTGAAATCCGGCTCTTGATAGAGGAGAAGCGACACCGAGGTAGCGTTTTTGGAATAGATGGAAAAGTTGTAAGCCTGCTCCGACGCAAACCATGTAGCTCCGAGCGGCAATGCGGAACCTTCTACGCGGCTCCAGTTGTCGAGGGGGATGCGATTTTGGTTTGAGGACATGTCCTCTGGCTTCCAATGGATTCGTTTGTCAGTGGTCTGCATAACCTCGTTTTTAGCCCCTTCTCTAACGCGTTGCCATTATGCGGCCCCGGCGCCGCGATAACGGACGGCCTGGGCGAAGCTGACAAAATGGGTCGACGGCCAGAACTGCATTATTCGCTGCAAAGTGTCGGGCATACTGCCTAGCGGCGTCGTACTGCCGGACAGGAGACTCAGAAGGATGAAGACCGGCTGCGGCATCGAGCCGATCTGCGAAGCGATCATTATGCTCAGGGAGGTGATCGAAGAGAATATATCGCCACTCCGCCCGTAAACAGCGCCAACGAACCGGCGATCCGCACGCCAAGCACGCCTTTTACGGCTAATATCAACGACAGCACCGCAGCGCTGACGATCACGAGAAGCCCTCGGCACGGGTAGTCCGGCGTGGCTCAGGTTGTGCGTCGTTTATCCAAGCGAGGCGTTGTCCCCGCCCAGTTGGCGGACATTGGAAGAAGCCGGATTGGAGAACCAGATAACTGGACGAGTCCCTGCGGACATACTCTGTTCCTCCGTGAACCTACGAGCTTCTGGCAAATGCCTATGCCATGAGGGTGATTGTCTTACGGAAGCGCGCCAGCGCGACACCGAACAAGATCGAACCAATCAGGGCGAGCGCGGCAAATTGTTTCCAAACCAGGGAGAATCCAGCGCCACGGAATTCTGATCATGGCACCACGAGTACAAGAGAGGGTGCCAGTGACACCAGCTTCTGAGATACACTACCTAACAGTAATCCCGCTAGCTGCCCTCGTCCTCGCCGTCCGACTACTATGAAGTCGGTCCGTTCCCGTCGAGCCATGTCCATAATGGCTTCCGCCACGTCACCGGAACCAGACGATGTTCGCACCTTTGCTACCCCGATACTCTCGGCCCGTTCTTTAGCTTCGACCAAAATGCGTGTTTCCAGCAATTCCAACCCTTCAGCAACTCCTCCCTGGCTCGCGCCAATTCGCTCCATTTTGCTGGAGGAAGAGTATTCTCAGGAAGAGTGACAATAGCCTTTGCCATTTCGGCAGCAGCGGTCACAGCACGACTACCGCCAGACGATCCATCTGTCGCCACCAACATTCGTGATATTGGCATTTGTTATTCCATGGCACGAGCTATTCTTTTTTTCCAGTCCCCGCTCACGCCATGAAGGTGATTGTGCTACGAAAACGCGTCAGCGCGATACCGAACAATACAGAGCCAATCACGGCGAGGGCGGCAAATGGTTTCCAAACCAGTGAGAATCCGGCACCACGGAACAGGATCGCTTCTGCCAGCGTGACCAGGTGAGTCGTGGGCGCGGCGAGCATCACGATTTGTACCGGCTCGGGCATGCTCTCATACGGAGTGAAGCCTCCTGACAGTAACACCAGAGGAATCAGCACAAGAATCATCAGCAAGCCGAATTGTGGCATCGAGCGGGCGAACGTCGCCAAAAACATCCCGAGAGACGTGGTGGCAAAGAGTTCAACTGCGGCACCGGCCAGAAAAAGCGCGACTGACCCTTGGATCGGAACTGACATTACTCCTCGTACTAAAAATACGAGCGAAAATGCGGAGACCGCCAGCACGACCAGCGCCATCGACCAGATTTTGCTCGTCATAATCTCGAACGGGGTGACCGGCATCACGAGCAGATGCTCTACCGTGCCGTGCTCGCGCTCACGAATCAGGGCCGCGCCGGTAAGGACAATCGAGAGCATCGTAATCTCGTTCACAATTTCAACCACCGCGCCAAACCAAAATCTTTCGAGGTTCGGGTTGAAGCGCGTATTGAGGGTAAGATCCGGCACTTCGATCCCTCGCTCCGGCCAATCCTCTGACTCGGTCGACCGTCCCGCAAATGCGCCTGCGCTGATTCCTCGACCATATCGCGGATAGCCTGCCGCCGGCTGCGTCCCGGCGGCCTGGTAGCGCTTTACAAAAGCGTCAATCTCCCCGGCAAGGATGTTCTGAATGTACGCACCCCCAGTGAACGCCTGGTGCATGCGTGTCGCATCAACGTTGAGTTGGACCTTGGGGTTTCGGCCCGCCATGACATCGCGCTCGAAGTCTGGTGGGATGTCTACGGCGAACGTCTCAGACCCAGCGTCCATCCGTGCATCCATTTGATCCCGGCTGATAAGCGCGGGCTGCATAAACTGAGGCGGGAAAAAAGCATCAACAATCCGCGCGGAAAGCTGCGACTGATCCTCGTCAACAATCGCGATCGGAACGTCGCTCAACGTCTCCGGCATCGCCTTGGCCACCGAGTAAACCGAAAGGCTAAACGCATAGATAATCAGGACAATCATGACCACGTCATGGGCCAGGCTGCGAAGTTCTTTTATGCCGAGATTCCAGATGTTTGCCAGGCGCATCGCTTAAGTCTCCTGCTTCTTCAAAAGCAATGTGCTCAGCGTGGTCAATACTAGTCCAATCAACAGCAGCGGGACGTAGAACACTCGCAGATCCCAGAAACCCAGTGCCTTTGAAAACGTTCCCCGTGCAACGATGAGGTAATAAGTAGTGGGATAGATTTCGCCGACGAGCTTTCCGACTCCTTGCAGGGAAGCTACCGGGTCGAGAACTCCGCAGAACTGCATGGCTGGTACAAGTGTTAGTATCGCAGCTCCAAAGATTGCTGCGATCTGACTTCGAGTGAAACTGGATATCAGGAGCCCAAACGCGGTGGCGGCGTTCACATATAACAGGCTCGCTGCTGCCAACGCCAGGAAACTGCCCTTGAGAGGCACCCCGAACACCGTGATTCCGATCAACACCAGCAGCACAAAATTCAGCATCGCGATGGCTACATACGGAAGCTGTTTGCCAAGAAGGAACTCGAGCCGCGTTACGGGCGTGACGTAGAGATTGACGATGGAGCCAAGTTCCTTTTCGCGGACCACACTGAGAGAAGCGAGCATCGCGGGGATCATCATCAGCAGCAGGGGGATCACCGCCGGCACCATGGCCGGCAGGCTCCGGACATCCGGGTTATAGCGGTAACGAACTTCGACCGTGGCTAGAGTGCCCTCGGGAGACATCCCTGGTGTCTTCTCGGAGGAAACCCCTGGAATATGCGAGGCACGACCTTGCATATTGGCCAGCCATTGCGAATGTACAATCTGAACATAGCTGCGGATGGTCTCGCCCCGGGTAGGATTGGCGCCGTCGATCCAGGCTCCGATCCGCGCGGTTCGACCACGGGCCAGATCGCGTCCGAAATGCGGCGGAATTTCGAGCGCGAGACTCAGCTCGCCTGAACGCATACGCCGGTCCAGCTCTGCATAGTCGCGAATCGGAGCGTGCTCGATGAAATAACGTGGTGAGCCGATGAATTGAAGCGCGTAGTTATTACTAGTCTCGGTTTGATCCCGATCGAGTACAGCAAATGACAGGTGCTCCACGTCCAGGGTGATGCCATACCCCATGACGAGCATAAGGATGAGGGTGCCGAGCAGCGCCAGCGCCGCGCGCATCGGATCGCGCCGCAGCTCGAGCGACTCGCGGCGCGTATAACTGAACATCCGCCCAAAATCGAAACCGGAACGGGGCTTTGCTTCTTGCGCTTCCGACAAACCCTGTTCAGGCGCTCGAGTGCTGGCCGAGACCGCGGGCTTGGATGATACCGCAGGCTTGGATGAGGAAGGGGGCTGGCCTTTCACGCCAGTCGCTTCTTCGAGATAGGCGATAAAGGCATCCTCCAGTGTTGCTGCTCCGCGCTTCTTAACCACTGCGCTGGGAGCATCGCTGACCAGCACCCGCCCCGCATTCATCAACGAGATGCGATCACAGCGCTCGGCCTCGTTCATGAAATGCGTCGAGACGAAGATGGTGACCTGGTCGCGGCGCGAAAGCTCGAGCAGAATTTGCCAGAACCCGTCGCGCGCGACCGGATCGACCCCGGAAGTAGGCTCGTCGAGGATCAGCATCTCCGGGTGATGAATCATCGCCACTGCCAGCGACATACGCTGGCGTTGCCCCATCGGCAGAGCGGACGGAAGCGCGTCTATCACTGACGCCAAATCGAACCGTTGCACCGCCTCCTCAACGCGTGCTGGAATCATCTCAGCCGGGACCTGGAAGAGCCGCGCATGAAGCTCGAGGTTCTGGCGAACAGTCAGCTCAGTGTAGAGCGAGAAACTCTGCGACATGTAGCCGACCCGGCGACGGGTAGCGAGGTCGTTTGGATTTAACAGCTGGCCGAATAACCAGGCTTGCCCCTCCGTCGGCGGGAGCAGTCCGGTCATCATCTTCATCGTGGTCGTCTTGCCACAGCCGTTGGAGCCGAGGAAGCCGAAAATTTCGCCGCGTTCGATGTGGAAGCTGACATGATCGACGGCAACAAAGTTGCCAAACTGCATCGTTAGATTCTTGGCTTCGATGGCGACGGCGCCGCCCTCTGTAACGGGCCGTGGCGTGATCTCGATCGCGCGGTGGCCGCGCCGTTTTTCTTCAGGCAGCAGTGCGATAAATGCAGCCTCCAGCGAGGCCGTGCCGGTGCGCGAGAGGAGTTCTTGCAGTGAACCGGTTGCAAGCACGTGCCCCGCGTCCATTGCCATTAGCCAATCAAACCGCGAGGCTTCCTCCATATAAGCGGTAGCAACCATCACGCTCATGCCGGGCCGATCCCCCCGGATGCGCGCGATGAGTTCCCAGAATTGACGACGTGAAAGCGGGTCTACGCCAGTGGTCGGTTCATCGAGGATAAGAAAATCCGGATCGTGGATCAGAGCGCAGCACAAGCCAAGCTTCTGCTTCATCCCGCCGGAGAGCTTGCCGGCAGGCCGGTCGGCAAACGGAGCCAAGCCTGTGCTCTCCAGGAGCTGGGCAATGCGTCGTTCGCGCTTTTCCTGAGAATGACCGAACAGGCGGCCAAAGAAGTCGATGTTCTCGAACACCGACAGCGTTGCGTAGAGGTTCCCACCCAAGCCCTGCGGCATATAGGCAATGCGTGGACAAACCGCGCGGCGTTGGTCCGCCGAGGCCATGTCTCCGCCCAGCACCATGATCTGCCCGGTCTGTATCGCGCGTGCGCCCGCGAGCAGCGAAAGCAGGCTTGATTTGCCAACGCCGTCCGGACCGATCACGCCCACCATGCAATTCGCCGGCACGTTCAAAGTAATGCCATCCAGTGCCGGCGTTTTGCCGTAACGCAGGCTTACGTCGCGAAGCTGGGCGACGGGAGGCACATTCGCCCCGTTGCTCATTGTCTTTGCCGAAGCGGCGGCGGTATCCGAATCTCCAGATTGCTGGGCCACTCGGCGTTTGGATCGAGTCGCACATAAGCCATGCCGGGCACGCCCGTCTTGACCTGGCTCAGGTACTGGCGGAGTAACTCTGGTGCGATCTGGCCTTTGATCCGGAAGGTAAGCTTTTGGCGTTCTTCTGCTGTCTCCACCGTTTTGGGAGTAAACTGGGCGACGTTAGAGACAAAGGTTACTTTGGCCGGGATGACGAACTGGGGGAACGCATCGAGTACGATCCGCACGTCGGCGCCAAGGGCTACTCGACCGGCCAGCTTGTCGGGCAGGAAGAAGGTCATATAGACGTCGTCCAGATCGACCAGATTCAGCACACGCCCACCCCCTGGGAGGACCTCGCCCGGCTCCGCGACGCGGTACTGCACGCGTCCCTCCACCGGTGAATGAAGCTCGCTGTCGTCAATATTCGCCTGAATGCGCTGGATGGTCGCTCGTGCGGCGTCCACCTTGGCCCGCGCATTAAGGACTTCGGAGGTGGCCGAACCGACAGCAGCGTCGGCAGCTGCGGCTTGCGCCTCGGCCGCACTGACGGCTGCCTCCGCGCTCTTAAAATCTGCGCGAGCGTTATCCAGAGCTTGGACCGTGACAAAGTCTTTCGAGGCCAGTGCCTGGGTTCGCAGGAAGAGCTTCTGAGCGGCATCAAGCTCTGCTTTTCGTTGTGCTATAACTGCGATTGCGGCGGTCTTCTCGGCGCGCTGTTGCGCTAGCTGGCTCTGAGCGGTCGCGACGCTGACAAGCGCGCTCTGAAGCTGGGCTTCCGCCTCCCTGCGCTGTGCCATGAGCACATCGGTGTCCATTTGGACCAGAAGCTGCCCGGGGCGGACGAGATCGCCTTCGTGCACCGTAACGGTCCGGATACGTTCCGCAATTTTGGCGTCAACGTCGACCTCGGTCGCTTCGATGCGGCCGTTCCCGCTTGCGAAACCTGCCGGCAAGCCCTTTGGTTTGAGAAGCTCCCAAGCGAGAAACGCAATTGCGCCGGCGGCGACAATGAGGGTGGTCCTTACCCACCAAGCGCGTTTCTGTAGAAATCCAAAGGATGCCACGTTAGTTCGCCTCACACCGCAGCTGAGCGATCTGTTTGCAATCGAGGTTCAAGGTATCGACCCGCTGGACTGAGACGATGCGCCGACGGCGTGAAGCAGGTTAGAGGATGAGATGAGAAGATCTGCCTTGCTCTGGATGAGCGTGTATCGCGCGGACATTACGTCCTTCTCGGCCGAGATAAGGTCGGTGATCGTGGCGAGACCGTACCGATGGCTTTCGAAGTTGGCTGCGTACGATTCTTCTGACGAATCTAGCAAGGCCTGGGCGGCATCGCGTTTCTTTTTCGCGGAGAGGAAATCATAATAGGCGGTCCAGGTTGCGGCAATGACGTTAAGTTGAAGCGACCTGAGCTCCGAGAGGGCCGCGCCCCTCTCCGCGGTTGCCTTTTGCACGGCGTAGTACCGATCGAATCCGGTGAAGAGATCCCATCGCATTGTTAGCCCCGCCCCATAAAACGGTTGGTTCAGATTCTGAGTGTGTCCGCCGTTGACCGTGTAGTTCCAAATTGCCTGTCCATAGTTCCCGCCAACGCTGATTTCGGGGTAAAACTCCGCCCTCGCGCGTGCGACGGTGGCGTTACCGGCCCGGACTGCAGCGATTTGGGCGGCAAGATCGGGTCGCCGCCTGATCGCTTCGGCAATGAGTGCCTCAACATCGTCACTCAGATTCTTGGGCAGGCGGTCTAGCTGACCGCCCTCGATGTTGAGGTCAGTGTCGGCCGACACGCCGACAGTTTGACGGAGAACCGCCTCGGCGTCGTGCACCTGCGAATTTGCAGTCTCGAGGTCGTATACCGCCTGTGCCTGGACCTGTTTTGCTAGTAGCACTTGCGGCTTGGTTGCGAGGCCGACCTGGTGACGCTGCTCGACTGAAGCCAGCGCGATATTCGCGAGCTTGAGGTTAGCCTCTGCTGCACTCACGTTGGCATTCGCTGCCGCAAGAATGTAGAAGGCCCTTTCTACATTAAATACGACGTCCTGGATCGCCTGATTGAAGTTGAAGTTCGCCGCGATCAGCTCTTCGCGGGCCTTTCGCTCATTTGCGCGAGTGCGGCCGAAGTCGAGTAAATCGTAACTGACCTTAAATTGAGGAAAAAAGACGTCATTGCGGATAACCAGAGTTTGCCCGGGAAACTCAATCGGCAGCTTGAAGTAGCCGCCCTCGGCCTCTGTTGCCACCATGGGGTAATTGTTGGCTTGCGACCGGCCGAGTTGGCCTTCATCTTCCAGAGCCACATACCAGGCGTGCCGGGTTTGGGGACTTAGCCTTAAAGCAAGGTCCACGAGTGAGGGCAGGTCATAGGTCTGTTTCCCCGATGTTTCAAGCGCGCCTCTTTCCTGCGAGCCGCGAAGTTGCTCGAGATTTGTGACAGGACGATTCAAGGCTTCGATGGAGGGGGGCGGCGTCCAGACGTTCTCCGCTTTCTCGGACGGCGCCAGTTCGGAGTCGGGATTGAGGTGAATTGAACCGCAACCCATCGAGGGCACAAGCGCTAAAGCCAGAAGCAACGGTACAAGGGGCCACGCGAATGCGCGCGCTGCAGTCCGCGATATGCTGTCAGCCGCTTTGCTCAGAGAGCCGCTTTTCCGGCGACAGGCCTCGTTCCGATGACTCCCGAACTTCCCCACGCTCTTCGCCCAACCGCACAACCCAATCTTGCGATCAGGTCTGTGGGCGCAGGCGATGACCTTTCGCAAGATGAGCTGTGACCCAGGTCTCAAGACGTCGTCAGTTGTTTCTGTCTTTATGACGCGTAGCATGGCAGCCCTCGGTAACAACGGCACCCTGGCAGCGCGATCGTAACTCAGGGCGCAAGCCAAATCTCGCGATGAAGTGGACCGCTATGCGCCAGATTCATGCCTGTTCCGGATTTTGCAAACAGTACTCAAATATCCGCTCTTGATGAGCTTCATGACACTCCGATCCTCGTCGGGCTCGGATCGCCCCATACTGTCTCCGATCGCACCAGTCAAGCGCTCACGCAAATTGATGGCTTGCAAAGCCGGCGCTCTCTTTCAGCCATTCGCAGAAAATTTTGTGAGACGCTTCAAATGCACACTACCCTAAAATAGCCGACCAGAGCTTCGCAACTCGTTGCGGCACGCTTCGCTAAACGCCCGCAAGGGATCCATCGCGTCGCTCCTCACCAACCCTTCTAGCTCGTGGAACGTTTTTTTCGGCCCGCGGTACGTTTCCAGGACGGTGTGTGCAACACTTTCCGCAATTTCGACGATCTTCGGCGACGCTAGAAGCTGCATCTTGCCGATCAGGGCATACAGTTTGACGAACTTGGCCAATTCCGCTTGCTCATGTTCGAGGGCATCTGCATACAACTGCGCCGCTTCCTCAATAAAGTCCGCATACAACTCCTCCCGCCTGCTTCTATGGTGCGCCAACTGCTCCGCTCGGGCCTGAGCTTTCTGGCTCAGCCATGACGAGGCCAACATCGTCAACCCGCCGATCAGTGATCCGGCGAGCGCGGCAAACGCGGAAAAGTATTCTGAGTTCATAGTCAAACGCCACGTGAGTCGGACCACGCCTTAACCGCTAGCCGTTGCGGCAACCTCGCGACCGCACGACGTGGCATTCGGGGCCCGGTCCTGCTTCATTCCCGTAAACGACACGCCGTTAACTCCAGTCGCAGTCTCCTAAAGCAACTCGCCAGAGCTCCACAACTCGTCGCGGAACGCTTCGCTAAACCCTCGCAAGGGGTCCATCGCGTCGCTGGCCGCCAGCCCTTCTGTTTCTAATTCGCGCAACGTCTTTCTCGGCCCGTGGTACGTTTCCAAGATGTTGCGCCCAACACCGAGTGCGGCTTCGACGATCTCCGGCGACGATAGAAGTCGCATCCTGCTGATCAGGGCGTGCAGTTTGACCAACTCGGCGAATTCCGCTTTCTCATGTTCGAGGGCGTCTGCATACAATTGCGATTTCAAATGCGCGTAACAATTTGACTTGGATGATGATCATGTACTAGAAAGTGACTCCATCGTCAAGTTTGACGGGATCGTCACTCAGGAATCCACGCACGTGCGAAGAGCGAGAGCAGTTCGCAAGCCTGCCTCAGCCGCGCCGGACCGGCGCGAGCGGCGCAAACGCGCGACGCGCCAGGCTCTACTCGATTCGGCCAACTCCTTGCTCGCATCGCGCAGCCTCGACTCTCTCAGCGTCGATGAGATCGCAATGCGGGCGGACGTCGGCAAGGGTACCTTCTACAATTATTTCGACGACAAGGATGCACTTGCGCGGGAGCTGGCCTCCAGCATCCGAGCGCAAGTGGAAAGCGAGATCGCGATCGCAAACCAGGCGGTCCAGGATCCGGCGGAGAGAATCGCGCGGGCCTTCTGCTGCGCGCTACGCTTTGGTCTTAAGTCGCCGAAGCAAGCGCGGGCGACGATGCGCCTTTTTCCGCATTACCTTGATCCGTCCGCGCCGCTCAATTCCGGCGTACGGCGCGATGTGGCCGAAGGGCTTGCGCGCCGCCGTATCGTCGCGCCCTCGCTGGACGTCGGAGTCGCCTACGTTGTGGGAGTGTTCATGGCGGGAGTAAACCGCGCCCTCGATCTCTCTTCGAGCGAAGCAAAGACCTTTGGGCACGATCTCGGCCGGATTCTCCTGCACGGCCTCGGGATTGGCCGGGCTGAGGCGCGGCGCATCATGGTTCAGGCGACTCAGGCGCTGCTGCACTGACAGGAAGGAGTATATGGGAATCAAAATTCAGGATGTCGCCTACGTAAGATTCAGCGCGCCCGATCTGGACGCGATGGAAGCATTTCTCATCGATTTCGGCATGGTCCGCGCGGTGCGAACCACCGACACGCTTTACATGCGCGGGCCATCCAGGCGATCGAGCGAGACCTTCTCCCCGCGCGCGAACGTGTCCAGGTCGCCCATCTGTTTGTCGGCGACAATAACGTTCACGTAGTTGACGCTTCGCAGGCAATGGTCTGCGACGGAGAGCAGGCAGTTTGCGTCGGGCGGCAGGTAAACGCCAACAACGCTCGGGCTTTTGTTGGCTACCACATCGAGGAAACCGGGATCCTGGTGGGTAAAGCCGTTATGATCCTGCCGCCAGACCAGCGCAGTGATCAGCAGGTTCAGGGATGACACATTTGCGCGCCAGGGCAGGTGCACCTCCAGTACCTGGACATGGAGGCGGCAATCGAGCACTGCACGAAGGGAGTTGGCATCTGGAACTGGGCCAGCAACGATCAGGGCGCCGAACCCGACGTGGTAATGGCAGGTTGCGGCGATGTCCCAACAATGGAGTCGCTGGCTGCCACAGCTCTGCTCCGACAGCACTTGCCGGACATCAAAGTCAGGTTTGTGAACGTGGTCGACCTGTTCAAGCTCGTGCCCAGCCCCTGGCTCGTTCACAGACTGACCTACCGCCGCCCGGGTCAGCACAACATTCACGTACGCGGCTACAAGGAAAAGGGGAACATCAACACCCCGCTAGAGCTGGCTATTCAAAACCAAACGGATCGCTTCAGCCTGGCGATCGATGCAATCGACCGGATCCCGCGATTCCAGGTTAAAGGAGCCGATGTTCGGGAGCTTCTGCTCAACCAGCAGATAAAAGGTAAAAACCACGCGCACCAGTTCGGTATCGATCCGAAGGACATCACGGACTGGCAGTGGCCATTCTGAAAGGACCATTTCTGAAGGAAACGAACTTATGGGTGAAATGCTCCCCACGCTTTACATCGCGAGGCACGGCGAGACTGCGTGGAGCCTCTCGGGCCAGCATACTAGGCTTACCGATCTGCCATTGACTGAGCGCGGACAAAGCAACGCCCGCCGCCTCGGTAACCAGCTCCGAGGACGGTCCTTCGCCCACGTATTCACCAGTCCACTGCAGCGAGCGCGCCGCACATGCGAGTTGGCTGGCTTTGGCGCCGAAGCTGAGGTCGATCGCGACTTGCTCGAATGGAACTACGGTGACTACGAGGGTCTGCGCACCGCGGAGATCCACGCCAAGCGTCCCGGCTGGGAGCTGTTCCGCGATGGCTGCCCCAGAGGCGAATCGGCCGGCGACGTTGGAGCGAGGGCTGAGCGCATGGTTGACCGCGTGCGTGCGGTCCAGCAGGACGTTCTGATTTTTTCGAGCGGGCACTTTCTCCGCGTACTAGCGGCACGTTGGCTGGGGCTGGAACCCGAGGCTGGCAGATATTTCCTGCTGAGCACTGCCAGCTTGAGCGCTCTTAGCTATGAGCACGATCTGTCCCAGCCTGTAATTCAACTTTGGAATGACCTGCATCATCTGACCCATCATTAGACTTCAACAGCCAAACGATTCGGGAGCGACAGTCCGAGGAACTGCTGCAAACGCAAAGGATCAGTTACAAGGAGAGACACGTGGCGAAATCCGTTAGAGCGGCGCTTTCCGACATCATAGAAAAGCTCATCGCGCAGTATGGTTGCGGTCCAGTAAAATTCAGCGGAGCTGACGAGGCCCTATATGAGCGCCATCTCCTATTCGACAGTGTTACGGACATAAAGGTCGCCGACGCGCGCGATCGCTTTGAAGCGATTGCACGATCCGTACGCGACGTACTTTCCCAGCGTTGGATCCGCACCGAGCAGACGTATGAGAGCAGGAATCCCAAACGTGTCTATTATTTGTCGATAGAATTTCTTCTCGGTCGCTCGCTCGCCAACAACGTTCAAAACCTTCTGCTCGACCCTGTGGCGGAGCAATTGATCAAAGAGAAAAATCTCGATCGGCTGGGTTTGCTGGAGCAGGAACCCGACGCCGGTCTCGGCAACGGAGGCCTCGGCCGGCTCGCTGCTTGCTTCCTTGATTCTATGGCAGCGATGCAACTCCCAGGAATGGGCTATGGGCTGCGCTACGAATACGGGATGTTCAAGCAATCAATACGAGATGGCTGGCAGCAGGAACGCCCGGACAATTGGCTGCGTCGCCCGGACCCTTGGGAAGTGGCTCGTCCGCGTGAAAGAGTCGAACTGCAGCTCAACTGCTCCATTGAGGTCCACGGGGGAGCGCTACATCCGGTCAGCGATCGGCCTTCGACGCTGATCGGGATTCCCTTTGATCGTCCGGTGGTTGGCTACGGCGGCAAGACCATAAACACGCTAAGACTGTGGGGTGCCGCCGCTCCAGACGAGTTCAACTTTCCAGCGTTCAGCCACGGCGATTTCGTCGGCGCCGTGGCAGAGAGGCTCGGGGCTGAATCTCTCACCCGAGTCCTCTATCCCGACGACTCTACCAGTTTGGGGCAGGGCTTGCGCTTTGTGCAGGAGTACTTTCTGGTCGCCTGTGCGCTTGCCGATATTGTGCGACGGTTTCGGCGCGACAATCCCGATTGGACCGAGCTTCCCGACAAGGTCGCCATCCAGCTCAACGACACACATCCAGCGATCGCAGTGCCGGAGTTGATGCGGATTCTGCTCGACCAGGCGAAGCTCGGTTGGGACGAAGCCTGGGACCTGACGCGAAGAACGCTCGCGTACACCAATCACACGCTCTTACCCGAGGCTCTCGAGAAATGGCCCGTTGAGTGGTTTCGGATACTTATACCGCGCAATCTAGAGATCATATTCGAAATCAATCGGCGGTTGCTCGATGAGGTTCGGGCCCGCTTTCCGGGTGACGACGGCCGAGTCGCTAGGATCAGCCTGATCGAGGAAGGCCCGAACAAGCACGTACGCATGGCCAACCTGGCGATCGTCGGGTCACACAGCACCAACGGTGTAGCCGAGATTCACTCTCAATTACTGCGCACGACGACGGTCAAGGATCTGGCCGAATTGTTTCCCGAACGCTTTAACAACAAGACGAACGGCGTCACGCCCCGGCGCTGGTTGCTGCTGGCGAATCCGGCCTTGGCCCGCACGATCACAGAGGCGATCGGCGAAGACTGGATTACCGATCTGGGCCAGTTGAGCAGACTGAAGCCGCTTGCCGCGAACAGAGCCTTTCGCGATGACTTCGGTGAGGCCACTCGTCAGACGAAGGTTCGATTTGCTGACTGGCTTAAGTCGAAGTTCGGGGTAACGGTCGATCCGGATTCAATTTTCGATAGCCAGGTTAAACGCATCCACGAATATAAGCGGCAACTCCTGAACGCACTTCGCATCGTGGTGCTCTACAACCGACTGCTGGAAAACCCCAATGCGCAGATACAACCGCGGACCTTCTTCTTCGCCGGGAAAGCGGCACCAGGCTACCACCTCGCCAAGCTCATCATAAAGTTCATTAACAATGTGGCCGATAAGATCGACAACGACCCCACGATGCGAGGTCAAATCAAAGTCGTATTTGTCCCTGAGTACGACGTTTCGCTGGCAGAACGGCTGATTCCCGCCAGCGACGTTTCCAATCAGATTTCAACCGCCGGCTACGAAGCCAGCGGCACCAGCAACATGAAGTTCATGATGAACGGGGCTCTGACTATCGGCACCCGCGACGGAGCTACTATCGAGATGGCGCAGGAAGCGGGCGAGGAAAACTTCTTCCTGTTCGGTCTCACAGCCCAGCAAGTGGCGGATGGCCGAGGGTGCTATAACCCGCATTGGCACTATGACAATGAATCCGAGACGCGCGCCGCGTTGGACCTGATCTTTTCCGATCACTTCAGCCCTAATGAGCGTGGCGTGTTTGAGCCGTTACGGGACACCCTTCTCACGCACGGGGACTATTACATGCATTTGGCGGACCTCAAGTCGTATCTGGATGCTGACCACAGGCTCGTCGACTTATACGCGGACCCAGAAGAATGGGCACGTAAGGCGATCCTGAACGTCGCCGGGTCCGGAAAGTTTTCCAGCGACCGAACCATCGCAGAGTACGCAAGGGACATCTGGAATGTTGAGCCTTGTCCCCTCACATAGTGATTTGAGCGGGCCGCATCCGAAAGAGAAACCAATCATGAACATCAGTCCCAAAGCAGAGAAACGTACCTCTTCGCGAATCGTCCGCAGTGGTCCCCGGCGGTGGCCGTTGGGAAGACCATCGTCAGCAGCAGCATGATCGACCGGGTGGCGGCGGGCTTGAACCGCCGGTTGATCGAAGTACCAGTGGGGTTCAAGTGGTTTGTCGAAGGCCTGATCGATGGCACCATCGGCTTCTGCGGCGAGGAAAGCTCGGGGGCAACGTTTCTGCGGCGCGACGGTACCGTTTGGACGACGGACAAAGACGGAATTGTTCCGAACCTGCTTGCCGCCGAAATCACGGCACGCACCGGCCGCGACCCGGGTGAACACTACCGCAAATTGACGGCTGAATTCGGTGACCCGCTATACGAGCGACTCGACGCTGTGCTTAGTCAAAACCACTTCGAGGATGTGCGCCGTAGAACTACCAGCTGTTGGCGCAGGACGAGATTCTCGGCCTCAAGCCGCGCTCGCCGCGCGAAGCGCGACCGGATAACAAGCAGCAACTGGGTCAGAAACGCGACCATCGGTCGCTTCCTTACCACACACCCACCCGTGCGTCATCCGGACAAGGTTTTCGGTAGGCACAGGCTCGAAACTGGCGATCGACCGAAGTTCAGGTATGATTGCCCTCGAGTCATGACGATGCGAACCTCAACCGTTTCAAATCGCGCTATTGATGGTGTCTGATGTTGGCGGGCGAACTCGACCATATCCGGCAAAGCCTGCCGACGCAGAAGCCCGAATGACGGGAGATGCCGGAGCGCCGATGATACGAATTGCAACCGATTACGACGCCGCCGTGATAATCGCCGGTGGTGGTCCGGCCGGCGCCGCCGCGGCGTGCCGTCTCGCCCGCGAGGGTATATCGGTGATTGTGATCGATCGCGTGAAGTTTCCGCGCGACAAGGTATGCGGTGATTTCGTCGGCCCGGTGGCGCTCGTCGAGCTCGGCGACCTCGGCGTCCGCGAGATGGACGGCTACCTGGCGAGCAACGTCGCTCGGCGGGCCGCGCTTTATCTCGATGGCACCGAGCTGATTTCGCGGCTCTTTCCGAATCTCGAAGGGATGCCGTCGTATGGCCGTGTCGTTCCGCGAATCGTGCTCGACAACTGGATCCTCGACGCGGCGCGCCACGCCGGCGCCCGTATCATCACCGGCTATCCGATCGTTGGGTTCAACCGCACCGATGACGGCGTGCTGACTGAAGTCGCGGGGCCGAGCGGCCGTTTGACTTTGCGCTCGCGGCTTCTGATCGGCGCGGACGGCAGCAGCTCCACCGTTGCGCGCGTGATGCGTGGATCGGCGCCTCCGCGCGGCGACCGGATTGTCGCGGTGCGCGCCTATTATGAAAATGTCGCCGGCGCCGCTGACCAGCTTGATCTCTACTTCACCAGCCGCGCCTTTCCCGGCTACTACTGGCTCTTTCCGACCGGTAACGGCGAGGCGAACGTCGGGCTCGGGATGGCGCTCGAGACCATTCCGGAGCGCGACGAGACGCCCGCCGCGCTGCTGAACCGGCTGATCGAGAAGGATTTGGCGCTGTCGGCGCGGCTCAAGGATGCCCGCCTGCGCGGCAAAGTCATGGGCTGGCCGCTGATGACCTACAACCATCGGCTGCCGATTATCGACGATCGCGTGATGCTAATCGGCGACGCCGCCGGGCTCATCAATCCGCTCAACGGCGAGGGAATCCAGTATGCGCTCCTGAGCGGGCGATGGGCCGCGGAGACGGTCGGCGGATGCGTCCGGCAGCGCGATTTTTCGGCGGCAGCGCTGGCGCCGTATGCGACCAAGGTCGAATGCGAGCTGCGCTACGACATGGCGCTGGCCCGGCTGATCGTTCAGTTGATTACCAACCGCGGCCTTAACCCGGTGTGGCTCGAAGCCCTGCGGATAATCGCGACGCGGGCTCGCAAGGACGCGGCCTACGCGGAAATCGCCGGCGGCATCCTGGCGGGTCTCGCGCCGGCGCGCTCAGCGATCAGCCTGAAGGTTATCGGCGGCACGATCGATCAGGCCGCCCTGTCGCTCGGGATCAAGGCGGTCATGACCGCGTTCAGCGGTCCGACGGCGTGGGCCGGTATTGGCGTGGATACTGCGCAGATCGGTTTTCAGCTCGCCTACGACGCGGCGCTGAATCCGATGGCGTTCGCGGAATGGCTGATGCGGGTGGCGTCCGACGCCGTCGAATTGGGTGCGCAGGCTTCGTGGGACGCGATTATCGGCGGAGGCGGCGGCACGCGCGACGCGGCGGCGCCTGCGGTGCGTCTTACGGCCTGATCAGAGCTCACGCTCGATCATGTAAAAGACGATATCGTGGATGAAGCTCTTGTCGTCGCTCTCGGGCAACGATCCGTAAGCGATGAAGAATTCATGCAGCGCGGCACCGGCCAGATGGCGCGCCGTTTTGCGGGCGTATTCGATACTGCCGTACTTCGCCATCAGCTCGTAAATCCAGGCGACGTCGCTGTCGATCCGATCTTCACGCGGTGTGGCCAGAAACGCGCGCATCCGCTTTTTCTCTGCCGGCCGGCATTCCCTGAGCAGATGGATGAGCATGAGGGTGCGCTTGCCCTCGCGAATGTCGCCGCCGATTTCCTTGCCGTATTTCTCGACGTCGCCGACAAGGTTCAGAACGTCATCCTGGATCTGAAACGCCGCGCCCATGTAATAACCGAAACGGTTGAAGACGTCGGGGTTCACTTCGCCGCGCGATCCGATGATACCGCCGATACGGCACGGATGGATGCACGTGTACCAGCAGGTCTTCTTCAGGGTCATCCTCAGATAGTCGTCGGTGGTGAGTTCGCAATCGTTGTCGCGCACCCAGCCGAGCTCGA
>Ga0116118_1000456_pt1 | contig 23900 bp, 20 predicted proteins | sample June2015DPH_11_5_FD_89723 | JGI IMG/M metagenome (GOLD analysis project Ga0116118, IMG submission 89723) | Peatland microbial communities from SPRUCE experiment site at the Marcell Experimental Forest, Minnesota, USA - June2015DPH_11_40 | ecosystem: Environmental > Terrestrial > Soil > Wetlands...
CCAGCGCCTGAAGGCTCTTGGCGGCGTCGATGATGGTCTCCGCAGCCGGCCGCGTCGTCCAGCCGAGAACGCGGCGCGCTTTTTCCGCACCTGTCCCGACCGCGCCTGCTCGCACGGCCCGCTGGTGAGCCACGAAGCCGCCGGGTTCAACTACGACATGGCGGAAGGTGTGGACTACGAGATCGATCTGACCCGCCCCGAAGGCCAGCGCATCGTGAACCTGAACTGGCACGGCCGGCCGCTCGATCCCAACCAGAAGCTCCGCATCGCGGTCAATAACTACCGCGCCGGCGGCAGCGGCGGCTACGGCATGTTCCGCAACGCCACGGTGCTCTGGAAATCCAACACCGACATTCGCACGCTGATCATCGAGTACTACTCGACGCACCATCGTCTTCCCGCGCGCGCCTCGGGCAACTGGCGCATCGTGCCGCCCGCGGCGGTGACGGTGCTGGAGCGGGAGGAAGCGGCGCAGTAGGCGCTGCGAACTCGCTGAACGTCCGCTCCCTCATGGTCGCGGTTCGGTGCTCCAGCGCGCTCGGCCTGCCCCCCGCCCCGCTCCTTGCTAACCTGTAACCGGGATGCTTGCCGAGTTCCAGATCGGCGACACGGTTGGCGATTACCAGATCGTCGGCGTTCTGGGCAGGGGCGGGATGGGCAAGGTCTTCCAGGTCCGGAATCGCCTCTCCGATCGCGTCGAGGCCATGAAGGTCATCCTCCCCGGCCACGAGGAGGATCCCGACCTGGCGGGGCGCTTTTTGCGGGAAATCAAACTCCTGGCCAGCCTGGAACACTCCAATATCGCCGCGCTGCGGACCGCGCTCCAGGTCGGGAACCGGATTCTGATGATCATGGAGTTCATCGACGGCACGAGCCTCGATGACAGGCTCCGCGACGGCCCGCTCCCGATCGCCGAGGCCGTCGACTGCGCGCGCCAGGTGCTGCGGGCCCTCGCGTTCGCTCACGCGCGCAAGGTGATCCACCGCGACGTCAAGCCGCCCAACATCCTCATCACGCGCTCCGGCCTGGTCAAACTCACCGATTTCGGAATCGCCCGCTCCATGGGCGACGGCAACCTGACCCTCACCGGCGCCGGCATGGCCGTCGGGTCGCTGTCCTACATGTCGCCGGAACAGGTCCAGGGCGGCACGGCGGATGCGCGGTCGGACCTCTATTCGCTGGGCGTCACCTTGTATGAGGCCGTCACCGGAAGGCGGCCCTTCGAGGGCGAGAACGCGTACGCCATCATGCACGCGCATCTGGCCGGAGAGCCCGCGCCGCTCTCGGAGCTGAACCCAGCAGTCCCGCCGGCGCTCGCGGCCGTCATTCTGAAAGCCATGGCGCGCGCGCCGGACGACCGCTTTCAGACGGCGCTCGATCTCGAGAGCGCGCTGGCGGCGTTCGGAACCGCTACGCCGAGCTTGGCCACAGTGACGTCGAGGCTCCCGGCGGGATTCGATCCCGGAGAACTGGCGCGCCTCGAAGCGAACTTGCGCCCGGCCCTGGGGCCGATCGCGCAGCACCTGGTCACCAAGACCGCGCGCACCTGCTCCACCCTGGAGCAACTGCGGCTGCGGCTGGCCGAGCAGATCCCGGAAGCCTCGGCGCGCGAGGGTTTCCTGCGGCGTTGCCAGACCGGAACCACGACTCCCGTGCCTCCGCCCACGGCCGCCGGCAGCGCTCCGGCGTGGGATCCCGCCGTGATCGAGACGTTGAAGCAGAGGCTCGCGGCCCACCTCGGACCGATCGCTGCAGTCGTGGTCGCGAAGCAGATGCGCCGCGCCATAACGATCCAGGAGCTCTACCAGTCGCTCGCCGCCGAGATCCCCTCCGAGCGGGACCGCAAGGCCTTTTTGGCCTTGCTACGCTAGCCTGAACTCGCGCTACTTCTTGGGACGATAAGCGCTGAGCCGCGACGTTGTGACCAACAGCCGCCCTTCATCGCTGTTGACCGCCTCCAGATTCAGGGTCCAAGACCCACTGCCTTGGTACACGGCACGCGCCCTGTAGTAAAGGGTTTGACCCGCCTCTGCCGTGAGGTTGGTAAGGGCCACCTGCGAGTGAAGGAACCAGGGGGCCAATTGGGCCGATTGCCAATCCGCGCAAAGATGGTGCACGCCCGGTTCGACGGAGAAGGACAAATGGGATGTGCCGCGGTTTGCGCCGACCCACGAACCGTCCAGGCCGACTCTGACGGTCGGCTTGGCAAGTTGGAGGCCTGGCGCGTCGTACTGCTCCACGACGTAGACCAGCGCCTTCCCGGCTTCCGGTCGCGACGCAGGCTGCCCGTCCTTATTCAGCTTCACGCTGAATTCGACGTCATCCGCACCGCACGCGGCCTTAACAACGGCCGGAACCGGGGTTCGATCTGCCGCGAGGGCCGGCAGCGAGAGGAGGATCGCCACAACGAGAGTCTTCATATGGGCCACCATGCATCAAGGCGCTCCAAGGCTAGGCTGGGTTACTCGCCAGGCGCCGGAGACAGGCCGGAGGCCTGTCCCACCTACTTCTCCTCCAGCATCTTCATGGCGCGTTCCAGGCTGCGGCGCATGCGGTTGAACGAGTCGGCCAGCGCGGAGACTTCGTCCTTGCCCCTTACCGGCAGCTCCGGGACCGCGAAATCGCCCAGGCTGATCCTGTCCGCCATCGCGGATAGCCGCGCCGCCGGCCGCGTGATCGTAAGAACCACGACCAGATCGAGCACGATCAGGGCGACCACGAACACCACTCCCATATAAACGACCAGCACTCGAAACGACGCGTCGGCCATTTGAACGGGAACGGCCATGGGCGCCGAGACGACCTGCGCCCCAACCACCTCGCCGGCCTTCCAGCCGAAGCCATTCGCCGTGCCGTACAGCCGGATCATAGCGACGGGCGCCCCCGCCGGCAGGTCGTGGCATTGCAGGCAGGGCGGGTCCGCCCGGATGGGGCGCGCCAGGAACAAGGACCGGCCCGTGGCCGCCTCGCGCTCGCCAATCAGTTCCGCCTGGCCGGCATGATTGCGGAACTGCTCGATCACGTCGGCTTCCCAATCCACCGCGCGGTCGCGCAGGTTGGTGGGGTTCAGGGTCGCCTCTTTGTACTCGTAATCGGGATAGCGCACGCGCAGATAGTTGAAGCTCTCGGTGGCGGCGAAAGCGGGCACCGTCTGCGGCAGAAAGGTCCGGTCGCGCGCCTGATCGGCCTGGAGCAACGGCCGGATCTGCTTGACCGTGTAGTCGCGGGCGGAGCGCATGGCTTCCATCATCAGGCGCGCCTGTTGAAGCACCTGCTCCCGCGCATTCCGTTGCAGAAACCAGTACGAGACATAGCCGGCCCCGGCCAGCCCCGCACCGAAGACAAGGGTGAAAATCAAGTTGAACTTCGCGAGCAGTCGCATCCTGGTCCCTCTGCCGACGAGTATACCCCGCGATGCGGGGGGCGGTAGTGGGCCGGCGCGAGGCTTGGCCCAACAGCAGCCGGGGCCCATCGCGCCGCCCGCCGAGCGCCTCCGCTACACTCGGAAGCAGATGAGCGCCGGGATCAAACCGAACGGCATCGGAGCGCTGGCCGAATCGCGCAGCGTCCGGGAGTGCCTCGCCTTCTTCACCCGCGAGAAGCTCTGGATTCACGAGCAGCACGTCGCGCTGTGCCGCATCCCGGCCCCCACGTTCCTGGAGCAGAAGCGCGCCGAATGGATGGCCGAGCAGTTCCGCGCACTGGGCTGCGACGCCGAGATCGACCGCGCCGGCAACCTGATCGCCTGGCCCTCGCCCGATGGAGGCGAGCCACTGGTGGCCGTGACCGCCCATCTCGATACCGTGCTCGCGCCACGCAACAAGGACGAGATCGCGGTGGATGGCGAGGGCATTCTGCGCGGCCCCGGCGTTTCGGATAACGGCGCCGGCCTGGCGGCTCTGCTCGCAATCGCCCGCGCGCTACGCAGCGCCCCTTCCATCCAGGAAGCCGCGGCGCGCCTGGTGCTGATCGCCAACGTGGGCGAGGAGGGCGAAGGCAACCTCAGCGGCATGCGGCACCTGGTGGGCCAGTCGCCGCTCGCGCCCCGCATCCGCGCCTGGCTGGTGCTGGACGGCCCTTCGCTCGAGCGCATCACCAACCAGGCCCTGGCCAGCCGCCGCTTCGAGGTCCTGTTCACCGGGGCCGGCGGCCACAGTTGGAGCGATAGCGCCAACGCCAACCCGGTCCACGCGCTCAGCCACGCCATTTCTTGGTTCACCGATCAGTTCCCGCCGGCGGCCAACGGAAACGGCCCGCGGTCCGCTTTCAACTTCGGGACCATCGAGGGCGGATCGAGCGTGAACTCGATCCCCGCGCTGGCCCGCGCGAAGGTGGACCTGCGCTCCGAAGACAGCGCCAGGATCGACGAGCTGGCCGGCGCGCTCGCCACAAGTGTCGACCGCGCCCTGCAACTCGAAAACCAGCGCGCCGCCGGGGCCAAGCTCACCGCGCGCGTGAAGGAGATCGGCTCGCGCCCCGCCGGCCGCCTGCCCGACGACGCACCGATTCTGGAGTTTCTGCGCGCCGTGGACGCCCACCTCGGTATCCGCGGCCGCCTCGACTGCGCTTCGACCGACGCCAACATTCCCCTCTCGCTCGGCCTGCCCGCCCTCTCGCTCGGCGTCGGCGGCCAGGGCGGCGGCGCCCACACGCCCGCCGAATGGTACAACCCCGAAGGCCGCGACCTGGGCCTCAAGCGCATTCTGCTGCTGGCGGTGGCCCTGATGCGGGAGGGGTAGGAAGGCACTAGCGGACCCTCTCGTCGAACCGGCGAACGGCCGTTTTGAACACTGTAGACTTAATCGAACATGTCGAATCGCCATCGGAGTCTATTCCAAATCTTTTCGGCTGGCGGCCAGCATCGCCCTCGCGTCGGCTACATGGACGATAAAGGCAACACCGTGATCGAGCCGCGCTTTTCATTCGGGCTCGAATTCCTGGAGGGACGCGCACCCGTTGTGGTTGGTAAGAAGTGGCGGTACGTTGACGCCTCGGGAGAGCAGGCATTTCCGGGCGAGTTTGGCACCGCCGAGAGGTTCTCCGAGGGGCGGGCCTACGCCACCGTGGCCCCTCGCAAGTACGGCTTCATCGACGTTGATGGAAACATCGTGGTGCAGGGTAAGTATCGCTGGGTTGCACACTTTTCCGAAGGACGAGCCCTCGTTTACATCGGTTCGTTTGCAGGGTTCGTCGACTCCGTCGGCACTGAAGTAGTCCCCCTGAAATACGACGCCGGACACCACTTCAGCGAAGGACTGGCTGCTGTTCAGAAGGACGGCAAGTGGGGCTATATCGACTCTTGGGGGAACACCGTGATCCCGTTGCAGTTTGAGGTTTCCTGGGCATACCCGTTCAGAAATGGCCTCGCCTCCATTCGCGGCTTGAACCGCAAAGATGGTTTCATTGATCGAACGGGCGCTATCGTCATCGAGCCGCGCTTTGAATTCACGTACGGATTCACGGAGGGACTGGCTGCCGTGCAGATCGGCGCCCGATTCGGTTACATCGACTCGACTGGGTCGCTTGTAATTAGGCCCCGGTTTGATCGTGCTTATCCGTTCTCGGGAGGGCTTGCAGCCGTCGAGGTCAGAGGCAAGTCAGGCGAGGCGTTGACCGGGTTCATTGAACCATCGGGCGAATTTGTGATCAGCCCACGGTTCAGGTTAGGGCTCCGATTCCATGACGGGATCTGTTGGACTGAAACCAGCGAGACCTGCGGATACATAGATCGCAGTGGCGAGTACGTTTGGCGGTGCCCATGGGTGCAGACGAATCAGCTTCTGAGATTATGAGTCTATGACGCTGTGGAGCCTCGACCCGGGAGGGCTGGAAACAATATGAAGCCAGTTCGCAGGACTAAGAAGGCCCCTTCGGCCGAGTCCATTGCCCGCACGGCCGAGCGGGGCGAGGACGTGTCGCGGTTCTTCACGAACCGAGGCAAGATGATAAAGCCCATTCCGACCCCGCCCTCTCAGATCGCCCCCATCCGGCCCAACTAGCAAGAAGTGGTCCGAGTACGCCAGCCCCTCCGGCGTTGCGCCCCTGGCTTCCACCAGGTTCAGCCATGCTGTCGCCTCCTCGGCCGGCTTTCAGGGGAACAGGTCCTGCCGGCGCGGTTGCCACCAAACCTGGCGAATGCGCCGCCGCTCTCGGGTCCGAACCAGGCTGACGGCATAGCGCTAACCGGCTATACTCGTTGGAATAGGGCAGAGTGAGGCCGTGACCGCAGTGCAATCCCCAAAACGCTTTTCGCTGGTTTTGATCAAGCCGTCCCACTACGACGACGACGGCTACGTCATCCAGTGGGTCCGCTCCTCCCTTCCGTCAAATACCCTGGCGGTGTTGAACGGCCTGGCTCTGGACTGCCGGGAGCGCCGCGTGCTCGGCGGCGACGTCCTCATCGACATCACCGCCTTGGACGAGACGAATACGCGCATCCGGCCGGAGCGGATTGCGCGGCGCATCGCCCGGACCGGCGGCCGCGGCCTGGTCGCGCTGGTGGGAGTGCAATCGAACCACTATCCGCGCGCCATGGATATCGCACGCCGTCTGCGCGCGGCCGGCGTACAAGTCTGCATCGGCGGTTTTCACGTTTCCGGCTGCCTGGCCATGTTGCCGGATCTACCGCCTGAGCTCAAGGAGGCGATGGATCTCGGCATCTCTCTCTTCGCGGGCGAGGCCGAGGGGCGCCTGGAGGCCGTTCTGCGCGACGCGTGGAACGGCGCGCTCAAGCCCCTGTACAACTACATGGACGACCTTCCGTCTTTGGAAGGCGCGACCATTCCCATCCTTCCGGCGGCACAGATCCGGCGAACCGGCGGCAGCATCACCAGTTTCGACGCCGGCCGCGGGTGCCCGTTCCTGTGCTCTTTCTGCACCATCATCAACGTGCAGGGGCGGAAATCGCGGCGGCGGTCGGCGGACGACGTGGAGCGGATCGTCCGGCAAAACGTCGCGCAGGGGGTCAAGCGCTTCTTCGTCACGGACGACAACTTCTCGCGCAACCTGGATTGGGAAAAGATCTTCGACCGCCTGATCGAGCTGCGGCAGAGGGACAAGCTGGATATCCGCTTCGTGATCCAGGTCGATACCATGTGCCACCGGCTGCCCGGCTTTATCCAAAAGGCGGCGCGGGCGGGCGTGGTGCGGGTGTTCATCGGGCTTGAGAACATCGACCCCGACAACCTGACCGGGGCCCGGAAGAAACAGAACAAGATTACGGAGTACCGGAAGATGCTGCTCGAGTGGAAGCATGCCGGCGTTACCGTGATCGCGGGTTACATTCTCGGCTTCCCGAACGATACGCCGGAGTCGATCGCGCGCGACGTTCGGATCGTCCAGCGCGAGCTGCCGATCGATCTGTTGCAGTTCTTTTGCCTGACCCCTCTGCCCGGCTCCGAGGATCACCAGCGCCTTTACAAGGCCGGCGCGGCCATGGATGCGGATCTGAATCGGTACGACGTGGAGCACGTCACCATGGATCATCCGCGCATGTCGAGGGCGCAATGGCAGCAGGCGTACCACGACGCGTGGGCGGCCTTTTACTCCCGCGAGCATTTCGAGACCGTGATGCGCCGCGCCGAGGCGACCGGCAGCGGCCCGGGCAAGGTACTTACTCAGTTGATCTGGTCTTACTGCTCGGTCGTGCTCGAGAACCTGCATCCTTACCAGGGCGGCTATCTCAGACGTAAGTACCGCAAGGACCGGCGCCCTTACCTGCCGGTCGAGAGCCGATTTGTTTTTTACCCTCGCTATGTCATGGGGCTGCTCTACAAGCATTTCAAGCTGGCGCAGGCGATCTGGCGTTACCGGCCGCTGGCCGTGAAGCTGAGACGCGATCCGGCGGCGCGCCATTACACCGATGCGGCGTTGACCCCGGTGGCGGACGAGGAGTTCGATTCGCTCGAGCTGTTCACCGCACGCGACACGGCGAAATCGGCGGTGATGAAGATGCGCGGCCAGACCCCGTAGGACGCGACCCGGGCCTCTGGGACAAGCTCTTTAACAAGACCGCAACCGTGCGGCGCCAGTTGAGGTTACAATCGAGGATGGCTTGGAGGCCATAACACGAGTCCGGGTGGCCATCTTGGATAGTGACTGCGATTCTCTTCGCCCGGCCGTTGCCGTGCACCCGATCCAGCCGTTCCGGCGGCTCCGCCGCCGGGCCGCGGCTGTCCTTCTCATGTCGGGCCTCGTCTCCGCTGCGCTGCTCGGGGCGCCGCAGGAAGACACCGCTGATTCTCTCCAGCAGGCCTGTGACTTGGGCGATGCAAAGGGTTGCTACAAGCTCGGCCTGAAGTTCGCCAAAGGCGAGAGCGTGCCGAAAGACGACGCCAAGGCCGTCTCTCTCTTGCAGAAGGCTTGCGATGGCGGCGACGTAATGGGCTGCAACGACCTCGGCTTCATGTACGGCAGCGGCCGGGGCGTGCCGAAAGACGACGCCAAGGCGGTCCAGTTCTACCAGAAGGCCTGCGACGGCGGCCATTCCCAGTCTTGCCACAACCTCGGCGTCATGTACGCCAGCGGCCGGGGCGTGCCAACGGACACTGCCAAGGCTTTCCAGCTCTACCAGCGGGCTTGTGACGGCGGCTACGCAGGCGGCTGCAACAACCTCGGCCAGGCTTACGCTAACGGCTGGGGCGTGCAGAAAGACGTCGCCGAGGCCGTCCGGCTCTACAAAAAGGCTTGCGACGGCGGGTCCCCGGCGGGTTGCAGGAACCTCGCGACGCATACTGGGGCGCCGAATACCTCTCAGCCAACATCCATTGGAGCGATGTATTATCTGGACTCCAGCGGCCCAACCTTGAAACCACTCCCGAAGGAAGCGGCACAGGTGGTGAGTGGGCTCAAGGGACTTACCGGCGTGAAAGCCTCGGTCCGGATGCCGGGCATGGCATCCTCCTTCCGTCTGACCAGCGGGAAGGACCTGGAATTCGTGATCAGTTGTTCGAATCCCGAGAGCATAGCGCTCTACGCGTTCACGCCGAAGGGGAAAGACCGCGAGGCTATGGTAGCGACTGCGAAGGGCGGGCTCGGCAAACGGTCCGTACAACAGGTGGGGACGATACCCGTGTACATATCCAGGTACGGAGAATCCTCGTACCGCTTCACCGTCAAAGCGCCAGAACCCGGTGAATACGGCTTTGTGATGAATTGGAGCGTTTTTGACTTTGCCATCGACCCCAAGATCAAGTAGGTGCGCCGCACCTAGCGCGCGGCCGGGGAGGCTGCGCTTGATCGTGTCGCGAGGCGCCGTCAGTCGGAAGCGCTGAAGTCGTTGTTCCGCAAAACGCAGAGCCCCCCTAAGGTAATGCGTTGTTGAAACCAGTCAGGGGCGGGCTGTCCCCATTAGCGGCGCAGAGCCGGTAGAGCCTGGTTTTCCGCTTTTAGCTCGTCAGATTGTAAGTCAAGCCGAACGGATCTTTGATGTAACATCTAGGAAAATCCGGTTCATCCTTGACGATCTCGCAGCCTATCTTCACCAGCCGGAGCTTGGCTTCTTCGACATTGTCGACGGTCACTTCCAACACCGGCCCGAGCGCCGGACCTCGCTCGATGAATAAGTTGATGCGCTCGCCATGGAGGCTGATCATGTTCGGCGCCTGGCCCGTGATCTCGAACCCGAGCTGTTTGACGTAGAACAATGCCGCCTCGTCCGGATCTTGCGCTTGGATCAGAATATCCGCACCAAACCGGTTTGCCATGTTCGTTACGCCCTCTTTCTCCCCACAAACAAGAAGTGATCCGAGCACGCCAGGCCTTCGGGAGTCGCGCCCGTGGCTTCCACCAGGTCCAGCCAGGCCGCCGCTTCCTCGGGCGGCTTCGAGGGGAACAGGTCCTGCCACGGCGCGGTGAACGACTCGACGCCCACCAGCGCCAGCTCCTCGAACCGCGCGGCGAGCAGTTCGCGGAACTCGGCCGCCGTGGTCAGGTGCGCGTAGCCGATGGGCGGCGCGTGTTGCGGGTCCAGGTTGCCGGTGGCGAGATACTCGGCGATGAAGCCACCTCGGCTCAGCTCGCGCCCGAACGCGCGCCCGGCATTCGCGAGGCCGTCGCCGAAAAAGGCCTGCGAAAACGCGTCGGGCGAACGGAACATGTCGCGCAGGAACGCGATGCGGTTGATGCCGGCGGCGAGGACGACGCCTCCCGGCTTGAGGACGCGCGCAGCTTCCTCCACCGCTCTCTCGCGCTCGCGAGGCTCCCGCAGGTGATACAGCGGGCCCAGCAGCAGGATGGCGTCCAGGCCGCCATCGGCCAGCGGCAAGGCGGTCGCGGAGGCGTGGTGAACGCCTGCAATCTGCGGCGCGAGACCAGCCCGATCGAGCCGCTCGTGGGCAGCCCGCAGAAGACTCGCCGAAACATCCAGCAAGTCGAGCCGGCAGCCGCGGCGGGCCAGGAACTCGGAGTAGTGCCCCACGCCCACCCCGGCCTCGGCCACCGCCGCGCCTTGGGACACGAAGCGGGCCAGGTAGCGCAGCGTGATCGCGTATTCGACCGGGCTGTATTGCTCCAGGCGCGCCGCCTCCGCCTGCGCGTGATCGTCGTAATGCCGGGCCACCGCGGCGGCGTCGCTCTCCAATTCACCAGGCATGAGCGCCTCCCCCACGAATCCTCTCCAGGTGCCAATCGTACCCGGGGAAGAATGCCAGATAGACCACATTGACGGCTGCGGGGACGAGCAGCGCCTTGGTGAACAGCTCCGCGGCTGGGCGGGCGTGGCGCCAGGGCATCTCTTGCATCGTAACGCGGTCTGCCGGGCGGGCAGGTGCAACTCAGTTGCATTCGCCGATTCTCTTGCCGTATAGTATTGGGCGTTGACCGCATTAGCGCGGCAAGATCAGAGGGGGAGATATCATGAAACGACTGCTGACCGCTTCCGTATTGGGACTCGCGCTGTTTTCCTGGAGCGCTCTCGCCGAGGACCTGACCGGCGTGTTTACCTGCAGCAAGTGCAAGCACACCGATGCTTCCGGCGCGGAGTGCGCCAAACACTGCATTAAGAACGGTGTAGCGCCGATCTTCGTCACCAGCGACGGCAAGACCTTGAAGGTCGCCAACCCCGACAAGGTCGGCGACAAGATCGCGGAGAAAGTGACCGTCACCGGCAGCGTCGAGGGCGACACGCTGACGATTGAATCCGTAAACTAGCGGAACTCCAGCGTGAGAAGCCCGCTCGGGGTCTTGTACTGTAGAGCTATGTCCTTGGCCTTGTGCTTGCCGTCGAGCGAGAAGTAGAGCAAGCCGGAAACGGGTTCCGAGGCCTTCTTTTCCGGGAGAATCTTCGCTTTGAGGACAGTCAGCATCGGGTCCTCCTTGGCCGCGGGGTTGTCGTCGACCTTGGCTTCGACCGCCTGCGGTCCCGGCGGGTTGCCAATGCTGACTTGGCCGCCCAGGCCGGGAATACCGAACACCGGTCCATTCTGGGTGTTGACCGCGCCGCCTCCGACCGGAACCACCGCCAGCGCGGCGCGGCCCGCAATCTGGCTGGGCGCGTAGGGCTGGCATTTCTGGCCGTCGTTGTAACTCCGCAGCAGAAAATCGTCGCGGTCGATCGCCAGCGGCTTGGCGCCCTTGGGCTTCATCTCCACCTTCACGACAATGAAGTAGCCGCCCAGGTCCGACCCCAACAGCTCGCGCACGGCGTCTTTGCCTTGATACAAGGTTGCGGAGATCGCCACGCTGTCGTTGCCAGCCTGCCTTACCGGCGGCCCCTTGTCCTTGTCGGACGCCGGCGCCATGAGCGGCAAGCAAAGCGCCAGAATCGCGGTCCTGTGCATCGCCATAGCCTTCCCCTTCAAATTATAGTCCCCAGGCGCGGCCTCAGCCCTCGGCGATTGGCAGCGGCCGGCGCTGACGGCTACAGAATCCCGCCTCCCAGCACCAGCCGGATCGCCCCTATCGCCGCGGCGACGCCGTTCGACGCCAGGGCCGCGATCGCCACGCCTTTGGTCGCCGCCTTCGCCGTTGCCAGCGCGATGACGCTCAGAACCAGTCCACCGCGGCAAACGGGAGATTGATCCAGTTCAGCACACCGAGAAATGGCAGCAGAGCGATCACCATGCCCCGTGCGAAGGTCAGGCCGGTGCGGAGGCTAGGCGCCGTCCAGAACTTCCCGGATCTTGCGCGTCAGAACGGTGGGAGTGAACGGCTTGCGCAGGAAGGCCCCTCCCGGCCCGGCCAGGCCGCGTCCCTCCAGGGCGTCTTCCGCATAACCCGACATCAACAGCACTCTCAAGTTGGGGCGCATCCGGCCGGCCTGCTCGGCCAGCGCCCGCCCGCTCATGTGCGGCATTACGGCGTCGGTGAGAAGCAGGTCGATCGTTCCCTCGTGGCTGGTGCAGAGGGTGATCGCCTCCTGAGGCAGCGCCGCGGAAAGCACCGTGTAGCCGTGGTGTTCCAGCACGCCCGAAACCAGCCGGCGCACTTCGTCCTCGTCCTCCACCAACAGCACCGTTTCGGTCCCGCACTGCCTGTAGCTGACCTCCGGCCCCGCGCCCGGCTCCCGCGCCGCCGGCCGGACCCTCGGCAGATAGACTCGGATCGCGGTGCCGCGCTCCGGCGCGCTGGTTACGGTGATCTCGCCCCGCGACTGCTTCACGATCGCGTACACCGTCGCCATGCCCAGCCCGGTGCCTTTTCCTTGTGCCTTGGTGGTGAAGAATGGCTCGAAAATACGGCTCCTGGTCTCCTCGTCCATCCCCACGCCGTTGTCCAGAACGGACAGGACCACGTACTCGCCGGGGATCGTCGGCGAGCCCCCGCGCGCGGCTTCCTCCTCGATCGTCTCGCTGGCGGTCTCGATCGCGATCCGGCCTCCGTCTGGCACGGCGTCGCGTGCGTTCACCACCAGGTTCATGATCACCTGCTCGATCTGGGCGGCGTCGGCGTGGATCATCCCCGCATCCGGGCTCAGCGCGGCCACCAACTCGATGTGCTCCCCGATCACCCGGCGCAGCATCTTGTCCATGTCCAGAACCAGCTCGTTGATGCCGATCGCTCTGGGCTCCGCGCTCTGCGGCCGGCTGAATTCCAGCAACTGGCAGGTCAAGGCCGAAGCGCGTTCCGCCGTCCGCAGGATCTCCTCCGCGTGGGCCTGTACGGCGGCGCCGTCCTGGGGCTCTTCGAGCAGCATGCAGCCGTAGCCGGTGATTACGGTCAGGAGGTTGTTGAAATCGTGCGCCACGCCCCCTGCCAGGCGGCCCACGGCCTCCATCCGCTGCGCCTCCTGCAACTGCTTCTCCATCTGCCGCTGCTCGGTCACGTCCACGACGAAGGCGATGCACCCGTTCGGCGCGCCGTCGACGTCCTGCAAGGGCGCGCGCCACAGCTTCACCTCCACCGTCCCGCCGTCCTTCTTGACGCAGGACAGCTCCAACCCCGCTCTGCCCCCATCGCATCCGCGACTGTCTTCGGGGATCGAGGATGCCGCCGTTCTGGCCTGGAGGACAAACGGCAGCCGCTGGCCCAACGCCTCCGGCCGGCTCCAGCCGAAAACCCGCTCCGCAGCCGCGTTCCAGCGCGTGACCCGGCCTTCAAAGTCCGTCGCGTAGATCGCCAGCGGAGACGCGTCGATGAACGCCTCGAGCGCCTGTTGAGCCTGGCGCTCCCCATCACCGGCCGCCCGGTTCCCTGGCGCGGCCCGGCAAGCAGTCGCCCGGCCGTTTCGCAGGCCATCGTCGCCGCAGCCCCAACCGCTTGACGGGAAAGCGCTAGCGTCGTGCCAAGCCCCGTTGCGGCGAGCATCAGAAGGTTCCGCCCTCCCCGGCGCTCGGGAAGCGGTTTTGAAATAGGTGCGGGTGACAAGCTTTCTAGTATAGAGGCTCTACCCCTCGTTTGGCCAGCGCACTAACCGCAAAAAGGTGCGTAGTACCCCCACCCCCATGGTGGCGTGTGGCTTGAGCGGAGGCCACGCTCCGCGGTTCAGAGCACCCTCAGCGCCTGCTGCGGGAACCCCACCAGCCACTCCTTGTTTTGCTTCTGCTTTTCGTACTCGGCCCGCGGCAGCTCCACCCGAATCTCGCCCGCGAACTCGAGCCGCGCCGACTGCGGCATCTCGACGACGCGCACCAGTTGCGCCGGCACCTGGTTGGCGCCCGGCGCCCCGTTTCGGGCCGTCGCCGTGAGCTGGTCGGGACGGACCGACAGCCACACCCGGTCGCCGCGGAACCGCCCGGGGAAATACGGCCCCGCCAGCTCGAACGCGCCCACTCGCAGGCGGCTGAGATTGAGTTGCGGGTTGAGTTCCACGATATCGGCCGGAAGCAGGTTGAAGATGCCGAGCAGCCGCGCCACCTCCACGTTCGCCGGGCGCTCGGCGATGGCGCGCGGCGGACCGCTTTGCACCAGCCGCCCCTCGCGCAGGATCAGCATTTCGTCCCCCAGCTCGAAGCATTCATCGAGATCGTGCGTCACCAACACGGTGGGGATCGGAAACTCGGCGCGGACCTGCCGCAGCAGCCCGTAGAACTCCGCGCGGAGGGGCGCGTCCAGGCCGTGTGCCGGCTCATCGAGCAGTAGAAGGCGCGGAGACCCGATCAGTGCGCGCGCGATCGAGCAGCGCTGTTTCTCTCCGCCCGAGAGCTCGTGCGGGCGCCGGCCCGCGGCATCGGTCAGGTGGAAGTGCTCCAGCATCTCGTTCACCTTGCGGTGCCGTTCCAGGCGCGGGCGGCGCTCGGCCGCGAAGGCCAGGTTCTGCCGCAGCGTCATGTGTGGAAACAGCGCGTAGTTCTGGAAAACGTAGCCGCAGTGGCGCGCCCGCGCCGGCAGGTTCACGCCGGAGGCGGCGTCGAACAGAATCTCGTCGTCGAGCAGGATGCGGCCTTCTTCGGGCGCCGTGAAGCCCGCGATGGCATCGAGCGTCAGCGTTTTTCCGGCCCCGCTCGGCCCGAACAGCACCGTGACGCCGGCCCCCGCGCGGAACTCGACCTCCAGCGAGAAGGGGGCCGAATCCGGCCGGCCCGGGAACCGTTTGCGGACGCGCAGTTCGAGCATTAACCCGATCCTCTCAGGAACACAATATGGGCCGCCGATGAACGCAGATCGACGCAGATAAATCATTTCTCTTCTTATCCGCGTTCATCGGCGTTCATCTGCGGCCATTATTCTTCTGGCCTTTCTCTTCAGCCGCGTTCGACCCAGGCAGCATGTGAAATCAAGAGGCCGCCTGCCTGGCCACCAGCCGGTTCGCCACCGAAAGAATCACCACCGCCACCACCGAAACAATCACCACCAGCGTCCGTGCCAGCGCGCCGTTGCCGGATTCGACCGCGTCGTAGATCGCCACCGCCACGGTCTGCGTGCGGCCCGGAATGTTGCCGGCGATCATGATCGTGATGCCGAAATCGCCCAGCGAGCGCGCGAAGGCGAGGATCGCCGCCGCCAGGATCGAGCGGCGCGCGAGCGGCAGCGTCACCCTCCAGAAGACCCGCCAGTTTGAGGCGCCCAGGTTGCGCGCGGCGCGCTCGTAGTTCCGGTCCACGCTTTCAAAGGCGGCCCGAGCGAAAATCACCAGCAGCGGCACGGCATGAAACATCGCCGCCACCACCGCGGCCTGCCAGGTGAACACCAGCGGCGACCCGGTCAGCCATTCATACAGCCGGCCCAGCGCGGCCTGCCGTCCGAACAGCACCAGCAGGTAATAGCCGAGCACGGTGGGCGGCAGCACCAGCGGCAGCGCCGTCGCCGCATCGAGCACCTCCATCCCCCGGAATCTGCGGTGGGCCAGCAGGTAGGCCAGCCACAGCCCCATGACGAGCGAGAGGGCAGTGGCGATCAGCGCGACCTTGAGACTGAGCCAGAGCGGGAACCAGTCCACCACCATGAAACACGATTATAGGGCAGGGAGGGGGCGATAGTGAGCGGAAAGGAGCGATCCGCACTTCGGGCCGCACGTGCACCGGCGCCACGGGAGTACGCCCCGAGACGTTGGCTTCACCATCACATCTCTCCGTACTCGCGCCCCAGCGCTTCCCAGGCGATCCGCACCTCCGGCGTCTCCCAGGCGCGCCGGAACAGTTCCCGCACCGCCTTCCACTCCTCGCCGCAAAAACCGAACGTGATCCCGTTGGCGTGCGCGCGGAACCAGAACTCGGTTTCCTTCTCCCGCTCCGTCACGTAGCCGAAGAACTCCTCGCCGTCCCAGCGCTGCGGCGGCCGGGTCTTCGGCCCAAGCGCCGCGACCATGGCCCGGAACTCGGCGATCATCGGATACGGCCCCAGCGGATAGAGCGGCCCGCGCGGCCCCGGAAAGCTCAGCAGCAGTGACAGCTCGCTTCCCTCGCCGCGCGCAAACGAGAGCGTGTAGCCGCCCTCGGTGAGCGCGGGAATCGCGGGCTGGTACAGCTCCTCCCGCCGGCCGATCTCCCGGATCGGCTCCTGCTCGGCGAAGTAGTGCCCGCGCGCGGCCACGCGCCACAGCACGCCCCAGTAGGGCGCCAGCGCTTCGCTCAGCGCCGCGGCCCCGGCCAGCTTCTCCTCATCGAGCAGCACGTAGAGATTCCGGGCCGCCAGCATCGGCGTCCACTTCGTCGCCGGATTGCTCATGCACCGCGCCGTTTCCGCCACTGTCTGCCGCACCAGCTCCGCAGCCTCCGCGGGCTTCGCCCGCTCCGGCCGGCAATCGCCCGGCAGATTGCCGAGATAATATTCGTCCCGGCTCGACGGCCCGGCGCGAAGCTGGTGCGCCGCCTCGAACGCCTTTAGGATTCCGATGTAGGTTTCGCGCGCGAGCGGATTCCTGGTGAAGGCCTCCGCCCCCTGCTGCACGTAGTAGGCGAGCGTGGTCCACTCGGCCCGCGAGAGCGTCTGCCCGGCTTCGCCCTTGCGCCGGATTGCGAGCAGCGCTTCGGTCGGCTTCCCCAGCAGCTCAACCACCTCGAAGCGGTCCTCCCGCGCGGTCTCCAGGAGCTGCTTGGCGATCTCCGATGTCGAGACGCTCTCGCCCTTCCGCAAGGCCGTGAGCTTGCGGATCTGCTCCAGCCGCTGGCGCAACGCTTCGCTGATGCGGAGGGATAGGGTCTGGTTCTGCTGCGCGGTTTCGATCATGTACGACAGGCTACAGCATGTATGTCATACATTGCAAGCCGCCCCGCAGACGGAACGGCGGCTAAAGAGGAAAGCTCTTGTTTTCAGATGGTTCCCATATGGGAACCCACGGTCTCCCCGCAGCACCCGCCACGGGGTGGCGTGTCACTACTGTCCAGCCGCCGAAGGCGGCTTGCCGCCGCTCGCCAAAGTTGCCGCGCGGGAACCCTTGTCGATGGTCATCTTACAATTCAGTTTGGGTGTGTGACCGGCTCTGGACCAGGCGGTGTGATCGCGCACCCCTGCACACCCCCGGCGTCCATGTCCACACGGATGTTTGGGGGGACCCCGAATCGCCACCCGTCGACGGTACGCCTCGCATGGAAGGAGGCAACGACACCGCCGCTCTGTCGGCCGACAAACGGCGGCATGCGGGAGAACCGAGCGCATCCCACCACGCTCCAAATCCGCTCCGGCGGGATGTAGTACACGCCCGTGACCACAAAATCGAGGGGGCGGTTGCCGCGCACTTTGCGCACGAAGGTTGTTCGGGAGACATTGGCCTTCCCGCCGAACGGCTCCTCCTTGTCATGCCACTCGTACACCTCGTCCCATTTACCTTCCCTTTCGAGTTCGAGCACCTTTTCCAGCGCGGCTCGAAAACCCGCACGCTCCTCGGCGGGGATTGATGCATACACCTCCGGCTCACCTCCGCCCGCGGCGTAGCGCGGCGCGGCGTGCGTGGCCAGCAGCAGAGCAACCACGATTGCAGGGATCATGGCCGCCCTACCTCGTTCCCTGGGCGGATACCGCAATACGCCCGTTCTTCGCACCTTCGCCCACCCCGTTTGGATCCAGTTCGAAGATCTTGCCGAGGACGTTGTGATCCGGCGTCGCAATGCAGCCGTGGGTCACGTCAAGGCCCATTTCGAAGTAGAGCTGCTTGCCGTGAAGGTAGGTTTCGTCGTCTTGCCCCTGAAGCGGGATTAAGTGGGCTCGCATAGGCCCCCATTGTTCCTGCATGTTGACCCACGAGCTATAGCCCATGTCCACATGAGTGCCAATATCCTGGATACCGTCATGGTACGCCGCCAGAGACGCGTCCATATGCGAGAGGGCACGGTTAGTCCCTACTCCTCCGTGCTTCCTCAAGTTGATTTCAAAGTTGCCGGACTGAATCGGCGGCTTTCCGTCTGCGCCGCCGGAGAATGCGATGTCATCCTTGGCTAGAATGTTGCCGGAGACAAATCCTCCGTTGTTCCCGTAAAGCGTCACCGTGCCAAAGGCTGTTCCGTGTCGCTGGCTCGTCGCTTGAAAGACTATGAGATGTGTATAGTCGCTGTGGTGGCAGCCCTCACTCCCCCTCGCGCACGGATTGCCTTTGTCGTCCACATCCGCCCCCTGATGCCATTGCCAGGTGCCGCCGTCAAAGAACCAGTTGTGGCCGAGCGGGTCAATCCTCGGCAACGGGTTGTTCCCGACGTAGCCGTACAGGTTCCAGCTCTGAGGATCGGCTCTCTCCGAGAACTTCGGATTGTCGGGGCTGGTGAAACGTCCCTGGGCACTTGACAGGTAACGGGTCCCGAACCAATCCAGCCCCGTCTCCACATCCCGTTCTTTGCCCGTAAACTTCTGCGTGATCCCGTCGCTGCCGGGGTAGTTCGACCCGCTACGGCCCGCCGTGATCTCCTCCCCGAACGGCAGGAAATCGTGCAGCGCCTTCACCGCCCCGCTGGCGTCCGTCACCATCCTCGTCGAGCCCAGCGTGCCCGCCGTCAAATAGCAGGTCGCGCACGGCGGCTGCGTGGCCTCGAACCCGTATTCCGCCGCCAGTTGCCCCTTCGCATCGTAGACGTAGGTCGTCGTCGAGCCTCCCGCCTGCTTCATCACCCGCCGCCCGTCCCCGTCATAAGTGTAGTTCGTCGTGCCAACCCCGGTATTGGTGGCCGCGGTCTGCCGGTTCTCCGCATCGTATCGGGCATGATTGAAGAGTGAGCGGACCCGGCAGCGCGCCAGTATCCGCGCCCGCGCGACTTGCCTTCCCACCGCCCGGTGCGATTTACTAAGTCTCACCGGGCTGGGGACGAGGCGAGAAGCGTATCCGGTGTTCCATGCGGAGCAGGGCCGAACGCCTTGGGGCCGGCCGATTTCGCTTATGGGCTTGGAGCCCGCTGTCGTATCTGGCCGCCCTTCCGGTCCACCCGGTTGAGCCTCGAGCTCGCATAGGTAGGCGCCGTTCAGCCCTGCCTTGCTTCGCCGGTTCGCCCGATCCGTTTTCGGGTGCGCCGGCCGCCGGAATTCCCGGCGTGCGCGCCTCTGGCGCCGGAGTCGCCCGGCCCGCTCTCGCATAGAAAGGTGCTTTTAGTATGCCATTTGCCGCCCTCGATCTGCACAAGAAAATCGTCGAAGCCGTCCTGCTCGACGACGACGGCGCGCCCGCCTGGCGCGGCCGTTTCCCCGCCACCCGCCCCGCGCTCGAGAACTTCGCCCGCGCCCACCTGTCTCCCCAACATCGCCTCGCCCTGGAGGCCACCACCAACACCTGGGCCGTGGTCGCCCTCCTGGAACCCTTCGTGGCCGAGGTGGTGGTCTCCAATCCTCTGCGCACTCGCGCCATCGCCGAAGCCAAAATCAAGACCGACCGCGTGGACGCCCTGGTGCTGGCCCAACTGCTGCGCAGCGATTTCCTGCCGCGCGTCTGGAAACCCGATCCCGCCACCCGCCACCTGCGCTCTCTCTGCACCGAGCGCGCCAACCTGGTGGCCGACCAAACCCGTCTGAAGAACCGCATCCACGCCGTGCTCCACCAGCGCCTCATCGAGGCCCCCGCCGGCGATCTCTTCCAGCCCGCCTCTCTGCGCTGGCTGGAGCAACTGGAACTGGACGCCGTAGGCCGCCAGACCCTGGACCGTCATCTGCGCCAGCTCCGGCGGCTGGAAGAGGAACTCACCGCACTCACCGACGGCCTGGCCAGCGAGGCCCACGCCGACCCCCGCACGCGTTTGTTGATGACCCTGCCGGGCGTGGACTTCCCCGTGGCCCAGACCCTGCTGGCGGCCCTGGGAGAGATCGACCGCTTCCCCAGCGCCGACCGGGCCGCGGCCTACCTGGGGCTGGTTCCTTCCACGCACCAGTCGGCCGCGCACTGCTATCACGGTCCCATCACCAAGCAGGGCAACAGCCACGCCCGTTGGATGCTGGTGCAAGCGGCGCAGAGCGTGGCCCGCCATCCCGGGCCGCTGGGAGTGTTCTTCCGCCGCCTCCAAAAGAAGAAGAACCGCAACGTGGCGGTGGTGGCCACGGCGCGCAAGCTGGTCACCATCGCCTGGCACATGCTGCACGCGAACGAGCCCTACCGCTACGCCCAGCCGGTCACGCTCGAGGCCAAGTTCAGCCGCCTGCGCATCCGCGCCACCGGGAAGCGCAAGCGCACCGCCCCGGCCAAAGGCACTCCGCGAGCCGCGGCCTACGGGAGCGGAAAACCCACCCGCGCGGCGCCCAGCCTGGACCAGGTCTATGCCGCGGCCGCGCTGCCCGCCCTGCCGGCGGCCGCGCCCGGGGAGCGGCGCATGCTGGAGCAAAGCGGCGCGGCTTCCTTCGCCGAGCAGATCCGCAAACCGAAACGCGTGCCCCGGCGATGCGCGTAGAAGCTCGCTTCGTCTTCCGGGATTCTGAGTAAGGGCAGTCCGCCGGCGCGTCAAGGCCAAGCCCCTGCGGGGCGCTGCGCGGCCTTGACCCGCCGGCGGACTGCCCTTCGGATCCTATGAGGAAGACGAAGCGAGACACCAAGCCAGCCCGTCAGCAAGAAATCTCGCGGCGCAGGTCAGATTTCAGTTGACACAATCATAGGTAAGCGAAGGTGCGGGTCTGAGTGGTGCTGGATTGCGCGTTCTGGGTGACCCCGACCAGGTTGTCGAGCAGGTTGTACGTGTACTTCGTCCAGAATCCCGTCTGGGAGGCATTCTGCCCACAGGTGCCCGATCCGGAGGCCCCGCTGACTTCGCAAACCGATGTCAGCCGGCCCAGGCCGTCATATTCGAGCTGGCGCTTCTTGGTGTTCTCGGTCTGTGGGGACGTTACCTGCGGTCCCACCGTCACCAAAACGTCGTTCTGGGTGTAACTGTAAGTGGTCGTGCCGCTGCCGCCGTCAGTGACGACCAGCGGCCGGTTCAGCGCGTCGTAGGTCGTGGTGGTGGCAGGCGCAGAAGAGTTGGTCCCTCCAAACGTGGTCGAGTAGGGCATGGTCACCCGTGACGGACGGCCCGCGGGATCATAGTCGGTCTCCACGGAGTCGTAATTCCCCGTTCCTGGCGTCCCGTAAGCCTGGCGCCTCTGGCTCACGTGAGTTCTTCCCAAGGAATCGAGCGTGGTTCGTGTGGCGGAAGTCGAATTGTTGCTGTTGAAGTTCAGGATGCTTTCCACAGCCGTTGGGTTGGTCGCGTAATAGATGTTGGTGGTCGCACCCGCTAGGTCCATGACCGAGGTCGGCCGCCAGAAGTTTGCGTCGCCGTAGTAGGTGGTGGCGGTGTTACCGTTGGCGTCGGTGGCGGTCCTCTGAACCGCGCCGTAGCAGGTGGGGGTGTCCCAGGTGGCCGAAGTGGAGAGCGACAGAGGCAGCGCCGTGCCGGTCACGAAGGAGTTGCCGCAAGCCCCGTAGGTGTAGGTCGTCACCGCACCGTTGACGTCCGTGGCCGTGTAGACGTTGCCGGTGTCGAAGTAGGTGAAATGCCGGGTCAGGGAGGTCGATCCGGTCGTTTGGGTGACCGTGGTCGCGTTGCCGCGCGAACCGGAGACCGCTACGTGCTGCGGTGTGTTCGACGTTGCGTACAGTGTGCCGGCCTCATCATATGTGTAGGTCGTTTGCGCGACGGTGCCGCCGCTGGGGGTCTCTATGGTGACCGAGGACGGCCGGTTCTGAATGTTGTTTCCGAGAGACGTGTTGTACGCCGTCACTGTCTTCCGCACCAGGCTTCCCACCGCGCCGGTGCCGTAGTCGTACTGGTCCACCTCGCCAAGCAGGCCGCTGCTGCTGTTGTACATGGCGACGATCTGCGATTTCAGAGTGGAACTACCCGGAAGCGACGTGATCGCGCTGAGCTGGGTGATAGGCAGATATACGGCTGTGGTTGTGCAGGGCGAAGCCGACCCGTTGTAGCAGGTGTCCACCGTTTTCAGCAGCGTGCCCGATGTCGAGCCCTGGTACACCTTGCGTTGGACCTCGTAGAGTCCCTGGAAGATCAGCGCGGTCTGGTTGTTCTGCGGATCGGTGATGGTGGTGGTGCTGCCCGAGCGCGTGTAACCCCAAGCGCCGTCCGGGGTGGTCCGGGTGAGCGTCGGGGTGCTTCCGTCGCTGCAATTGATGCCGTTGCTGCCTCCCGAGTAGGCGTACGAAATGGTGCCTCCGGTGGGGAGCGTGACGGAGGCGATGCGGCCCGTGGTGTACCCGCTGTGCCCGGAGCTGGCCTCGTACGTGAAGGAGTATGAGGTTCCGTCGGGCAGGGCGAGGCTCTTCAGCAGAGTGATCAAGCCGTTGTACTCCGAAACGCCGGAGCAGCCGAAGCTCGTCCAGGCTGCATAGGATTGGTAGGTGGGGGTGTAGGAGGAGTTCGTGCCTTGCGGGTTGTAGTACGTCAGGAGTCCCGTACTCGGAATGGCCAACGCGGCCGTCCCCAGCGTGTCGGTGAAAGTCGTCGTGCCGGAGGTGGTGGAAAACGATAGCTCGTTGCCGTTGCTGTCGGAGATATTCCCCGACGTGCCACCTGTGTTCGGCGTGATCACGGTCCCGGCGAGGTTGACGATCAAGGAAGCGTATGCGCTGCCGTACAGGGCTTGCACAGTCACCGTATAACCCGACTGGTCTTCAGTGGTTCCAGTCGCGGTGGTGGGAGGCGGGGTGCCCTGGCAGTTGAGGTTTCTCAGGGCCCAGTCGGCGACCATCACCGGCAGAGCGTGCGGGGTCCCGGAGCCATCTATGTAGTTAAAGTTCGTAAACTGGTCGTAATTAGAGGGTTGTCCGTTGCCGGAGTAGCATTGAGTCTGGGTGGTCGTGTAGGTGACGTAGCCGGTTTCGATTTCGGTTCCCGCACCCCAGCCGTCGGACACCGGTGTCCAGGCTTTTGAGCTGCCAGAGGTAACCGGCGCCCAAATCGAATTGTCATAAGTCAGCGTGTAGGTGAACGGCAGCCCGCGGCCGGCCTTGTTGACGGTCGGGATCGCAAAATGCACGTTGAGGTTGGCGTTGTCGATGGTGTCGAAAGGCCCTCCGCTGAAGCTGCCGAAGGCCGGCAGCCCCGGCGTCGGCTGCGCCAGGGCGACGCTGGCGGCGAATAGCAGCGGGACGATGAGGTGTACGCGCGTGCGTAGCAACATGACTTTTCTCCTTAGGGCACCAGGAAGTCGCTTGCGGCGAGCCCGTTGTTGGCGCTGGTTGCGGTGACGGAAAGATCCAAAAGCAGCGAATTCTGGAGGAAGTTCTGAATTCGCGACGGCATGAGCATGGCGCTGGAGGTCTGGTAAGTTCCGAAGGTGACTTCGACCGGCAGGTTCACACGCAGATCGTTATCCGGGTGCGTGTTGAAGGCCAGCGCCACCGGGAGGAGCGACTGAGGATCCAGGTACAGGTCCGTGCCGCTCAGGGTTGCGATGTCGGTAGCGCCAGCCACGATGCGCGCGGCATGGATATGGTGCACCTGGCTGCCGTTGCGGTTTTCCAGGCCGGCGTAGCCGAGGGAGAAAGACGAGTCCTGTATCCAGGGCTGGATGACCAGCACGGGCGCAAACCAAGCCGCCGCGGTCCAGGTATTATGCATCGCGATGGGTTGGTTCTGGGCGCTCGCGGCGCTCCAGACGCCGGCGGTGCCGTTGCGGATCTCAAGGCG
>Ga0116118_1000535_pt1 | contig 21947 bp, 15 predicted proteins | sample June2015DPH_11_5_FD_89723 | JGI IMG/M metagenome (GOLD analysis project Ga0116118, IMG submission 89723) | Peatland microbial communities from SPRUCE experiment site at the Marcell Experimental Forest, Minnesota, USA - June2015DPH_11_40 | ecosystem: Environmental > Terrestrial > Soil > Wetlands...
ACGCACGAGATGCTCCGGAAGGTGCGGCGTGAGGTTGATACCAAGTACCCCGGCGCGCTGCTGCTCGCCGAAGTCAACCAGTGGCCGAGCGACGTGGTCGACTACTTCGGCGACAGCGACGAGTGCCACATGGCGTTCCATTTCCCGCTCATGCCGCGGATGTTCATGGCGATCCGGCGCGAGCAGCGCTTCCCGATCACCGAGATACTCGCCCAGACACCGCCGATCCCCGACGGCTGCCAGTGGGGCATCTTCCTGCGCAACCACGACGAGCTCACGCTCGAGATGGTGACCGATGACGACCGTGACTACATGTACGCGGAGTACGCCCGCGACCCGCGGATGCGGCGCAATATCGGCATCCGTCGGCGCCTCGCCACCCTCGTGGACAACGACCGCCGGCTCGCCGAGTTGCTGCACGCGCTGCTGCTCTCGTTGACGGGGTCGCCGATCCTCTACTACGGCGACGAGATCCTGATGGGCGACAATATCTACCTGGGCGACCGCGACGCGGTCCGGACGCCGATGCAGTGGACGCCGGATCGGAACGGGGGTTTCTCGGGGGCGGACTTCGCGCAGCTGTACCTGCCACCACTGATGGACCCGGTGCACGGCTACCAGGCCGTCAACGTCGAAGCCCAGCAGCGGGACTCGTCCTCCTTCCTGCACTGGCTGCGACGGATGCTGGAGGTGAGACGTGAGTACCCCGTGCTGGCGACGGGGTACCTCGAGAACCTGCCGGCGGACAACCCGTCCGTGCTCGCGTATGTGCGGGGCGGCCGCCCAGTTGGTGAGCCGGCGGTGCTCTGCGTTCACAACCTGAGCCGTTTTGCCCAGCCGGCTGAGCTCAACTTGACCCATTGGGAGGGAGCGATGCCGGTGGAGCTGCTCGGCCGCGTCCCCTTCCCCCGCGTCGAGGCGACGCCGTACTTGTTGACACTGCCGCCGTACGGGATCTACTGGTTCGAGCTGAGAGGTGTGAGCGGGTGATCGGGGGCGCGGCGCAGGTTCCCGACTTCGCCCCGCTCATTGGTGCGTACCTGGCCCGGCAGGACTGGGTGCAGGCGGCCCTCGGGTCCTTCGGCGAGGCCAAGGTGCCGGCGGAGGTGATCGACACCGAAATACTGCGGCTCGATCATCCCGGCATGGCCAGCGTGGTCGTGGAGTGCAGGGAGTGCACCTTCCACCTCGTCCTCGGGTGGCGCCCCGTCGCCGTTGCCCCGGGGGTGCTCGGGGCGCGCTCGGGGGCCGTGCTCGGGCCTGCCCGCGACGCCCACGGCGACGTGCTCGTCTACGACGCTCTCGCCGACTCCGAGCTCGTGGTGGCGCTGCTCCACGCGGCGAGCCGAGGTCGGGAAGCGGCTCAGCGGGGTCGCGTCGTGCAGTCCCTCGTCAGCCACGCCTCGCTCGTCTACGACGACCGTTTGCTGATGAAGTGCTACCGGGTCATCGAGCCGCGGCCGCGTCCGGAGGTCGAGATGGCACTCGGCCTCGATGCGGCCGGCTTCAACTTCATGCTGGCGCCGGTCGTGCACTGGCGGCGCAACGGGCGAGATCTAGCCCTCGCCCGCGAGTACGTGCCCGGCGCCGTCGAGGGTCTCGCGCTGGCTCGCACATCGCTGCGTGACCTGTTGGCCCGCGCCGAGGACTCCGTTAACGGCAAGCCGTTCGAGGACGTGGGCCTTGCCGGCGGGGACCTGAGCCCGGAGATGCGACGCCTGGGGGCTGCCACCGCCCGGATGCACCTGGCTTTGGCCGAGGCCTTCGGGGTTCAGGCGCCCGCCGGGGCCGGTGCGGCCAGCGCCGCCGGCGAGCCGCTCAGCTCCGGCGGTCTCGGTGGCGCCAGCGGTCTCGGTGGCGCGATCCGTGTGCACGGAGACTTCCATCTGCGCCGGGTGATGAGGACCGACGCCGGGTGGGTGGTGGCTGGCTTTGGGGACGACCCGCTCATGGGCGCCGCCGCCGGCAGCGGCAGTCAGGGTGAGGGTCGTTTCGCCTCACCATTGGAGGACGTGGCCGACTTGTGCCGATCGCTGCACCTTGCCGCGGTCGAGGCGGTCCACCTCCAGGCAACCCGGACGCGGGCCCATGCACAACTGCTGGCGAGCGGCTGGGAACGGCACAACATCGCCGCCTTCGTCAGAGGGTATCTGTCGCTCGATGGCATCGACCGGCTGCTCCCGATGACCGAGGGCCATGTAGATCGGATCCTCGCCGATCTGATAGCGGCCCGCGAGGAAGCGGGCCGGCGCTAGGGCGTCAAGAAGCGTCCGCTTCGGCCCTCATGGCGATCTTCTCGAGGGCGTACCGCAGGTCCTCGGCTGCTTTCTCCGGCGAAACCACGTTGATCAGTACGCCGGTACCGAGCTCGAACCCGGCCCTCGTCGTCAGGTTCGGCAGCACGTGCACGTGCCAGTGGTACATGCCCGTCGCCCGGTAAGGCGCCGAGTGGAACACGATGTTGTAGGCGATGTCGCCGAGGTGCTCGCCGAGCGCCTCCAGGGAGGTGCGAACGGCCTTGCCCATGGCCACCACGCGGCTCGTCGGTGCCCGGTGGAGGTGCGCGCCGTGCTCGCGCGGTACGACGAGCATCTCGTACGGGGTGCCGCTCCAGAACGGGGCAAAAGTGACGAAGTCCTCCGTTGCCTCGAGGACTCGGTACCCGACGCGTTCTTCTGAGGCGGCTGCAGCACAGAGCAGGCACCCGCCAGCGAACCGTGCAAAGCCAGCCTGCTCGTCCGCAAGCTCACGCGGTACGAAGGGGATCCCGAGCAGCTGTCCGTGGGGATGCGACACCGAGGCGCCAGCTTGGCGCCCGTGGTTCACGATCACCTGGCTGTAGCGGAGGCCGGGGGTTCCCTGGTGCTCTTCGACGCGGTCGCGGATGGCGGCCATCACAAGCGAGAGCTGGTCGTCGGGCAGTGAGGCGAACGTGCGCTCGTGGTCGGGCGACAGCACGAGCACTTCGTGGATGCCGCTGGCTGGTGCTTCGGTGAACACAGGACCGCGGTGCTCCACGACGAACGGTGCGTCACCCTGGAAGGCCGGGTATCGGTTCGGGAGCACCCGGACCATCCATTTGCCCGAAGGGCCGTAAACCTCCAAGGCGGGAAGAGTGTCACCTTCGTTGCCCGGGCAGAACGGGCACGAGGTGAAGTCGTCGGCATCCGGCGTGGGCTGCCTCGGGAGAAATGGTCCCTGACGCTGCGCACGGTCGGTCGACACCGTTACCCAGCGGCTCGACAGCGGATCGAGGCGAAGTTGATTCACCCTCGCTGGTGTCCCTCCTCCTGCTCCATGCCTATGACGATCACACTGTCAAGGCTACTCCTGGCACCCGGGCCAACCGTGCACCCTCTCGAGGAATCTGCCTGCAAAACTCCAATTCATGGTGCGCGAGCAATGAGCCAGCCCGCCTACGACGTGCTGTTGGTGGCGCACGTGTTGTCGGCCGTGCTGGGTTTCGGAGCGATCGCGATTGCAGGAGGCGAAGCGTCGTCGGCCCGCCGGTCGGCGGATCCTGCGAGCGATGAAGGGGTGCGTCGTTTCTTCAAGCCTGGACGGGATTGGCCAGCCCGCACGATCTTGTTTGTGCCCGTCCTCGGTTTGGGGCTGCTCTTCGGCGGCGACCGACCCGACGTCCGGGCTGTATGGCCCTGGATCGGCCTCGGCATCTGGGTCGTGGCCGTGGGCGTCGCCACGGCGGTGTGCTGGCCGGCGGAGCGGTCAGCCCAGCTGGCGCTGAGTGCGCTGGTGGACAGCGGCGCGGCCGCCGAGGCGACGCCGGCGGACGGATCGCCGGAGGCGCCGACTCCGCTCATCGAGGACTTCCGGTCGGCGTGCCGGCGAATGGAGCTGGCTGCGGGGGCGATCTCGCTGTGCTTCTTCGCTGCTGTCGTGGTGATGGTCGCGCAGCCCAAGTGACGCGGGACCGAGCGCGCCCGGAGCCGCCTGACGACTGAGGTGCCGGGCACCTCGATTACATTCTTATTGTGCCCCGTGGAGAAAATCCGGCGCCTCGTCGCGCCGTTGCTCAGGGCGGCCGCCGTGCGCCCACCCGGATCGGCAGCGGGCCCCCGCCCCGCCGGGACGCCTCCGCTGAGCTCGCTCGGCGCCGCCGGGATGCGACGCAGGCGAAGATCATCCGGCGGCGCCGTGTCTGGGTGATCCTGGCAGCGCTGTCGTTGGTGGCGGCGACCGTCGCCTCGTGCAACCTCGCGAGCGCGACCGGTTCGCACGGGCATCATCCGTCCACCTCGAGCGGCCCGCCGTCGTCGACGAAGACCACGACGACCGTGATGCCCGCGTCGTTCAACGTCGGGATCCACACGTTCGACTTGAAGGAGACCGGCGTCGGCATCTGGCACGTCGGCCCGGCGGGCCAGCAGCTGCCAGGCCGAGTGCTCACGACCGAAGTGCGGTACCCGTCACTGGCGGGCGCCGCGTCCGAGGAGACGGTGAACGCCCGGCCGACGACGGTAGGAGGGCCGTATCCGGTCATCGTCTTCGCCCATGGCTGGAACACCGAACCATCTGACTATGAGGCGATGCTCGATTACTGGGTGAAGGCGGGGTTCGTCGTCGTGTCGCCGATCTTCCCGGACGAGAACGCTGTGGCCGTGGCTGCCGCCGGGGGGCCGGGCACAGAGGCAGCATCCGACGAGGAGAACGACGTGTACAGCGAGCCCGGTGACATCGTTTACGTGCTGAAGCAGCTGCAGAACATCGGCAGCCAGCCTTGGGGCACGAACCTGAAGAGTGTCCTCAATTTGTCCGACGTGGGCCTCGCCGGCCAGTCCGACGGCGCGAACGTCGTCGCCGCGCTCGCTTACGCGTCTGGATTGGCCTCTTCATATGCCGAGATCCCGTCGGCGCCGAAGGCGGTAGCCGTGATGTCCGGCTCGGCGTGGGACCCAGAGCCCTACGGCAAGGCGATCGGGACTTATCACGCCACGGCGACGTCACCGGCCTTGCTGCAGATCCAGAGCGACGCGGACGGGTGCGTCCCACCAACGTCCGGCCCCACGGATCTCTTCTCGACCTTGCAGACCGGTCTCAGTTCGAAATGGTGGGTGACCCTGCTCAACGCCAATCATCTCGCCCCATTCGCAGGCACCTCACAATGGGCACCGGTGGTCGATGCGGTCACTACACAGTTCTTCGAGCTCGAACTGAACTGGCGGTCGTCCTCGGTCTCAGCGTCCTCGGTTCAATCGGCTGGGACAGTGAGCGGTGTCGCCCAGGTGACGACGACAGTCACCGACGCCACGGTGCCCCATGTGCCACTGATCCCGGGATGTTGAAGCCCGAGCTGACATGACGAGCGGCGCGCCCGCCGGAGCCGGCGAGCGTCCGGTGGCCTACTTCGATCACGCCTCCACTACGCCGATGCGCCCGGAGGTGCTCGCGGCGATGATGCCGTGGTTGACCAGCCGCTACGGGAACGCCTCCGGCAGCCACTCGATGGCTCGGGCAGCACGGCGGGCAGTCGATGACGCCCGTGAGGTTCTCGCTGAGGCACTCGGAGGCGAGCCAGGCGAGGTGGTGCTCACCAGCGGGGGGACCGAAGCCGACAACCTCGCGGTCACGGGAGCTGTGGCCGCGGCGGTCGAGCGCGGCCTCGAGCATCGTGCGATCGCCTGCAGCGCCGTCGAGCACCCGGCTGTGCTCGAGCCCGTCCGAGCAGCCGGAGGAGCCACCCTCGAGGTCGATCAGGACGGCGTCATCGACCTGCCGGCGCTGGAGGCATGGCTGGCAGCCCACTCAGATCGAGTGGTCGAGGTGTCGGTGATGCTCGTCAACAATGAGACCGGAGTCATCGAGCCGGTGGCGGATGTGGCGCGGGCGGTGAAGGAGCTGGCACCCCAGGCAGTCCTGCACACCGACGCGGTGCAGGCGCTCGGGTGGCTGGACGTGGCATCGCTGGCGGCCGAGGCTGACCTTGTCACCGTGAGCGCTCACAAGTTCGGCGGCCCGAAGGGAGTCGGGGCGTTGCTGGTCCGCTCTTCGGCTCGCGGGAAGCTGCGCCCGGTGCTGCGGGGCGGCCCGCAGGAGCGCGAGCTGCGGGCGGGGACCCATGACGTTGCCGGCATCGTCGGCATGGCCACGGCGGTCCGGCTCGCGCTGGCCGGCCGAGAAGCGACCACGCAGCGAGTGGCGACCCTCGCCGAAGCCTTGATGGCCGGAATCACTGCCGGCGTAGAGGGTGCGGCCGGCGCGGTCGGATCAGGGCGTCGCGTCGGTGCGATCTGCAACGTGGGTTTCGACGGTGTCGAGTCCGAGGAGCTGCTGATCGTCCTCGACCAGCTCGGTGTCTGCGCGTCGGCGGGGTCAGCGTGCGCCAGCGGTGCTCTCGAGCCGAGCCACGTGCTGATCGCGATGGGGAGGTCACCTGAGCAGGCGAAGCGTCACGTGCGGTACTCGCTCGGCACGACGACGACGCCGGGCGAGGTCGATCAGGCGGTCGCCGCCACCATCGAGGCCGTCGGCCGGCTCAGACGCGAGAGCTGACTGAGCACCAGCCCCCGCGGTCCATGCCCGCTCGGGCTTGGAGCGCCGCTCTGGCGTACCGGCGAACCGGCAACCGGCAGCAGGATCGTGACCGATCCGTCGCCAATCTGAAGCCCGTTGTCGAGGCCGGGGGAGGAGGCGTGCGCAGCCACGAAACCGCTGCCGCCGCCCCCGCCGCCCCCGCCGTTGACCGAGGCCCCCGCTCCGCCGCCTCCGCCCTTGTAGCCACCGCCGCCACCACCGCCACCACCGCCGTACCCGATGCCGCCGGCTCCGCCCTTGGTCTTCGTGCCGGCGGAGCCGGGCTCACAGGCCGGGGTGGGGCAGCTATCGGCGAGCTTGCCGCCCCCGCCGGGAGAAGCCTGCGAGGCGCCACCGCCACCGCCGCCGCCGAGGGCAGGCGTGCCCCCGTTGCTGCCGATCGTGCCACCACCGGCTCCGCCGTATCCGCTGGTCTCGGCGTCGTCGGGCACGGGTCCTCCGGCACCACCGCCGCCGCCAGCCGCCAGGAGGATCTTCGAGCCGTCCTTCACGCGCGTGGCCCCGCCGCCACCCCCGCCGGGATCACCGGGCGACAACGTGGCGCCGCCTTTGGCCCCCTTGCCACCGCCGTCGTAACCGCCCTTCCCACCGGCGGACTTCGTGCCGGATGCACCGGCACCGCCGATCTCGAGGGTGAGGGTCTCGCCCGAGGTGATGGAGAACGTGCCGACTGCCACGCCGCCGAGCCCGCCCGGCACCGTTCCGGGGGCGAACTTGCCGCCGTTCGCCCCACCTTGGGCTCCACCGGCGGTGATCGTCGCAGTCGCGAACCCGGTCGGCAGGACCACGGTCTGTGGCGATCCCGTCTCGCCGAAGCTGGCGGAGCAGCCAGCAGGCACGCTCGTGTAGCCCGTCGGGCAGGTCCCGCCAGCCGCTGGCCCCGCCGGCACCACGGCCAGCGCCGGAGCGCTGAGCATCGCTGCCACCAGCACCGCGCCGGCGATCATCCGCAGTCTCATGCCAAATGATAGGACCTGCGTGCTCGCCCGGCCGCGGCCGATCGCCTGGTCGGGTGTGACACAACGCTCTGCGAAACTATGACCGTGCGCATCCTGGTCGCCCTCTCGGGCGGAGTCGACTCCTCGGTCGCAGCGGCCTTGCTGCGCGTCCAAGGGCACGACGTCGTCGGCGCGACGATGAAGCTGTGGGGAGGGGCGTCGGATTCCGGCTGCTGCTCGGTCGCCGACGTCGACGATGCTCGCCGTGCGGCCGACCGGCTCGAGATCGACCACCACGTGTTCAACTTCACCGAGGAGTTCGAGGAGCGGGTCGTCGCCCCGTATGTGAGCGCCCATGCTGTCGGGTTGACTCCGAACCCCTGCATCGAGTGCAACCGGCACCTCAAGTTCGCGAGCTTCCTTGACCGAGCGCTCCGGCTCGGGTTCGATGCGGTGGCGACCGGCCATCACGCCCGGGTCGTGCACGGTGGCGGCCACCCACGGCTGCTCCGCGGAGCCGACCCGGCCAAGGACCAGTCGTACGTGCTGTCCTGCCTCACCGCCCGAGAGCTCACACGGCTGCGTCTCCCGATCGGATCGATGACGAAGCCGGAGGTCCGCGCCGTTGCAGCCTCGCTCGGTCTCGCGACGGCGGCCAAGCCGGACAGCCAGGACGTCTGCTTTGTGCTGGGCGGCTCGGGGTCGTCGGCGAGGGAGCGGTTCCTCTCCGAGCGGCTCACGCTGCATCCCGGCGAGGTGATCGAGCGGTCGACGGGGAACGTGGTCGGCACCGTCCCCGCCGTCGAGCTCGTCACGGTCGGCCAGCGGCGTGGTCTCGGTGTTGGCGGGAGAGAGCGGCGTTTCGCCGTCAGCATCGACGTCTCCCAGCGCCGGGTCGAGGTAGGTACTGAAGATGAGCTCCTCGAGGCCAGCGTCCCGCTGACGCAACGGACCTGGGTCAGCTCGCCCCTGCCCGCCGGTACCGAGGTGCTCGCGCAGGCGAGCGCGCATGGGCGGGCCTGGCAGGCAGTCGTGAGTGAGGAGGGTCTGGAGCTCTCGACGCCGAGGCGTCGGGTCGCTCCGGGCCAGACCGTTGCTCTGTACGTCGGGGACGAGGTCGTCGGGTCGGGGATCGCCCGCGAGGCGGCGTGACGGGAGGCGGCGTGACGGACGAGGCGCTGACCGAGCGGGTGCGGCAGCTGCGCGAGACGATCGCGTACCACGCCGCTCGCTACTACAACGACACGGAGCCGGAGATCCCCGACGCCGACTACGACAGTCTGGTCGACGAGCTGGCGCAGTTCGAGACGGATCACCCCGAGCTGATCTCGGAGGAATCGCCCACCAGCGTCGTGGGTGCCCCACCGTCCCCACTGTTCGCCGCGGTGCCGCACTCCGTGAGGATGATGAGCCTCGACAAAGTCGTCAGCCTGGACGAGCTGCTCTCTTGGGGCGCCCGCACGGAGCGATCACTCGGCCTCAGCGCCGAGGAGACGGCGGCTCTCGAGTTCGTGTGCGAACCGAAGATCGACGGCCTCTCGATCTCGATCTCGTACGAGGGCGGCAAGCTCACGCGGGCCGCCACGCGTGGAGACGGCTGGGTCGGCGAAGACGTCACGGCCAACGTCGCCACCATCAAGGCGGTCCCGCGCGAGCTCGCGCTCGACGCCTCCGAGCTTCCAGCCGATCTCGAGGTGCGGGGCGAGGTGTACCTGCCCATCGCCGCATTCGAGGAGCTGAACGCCCGCCAAGCGGCGGCCGAGCTCCGGCTGTTCTCGAACCCTCGTAACGCTGCTGCCGGCTCGCTCCGCCAACGCGACCCTGAGGTCACCGCCAGCCGGGCGCTGTCGATGTGGGCGTACCAGCTCGTGCTGGCCTCTGGCGCCGGCGGTTCGATCACCGAGCCGGCGCGCCAGAGCGAGTCGTTGGAGGTGGTGAGGCAGCTCGGGTTCCCGGTGAACCCCGAGACGAGGGTGTTGACCGGGCTGCAGGCGGTGTTCGACTACTGCACGGATCTCCAGGAACGCCGACACTCGCTCGGTTACGAGATCGACGGCGTCGTCGTGAAGATCGACGACGTCGCCCTGCAGCGGCGGCTCGGTGCTACGTCGCACGCCCCGAGGTGGTCGGTGGCGTACAAGTTCCCTCCAGAGGAGCGGTCGACGCTGCTCGAGGACATCATGGTCTCGATCGGCCGGACGGGCCGGGCGACCCCGTTCGCGAAGTTGAGACCGGTCCGAGTCGGCGGGTCGACAGTAGGGCTTGCGACCTTGCACAACCAGGACCAGGTGGCCGTCAAGGACGTGCGGCCCGGCGACACCGTGGTCGTTCGCAAGGCCGGCGACGTCATTCCTGAGGTGGTCGGGCCGGTCCTGTCCGCCCGTCCCGAGGGCCTGCCGCCGTGGCAGTTCCCAGCGAACTGTCCGGCCTGCGGCCACCGGCTCGTCCGCCTCGAGGGCGAGTCGGACACCTACTGCGTCAATGGCGAGTGCCCGGCGCAGCGCGTGCAGCGGATCGCCCACTTCGCCTCACGTGGCGCCATGGACATCGAGGGGCTCGGCGAGCAGCGGGTCCGCCAGCTCATCGCAGCCGGGCTCGTCGCCGACGCCGCCGACTGCTACAAGTTGACCGCCGAGCAGTTGGAGAGCCTCGACGGCTTCGCCCCGATCTCGGCTCGGAACCTGGTCGCGTCGATCGCGGCGTCGCGTTCCAGGCCGCTCCCGAACCTGCTCGTGGCACTCGGGATCCGCCACGTCGGCGGCACGGTCGCCCAATCGTTGTCGTCGGCCTTCGGCGATCTGGACCGGATCATGTCCACGATCGAGGAAGACCTGGCGGCGACCGATGGAGTGGGCCCGACGATCGCCGCCAGTGTTGCCCGCTACTTCGCCGTCGAGACCAACCGCGACCTCGTCGAGCGGCTACGACTGGGCGGCGTGACCTTCGGCACCCAGATCGTCTCGGATCTGCCACAAGTGCTCGCCGGCAAGTCCATCGTGGTGACCGGCACCTTGGACGGCTGGTCCCGGGAAGGGGCCGAGGAGGCCATCACCGGACGGGGCGGCAAGTCGCCCGGTTCGGTGTCCGCACGCACGACCGCAGTGGTCGCGGGAGCATCCCCTGGGGCTGCCAAGCTCACCAAGGCGGAGCAGTTGGGTGTGCCGGTGCTGGACGAGGAGGGTTTCGGGAAGTTGCTCGAGACCGGTGAGCTTCCGTGACCAGATGACTGTCGGCACCTTCCTCGGCGGTGCCGGATCGCGGCGTCGGAGGGTCGCCGTCATGGTCGGGCTGCTGCTGGTGGCATCGTGCGCGTTCGGCGCCACGGCGCTCGTCGTGTCCGAGCGGCCGGCCACTCGGCTTCAGGTGAGTCCCGGTGGCAACGGCACGGGCACGGGCTCCGGTGGCGGGCCGTTGAGCGGCGGAGCGCTCGTGGCGGCGGCCGATCTCGTGTCCGATCCGGTGTTCGTCACCTCAGATGTGGGTTTCGCTCTGGCGACGACCGGGCATGGCAACCTCGCCGTCGAGCGCCTGGCACGCTCCGACGACGGTGGCCACACGTGGCACGTCACGGGGTCGGCCTTCCCCGTGTTGGGGTCGTTCTCCACGCTGCAGTTCATCTCGCCGGAGCAGGGGTACATCTTCGGCAACGCCGGCCTGCTGGTCACCTCTGACGGCGGCAAGGCGTGGAGTCAGGTCCAGGGCCTGAACGGGACGTTGCAGCGGGCGATCCCGGTGGGCGACAACGTCTGGGCGACGTACACGTCCTGCGGAACCAGCCCGCCGGGCGCGGAGGGCTCGTGTGCCGTGGGCGTGGCCATCTCCACCGATGGCGGGCGCAACTGGCACAATGCCTCGCCACCCGGCCTGAAGGAGGCGCGGGACGGTGGCGACATCCTCGCCCGGTGGACCGAGGACTCGGCCTACGTCCTGTCCTATGGAGTGACCGGTGGTGGGCTCGCGTTCACACCCGACGACGGGCGCACCTGGGAGCACCTAACGGACCCTTGCTCAGCGCCCTATGCGCGGGAGGATCTGGCGGCGCCACCCCCGCCGCCCGGCTCGAAGACCGGTATGTGGCTCATCTGCGGCCAGATCACCCGCCCGGGCGAGGAGGGCCAGCCGAAACTCGTCTACCGATCCTTCGACGACGCCAAGCACTGGATACTCGTCGCCTCGACCGGCTTCAGCCCGGTCCAGGCGGCACCGGTCGGCCAGATTCCCCTGTCCGGTTGGGTTTCGCAGCTCGCGACGATCAACTCGACGCAGGCCTGGCTCGGCGTGCAGGGAGTCGGCGTGATCGTCACGTCCGACTCCGGTGCCACCTGGACGCCCGCCGAAGGTCTCCCGCTGCAGGAGCCCGACACCGAAGTCGGCGTCACCTTCAACAACGGCGTGCTCGGGTGGGCGATCGTGTTCCGGCGGGGGGTGTGGCGGACCGAGGACGCAGTGCACTGGCAGCTCATGGACGGGAGCTGAGCGCGGCGGCGGCGCCTCGGGCGCGGACCGGGCGCGGACCGGGCGCCCCGAAAGGCGCCCGGTCCGACACTCAGTATTCAGCCGCCGATCACCGGCTCACTGCAGCCTGACGCCGAACGTACGGTCGATACCGGTGGCGGCCCGGCGCGAGGTGACAGCGGCGAGCCGTGCAGGGAAGCGGAGGGTGACCGCCGACCGGCCGACGGTCCTGGCGGCCACTTCGGACGTCCCGACGTGCGCCGAGCGCGTTGCAGGCGCGCGCACCGCTGCGGGCAACCTCGGGCCGGCGGCCTTGGTGACCGAGAAGCAGTTCGTGCACGTCGCCTTGCCGCCGTCAGGGTCGGTGACGGTGACGCTGTACTTGGCGATGGCGGCCGTCTTCGACACCGTGACCTTGAGCTCGATCGTCGTGGACGTGAGCGAGGTGAGGGTGTCGGTCACCCCGGTGCCGCTGAATGCGACCTTGGCCCCGCTCTGGAAAGCCGATCCGGAGAGCTTCACCACCTTGGCGCTCGAGTTCTGCGGGAGCGAGCTCGGCGAGAGGCTCTTCGGAGCCGGCGCCAGGTCGATCGTCACACCGGAGGCCAGTGTGCCGGAGCCCTGGCCCTTGTCCGTCACGGTGATGCTGGCGAGGCCCGTGGTGGCCGTGGTCGACACCGCCATCTTCGCCGTGATCTGGGTCGCGCTCTTCATGACGACCGAGGAGAACGTGACGCCGGCATGGCTGCACTTGATCGTCGGCGACGCCGTGAAGTTCGTCCCCGTGATCGTCACGGGAAGCCCCGAGGCACCCCGGCCGGCCTTCGCCGGCGTGAACTTCGTCACCGTCGGCAGGATCTCGACTTTGATGCAGGCGGTGCAACCCCCGATCCCGTAGTCGCCGTTGTGGACCGTGAGGTTGTAGAGACCGGTCGTTGCCGTCTTCGGCACGGTGACGAGCATGGTGAACGAGGTCGAGGTGACGGTCCCGCTGATCTTGCCCGTGACGGTGGTGCCGACACCACCGAACGACACCGTGAGGGGATGGGACGTCGGCGACTTGAAACCCGTCCCCGTCACCGTGACCGACTTGTTCGTCGCTCCCGTCCCGATGATGGTCGGCGAGGCCGAGCTCGGCTTGGTGACGGTCGGCTTGGCGTCGATCGTCAGGCACGACGAGCACTTAAGCGCCGTGCCCGAGGTCGGCGTCACCGTGATGCCGGTCGCGCCCGTCGCGGCGGTCGCCGAGACGGTGGCGTCCGCCGTGATCGCCTGGCCGCCGGCGTCGACGACCACCTTCGTGAACGTGACGCCGGCGTTCGGGCTCGACACTGTGTCACCGGCCACAAAACCCAACCCGGAGATCGTCACGGGCACCGCGCTGGCGCCCTGTCCGAGCGGGTTCGGCGTGATCCCCGTGACGCTGGGCTTGGCGACCGTGAGGACGACCGTTGTCGCTGTGTACGACACCGCGAACCACAAGCCTGTCGTACCGATCTGCGAGCCCGTGATGCTGGCGAAGTGACCCGTGACCGACTTCGCCGTGAGGATCGTGAACGTATCGCCGAGCGTCGCTGTGTAGCCGGCGCTCGGGACGATCGCCAGGGTGCCACCGAGCGTCGCCGTTCCCGACACAGCAAGCTGCCCGAAGTCCGTGCCGGCGGTCGAGCCGGCCGACTCGATCCCGATCGTCAGTGCCGGGGCACCACCGGTGGCCGGTGTCTGGGTGTAGTTGCCGGTGTTCGTCAGCGCGCCCGCAGCGCCGGTCAGCGGCTGCACGTTGCCGCCGCCGTTGGCGATGGTGCCCTCGACGGTCCCAGCCCCGGTCAGCTCCGGAAGCGCCCCGCTTGTCGGGACGGCCAGCGTGATCGTGCCCGACCCCGAGGTGCCTGCTTCCAGGGTGGCCCCGGAGCCGACCGTCGTGACGCCGTTGCCCGACAGGGTGATGCCCGGCGCTGAGAACGTGCCACCGTCGATGTTGAGCGTGCCGCTCGAAGCGAACTTCTGCGTCAAGGCGAGCTTTGCCGACGTCGTCAACGACCCCGTGGCCGAGTTGGTCGCAAGCTCGTCGAGAGCGTTCGCGTCATCTCCGCTACTCGTCTCCACCACGCCGGTCGACCCGACCGAGATGGTGGCCGCGTTCGTCGTCAGGTCCGGCGAGCCCTGCTCCCCAGATGAGCCGCCCGTGCTCGTCGTCGTGATGTCGAGCGTCCCGTTGACCTCGTAGGTGCCGCCGGTCAACGTGCCGTCGCCACTTGTTCCCTGCTCCGGGAAGCTGGATTGCAGCAGCCAGACGTTGAACGTTCCTTCCTGAGCCTCGACGGTGCCGGCGTTCGAGATCGGAGCGTTGAGGCTCGCCGTTTGCGTCGCGCTCGTCCCCTTGAAGGTGATCGTGCCCGCTGCCCCGTTGAGGATCTCCGTATCCGTCGAATCGTCGGCGTTCAAGCTTGCGTCGTCGTCGAACGTGATCTGGCCGGTGTTGTCGATCGTGGCGCTCGTGTCGATATCGGTGTCGCCCTCGTCGAAGACGAGCGACCCGGCGTTGGACACGACGACGTCATTGTCGATGTAGGGGCCATCGAGGTTCACCGTCGCGGTCGACGGGATCGTCAGTGTTCCCGGGCCGGTCAGCACGGAGTCGTTCTCGAACGTGAGGCCGGCGATGCTGCCGGTCTGGGGCGCGGCAGCCGGCGGCTGCACGGTTCCGCTGACGAGCACCGTGCCCGTGGCGGTCGCGTCCGGACCGACAGTCGTTGTGTTGTCATCCAGCGTTAGCTGCGAACCCGAGGACGGCGCCTCGAGCGTCCCGTTGTTCGTGAGGTCGAGGTAGTAGATCGCGGCGGTACTGTTCGTGCCTTCGGCTTCGATGATGCCGGTCGGATCGTTGATCAGGGTGTCACCGGAGCCGTCCTCATCGATCGAGGCGCCCGTGGCGATCTCGATCATGCCCGGACTGCTGCTCGTGCCCTCGTTCTCAAGGGTCGAACCCCCGGTGAAGTCCAACGAGTAATTGGATGGGATGTCCAGCGTGCCGTTGTTCACGACGTAAGCGCTGCCATCGAGCTCGGCGTCCGCCCAGGAAACCGTGTCGCCCGACGGGATGGTCAGCGTGCCCGGACCCGAGAGGTAGCCGCCGTCGATGATAGTGATCCCTTCCAGGCTGCCCGTGCTCGTCGGCAGGCCACCGGTCGGGGAAAGCGTCGTGGAGTCGACGAACTCGCCAGCGCCGGTCACCTTCTGATCCGGACCGACGGTTCCTCCGGGGCTGCCGGTGTATTGCAGCTGGCCAGCGGTGACGTCTGCCGTGCCGTTGTCAGCAATCGCCAGGCTGTTGATGGACGCAGTGTCGTTCGAGTTCGGGGGGTTCGGCTCGAAGGCCAGGGTGCCTGCCTGCTCGTTCGTGAGAAGGTCGGCGGTGCCGTCGCCGCTCAGACTCGCACCGATGCCGAACGAGATGGTTCCCGTGTTGTCGATCGAGGAAGCGTTCTGAAGCCCTTCGCCCTCTGCCGCGGTGAGGTCGAGCGTGCCGGCGTTATCCAGGACGGTACCGGTCAAGTCGGAGTCGTCCAACGTGGCGGTCTTTCCCGCCGGGATCGTGAAGGTGCCTCCGGACAGATAGGTGTCGTAAACCGTGAAGCCGGTGAGCGTCCCACCGGAGGGTCCCGGGGTGAACGTGCTCTCCAGAGCGGCGACACCGGTACCGGTCGTCGATGCCGAGGCCGTCGACCCGAGCACGCCCTGGTCGTTGAAGGCGAGCGTCGCGGTGTTGACGGTCACCGCGCCGTTGATCGTGATCGCCAGATCGATGTCGGCGGTGTCGCCGGTCGCGGATCCGTTGTACTTGAGGGTCCCACCGTCGTCGATGGTGAAGGTATCGGTGCTGTCCGACTCGACGGACGAGCCGTCCCCGAGGGCAAGGGTGCCGGCGCTGGCGACCTCCAAGGTCGAGTCTGTCTCCAGCGAGACATCGTCAGCCTTCACGACGGAAGTCGTGCCGGTCACGATCACGTCGAGGTTCGTGAGGTAGGCGTTCTCCAACGTGCCGGTTCCGGTGACCGTGAGGGACGACTGCGCCTTGGTCCCGGTGATGCTGCCGTTGTCCGCCCCGACGTAATCGACGGTCAGGTTGTCGACGGTTGAGGCGTCGGCTCCGAGGTTGAGCGGACCGTCCACGGTCAGGCTTGGCGCTGTGCTGCCACTGGCCGGGAAGTCGATCCCGGCGGCGTTGGCCGTCGTGCTACTCGAGATTGTGATGGCCGTGTTGGTTGGCGAGGCACTCATGCACACGAAGTCACTCGCCGTCGGCACTTTGCTGGGCGACCAGTTCTTGGCGGTACCCCAGTCGTTCGGATTACTCGAGGCGCCTCCGACCCAGTTGCTTGTGCACGTAGGCGAGGCGCTCACCGTGTGGCTCAAGAGGAGCCCGAGGATGGAGAAGATGCCCGCTGCAAGAACGGTCAGCACTCCCATCCCCACGAGTGATCGCTGCCTGGCCATGGTGCCCACCTCCATGAAGAGTGCGGAGGGAGCCCTGAAGCCAGGAAGGTGGGTTCTTATACCTGCCAACCTACGCCCTCGCGTCTCGCCCCCGCTACGGTCAGCCAGGAGCGTACCAGCCAGCGGGGCTGTGATGCCTGTCCAGGCGCGGATCGTCTGGCGTCGCCGGGGGGTCTCCGCGACGCCCTGGAACGACCCCCCTCCGCCGAATTAGGGCGGCTAGCCGGTACGGTAGAGCGGAGTTCCATGACGACCCTCGCAGAACAGGTCGGCCGTGTGGTTGGCGGCCGGTATCGGCTGCTCGCTCCGGTCGGTGTCGGCGCGTCGTCACAGGTCTTCGCAGCTACTGACACGCGCCTAGCGCGTCGCGTCGCCGTAAAGCTGCTGCACCCGATGTTGGCGGGTGACACGGCGTTTCTCCGGCGGTTCCGCGCCGAGGCTCGGCTGGCCGCCTCGCTCGACCACCCGCACATCATGCGAGTGTTCGACTGGGGCGAGGAGCAGGCCGGGCCGTACCTGGTGCTCGAGTACCTCGGCGGTGGGAGCCTGCGAACACTGCTGGACACCGGAGCGCGCCTCAGCCACTCGCAAGTTGCCGTCCTCGGGGCCCAAGGCGCTTCCGGGCTCGCATACGCCCATCGCCGAGGGATCGTGCACCGCGACATCAAGCCCGGCAACCTGCTGTTCGACGACGAGGGGCATCTCCGCGTCGCCGACTTCGGCGTCGCCCGGGCACTCGCCGAGTCGGCGCTGACCGAACCGCTCGGCGCGATCTTCGGCACCGTCCGCTACTCCTCACCCGAGCAGGCGGAGGGTCGCCCGTTGGACGACCACACGGACGTGTACTCGCTGGCGCTCGTCCTGTACGAGACGCTCACCGGCCGGGTGCCGTTCACTGCAGACACCGTCTCGGCGACGTTGATGGCCCGTGTCGGGGCGATCCTGCCCAGCGCGCCCGAGCTGGGGCCGCTCGCTCCCATCCTCGCCCAAGCGGCCATCTCCGAGCCGCTGGCACGCCTCGACGCCGCCGCCATGCAGTCGGACCTGGAGCTGCTGGCGCGGGAGCTGCCGCCGCCAGCGCCCCTTCCACTGGCGCGCGTCCACGTCGCCTCCGTCGCCGGAGGGTCGTCCGATCGTGACCCGACGATCCTCGACCAGGCGTCGCTGGAGGCGATGGAGGCGAAGGCCGTGGCGGACCAGGAGATTGACGACCTCACACTGCTCGGGTTGTCGGAGGGATCTCCCGCTGCTCCGCTGCCGGTCGAGCTTCTGGACGAGCCGGTCGATCCTCGGTATCGGCCCGTTGCCATGAGCGTGCCCGGCACCGAGCCCGGGCCATCCGCCGGTACCGCTGAGGCCGAGGCGCTCGTTCCGGCGGCGTCCCTGCAGGTCCTCGGAGAGGACCCCACCGAGCCTCACCTGCCGCAGGAGCCCCCGCGGGCCGGTGGCCGCCGCAAGCGGCCCGGTCGATTCCGTTGGCTCAAGTGGCTGATCGCGGTCGTGCTACTGCTCGGTGCAGCGGCGGGTGGGTCGGTGGCGGCACTGCGCTACCACCACACGGAGCTGTACGCCCATGTCGTGCCGAGTCTGACGTCCATGACCGTCGTTGACGCCCAGGCAGCCGCTCACCGTGTGGGCCTTGTGGCCAAAGAGACCTCGCGCAACTGGGATGCCGCCGTGCCGGACGGCAAGGTCATTTCCCAGTCGATCGCGCCCGGGCATCACGAGGTGGCCGGGACTGTGATCGACCTCGTGGTCTCCAAGGGGGTGGAGCCGGTGCTCGTGCCGAGCCTGACGGGCGATGACCTCTCCCAGGCCGAGTCCACCCTTCGAAACGCCCATCTCGGCGTCGCCAAACCCGCCCCCCAGTACAGCGCCACGATCAAGAGCGGGATCGTCATCTTCTGGAGCGACGAGGGGAAATCGGAGTTGCCGGGGACTCCCATCCGGATCGTCGTGTCGCTAGGCCACGCTCCGGTCGCCGTGCCAGTAGTCCCATCGACCGATACCTTCCAGGAAGCGTCACAGCTGCTGGCGAGCTTCGGCTTCCACGCTGTGAAGAAGACCGCCTACAGCAGTTCGGTGTCGGCGGGCTACGTGATCTCGGTGTCGCTGAGCTCGACCGACCCACGTCAGCCCTACGGGGCGACTGTCACCGTGATCATCTCGAAGGGGCCGCAGTACGTCAAGATCCCCGACGTCACAGGTGATTCGTTCCGGGTGGCGCGGTCGATTCTGGAGAAGGATGGTTTCAAGGTGAGGGCCCCGTACGCCGGGGGTATCGTGGTCGACACTTATCCGTCCTCCGGCACCTATGAGCCGGTCGGCTCGATCGTGCACGTGTTCACCGTGTAGGGCGGGTTTCTTGGGGTGGGCGCACAGGCGCCCGTTTGACCGCAACGCCCGATCCTGACAACGTGACGGACGGAATCATTCGCAGTCCGATGAGGAGGAACCACGGGCAATGGGTGCGTTGGACGGAAAAGTCGCCATCATCACCGGAGCTGGCCGTGGTATCGGGCGGGAGCACGCCCTGTTGTTTGCCAGCGAAGGCGCCAAGATCGTGGTCAACGACCTCGGAGGCGCCGTCGACGGCTCCGGTGACGACCGGTCACTGGCTGAGCAGGTCGTCGACGAGATCAAGGAGATGGGTGCCGAGGCGATCGCCAACGCCGACAACGTCGCCGACTGGGAAGGCGGGCAGCGCCTGATCAACTCCGCCATCGAGGCATTCGGTGACCTCCACATCCTCGTCAACAACGCCGGCATCCTCCGGGATCGTGTGCTCGTCAACATGACCGAGGAGGAGTGGGACGCTGTCATCCACGTCCATCTGAAAGGCCACTTCGTCCCGACCCGGTGGGCGGCCACGTACTGGCGGGAACAGTCGAAGGCCGGCAAGGAGGTCAAGGCGGCGGTGGTGAACACGTCGTCCACCTCCGGGCTCCTCGGCAACCCAGGCCAGGCGAACTATGGGGCGGCCAAGGCCGGGTTGGCGGCGTTCACGGTCATCACGGCGCAGGAGCTGTCCCGCTACGGCGTGCGGGTGAACGCGATCGCCCCGGCGGCCCGCACTCGTATGACCGAGTCCACGCCCGGCCTGTCGGACATCGTGCAGCCCCCGCCGGACCCGGGCGCGTTCGACGCCTGGGACCCGGCCAACGTCTCACCGCTGGTAGCGTATCTCGCGAGCGACCTGTGCCCCTACACGGGCAAGGTGTTCTTCGTTCAGGGCGGCAAGGTGCAGTACTTCCAGCCGTGGACGCTCACCAACGAGATCGACAAGGGCGACCGTTGGAGCGTGGCCGAGCTCGCTGAGCGTGTGCCGAGCATCGTGGAAGGCGCCAGCGCTCGCGCCTGAGGCCGACTGGGGCGCTGCACCTGGCAACTCGCGCGGCGCCGCGAAAGTGCCGCTGGGGAGCACTAATGCGGCGCGGGTGGCGGCGCCGGGGCAGCCTCGGCTGGCAGCCGAGGGACGACGTACCGAGCGACCAGAGCTACTCGGTGATCTCGCGGATCCGGGCAGCTATCTCTGCGTGAACCGGGTCAGCTGGGGCAGCCTGGAGCGCCAGCAGCTTCGACATGTCACCCTCGACCCTGATGCGGCCGGCCATGAACGCCTGCATGCCGGCTTGGGGGTTGCCTTCCACGAGGATCGCCTTGGCGGTGGCGTAGTCGATCGTGACCTTCAAGTCGGCCACCTCGAGGTGACCGGGGTTGAGCGTGATCTCTCCGCTCGTGGTGTCGAGGTGTGCGTCGAACGGTCCCTCATCGAAGGGGACCTCGTTCACCACCAGGTTCATCTTCATCGGCACTGGTGCCGGGGGGGTCCGATCGGCGAACTCCGCTCGCACGGCATGGGCAGCCTCGGTCCATTCCGGGCTCAGAAACTGATACACAGCCATCCAGCACTTCCCTCCTGATCACCATGGTGAAGTGACCCGGGAGATTATCGGCTCCAGTCGGGCCTGCCATACCCGGTTCGCCTCGGGGCCTGCGGTGACCGGGCGTTACGATTGCCCGGTGACCGCCGAACCGACCACCCCGCAGGCTTACGACACCGGACCGTTCATGCCGGGCGCCGAGCCGTTCTCCTCCTCGAACGGGCCGAACGGAGTGCTCGTGCTCCATGGGTTCACGGGCAACCCCGCGTCGATGCGCCCGCTCGCCGAAGCGTTCGCCGACGCCGGGTGGAGCGTCGACCTCCCGGTGCTACCGGGCCACGGCACCAGCGTCGAGGACCTGCTCCCGACCAGGTGGGAGGACTGGTCAGAGGCAGCCGAGCGGGCGTACACATCGCTCGCCGCCCGATGTGACCGCACGATCGTGGCCGGCCTGTCGATGGGTGGCACGCTGAGCATCTGGCTCGCCGGCCGGCACCCTGAGCTGAGCGGGGTCGTGGTAGTGAACCCGCTGGTGGAGCCGCCGGCGGACAGTTTCATCGAGATGTTGCAGGCTGTCGTCGCCGGCGGCATGGATCTCATGCCCGGCATCGGGGACGACATCCTCAAGGCGGGCATCAGCGAGCGTGCGTATGCCGAGATGCCGGTCGAGTCGCTGTTGTCGCTCATGGGCGGCGCGGCCGACCTGGCTCCTCACCTCGGTGAGATCGACATCCCATTGCTGCTGCTCTCGAGCCGTGTGGACCACACCGTGCCGCCGAGCTCGGGCGACTTCCTAGCCGAGCGCTACGGCGGCCCGATCGAGCGCGTGTTCCTCGAGAACAGCTACCACGTGGCGACGCTCGACAACGACGCTCACGAGGTCGAGGAACGGGCCGTGGCCTTCGCTCTGAAAGCGGTGTCCGGCTAGGTGTCCGCTGACCGCATCACACTGGACGAGGTACGCCACGTGGCGCGCCTTGCCCGCCTCGAGCTCACCGACGACGAGCTGACCACGCTGGTCGGTGAGCTGTCCGCACTCCTCGACCACGTCGACAAGGTCCGCCAGCTCGACACGAGCGACGTTCCGCCGACCGCCCACCCGCTTCCGCTCGTCAACGTGCTCCGGCCGGACGAGGTGCGCCCCAGCCTGGACCGCGAGCGTGCGCTGGCGGGGGCACCGGCGGTGGAGAGCAACCGGTACCTGGTGCCGTCGATCCTCGGGGAGGCACCGTGAGCTCGCCGGCTGGGGGCGGCGAGAGCGAGAGCGAGGCCGGCCATCTGCTTGACCGTGGAGTGCGAGCGATCGCCGCTGCGGTCCGCTCGGGGGAGGCGACGGCAACGAGTCTCGTGGAGGAGGCGTTTCGGCGCGTCGCGCGCAGCGAGCCGAGCCTGCACTGCTTCAACTTGTTGACCCGTGACGCTGCCTTCGAGGCGGCGGCCGGCGTGGACGAGGCTGTCGCGGAGGGTCGGGATCCGGGGCCGCTCGCCGGGGTGCCCGTCGCCTTGAAGGACAACCTCTGCACGACCGGCGTCGCTACGACTTGCTCGTCCAAGATCCTCGGCGGCTGGGAGCCACCCTACGACGCAACCGTCGTGACACGGCTGCGAGAGGCGGGAGCGA
>Ga0116118_1000549_pt1 | contig 21670 bp, 22 predicted proteins | sample June2015DPH_11_5_FD_89723 | JGI IMG/M metagenome (GOLD analysis project Ga0116118, IMG submission 89723) | Peatland microbial communities from SPRUCE experiment site at the Marcell Experimental Forest, Minnesota, USA - June2015DPH_11_40 | ecosystem: Environmental > Terrestrial > Soil > Wetlands...
GGCCGCTTGCGGACGAAGATCACGAGGTCCAAGGCCTGGGCGGTGAGCTGCGCCGCTGCGTTGTCGGTCAGATGCTTCGGTGACTGGCTCGCGTAGGTCTTGATCTTCCCGAAGGTGCCTTCGGTCGAGTCCGCATGGATCGTGCACATGGAGCCGGCCTTGCCGGCGGTCATGGCGTTCAGCATGGGAACGATCTCGTCGCCGAGGACCTCGCCGACGATCACCCGATCCGCGTCGTGCCGGTTGGCCCGTTGCACCAGATAGTCCATGGAGACGGCCCCCTGGCCTTCGGTGTTGGCCTCTCTGGTCTCCCACGCCACGCAGTCGGGGTGGCGGTGAGCCAGCTCGTGGAGGCCGAGCTCGTAGGACAGCTCGATGGTGATGATTCGGTCCGACGGGTCGGCCTCGGCCGCGAGCGCGCGCAGCAGGGTGGTCTTGCCGGCGTCGGTGCCGCCGGAGACGATCATGTTCAGCCGGGCCCGCACGGCGGCCCGCAGGAAGCGGGCGAGCTCGTCGGTCATCGAGTCGGCCAGGTCTGAGAGGGTGGGGTCGACGAGACGGTGACGTCGGATCGACACGCACGGCCGGTTCGACACCTCGATCATCGCGGAGAGCCGGTGACCGCCGGCCAGATGCACATCGACGATCGGCTTGGCGCTGTCGATCCGCCGCTCGCCACCGGTGTGATGTGCCCGGGCTGCGCGCTGGACCAGCTCGACCAGATCCTCGTCGCAGTCCGCGATCGGTTCGACTTGCTCCTTGGTCCCGTCGGCCCGCTTCACCCACACGTTGTCGCAGCCGTTGATGTTGATGTTCTCGATGTCGTCCTCGTCGAGAAGTAGCTGCAGGCGTCCCAAGCCAAGCTGCGCGGCAACGATCCGGCGCACGATCTGCTCCTCCTCGTCGGCGGTCGGGGTGGTGACCGCGCCCTGGACCATGGTGCGCGCGACCTCGTCGATGGCTTCGCGGGCGAGCTTCTCAACGAACGAACGGCGCTCGGCTTCGCTCATGCCGGCCGCGCCGTAGCGGACGATCCCGTCGGCGACGTGCTCCGCCGCGTACTGTGCCAAGTCGCGGCGTTCGGTGTCGTTCACCCGCATGCCTCCCACTTCGACCCGGCTCCCACCGGTTCCACCTCGTCTTCGGACAAGTCGTATGGCCGTGCCTGTTTGTCGGCATTCGCCGCCGTCTGCTCGTCCGAGGCCATCTCTTCTGTGGCTTCGGTGGTGCAGGGCCCGCCCATGGGCACCTCTTCGATCCCTAGCTCTGCAATCACGGCGACGGCCCACTTGAGGAGCCGGGTCTTCTCGAGCCTCTTGATGCTGCGCTTGTTGGCCAGAGCCGCAGCCGCAGCCGGATCGTCGGGCATCGTTGGACCGACGGTCACTTGGAGGGTCTTTCCGATATCGGCGGCCGAATAGCCCACCGAGCCGGTCAGGAGGACGAGGAGCTGGCGGCCACGCGTCTCGGCGACAAGACCGGGCAGGGCGTCTCGGAGATGGACGATCGCCTCCAGTGTCGGTTCGCACAGGAGCACCAGGGCGTCGGCCGCTTCGAGAACGTCGCGGACACCGCCGGCGAAATGGGGAAGCAGCCTGCCGGCATCGACAACGACATCGGCGTCGAGTCCGGCGAGGGCCTTTGCGATCGTTGGCCACGCCTTCTCGTTGGCAACGGCCTGGTGGACACCGGTGAGGCCGAATAGAACCGGGAGACCACCGGGAAGCTCGTGGACGTGGTCCCACACGGCTTCGGGGTCAAGGGTACGCCGTGCCGCGGCGAACAATGAGGCGAGACCGCCGGTGACGGATACGCCGTAGCGAGGAGCGAGATCGCCGCCGAACGGGTCAGCTTCGACGAGGAGGACCTTCCGTCCGGCTGGCCAACTGGCCGCGATGGCGGTCGCCGCGGTGGTGACCCCTGGAGAGCCCTTGATGGAAGCGAGGGCGACGACGGTCACCGCGCCCCCTCGGTGACGAGCGACAGACCGATCTGGTCGGCCGCCGCGTAGGCGGTGACGGTTGCCGCGTCTGCCCTGGGCACTTCCAGTGAGACGGACGCCTGGTACTGGGTCTGGTTGATCGGAGCCTCGCCCACGGCGAACACCGTGGCCGAGGCCACCAGGGTCGAACCGATCGCTCCGCCAACGGTCGAGCCCTGGCCAGGCTGGGGGACGGCGACCACCTGCACGGTGTCACCGGCGACGAGGGGCACCGACGGCATCTGGTCGCCCTTCAACAGCATGCCGACGACCTGCTCGCCCGCGGCGAGCTGGGGTGCGCCCGACAGCATCTGTTTGACCATCACCTGACCGGCGTAGACCGGAGTGTCGAGTTGCTGACCGATCAGCGCGGACGAACCGATTGCCGACATCGCCGTGATCTTGTCTGAGGCGGGGATCTGCGCAGTGGTGAGATCGCCGGGGGAGAGGACCGTGCCGGTCGGCAGGTTCTTTGCCGCCACGACGACCGCCTCTCGCTTGGCCGACGACTGGAACAGCGCTCCGGCGACCGCCGCGCAGACGAGCACCAGCGCGACCCCGAGGCCGATCTGCCAGGGACGGCGCCGGTAGGTGCTGGTGGACAGGCGCAGCCCGGCTCGGTTCTCGCCGGCCGGCGGAGACGTGAAGGCGGGCCGTAGGGGCGCGGTGGATATGGCCATCGGAGCTCCAGTTCTCAGTTGTTGACGGACTCGATCTGGGCGACCTTCAACGAGGTCGACGCGTGGATGGTGAGGCTCGGCAACGAACCGGCAGACCCGGCCGGGCCCGACCAGACGACCGTCCACGTCACCGTGGCGGTGATCGGGAAGGCGGCGTCGTTCGGGTTGCCGTCAGGGGTGGACTGGCCTGCCGAGGTCGCGGTGTAGGTATGCGAGCAGGACGTCGACTGCGCGTTCGCAGGGATCGCCGGGTTGTAGGCACTGCCCGGGCCGTCACAGGTGAGGATCGACCCGTCGCCGGTGTTCCACGTCACGTACGCCGGGGTCGCGGTCGCCGTCGCGGTCGTGCACCCGCCGGCGTTACATGCCTGCGCGGTCGTGGTGAACGGGTGCCAGATCGACGGCTCGATCCACAGCCATTCAGCCAAGTTGACGTAGCCGGTCGTCGCCGGGCTCAGAGCCAGCGAAGGATTCGGAAGCTGGAGTTCGCTGGCCGCCTGGGCGCCGACCGTCGCCGGATCGGGCGGCGGGATACCGGGAACCTGGCCGTTGCCGAACCACTGCACGCCGGTGGCCATGCCCTGGGCGCTGCCATCGGCACAGAGATCCACATACCAGGCGCCGGGCTGAACAGCGCCTGCCGGTGGTGAGCCACCGTCGTTACCGGGAAACACGGACGAGTAGGGCACGTAGTCCGGGCACTGCGGCTGGGTGCTTCCACCATCACTGCTCGAGCCCGATCCACCGCCGCCGTTATTCGTTCCGGGATCGCCACCGACCCCGGAACCACACGTCACCGTGTTGCCCGAATCGGTGCAGCCACCGGAGCTGCCGCCAGCAAAGGCGATTCCGGTCGGTAGTGCCGCAGAGAGCACGGTGACGAGGACGACAATGCCGACCGTTCGATGCACAACCGTCGTCAGCACTGCGATACCGACGTCGTCTTGAAGGTCGTGATCTTCCACGAACCGTCGAACAGCTGGAGATTCCAAGACCCGCTGCCCCCACCGGCCTCTCCATCCAGAGTGGCTGGGCCTGGCTGGCCAGCGGCCGTGGTGGTCCCCGTGTCGTAGATACAGCCCGTGACGACCGCGGTAGTCGCACTGAGGGACGAGACGGCCGGATGGCCGAGGTTGTACGTCGTCGGGCCGTTCAGTTGACCCATCTTCACCCCGATTAGGAACTCGTCCTCCGACTGGAGCGCCGGATTGGTGAAGTAGTCGCTGAGCTTGGGCCACAGGTCGGCGCTGGTTTCCCCTGCGACGAGATCGGCACGGTCCTGTTGCCAAGGCTTCTGCAAGTAGCCGTAGAGGGTCTGTTCAGCGGACTCCCATGCGTTGAGAACGGCCGACTGGGCGGCGTTCACCGACCCCGACGACGTGGTGGTCGTGCTCGCCGAGCTGGAGGTGCCGGGATGGGTTGAGGAACCCGAGGAGCACCCGGCCATGGTGGCCGCCGCTGCCACGGCTGCAACCCCGGCGAGCGTCTTCTTAAAGGTGATCATGGCCAGGCGCACCGTCGGTGTCACCCTTCCTCTGCTCTCGTCAGTCGCCTCGGTCGGTAAGTGTCGAATCGCGTGCGCGTCGCCCCGCCTCAGGGCCCTTCCTCAGAAGTGGATGATGAACGGGCAATGTCACCCTGAACGTCACCCTCCGAGGCCAGATGGGAGATTTCTCGAAGATTTCTGCCACCTGATCCAGCCCCGTGTAGTGGCCCCGAGCACCCACGGCGGGCCCGATCCGCCAACGCTCCCTTGGAACACCCGGGCTGGCAGACAACGTCACCCTGAACGTCACCCTCCCTGGTCAGCCGCACAATTTCGCTGGACGTTGGCGGAGGGCCCGCATCGATGTAAGACCCATCGAACCGTCGCAAACGCCGGTGAGGGTGACGTTCGGCGCCGGTAACGCGGAGGCGAGTGCGATCAAGAGACGCCGTTATTTCGTGTCGTCGACGGCGCGCCGGAGAGCCTGGGCGATGAACTGCGTGATGCTCAGCGCACAGGCCTTGGCAGCTTCTCGGACCTCCTCGCGCAGAGTCCGTTCGAGCCAGAAGGTCACTCGGATGTGGCGCTGCTCCCACGATCCCCCATTGGGCTCCGGACCGCGCCCGTCGTCTGGTCCACGGATGCCGGTCGAGCCCCGAGTCGTGTCGGTCATGACCGCTCCCCTTCACCTGACGTGCCGGTAGGTAGCTGGCTCCCGGCGGCGTCAGCTTCATGTTCATCACGATAGCAGAACTGCACACGGTTTGCAGCGTACGGTGTGCGGCCCCATCGAGCACGACTTCCGCGGCGGCTGCGACCGGCCCTGGCCGAGGGTGACGTTCGAGAACCGAGGGTGACGTTCAGGTCGGGCTGCGAATTCCTGGGGTGACACGACAGGGTGACGTTCAGGGTGACGTTCGTTCGGAGCATGGGAAGGGACCGGGACATGTCGTCCTGGCACCGAACCAGGGAGGTCCGATGCTCATCCGACACAGGAACACCAAGCCCGAGCCACTCCTCAGCGTCGAAGAGGAGTCGACGTTGCTCGGCGACGCACGTTCGACTGTCTACCGAGCGGTGAAGCGGAAGACCTGGGACCGGCTCCGGTGGTCGCTGATGCCCCAACAGCAGTGCACGTCGTGTCGAGTCCCCTTAGACGCGGCGAACGACCTGACCGAGCGCGAGCCCGACGAGCATCGGCCGGGTGAGGGGCTGGCGGCCCTCCTCCGTCATGCCGTGGTCATCGATGTCGTGCGTGGATGCCGCCAGCACCAGGCCCAGCGCTACGTAGGTGGAAAGTGATGAAGTCCGCCTCTCTATCGACGATGCGTAGCGGACCCGACGAGATCGATATCAAAAATTCGCGTGCTATCACGAGACATCCAGCCACAGCCACGTTGACGGCGCACCACCGCCTCCTCGACATCGACGTCCTAACCACATGGCTCGCGACCACCCCAGGCCATGTCCGGCGTCTCGTCGCCGAGAAGCGCGTGCCCTACGTGAAGGTGGGCCACTTCGTCCGGTTCGACCCAGAGGACATCAGTCAGTGGCTGGGGGACCAAAGAAAAGCGCCGGAGGCATCAACGACCGCCGACCAGCCGCCCTGTGCAAGAGCAAGAAGGGAGTGAGACATGGAGAAGATGTTGTCTATCCCTGAGGCTGCCGAGATTCTCGGGGTCTCGCCTCGTTGGGTGCGCAGAGCCCTCACGACGAAGCTGATCCCCTACATCAAGCTCGGCCGGCTGGTGCGCATCGAGACCTCGGAGGTTAAGGCGTACATCTCGGCGCACCGCGTTGACGCCGACGTGTCGTGAACCCATTGTTTCCACACCCAAGCGTTCCAAGTTCCAACCGCCGCGGCGGTGGCTGGGCTCACTGCCTACAGCCGAGTGACCTGCGGTGGCAGTCGGACCTGCCCCCCAGGTGCCGTCCAGTCCTGATGCGGCGCTAGGGGCAGCCTGCGACCGTCGCCCCACCCGGGGCACATCAGAGCCTCTACGGAACCCGGGGCGGTCCAGTAGTCGATTCGCGTGCGGGCGCCGCGATCATCGTCCTGAGACCTCGTAGTTCGGTGTCTAGACCGGGCGGATTGCGGAACGTCCGAATCGTGGTGGACCGGCCCCCAGCGGCGGGATCGCCCGCAGGAGGTGGCCGTGGTCCAGAATGTCACCCATGAACAGACGAGAGTTGGCGAAGGCAGTGGCCGTACAGGCCGATGTGGATCTCAAGACAGTGGCGCGCGTCCTCGATGGTTTCACAGACGTTGTGACCGGAGTGACGGCCAAGGGTGAGCCCATCTCCATTTCCGGGTTTGTGAAGTTCGTGAAGGTGGACCGTCCTGCGCGCATGGGGCGCAACCCAGCCACCGGCGAGCAGATGATGTTCAAGGCCTCGAAGAAGGTCCGCGTCAGCGCGGCCAAGGCGTTCCGTGACGCGGTGATGACCCCGAGCAAGGCGCCGCGTCTCGTGCGCGGCGCATTCCCGATCCTCGAGGACCACGTGAAGAAGGCGGGCGTCGCCTCGGCCCCGGTGAAGAAGGCCCCGGTGAAGAAGGCCCCGGTGAAGAAGGCCGCGGTGAAGAAGGCGGGCGTCGCCTCGGCCGCGGTGCAGAAGGCCGCGGTGCAGAAGGCCGCGGTGCAGAAGGCCGCGGTGAAGAAGGCCGCGGTGAAGAAGGCCGCGGTGCAGAAGGCCGCGGTGAAGAAGGCCGCGGTGAAGAAGGCCGCGGTGAAGAAGGCCGCGGTGAAGAAGGCCCCGGTGAAGAAGGCCGCGGTGAAGAAGGCCGCGGTGAAGAAGGCTCCGGCGAAGAAAAGAGTCGCACGAAGGCGCTGACCTGGCCTCGTGGGACGACGAGGGGAACAGAACCACACCGACAGGTTGGTCCCCCGACCCGGCGGTCGGGGGACCAACCTGTCGGTGTGGATAGGGGACACGTGAGCCGCGTTTTCTGAGGCGCTGCTGCGCCCTCGGCCAACTTGGTCGGTGGATCCGGAAACAGCTCCGACCTGCGATGATCCTCTCGGATGCTCTCGGTCTCCTAAGGACTAGGGACCGTTGTCCCACCCGGCAACGAGCGGGAAGTGGTCGGAGTCACGGGCTTAGACGATCGTCACGCGTCGTGCGGTGGCTCGGATGTCAGACCTGGTTGCGCGATGCGTTTCCACTGTTCGAGATCGGCTTGCTTGGCTTCGGAGACGGCTTTGAGAAGCCTCTCCACTTCGTCGAGTGAGTAGCCCTTCGCTTCGAAACTCTTGCCACCCAGGCTGATCTTGACGGACTTATCCTTATGGCGCTCCAGGAAGGTTGCCAACACTCGGGTCAAGCGCCATGTCGCAACCGAGGTCGCGCTGAGAGCTACCGAGAACGCCGCCCAGTCTCCCCCTCCCGCCGAGAACTCCACGATGCGTCCGAAGTGGACGTCCTCGGCGGCGAGGAGCGTCAAGAACTCATGCTCGACGGCTTGAGGCACGCGGAGGTCGATTTCGTCTGTAGTCGCCAAACCTAAGCTGATCATCATGACGAAGCGGTCGTCGGGGGCAGCTACGTGCGCCATGACATCCATTTTGGCTCAGCCGCACGGTCTCGGGCGGCAATCTTCTTGGGGTACAGCTGCGAACGTCCCGGCGGATCCATAAGAGCTGCTCGCCAAACGACTTGTAGCCTCAAGCCGGACGCGGAACGACGACCAGGCGTCTACACCTGAGGCAAGTTCCGGGGATCCTTGATCACGACGGACTGGATTCGGGCACTCGTCTAGTCGCTACAGGGATTTGCCGTGATACCAAATTCTGTACTCCGCCTCATCCTCGCTCGTTATAGGTCCAGACCCTTGGGCCTGGTTCTTTGCCCAGTCGAGGTACTCGCCATACTGCAATGATGACCAGGCTGTATCTCCCCAGTTCGTGCAGCGGACGTCGTTCAGTCCCCGGGCCACGTACCGATCGAGAATCAAGGGACGTCGCTCGCTTTTGGAGCGATCAAACCCGGCGAAGTAGAGGAACTTGGTGAAGAAGGCTGGGCCGAGGCCGGAGATGTGGCCTCTGCCCTCGAGGAGAGTCTGATACGCCTCTGTAGCGCCGTCGCCGTCGAGGAGTACGGAAGCAGCGTTTGCTAATAAGTGGCCAACCTCAGTCGGCGCCGTCGCCAGTTTGTCGATCCAAGGTCTCTGCGCGCGCACCACAGAGCGCCATTTTGTGCCGGCTCCCCATGCCGCAGCCGCCACTAGGAGTTGCTCGAATGCCAAAGGAGTTCGATTCTCGACTGCTCCAGCGCCGACCTCAAGGACGGCTTGACGCGTCAGCTCTAGTCGCCCGTTGCAGTCATGGGGGCAGTCGCGGAGACCTTGAGGCCACGCCTTGGCCGGAACTCGCTGTATCCAGTGGCGCTCATAGACGCGAACGGCCTGGGCGAGCACGAGCTCACGCCCAAACGGTGCCTCGCCTGGAAAGGTCACGCCCGATCGTAGCTAAGACGTTTCGCCAGGCCACGGTGGCGAAACACAGCCGTCTCGACACCATGAACCGACATGGCGCTACCAACCTGACCTGAGTTGACTCCCGATGAGGGCTACCCGGATTTTTTCCGTAGACCTACCCACGCCGACCGAAGGGATCCTTGGGCTTCGACGACGATCCCGAGGGGCTGGACTTCGCCTGCATCCGCGCTCTGCGTGAGCCATGACAGAGTTCTACGAAACCCCCGGATGACACGGCTTCGCGCTGCGGACTGCGGCTGGCCGGGCATCGCGTCCGGGACGGGCGCCACTGCCCAGGCCTTACACAAGAAGCACTCAGGACAGGAGCGGCCACAACGAACCAGGAAGTCCGGCCTGGACCGGACTCGAGGAGGCCGCGACCTCCAAGCCCGCATCGACACCAGCGGCGCTCGGTCCCGGTGTCCGGGGGCAGTCTGGCCCCGGTGTCCGGGGCGCTATTCTCGGATACATCAGAGGTTCAAGAACCGTCGATATATAGCGTAGCGGTTGCTGCTTAGGGTTGATCCTTCGCGCCGCTGGTAGAAGTTCACGTCATGTACGCGATGCCTGGGGTGGCCCATCGACCGGTTGACAACGGTACCGACAAGGACCCGGTACGGACTGCCGAAGACGATGGCCTCCGGTCGAAGCACATGTGCAGTCTGGTGCAGCGGCCTGCGCCAACGAAATCGCGACCCGGTGCTCCGGAGATACCCAGGGTGATCGTCCAGTTCTGACACGATTCCTTCCGTCTCCCCGGCGACGTCCGCGAGTGTCTTGACAGCTGGGAGCCACTCACAAAATGTGGCTTCACGCGCGTTCTCTTCGATGACGAGGGAGCGAGCCGGTTTATCTCAAGGGCATTCGGCCGCAAATTCGTCGCCGCCTTCGACCGGTGCCATCACCCCGCGATGCGCTGCGACTACTTCCGTCTCTGCTTCTTGTTCGCGCGCGGTGGCCTCCACATAGACGCCGACGAGTACTATCTCGGCGCCAGTTGTGACGAGTTGTTTCTCAATAACATGTTGAAAGTTCAGCCCCTGTGTTACGACCTTGCGACCGACTCGATGGTGCCGACGCAGGTGTTCATACGCGAGCGAGCCTTCTCGCCCCACTGGATCTTCTACGTTAATAACAACCCACTCGTGGCCCCGCCCTTTCACCCCGTCATCCGGCTGGCACTAGCTCGCTCGACCCGAATTCTGCTGAATGAATCCGGGTACGCCGACATACAGTCGACCACTGGTCCGGGGAACCTGACCGCTAGCCTCGTTAGGCACTCGCTCGCGTGCCAGCTTGCGGGCAAGGATCGAGGCTTTGCGCTCTTGAACAACTGGGAAGCGATCTCCGTCAGTCGGTGGCCACTGAGCTACCGAGACGATGCCCGGAATTGGAGGCTCTGGAATCCGAACGAGTGATTCAGGAGACGCAGCACGGCGATTCCGCGCACAGCGCGCAATCTCTCGTGCCGATCAGGTCGGCCCTAGACCCGCACCTCAACTGCGAAGGATCGGGATCCGCTGCGCTTATGAATGAGGGGACGTTCTCACACCCGCTCAGCCGGCTGGTCTATCGAGTGCTGCTTGGCACGCGCCGCTTACGTCTGAGCCCGAGTTGTGACGGACTCGGATCCAATTGCGATGAGGTCGTTCAGCGCATCTATGTCATCAATCTCGACCGTCAGGACGGACGGTGGCGCCAGATACGACGCGAACTCGCGAGCGTTCGCGATTCCTGCGGCAGCCGTCTGAACGACATCGCCAGACGCTTTTCGGCGGTCGACGCTCGGTATTTCGCCGACGAGCCCGACGGCGAAATCCAGCATGAGTACTCGCTCGCCGACCAGCTCTTCGTCGACCCACACCCACTACTCGGTGGCGGGCGAGATGCGAACTCGCTTCGCATCGAAATGAGTCGACAAGAAGTAGCCGTGGCACGCTCACACATCGCCGTGTGGAAGCTGATCGCTGGGGGCTCTCCGCTCTACACGCTGGTGCTAGAGGATGACGTGTATTTCCGCCGAGACTTTGCGAAGGCGTTCGACAGGGCATGGGCGGAACTCGAGCACCACGGTGGAGCTCCGGCGTTCGACCTGCTCTACCTCTCCTACGAAGAAGCCCGCACAGGAGCGGACATGGCGCCAGCTTCTGATGAGCTCCTGAGGCCCTCGCGGGGACTTTGGCAGTTGTCCGGCTACGTACTGTCCAAGAGGGGAGCCCAAAGATTACTGAACCTGCTGCCAGTCCGCGGTCCTGTTGACCTCTGGATAAACCATCAGTTCGAGAAGCTTGATGTGTTCGCGACGCGACGGTCCATAATTCAGCAGCGACTGGATTATCCGTCTTCGAACTCCTACTCGGTGCTACCCATCCTGTCCAAGGTCGGCGTGTTGACGCGAGAGCGGTCGCCGACGATTAGCGGCAAGTCTCTGCCAGGTCCCGTCTTCGCGTTCGGCACGCAGGAGACAGGCCTGACTTCACTTGCAACTGCCCTCTCGATGCTCGGCTATAGATGTTGCAGCGACATTGCGACCCTTCCCGACGGCGAACAGCAGGCCCTCTTCGGAAAGCGACCGGGCAGGGTGTTTGATGCGTATGTGAATGTCGGTTCGCTCAAGCCGCACGACCTCATTGAGCTCGCGAAGGCCTACCCTCGAGCGCGGTTCATCGTCACGACTGATGATGAACTCTTGGTTGGATCAACCGCAGGTGAAGTACGCCGCGCACCCGCTGATCGCCAAGGTCCCGTTGCCGGTAACCATATGGGCGTCTCCACGCGAGCTCTTCTCTGCGGGCTCCGACAGCACTCGAGCAGTGTCTTGGTGCTGCCAGCCGAACACCACGACAAGTGGCAACTACTGGCCGGGCTCCTCGGCTGCGAGTACCCAAGCCATCGCTACCCGGAGTGCAAGGAGCAAGGTCAACGTGCGCTGACAAGAGACAACGACGAGGCACGATTCCTGCCGCTGCCGAAGATAATCCGCCTGAAGTGGGACTCTTTACCCTGGATCGCAGACAGGAGCGAGTGGCATGGCGTGGCGCTAAAGGAGCCGAGCTACCACACGCACCGGCAGCTAAATAGCGACGGGATATGTGATCGGTTCGAGACCTTCGATGGTGTCCGCTGGATGCTTCGTGACGACACGTTCCCGAGCAACTTGGCCCTGTTCAGCCCCGCCAACTTCGAAATTACCGAATGCGGCGCTCGTTTGACGATACGCGAGGAACGTGCGGTCGTGCGGGACTACACGTCTGCATCACTCTCGAGCAGCAAGGATTACCTGTATGGGCGGTTTGTGGCCGAACTGAAGCCGGCCAAGGTGGCAGGCCTGATCACGGGGTTGTTCTTGCATCGCAACTCCCCTCGACAGGAGATCGATATCGAGTTCCTGGGCAAGGACACGACGCAGTTGCTGCTGAACGTCTACTACAACCCTGGCTACGAAGGAGCCAGGTTGGAATATGGATATCGAGGCACGCCTGCGGTGATCGATTTGGGCTTCGATGCAGCGGACGACTTCCATCGATATGAGATCGACTGGACGCCGATGTCGATCCGATGGCGAGTCGATGGGCGGCTCGTGTGCCAGCGAGTCCAATGGAACCCGACGCCCATCCCGCACTTGCCGATGCAGTTTCACGTCAACCTGTGGTACTCAAGGGCGACTGCGTTAGCGGGGAAGCTGCCTGGGGTGAACCTCCCCGCGCATACCGATCTGAGGCGGATCGAAATTCATGCGTAGCCGCTGGCGCTAGTGCTCGGGACTCGAGCGTCGTTTTTTGGGAGGGCCGGGCGCTGGCAATAACGCTCGCTGCTGCAGGTACGTCAGCTCTGCCTCACCCTGTTTCGGCGATTTGCAGCTGCGTGGGTAGCCCAGAACGTGCGCCCGAATACGCGTCAGGCGAGTCCTCGAAGTGCCGTTATAGGGCAGGGTCAGAATCGTGCGCAGTTCGAGCGCCTGCAAGGTTGATCCGATCTCCTAGGAGAAGACCTTACCCGAAGAGCACACGGCCTACAGCCTCTGCCGCGTCTCGCTGCATCGATGGAGTGACGTGCGCGTAGAGGTTTGAGAACAACACGGAATTGGCATGTCCGAGACGTTCTGCAGCAACCTTGGGTGGCACGCCACTCGCGAGCATGAGGGTGGCAGCGGTGTGGCGGAGCCCGTGGGCACTGAGCCGCGGCAAACCGACCTCGTCGCTGTAGCGGGCGACGAGTTTCGAGAGATGAACCGGGTGGTAAGGACCGCCCCTGGACTGCGTGAACACGAAGTCGCTCTCAAAATACTTTTCCTCCGCACGCTCGCGGTCGGCGACTTGAACCTTCTGCTGCTCGCCAAGGACGGAGATCAGGCTGCTGTCAAGAGCGACGGTGCGCACGGCGTTGATGCTTTTCCCACGTGACGGCTCGAGACGCGTTCCGACTCGCGAGACAAACTCGACAACCGCGAGCTCACCGCGTTCGAGATCCACACACGGCCATCTCAGCCAAACCACCTCGCCGACCCTCAGTCCTGTGCCCAGAAGGAACGCCCAGATCGGCCACGTCCTGTCGCCCTCCATGAGGGCGAGAAACTCTCGGGCTTGCTCGGGGCTCCAGTGCTTCGGGATTGAGCGCGGTATATGTGGGTGGGGAACCTCTTCGAGCGGGGAGCGGATCATTAGGCCGCGCTTGACAGCAAGATCGAGCACACCCTTGAGCGGCTGGCGTACGAGACGGATCGTGTTGGGCGCGAGCCCTCTGCCTTGTCCGTCTCCGTGGGCAAGAGTTCGCTGCCAACCAAGGAGCACTTCCGGGGTGAGGTCTTGAATACGAAACGACCCGAGATGGGGCCGGACGTGAGCTTCCACGCGAGCTCGATGGTCGAAGCGGGTTCGAGCCGAAAGCCGCCTGTCTGCGTCGAGCCCGTCGAGATACTCGTCTAGCAGCGCGGCAACCGTGAGCGCGCTGCGGTTCGCCCGGACTTCTCCGGCGTCGACCTTTGCGAGCAGCTCTCGGCGGGCCTTCGCGGCTTCAGCCGCTGTGTGAAACCCACGGCGGGTGACCTGCGCACGGCGGCCCGCTGTGGCATCTCGGCCGAGAGTGGCCTTGAAGTACCATGTCCCTCTCGTGCGGTCCCTGTACACGCCTTCCGGTACTGCTGGCATGGGCGCCTCCTCGGCGTCTTGGCTTCAGGAACCAACCTGGCTGCTTGTGGTTCTCACGAGGTTCTCACAAGGGGACAGTGGCGTTCAAGCACCAGAGGGAAATAGCCTCTGAACAGGGAATAAAAGCCTGGTCCTGTGGTGCAGCCTGGAGTGCACGCCGGCCTGTCAAGCCGGAGGTCGCGGGTTCAAATCCCGTCAGGACCGCCCGCCCCGGTCATCCTGGGCGTAGATACGGTCGGGTAGCTCAGTTGGCAGAGCGCGCGCCTGAAAAGCGTGAGGTCACCGGATCGACGCCGGTCCCGACCACCAGACAGGGCTCTGCCCGTCGGATTACTGCGGCGAGCACCATAGAGTAATGGCCACCTTCCGTGCCCGGTGCGTGCTCGATCGGTTGACTCAACCCCTGCCGGCGCGGCGTCCCCCACGACACAGAGGATGCTTGTGGCTTCTGAAAACGTGACCGTGCCCGAAGCGCCCGCCGAGCACGAGTTCACAGAGGCCGAGCACCGCAGGATCCTCGTGATCCTCGGCGCGCTGATGCTCGGCATGTTCCTTGCCGCGCTCGATCAGACGATCGTCGCGACGGCATTGCCGACGATCGCGGGCGATCTGCACGGCTTGAACCATCTGTCGTGGGTTGTCACCGCGTACCTTCTCACCTCCACGATCTCCACGCCGTTGTGGGGCAAGCTAGGCGACCTCTACGGCCGGAAGAACCTCTTCCAGCTGTCGATCGTCATCTTCCTCGCCGGCTCCATGCTGTCGGGGCTTTCGCAGCACATGGTCGAGCTCATCGCCTTCCGGGCCGTGCAAGGCGTCGGGGCCGGCGGGCTCATGGTGGGGGCGCAAGCGATCATCGGCGACGTCGTGCCGGCTCGCCAGCGGGGCCGCTACATGGGTTACTTCGGCGCCGTCTTCGGCCTGTCGAGCGTGCTCGGACCGCTCGCCGGTGGATGGTTCACGCAGCACTTGTCGTGGCGGTGGGTCTTCTACATCAATGTGCCGATCGGGATCGTCGCCCTTTTCGTCATCGCCGCCGTGCTACACATCCCCGTAAAGCGAGTGCATCACCAGATCGACTGGCTGGGGACGGCGCTTTTGTCCGCGGGGGTCACGGCCATCATCCTCCTCACCACGTGGGGCGGGGTTCAATACACCTGGGGGTCGGGGACGATCATCGCCCTGGGCGTCGGCGGCGCCGTGCTGCTCGTCACCTTCTGCCTGGTGGAGACAAGGGCCGTCGAGCCGGTCATCCCGCTCGGGCTGTTCCGCAACCGCACCTTCTCGGCGGCGTCGGGGGTCGGGTTCATCATCGGCTTCTCGATGTTCGGCGCGATCGTCTACCTGCCCCTGTACCTGCAGACCGTCCACGCGGCCTCGCCCACGGCCTCGGGCCTGGAGCTGTTGCCGGTGGTGGGCGGCATGCTGTTCACCTTCATCGTGAGCGGCCGGCTTGTCACGCGTACGGGCCGGTACAAGATCTTCCCGATCGTCGGCTCCGCGGTGCTCGCGGGCGGGTTGGTTCTCTTGTCGCGCCTCGGCCCGCACACGTCGTTCGAGTCGGCCGCCCTCTACATGGTCGTCGTCGGGCTCGGCATCGGGTTGGTCATGCAGGTCCTCGTCGTCGCTGTGCAGAATTCCGTGCCGTTCACACAGCTCGGCACCGCAACCTCGACGGCGACGTTCTTCCGCACGATCGGCGGTGTGTTCGGCGTCTCCGCGCTCAGCACGGTGTTCAACAACCGGCTCCTCGCCCAGTTGAGGGCGCACGCCTCGCCAGCACAGCTCAAGCTCCTTCACGGGTCGAGCATCGTCGCCAACCCGGCACAGATCAATCGGCTGCCGGCACCGGAACGCCTCTTGGTCGTCGGCGCGTTCAGTCACGCGCTGCAGATCGTGTTCCTGGTCGCCGTGCCGTTCACCGTGCTGGCGTTCCTCCTCAGCTGGATCATGAAGGAGATCCCCCTACGCACAACGGCGCGTGTGTCGGCACCGGGTGCGGACGCGGCCGCGCCCTCTGAGCCGGCCGCCGGCGCGGCGAGCAGCTCCGCCAAATCCTAGGATTGGTGACCTAAAGTCAAGCCGGTTGTGACCGCCTGAGCACACGACGAGGATCAATGCCCGTTTACGAATACCGCTGCAAGACATGCGACACCTCGTTCGAGGAGCGCCGATCCGCGGCTGAGGCGTCACCCGCGGTGCTGTGCCCCGTCGGCCACAGCGACGTGGTGAAACTCATTTCGATGTTCGCGGCGACAGGAAGGGCCGAGGCATCCCCGATGACGGCGTGTGGATCTCCAGTCCCCGGCTCCTGTGGCGGCGGCTGCGCCTGCCATTCGTAGGGCACCTCGGTTTCCCAGAACGCACCTCGCCGCCTGCCCGCGACACTCCCGCTACCCTCATCCCGGTAGGTTGTCACCCAACCGTCGATCACCCAGAGTCGAGCACCGGCTGCAAAGGGGTCTTGGGGTTCACATGGCCGTCAAGGAGCACTGGAAGGACGAGCCCGAAGAGCACGACTACCCGGCCGCACACGACTACCTCACCCTGGTCCTCCCCGAGCCGGCGGCAAACGCAATTGTCGCTGCGTTACGGGCGGCGCCACTCGAACGACGCAAGGCAAAAGACCTGCTTCGGGCCAGCAGGCTCGAACTTCTGCCGGTCGACAACGTACATGTGGCGAAGGACCTCAACAAGGTGAGAGAGGGTGACCGGCTCTCGCCAGTGTTGCTCGTGCGGGGCCGGGCAGGCAACGACGTGGCCCTCGTAGTGGCCGACGGCTATCACCGCGTCTGCGCCAGCCATCATCTCGACGAGGATGCCGACATCCCCTGCCGCTTCGCTGATCTGCCGCCCGGCTAGGGCAAGGCGACTCGCTGCGGGGATAGGCGGACAGGCGTCATCAGGATCAGCTGGAATCAGTCGATGTCGATGATCACCTTGCCGATGACGCCTTCTTCCACCGCCCGGTGGGCATCTGCGATCTCCTCAAGGCGAAAGCGGTGGAGCTGAAGAGCGCTGAGCGCCCCCTCTGCCAGTGCGGCAGAGACGTCCCCCACGGCGTCTTCGAGCTCGGGGTCGGTGATGCCGTAAAGGAGCATGAAGCGAACGACGGCATTGGCGAGCATGAAGGGCCGCACGGGCAGCTCGGGGTCTTCATCAGTCGAGGCGTAGAGGATCACCACCCCGTGAGGAGCCAAGAGCTGTGCGTCGAGTGCCAGGTTCGAGGGAGCCACCTCCACGATCCGGTCGACTCCATCTGGCGCTGCCGCCTTGATCGCTCCAAGGGTGTCACCCTCTGTGTAGTTCACCACCGCGTGCGCGCCAGCCGCCCGAGCGAGCTCGGCCTTGTGGTCACTGCTGACTGTCGTGATCACCCTGGCGCCTGCTCGGCGCGCGAGCTCGATAGCGAAGTGCCCGACGGCGCCGGCACCTCCCGAGACCAGCACCGTCTTGGCGTCGATCGGCCCGTCGCACATGAGGGCGTGAGCGGCCGTGAGAGCGGGGATGCCCAAGCTGGCGCCGAGCTCGAAGTCCACGCCCTCGGGGAGCGACACCGCCTGGCGCTCGGAAAGACAGACCCACTGCGCGGCGGTCCCTTGCTGGCGCTGCCACTGGGCTAGGTACAGCCACACCCGCTCGCCCAGGCGCCGGGGGTCGACCCCGTCTCCGACCGCGTCGATCTCACCCGCGCCATCCTGGTTCGGCACCACGTACTCGAAGGGCATCTGCTTGCCAGGGCCTGCCGCACGCGACTTCCAGTCGGTCGGGTTCACGCCTGACACGCGTACCTTGACGCGCACCTCCCCGGGCCCGGGGGTGGGATCCGGCAGCTCGGTCACGTGCAGCACTTGCGCGGGACCAAGCTGCTCGTAGACGGCGGCGCGCATCGTCTTCCCGGATCAGCCTCTCATGTCGAGATGCGACGGCTGGCGTGGACTAAGAGTCTCTTCCCCGGGCTCGTCGAAAGGCCCACTGCTCTCAGGCCTCGAGCTGCACGTGCCCTGTGCCCTCGACGACACGCCCCGCCACCGACGCCCGGCACCCGGCACCCTCGACGGCCCCGAGAACCTCGTCGACAGATCCCGGCGCGACAACGAGAAACATTCCGATTCCGAGGTTGAACACCCGCGCCATCTCGGCATCGTCCACGTCGCCCAACCGTTGGATCTCCGAGAAGATCTGCGGCGTCTCGAATCCCGATCGGTCGACCACCGCGTCACATCCCGGGGGCAGCGCCCGGGCGAGGTTCTGCGCGATGCCACCCCCGGTGACGTGCGCCGCCGCGTGCACTTCGGCTACGCCGAGCGCGCCGAGAACGGCCGAAGCGTAGATGACCGAGGGACGCAACAGCTCGTCGCCCAGAGAATGGCGTGCTCCTTCGTACGCTCGCTCCTCCAGCGAGCGCCCGGCGCGCTCGAACAGCACGTGCCGGGCGAGCGTGTAGCCGTTCGAGCGCAGGCCTGGTGATTCCAGGCCGACGAGGACGTCTCCAGCGACAACGCGGCCCGGCCCGAGCATGGCGTCGCGGTCCACCGCGCCCAGCGCGAAACCGGCAAGGTCGAAGCCGCCCGGGACCATCGCCCCGGCGTGCTCCGCCATCTCCCCCCCCAAGAGGGCACAGCCCGCCTGCCGGCAGCCGTCGGCCACCCCCGCCACGAGCTGCTCCATCTGCTCGGGGTCGAGCTTCCCGACCGCCAGGTAGTCCAGGAGGAACAGCGGCTCGGCCCCCACGCAGACCAAGTCGTCGACGCACATCGCCACCAGGTCGATCCCGATCGTGTCGTAGCGCCCGGCCGCCTGGGCCACGAGCGCCTTCGTGCCCACCCCGTCGGTGGAGGCTACGAGTACGGGTCGGTCGTAGCGGGCAGGGTCGAAGGTAAATGCTCCGCCGAACCCGCCGATCCCTCCGAGCACCTCGGGTCGCGCGGTCGAGGCGACCATCTCCTTGATCCGCTCAACCGCTGCCTCGCCCGCCGCTATGTCAACGCCCGCTGAGGCGTAGGTGGCGGGGCCCTTGTCGGGCACTTCAGGCTCTGGCCGGTGCTGCCTGGACGTCGTGGCGGCGGACCGTGCCGACCTCGACCGAAACCGGGACCGGGACCGGGTACTCGCCGTTCAAGCAAGCCGTGCAAAACCCGGCGCCGGGTGCGTCGATCGCCTTCACGAGGTTCTCGAGTGACAGATACGCGAGCGAGTCCGCCCCCAAGAAGGACTCGAGCTCCGACATCGAGCTGTTCGCCGCCACGAGCTCGTGGCGATCGGGGATGTCGATGCCGTAAAAACAGGGCCAAACGAGCGGCGGGGATGCGAGGCGAAGGTGCACCTCGGTCGCGCCCGCCTCTCGGAGCATGCGCACCACCGCCCGCTGCGTCGTGCCGCGGACGATCGAGTCGTCCACAACCACGAGCCTCTTGCCGGCGATGTTCTCGCGAAGCGGGTTGAGCTTGCGACGTACGCCGGCGTTACGCGCCTCCTGCCCGGGGGTGATGAACGTTCGGCCGATATAGCGGTTCTTCACCAGCCCCTGACCGTGGGGGATGCCGCTGGCACGGGCGTACCCCTCGGCGGCGGGGACCCCGGACTCGGGCACCCCCATCACCATGTCGGCGTCTACGGGAGCCTGGGCGGCGAGCATCTTCCCCATTCGCCGGCGCGCACCGTGCACTTCGCGCCCGTACAGGTGCGCGTCCGGGCGGGCGAAGTAGACGAACTCGAATATGCAAAGGCGCGGGTCGACTCGCTCGTCAGCGAAGAGGCGCTCGGAGCGCACTCCGGAGGAGTCGATGATCACCAGCTCCCCGGGCTCGAGCTCACGCACGAAGCTCGCTCCAACGACGTCGAGCGCCGGCGACTCGGAGGCGAGCACCCACCCCTCTGGATGCCCGGCCCCCTCGGGGTACTCGGTGGGGGCGAGCCACCCCAGGCAGAGCGGGCGCAGCCCGTTGGGGTCACGCACTCCCATCAGGTGGGCGGAGTCGAGCAGCACAAAGGAGAACGCGCCCCCTGCCAGGGGAAGCACCGAGCGCAGAGCGTTTTCGAGCGCCCCGTCGTAGGCACCCTCACCGACTCCGGCGGACGAAACGAGGTCATCACCTGTCTGCCCGTCGGCGCCGGGGCCCTCGTTGACCGGCACCGCAGGGCAATGCCTCGCCAGCAGCTCGGCAACGAGATCGCTGTCGGAGGCCACCATCCCCGGAAGCATGCCTGCCAGCTCGGCCAGCTCTGCGGTGTTCGTGAGGTTCCCGTTGTGAGCGAGGGCAAATCCGGCGCCGCCGACCGAGCGGTACATGGGCTGGGCGTTTCGCCAGTTCGAGTCGCCCGTCGTCGAGTAGCGCGTGTGGCCGATGGCCAGGTGCCCGGGCAGGCAGGAGAGCGTTCGCTCGTCGAAGACGGTCGTGACGAGTCCCATCTCCTTCACCACCGTGATGCCCTCGCCGTCGCTCACAGCCATTCCGGCAGACTCCTGGCCCCGGTGCTGAAGCGCGTAGAGGCCATCGAAGGTGAGCTGAGCCACCCCCCTACCGGGGGCGTAGACGCCGAAGACGCCGCAGGACTCCCTCAAAGGGACCTCATGATCGCTGCCCTCGCTGCACTCGATCTCCGACGAGCGCATCCCTCTAGCCGCGCCCCGAGCTTACCCGGCCGGGCAGCGGCCGAACTCCGCCGGTAATCTCCGGCCCTGTGATCGACCTCCACACCCATTCGACGGTCTCCGACGGCTCCGAGGCACCCGGGAGGATCTGCGAGTTGGCCGCCGCTGCCGGGTGCTCTGCGGTGGCGTTGACGGACCACGACAGCTTGGCCGGGATCAGCCTGGCCGCCGAGGCGGCCGGGCGCCTGGGGATAAGGCTGGTACCGGGATGCGAGGTCTCGTGCACGAAACCTCCTCCCGCGCCAAGAAGCGGCCCGGTCAGCGGCTCGGCGCACGTCCTCGTCTACTTCGTCGAGGACACCGAAGGCCCGCTCCAAGACGAGCTCGGCGCCTTGCGGGCCGACCGTGCCGAGCGAAACCGCAGGCTCGTGGCCCGACTCGCCGAGCTGGGAGCCGGGATCGACTACGAAGCCGTGGTGGCGGAGGCTGGCGGCGAGGAGGGTCTGGGCCGCCCACACTTCGCCCGGGCTCTCGTTCGCGCCGGGGCGGCCGAGGACATCGACGACGCCTTCGACCGCTGGCTCGCAGAGGGGCGTCCTGCTTATGTCCCCAAGGCCCGGATCACCGTTGCTCAGGTCGCGCGCCTCGCAACAGCCTCGGGCGCTGTGGCCGTCCTGGCTCACCCGCTCAGCCTGGGGCTCGAGCCGCGTTCCCTCGACCACCTCGTCGCGCAGCTCGCCGAGTCCGGTCTCTGCGGGCTCGAGGCGTTCTACGGTGCCTACGGCGCCGAGGAACGAAAGCTGCTTCGCGACGTCGCGGCGCGCACCGGCCTGGTGGCCACAGGAGGTTCGGACTACCACGGGAGCTTCAAGCCGGGCCTGTGTGTCGGAATCGGCTTCGGCGATCTCGCCGTACCCGACGAGATCTTGGAAGCACTCGAAGCGCGTCGGCCCTAGAAAGAGCAGGACGCCGACAATCACCCGCCTGCCGATCCTGCCGGCGTCGACGTACTAAGCCCGCTCACCCAGCGCGTCCGGCAACGCCCTGCGCCATGACTCTGTGAGCTCGGCCACCGACAGGTTCAACAGGCCTCCGACCACGAGGCGTGCGCCGCCTGCCGTCCCGATCACCCGCGCGGGCACCCCGGCGTGCTCGGCGCGCTCGCACACCTGGTCGGGCCGCACGCTGCAGAGCACGACGCGCCCGGGTGACTCACTGAAGAGCTCGCGGTGGTCCGCCACACCCCCCACCTCGCAGCCCACACCCGAGGACAGCGCGCACTCCGCCAGTGCGACCCCGAGCCCGCC
>Ga0116118_1000575_pt1 | contig 20967 bp, 21 predicted proteins | sample June2015DPH_11_5_FD_89723 | JGI IMG/M metagenome (GOLD analysis project Ga0116118, IMG submission 89723) | Peatland microbial communities from SPRUCE experiment site at the Marcell Experimental Forest, Minnesota, USA - June2015DPH_11_40 | ecosystem: Environmental > Terrestrial > Soil > Wetlands...
GGTATCCACAAAAGCAATTTGTTGGAAGCTCGGGTGGTAATCGCATCCTATAATGATCATTGTTCGGCTCCTCTCTCCCGAGCGCTCTTGGTTGGTTGGTAGCCACCAAAGTTTACTCGGGTCGCTGCGCACCACACAGGCTGTGACCGAGCATCGTGGAGAGCCGCTGCTGAACGAAATCAAAGCCCTTCGTGAATGGTTGCGGCAGCGTCCGGATGACGGCTCTGATTATGTCTTTACGAGTCAGAAGGGCGGACGGCTTGATCGCTCTCAGTTTTTCCGGTTGTTCAGGACGATTGCTAGTGCAGCCGGGGTGCCAGCAGAAAAGCAACATCCCCATGTTCTGAAGCACTCGATTGCCAGCCATTTGGTTTCTGCAAATGTCAATCTCGCCCTGGTGAAACAGCAACTTGGCCACAAGAGCATCAATAGCACCATGCGCTACGTCGCGACTACTGACCAGCAGGCTTCACAAGCCACGACGACCGCTCTTATGAACATCTACTGAGACCGATTGTAAGCGTCTGACCAACACAAACACACCTGTTCGGCGGGCGGGGTCTGTGTTGAAGTGTCCGGGTGACCGCAAAAACAGAGTTGTCAGCGCCCAAACGACGTACCCGTGCGGAAGTTCAGCAGTTGGTGGCCGAGTTTGCGAGCAGCGGCATGCGCCGGAGCGAGTTTTGCCAGAGTCGAGGTTTGAGCTTCAGCACGCTGGATCGCCATCTGAAAAAGCGGCGGTGGAAGAGAAGGCGTAGACTAGTTTCTTCGGCCGGCCGGTTGGTGGCGGTGGAGTTGGCCGCCAGGAAATCGCCGAAGCAGCACGAACCGAGTTGTGGGCTGGCCGTGGTGCTGCCGGGCGGGCGCCGGATCGAGGTACATCCTGATTTTGATACGAGTACGTTCGAACGCGTGGTGGGCATTCTGGAGCGAGCGTAAGCCGTGTTTGGACTGGGCCCAGCTACACGGATCTATCTGGCCGCCGGGGTCACCGACATGCGCAAGGGGTTCGAAGGGCTGTACGGTCTGGTTCGGGATCGATTGTCGTGTGAGCCTCTGAGCGGGCACCTGTTCTTGTTCTGCAACGGCCAGCGCAATCGGCTGAAGGTCCTCGTCTGGGACGGAAGCGGACTCTGGGTCTGTGCCAAGAGGTTGGAGAAAGGGCGTTTCACCTGGCCGCAATCCGGCGATGCGCAGGGCAAGGTCATCCTGAGTCACGAAGAGTTCTCGCTGTTGTTGGGTGGGATCGACCTGACCAAAACCAAGCACAAGCGGTGGTACCGGAAGGCTCTGCCAGAAGGACATACTACCGCATGAGTTGGTTGCTTGAACGATTCGAGCGGCTCTGGTAAATCAATAACCCATCGTGAGTGCGCCTTCCATTCCTTCAGCTCCAGCCGATCTGGAACTCATCGCACAACTGAAGAGCAAGCTACAGTACGCGGAACTGAGGATTCGAGTGCTGGAAGAGCGTCTGCGGCTGATGCGGATCGAGAAGTATGGTGCGGGCGGAGAGAAACTTTCGCAGGCGCAAATGCAATTGTTCGAGCCTGAGCCTGTCGTCAGTGAAATGATCGAGCAGGCGGAGAGGGAGCACGCGCCAGTGCATCGCTCGACCAAGAAATCCGTCAAGCATCCGGGTCGCCAGGAGTTGTCGGCGAATCTTCCACGCATAGAGCGGATTCTGCCCTGCGCATTGGATCAGCGCGTATGCAAACGCTGCGGAAAAGAAACTGTGGTGATCGGCTACGAAGAGAGTTCCCAGTTGGATGTGGAGCCTGCGAGGTACTTCGTACTGGTCACGAAACGAGAGAAGCGGGCTTGCCGGTCGTGTGAGGATCTCGGCGTCGTCTCAGCGCCCCTGCCGCCACGGATCATCGAGAAGTGCCTGGCGAGTGACCGGATCGTCATCGAGACGGTCGTCAGCAAATATTGCAATCACACTCCCCTGCATCGGCAGAGCATGATTCTGGAAAGAGATATCGGCTTGGAAATCAGCTGCGCAACGCTGGACGGTTGGGTCCTCAAAGTTGGCGAGTTGCTGATCCCTATGGTCGCCGCGATGAGGCGAGAGTTGATCAGCGGAAGTTACATTCAGGCGGATGAAACCCCAGTCGATGTGCAGACACGCGAGGGCCGAGGTAAGAACCACCAAGCATACCTCTGGCAATACAGTCGCCCTGGAGGAAGCGTGGTGTTCGATTTTCGTCTAGGCCGTGGACGCGATGGGCCGAAGCGGTTCCTGGGACAGTTCGAAGGCATTCTGCAAACTGATGGAGACGCGGCTTACGATCAGATCGGCGGGCCGAGTCTGGTACATGCGGCTTGTTGGGCTCATGCTAGAAGACAGTTTTTCGAGGCGGTGCAGCTAAATCCCCGAGATCCGGTCGCAACCCCGATTGTGGCTCAGATGGACGAACTGTTTGCCGTCGACGCCGAAGCTCGCCGCAAAGCACTGAGTGTTGCGGCGCGCCACGTCCGGCGCCAGGAAAGAGCGAAGCCTCTACTCGATGAGATCCGTGTGAGGATCGAAGCGGCGCAGTCCGTCGCATTGCCCTCCAGCGCACTCAGCAAGGCTTGCCAGTACGCGCTCACGCTTTGGAGGAAACTTACACGATTTCTGGAATATCCAGAACTTGAGCTGAGCAATAACCTGGCGGAGAACTCCATGCGTCCGGTAGTTCTTGGTCGAAGGAATTGGTTGCACATCGGCAGCCCACAAGCGGGACCGAAGGTTGCGGCGATTCTCTCGGTAGTGGAAAGCTGCCGCAGGCTGAAAGTCCCGGTGCGCGACTACTTTTCTGCGATTCTCCCCGGGCTTGCCGAACTCCCGATCCGGTGCCTCCCAGGCCTTACTCCCGCTGTGTGGGTTGGCCGGCATTCATAGACTCAAGTGACTGGGGCATTAGCGGGAAGGGGTTTTGCGAGGACAACCCCATAGGTTCCTGTTTGCCAATCACACGTCCCGTGATGAGCCGATTCTGGCATCGTGAACAAATAACGCGATGTTTTATCAACTGACGGTATGCGACAAAAAAGCGCGCATGCCTGCTTCACTGTAGCTCAGCGTATTCCGCTTTGGCTTCCTTCAGGATGGGGATGTCGGAATCGGCGTTTTTCCACAGTGACAGAAAAGTTTGGTACTCAGTCTTCGCTTTTGTCGAGTCATGCGACAAGGCGCAGGCGCGGCCGAGTCCAAGGTGCGCGAGCGCTCCGATGGGCTTGTTTTCGACAAGTCCCGGATGGTCGATAATCATGCGAAATAGCTGAGGACGATGGTCACTTTAGGATCACGGGATGCCGACGCCGCGTACAAGATCCATGAAGCGCGGAGCGAATGGGATCGTATTCTCGATTGATTCTCAATCCCAGACAGGGAGAAGTGGGGGCACCAGATCTTGCAGAAGTCCGGAGCAAAGCAGAGGTGGCATGAAGCGGGCGCACATGCTTCGCTTCGCCACCCGGCGACGTTACGCAATCTGCTTATGCTTCCGGTGTCCTTCCGAACTCAGCGGCGCACCGCTGGATCGAGCTTTAAGAATGGCCGCAGCCTTCCGGGAGATCCGCCCGAATCCCTTCCTGGAGGCATCTTTCTCTAAGGCTGCAAGATGCGCGCAGCCGGGGGCCGTGTCGCCGGAAGCGATTTCAGCCTGTGCGAGCGCTAGGCGAGCCTCGAATTCCTCCGGGACAAACCCGGTTTTCTTGGTTTCGGCGACGATCAGCCGGAGGCTCTTGACCGCTTCGATTCTCTCCACGCGGCTGGCCGATGCGGCGCGCACGCTAGCAGCCGTAGTAGCCAAGATGAACTCACTCTCCCGGCTGGTTCTTTGTCCGGGAGTTGCAGTAGCTTGGTCCAATATCTTCCTGGAATCCTGAATTTTTCCCTGGGCGAGAAGAACTCGCGCCAGAACGGCTTCTGCATCCGATCGGTAACGATCCGGTGCCTTAAGCCTTTCGATCTGCTCTATTGCTTTGCGAGCCGCAATCGCTGCATCTTCGCTCTTACCCAAGTCAAGTAAGATACCAGCTAAGCTCATATAGGTATCGATAATCTGTGCCTGCCCGTTCTCTTGAAATGTCGAGATGGCTTTGCTTTCATCCTGCCAAGCTTCATTCGGGTTTCCCTGCGCTTGAAGAACGAGGCCCAGTTCGTGAAGATCGTAAGCGGCTAGATCCTTATTACTGGTTGCTCGACAGATCTCGAGGGACTGCTGGTACATGCGCTCGGCGCCTCGAAGATCGCCGAGATCCAATAAGATTTCGCCGAGATTGGCCTTTGACACAGCAATACCCTCTTGGTCCCGGAGTTCAGACCAGATTGCCAGCGATTCTTCAAGATTTCTGTGCGCTCCGTTTAGATCGCCGAACTGCTGAAGCTCTGCTGCGATGTTGTTAAGCTCGCGCGCGACACCGTCGCGATCTCCAATAGCTCGAAACGTAGATAGAGAATCCTCATACGTCTTCTTGGCTGCGGCAAAATCTCCCTGCAGATCGAATAAATGCCCGTCCATTGCCTCCGCATGGGCAAACTCGTCCTTATTGCCGACTACGGCAAAGACCTGCTTCGACTCGTTCACCGCTGCCGCGGACTCATCCAGCCTGCCCAGATTTCCGAGCTCGCGGGCTCGTATGATCAAAGCGTGCGCCAGAAGAAGAGAAGCCCCCAGCGAACGCGCCTTTTCCGCCCCTTTGTCGGCCCCTGCCAAAGCTTTCTTTAAATCTCCTTGGGCTTCCGCCGCGTCCGCTTCAGCCAGATCAATGCTCGGATCGTTTCCGAGTGGCGGAGGAAGCTTGCGCAGAGCCGCGATAATCGCTTCCGCGTCCTTTCCTTTTCCTCCGCTAACCTGGGCATGGATCAAGGCCAGCCCATAGTCGATCCTATCGGGGAAGAACTCGAAGAGCAGGCGATAGGTCTCGATTGTCTTCTCCCAGTCCCGAGAGACCTCGTAATAACGCGCCTGTACCAGTGATCGTTCTGCGCGGGGCAGCCTGGAAGAAAGCTCTGAAGCTCTCTTCGCTTCCCCTATTGCCATTGCATCGTAGCCCAATTTTGACCATGCGGTCGCCAAGGCGGAATGCGGCAGAGCATTATTCGGTTCTATGGCGATTGCCTTTTGCAACAAATCGCGACCGGCTAGAGCGTCAAACGCACGTAGCTTGTCAAGTCCTTCCGCGTAAAACCGCGCCGCCTCGGGGTTCGAGGGCAAGGCGGATGCCACTTGTTCCGCTTGCTGGCTCGTAACCGCAGGGACCGCAAGCTTGGCACGCAGATGCTCGCCGACCCGCGAAACCAAATCGAACAGGTGAGAGTCGGTTCCGGTTTCCGATATGGTAGCGATAGTCTCTCCGGTTGCCGTGTCTTGCAAACGAACATCAACCCGAATATCGGTGCCCGAAGCACTCCCCAAGCTGGCATAGGAACCAATGACGACCCAATCGCTCCCCAGGTATTGCCTGACTCGTCCCAGACTGTCCCGGCCGAGGCTGTCGACTTCGGGCAGGGCCAGTTCGACCTTCATGCGCGCGACATTCTCCTCGGGTATGGTCCGGAGCCGCTCTCCGGCGGCAAGTTCCGCGCTCAACCAGTCGGACAGCGCGGTGGAGAGCCAGGCATGTTCGGCATCCCCGGTGAGGTTCTTGAATCCCAGAACCGCGACTGAACTCCTCGCGACTAGAGGCGGACCGGTCGGAACTTGCGGGCGATGAGAGTGCGTGGAATAGACCACCGTCAGCCCATTGCTTCCGCATGACCTCGCGACCTCGACCATTCCTGTTCAGATCTACGATGTCACGTTACTGAGTGACTCCGATCAGCCCCAACACCTACAGCTCAGGCTTGAGAACAGCAAGCCGGGAAAAGCCTCCGATCACGTAGTCGTATTCAGCGACAATGATGGCCAGATTGCCTTCGGCGCGCAAGATGGAGTGGCCGACGAACACGGCGTTGGCGTCAATCTTGATTTGCCCGCGCACGCCTCGCGCACGGCGCGCTTTGTGATTGGATGGTACTATCCGGCGCTGCACATACGGGGACAGGAATCGCGGTACTACACAAAAGCTTTTGCAAATGCGACCGCAGTGGTCGCGCGAGGATTGCAGGATGCGGATGCGTGGTCGGATCGAATCGATGCCTGGCACGATTCCCTGCAAGTGCCAACTTATTTCAAAAGATTGTGGTTCAGTTCGCTGGCTTCGGTGATGGCATCGACCATGCTGACGAGCGAGCTCGCTTACTATGCCATCGAGACGCCGCATGACGGCCTCAACACGATGGATGTCGATGCCTACAGCAGCTGGATCAATTTGGTCAATTGGCCGGAGCTGGAACGCATGGACATGGAGGAGTTTTTCGCTACCTTCACCGTACACGTACACTCTGGTTGGGAAAAAGCATTGCTGAACGGCAAACCTTCCGCGGTTCCTGTTCGCATACCCAGGAGCACAAGGGAGTGCCGGATTGAGTTCGTCCCATGATTGTCCTTGTGGGGCGGCGATGAATGCTTCTCGCGGCGCAGGATCAAAGTGCGGCACATTTCTTGGAGGCGCCTGACTGAAAGCTCGGACAAACGCGAGTGGCTTGCAATATGCCATCCGATTAGCGGTGGCGGCATTTCTCTTGGGCACGGTGACAGCGTCTGCGCACGCGCAGAACTCCGTTGGCATCAAGCCGTCGCCGCAGCAGGTGGAGTGGCAGGACCTGGAGTTCGGAATCCCACTCCCCGACAGGTAGAAAGATAATCTGTGACCGTCTATATCGCGGTCAGGAGAGACGAACGGTTATGAAAATGGATTCGGTTTCCCGACGGTTATTTTTGAAACAACTCAGCGTGGCCGGGGCCGGTGCGATCGTGTACTCGGCCCGCAATGCGGAAGGACTGAGTATCGCGAAAGCGGCAGATCCACAGGCCACGACTGCACAGACTAGCTCTGTACTAAACAAGGAAGCAGCCACGCGGGCGCAAAGAATGGCGTGGTGGCATGAGGCCAAGTTCGGCATGTTCATCCACTGGGGACTGTACAGCGTGGTGGGCCAGCATGAATGGGCCATGGAGGCGGAAGGAATTCCGATTTTGCAGTACGAGTTGCTGGCCAAACATTTTCAGCCAAAGCCCAATGCCGCGCGGGAGTGGGCCAGACTGGCGCGACGCGCGGGGCAGAAGTATATGGTGATGACCACCAAGCACCACGAGGGCTTCTGCCATTTCGACTCCAAGCTCACCGATTACTGCGCCACTCGCCAGGGGCCCGGACGCGACCTGGTTCGCGAATTCGTCGACGCGGCGCGGGCCGAGGGGCTGCGCGTGGGTTTCTACTACTCGCTGATGGACTGGCACCATCCCGATGGCGTTCGCTGCAAAACCGATGAGGGCGCGCGCAAGCGCTTTGTCGAATACTCCCATGGCTTGATCCGCGAGTTGATGACGAATTACGGGAAGATCGATGTGCTCTGGTATGACGTCGACTGGCCCATGACTGCGGAACAGTGGGAAGCGGAGCGTATGAATCAAATGGTATTCGAACTTCAGCCCGAGATCATCGTGAATAACCGCAATGGACTGGAAGGGGATTTCTCCACGCCTGAGCAGGAAATCGAGGCGGCAGAGAAAGGGCGCGCCTGGGAAACCTGCATGACCATGAACGATAGCTGGGGTTATAACCGGGGCGATGACGGATGGAAGACAGCCAAGACGATCGTGAGCAATCTTGCGAGTTGCGCCCAAGGCGGCGGAAATTATCTGCTGAATATTGGTCCCAAGCCCGACGGATCGGTGCCCGTCGAATCCGTCGAGATTCTTGAAACCGTAGGCAAGTGGCTCGACACCAACGGCAAGTCCATCTACGGCACTGAGCGCGGATCGTTTAGCTGGAACCCCAATGCCAACTACACGCGTCGCGGCGCCACGCTCTACATCCATCAGCAATACTGGCCGGGAGGCTCTCCCGCGGCCGAGTGGTTGCCGTTCTTCCAGCCCGCAACCGTGCTTGCCATCGGCGGCCTGAAGACGAAGGTGAAATCCGTGCGACTGCTGAAAACCGGCCAGAACGTGCCCTTCACGCAGGACGAGTTCTCCCTGCGTCTGACGGCGCTGCCATCGCAAGCGCCGGACCATCCCACTACCGTCTTCGAAGTAGAGTGCGAAGACGAGCCTGTGATCGACCACAACGCAATCCGCTCGCAGTGGCCGCGCTACAAGGTGGGTATCGGCGAGGAACTGTCCAAATGAGTTTGCGACCGAAAAGAATCGGAAAGCTGCCAGTCAGCTGCTGAAAAACTCGCGTCAGGAGTGCATACACTCGCGCGCTGAGGCGATTGAGCGATTTGTCCAGTTGATTCTCAGAGGCAAACCCTACCAATGCATTCCCCGCACGGACGTTGAAGTCAATATCGGGCAGGGGTTCGATCTTGTCACCGGGACTGACCTGTGCAACTAGCTTGAGGAAAAGACGTAGTTTGCAGATTTCGGTCGCCTCTTCCATGATGTCCACGCCATAAATGTTATTGAGGATGATTGACTTCAAGATGAAGTAACGCGGACTGGGGTGCCGTTGCTTGTCGTTCATTTCGTCTAGGAGTTGCCGGAAGTCCTTGAGTTTGTCAGGACTGTGCTTCTCGCCAGAGCGGTCAAGATCATCTACGAACGCTTGCATCCTGACAAGGCACGCGTCGTAAAGCCCTTCGAGAATGTTCAAGGCGGCAAAGAGGAATGCACCGGAACCACATGCCGGGTCAAGAACCGATGTGCTACGAATGGCTTTGTAGAAGGATCGGAGGGTTTCGGTGCCTTCGCAGTTCGCGATGACTTCCTCGGCAAAGCGACGACTGTCGAGGTTGTATGTAACAAACTGATCGATCGAGCGAACCTCGCCAGATTCCAATTTGTTGCGAATTAGTTTGTAGCGTTCGCGTCTGGCAACGACCTCCCGCCACGTTTCCGTTGGTAGGGCGTATCGCACATCGGCAGCTTTGTTCCAGTCACCACGTTGGTTCGGAATTGAAGGCAGTGAGATCGAATCTGGTGAATGAGCTTCGGCATGTTGACGCGGCTCTTTCCGTTCTTGGCAAGTTGGGCGGCGGGAGTTCCCACGCGAAACCGAGGCACACTGTGTCAGCCTCGGCTCGTAAGCGGATCAGCCTCGCGCAGAAAGCGCGATGGGCAAAGGCAAAAGGTCACGCGCCGAAACCCAAGCGCACCATGTCAGCATCAGCCCGCAGGAAGATCGCGGCGGCACAAAGAGCGAGATGGGCGAAGGTGAAAGCGCAGCAGAAGTAGGCTGCTCAGAGCCGGACAGGCGTCACATCGTCAACCTTCTGTTCAGCGTGTACGGAACACATTATCAATCTTTCGCATGATCCGCTCGGCCCACTGAACGGCGGCGGCGACCATGGACTCGGTCCTCGGGCTGAAACGGCTGTCATCTCTTTCCAGGAATCCGCCGAAACGTACTTGGGTGGCCTGAGTATATCCAGCTTTCTTTTTCCTCTTCCCCAGAAATCTTCGCGGCTTTCTCTGTCATGTCCCGCAAGTCTTCTTCCCTAAAAAGCCCAGTGCTGGGCTCCTCTTGACTTGTCGCTCCTGACTTAACCTGTGATTCTGTGCGGAAGTCTACTGGATATGCTGTGTTAATCGGATTGACGCATAGGTGCAAATCTACCAGTCCAGAAAAGTCGAAGGGGTATTGCGCCCACTGATGAATGGGAGTGAGTCGGTCGTCCGTCAGTTCCCCCTGAAAGGAAATCACCGTCCCGAGGGGCCAGAACGTGAATTCCGAAACAACGTGTGTCCCTTTCGTATCGATGTGGGCGGACACGCCTGAGTTGCGACTGGTTCTTGCGTTGGATGCAAACACGTAGATTGCTATGTCGCGTGGAATGGCGGTGTTCAACCGGTTCCTGATGAATGGCGCGACCCACTCGTTGGTTCGCACGAAATTGGGGCCATTCGCAGTCACGAATTGAAGCATGACTTGCTTCAGAATTGCCAGCGGACGTTTGATCCCGAGGATAGAAGTTCGATGGCATTCCCGTATATCTCCAATTCGTTCTGCGATCCGCCGAACCAAGTCGACGTATGCTCCACCGTACTTGCTTCCGTACCTGTTGTTGCAGCCTTGGCACAAGCTGCGGAAGTACAGACCCCGCTGAAAATCCTGAGATGATGTCCACTCCAGTAGGCCAGTCTTGCTGCTGCGTTCGTCGACCTTCATCAAAAGCAAGGGGCAGTCGTTGAACGCGCTTTCGGGAGGAATGTGCTCTCTTGTCAACTTCCCGTATCTGTTGCACAGCCAGCAATGGCCTTCAGGAGCGGGCATACTACCTATCCATCACCATTGTACTTTCCGAAAACGCCATCGATCTTCTGCATGATCCGTTCGGCCCACTGGATGCTCGCTTCAATCAGCTTGTCCGTCCGTGGGCTCCCCTGTGGAGTCCCGAACAGGTCGTCCGCCGTCTGCATGTGCAGGCTCGCAAGAATCGCTGCCATGATTCCAATCACCCGTTTTCGACCTTCGTCCATTCGCGAAGGATAGCATATTCGCCGTTTGTTCGCCATGTCGCGTAGGGCCAGCAATTTCGGCCTTACAAGCGGGGCATTCAACGGGTGAACCTCGACGAGGATGTGCCCGCCAGACTGGTCACAAAGGGCTCCAACAGAGATTGAGACTAATGTTCGGACTGAGCCCTACCAGCAGCCGAAGGTCCGCAGAACGGTCAGATACCCAACGCTGGCGGCTCAAATCCGCCTCTGGGGTCAGGGAGTAGTGGAATACGAGGGATGCGGCGGGTAACTGGCAATCTGTATCGAAACGGTAGGTCGGGCGGCTTCGGTGCATTGCAAGCCCCCGCATAGAACCACCGTCTCGCAAAGCCCGAAGCAGATCGCGGCGAGGTGTGGTGTCCCCTTCTATCTACGAGTCTTTCAATCTTTCAATCACGTCTGCCACTAGTTTCTCCGGGCCGAGCATCCGCCGGAAACCGCGCCGTTTGGCTGCTGTGCGGAAGCGACTGTCCGCCTCTCCACAGCTCTGCGGTTTTCGCGGCTGGTATTCGTGGAAAACCAAGTTTGAGAACTTGGTATCTGCGAAACCGCGTGCATCCGCTGTACGTGATGGGAGCCTCTGGCCCGAAGGCGTCCAGTGCAATGATTGCACGGTTGCTGCAGGTCACGGTGATTGAGGCAGGTCAAACCGTCGGTAGCACATTGGTAGCACGGAAACTGCTGGTAGCGATATAAGTGGTGGGCAGTGCAGGACTCGAACCTGCGACCTCCTGCTTGTAAGGCAGGCGCTCTAACCAACTGAGCTAACCGCCCGCTGGGCGCGGATGCGAGCACGGCGGGTTTCCGCCGCTCGCGAAAAAACTTCTGCAAAACTTATGCTGAGGATACTGGACGCTTCCCTTCCCGGTCAAACCAGTGTAGTGTCCGGCAAATTCGCGGCATAAATTTGGGTTGTCATCCTGACCCTGAGCGGAGCCGAAGGGGAAAGACCGATGCATTGCGCATTCGAATCCATAGTCCTTTGCTTCGCTCAGGATGAGAGTGTGGATTTATGCCACGAACTTGCGGGACACTACACCAGATCCAAACGATGCTGAACTCACCGGCGCGGCTGGCACACTTTCGCTGCTACACTCTCTTTGTGCGAAAGTTAATCGTCAACGCCGATGATTTTGGTCTGACCGCAGGAGTGAATCGAGCCATTGTGGAAACCCACGCCGGTGGAGTCGTATCGTCGGCGACATTGATGGCCAATGGCTCTGCGTTCGAGGACGCGGTGACTGCAGCGCGCTCGGCGCCGAATCTCTCCGTGGGATGCCACGTGGTATTGGTGGACGGAACGCCGGTGTCGCCACCGGACGCGGTGGATACATTGCTGGCGATTCGCTCGGCAGAGCCGGGCAAGTTCTACTCCAGCCTTTCGGCCTTCGCCACGCGCGCCATGTTGGGAGGCTTCGATCGCGATCAACTGGTCGCGGAGATCACTGCGCAAATAAGGAAAATTCAATCCACCGGTCTCCAGGTCACTCACCTCGACACACATAAACACGCCCACATCTTTCCCGAGATTCTGGTGGCTCTGCTGCGAGCCGCGCGGATTTGCGGCGTGCGCGCGATCCGCAATCCGTTCGTTCCCGTAAAAGCGATGCCAGCGCGGCTGTTCAAACACAAGCGAAATCTCTGGAAGCGATATGGCCAGGTGCGTATGCTGCACACCTTCTCCGGGCAATTCCTTCAGCGGACGGAGCGCGCTGGACTGCTTACGCCCGACGGCATGGTGGGCGTGATCGAGACCGGGTCGGTCGATAATCCTGGGGACAGTTCCGGCTATAATTCCCTGCTGCGCCAGACGGTCGCCGGCCTGCCGGATGGAACGTGGGAGTTAGTCTGCCATCCCGGCTACAACGACGCCGACTTGCGCGCGGCGCACACGCGATTGCTCGATTCTCGCGAGGAGGAGCGGCGTCTGCTGACCTCGGCGGAACTGCGGCGGTTTCTGGAGGAGCAGAAGATCCGGGTCATCGGGTATCGAGAGTTCGTACAAAAGTCCGCAGAAAAGTTCGTGGAAATCCGGCCCTGAATGACGATAGGAAGGTGCCGAAAGTGGTGCTTCCCTCGTTACTGTGCGGGCTGACTTTGTAATGTCGCGGCGCGCCAGAGGGCGGTATCATCGCATCAACAGAAACGAGGATAAGGCATGGCTGACCATCAATCCGAACCTCGCCTTACTGTGGACTTGCCGGTGCGGATATGGGGAATGAGTGCGGACGGACGCCCCTTTTCCCAGCATGCCCGCGCTCAGAACATCAGTTCGGAGGGCGCGCTGATCTCCGGAGTCGAGAGCGAACTGAAAGTGGGCGACATGATCGGAGTGCAATGCGAGGAGAAAAAAACGCGCTGCACGGTGATCTGGGTGATGAACACCGGCCCGGTCAAGAAAAATCAGGTGGGAGTGAAGTTGGTCGCCGACCAGGAGTGCCCGTGGAAAAACTATCTTTCACTCGACGGCGCGACGGTGACGATTGGGGCCTCCAACCGCCGGCGCTATCACCGGCATAAGATCGCGTTTCCGCTGGAACTTCGCGACGAGCGCGTCAACGCACCGCTCCGCATCAATGCCACCGACGTGAGCGGCAATGGATGTTACGTCGAGAACATGCTGCCTCTGCCGGCCGGAACTGTGTTGCGGGTGGATTTCTGGCTGGACTCGGAGCATATCAATATCACGGCGGTGGTGCGGACGTGCGATCCGGGCGTGGGCAATGGAATCGAGTTCACCGGGATGCCCGCCGCCACCAAGGAACGCACGCAGGCCTACCTGGACGCGATTGACCCGCCGAGGGGAGTCTCGCACCCAAAGCCGGAGTAGAGTTCTTCGAACTATGCGGAAGCTTCTGCGTAGCGGGCGAGGACAATCGCCCGAATCAATCCACCCATCGTGAATTCGCGGGCCTCGATTGCGGCCGGCATCTGCAATTCGCCGAGCGTCGCCGAAGTCACCGGACCAATCGAAGCAAACTGGACATGCTTGAGAAAATCTACGCCGAGTGAGCCTGGCTTGACGTTGCCGAGCAGTTCGGCAAAGTTTTTCGCGGTGGAGGAACTGGTGAAGGTCACGATGTGCGGGCGGCGCGCCGCATTTTTCATCAGCGCGCGCAGGCGCGCGCGCGATCTCTCGGGCACTGCGGTTTCGTAAGCTTCGACCACATCGACTTCGGCTCCGGCCGCGCGCAGCTCTTCTGGAATCACGTCGCGCGCGACTTTGGCTCGTATCAGCACGACGCGCTTGCCGTTGACCTTATCGCGCAGGCCCTTCACGACAGACTCGGCGACGTATTCGTCCGGAACCATCTTGACCTTCAGCCCATGCTTCACAATCGCCTTTTTGGTCGCCGGCCCGATCGCGGCGATCTGGAGATGCTTGAGATTCCGCCGCGTAATGCGAAGTTTCCGGACGCGTTCCCACATCGCTTCGACGCCATTGGCGCTGGTGAGTATGACCCAGTCGTAAGTCTTTATATTTTTCAGGGCATCGTCGAGTGGCCGGTACGATTGCGGCTTGCGAATCTCGATGAACGGGATTTCGATTACCGATGCGCCCAGGCTGCGCAGGCTGGCGGAAAGGCTGCCAGCCTGATGGCGGGCGCGCCCGACAAGAATCCGGGTTCCGGCGAGGGGATGTTTTTCGTTGGGCCTGCGCATGGGGACAGCTCTTGGCTCTTAGCTTTCGGCTCTCAGCTTTCAGTTCTCACACTTTCCTGCTATGGGTTAGGCTCCGGCCACTAACAGCAGGTCCTTCCCCTTCGACTAGCTCAGGGTCAGGATGACAGGTTCTTGATAGACGATCTTTCATGGTTGTTGCGGCAGAGCAAAGCCTTCGCCGTAGACTTCTTCGAGAATAACATCGCCGCCTCGACGGAGAAGGGTTTCGCCGACTTCTTCGCCCAGGCGCACGGGGTCGTCGCCCTCGCGGGTTTCGCGCAGAACTGTGGTTCCATCGGGACGGGCTACGAGCGCGTGCAGGCGGATGCGGCCTTCCGTTGCTCCTGTGAAGACGGCTTCGGCGAAGGCTCCGATGGGAACCTGGCAGCCGCCGCCGAGTTTACGGAGCAGGGCGCGCTCGCAGGTGGTGGTAGCGCGGGCGGCAGCGTCGTCAAGAAAAGCGACGAGAACCCGCGTTGCGCTGTCACCGCTGCGAATTTCGATTCCCAACGCGCCTTGTCCGGCGGCGGGGGTCATCACTTCCGCGGGGATCACCTGGCGAACCAACTGCGTTTTGCCCAGACGGTTCACGCCGGCGGCGGCCAGAATGATGGCGTCGTAGTCGCCGGATTCGAGCTTGCGCAGGCGTGTATCCACATTGCCGCGGAGCGGGTGAGTCTGAAGGTCCGGACGAAGCGCTTTCAACTGGGCCTGGCGCCGCAGGCTGCTGGTGCCAACGTTCGCCTGCTGCGGCAGCGCTTCGATGCTCGGGAACTTCACGGAACAAAAAACGTCGCGTGGATTTTCGCGGGTGGTGATGGCGGCAATTTCGAAATCGGCGGCCAGATCCGTGGGTAAGTCTTTCAAGCTGTGCACGGCGAGGTCAACCCGGTTTTCGACGAGGGCTTCTTCGATTTCCTTGGTGAACATGCCCTTGGTGCCGACTTTCGCGAGCGCAACGCCGGTGATTTTGTCGCCGGTGGTCTTGATGATCTCAAGTTCCACGGTATGGCCCTGAGCGCGAAGCAGGCCAGAAATGTGATGAGCCTGCCAGAGAGCGAGTTCGGAGCCGCGGGAACCGATGCGCAGGCGGGCCATCAGTCTTCCGGTCCTTTTTCAGGACCCTGGCCACGGATGGACTTCGAAACGGCGGATTCCTTTTCTTCGTCTTTGTTATGCAGGTTGAAAAGGCGGCGCACAAGGTCGATGACGGTGGTGGATTCGGGATCGCGCGCAGCCGTTTTCAGGGTGCTGATGGGGGTGTGCATGATTTTGTTGACGATGCCGCGAGTCAGCGCTTCGACGGCAAGTTCCTGGTCGGTGGTCATGGAACCGAGGCGGCCACGAACGCGATCAATCTCAGCCTGGCGAATGGTTTCGAGGTGGTCCTGCAAACTGACGATGGTGGGAACCACGTCGAGAGCCTGCAGCCGAGCCTGAAATTTTTCGACCTCGTCATTGACGATCGCCTCCGCCTTTTCGGCTTCCTTCTTGCGATCGGAGACGTGCGAAGAGACCGCTTGCTGCAGATCGTCGATGTCGTAGACGAAAATGCCATCGAGCTTATTCATCTCCGGGTCGACGTCGCGGGGAACGGCAATATCGATGAAGAACATGGGCTTGTTGCGGCGCAGCGCCATGAGCTTTTCGCCGTGTTCGCGCCGGAAGATGAAGTGCGGCGAGCCGGTCGAGGTGATCACGATATCGGCGCGATCGCAGGTGTCATAAAGCCGGCTAAACTCGATCGCCTGTCCGTTAAATTTTTGCGCCATCCGGATGGCGCGGTCGTAGGTGCGGTTGGCGACAAAAAGAGAGGCGGCGCCGTGCGCGAGCAGGTGCCGGGCCGCCAACTCGCTCATCTTCCCCGCACCCACCAGGTACACGCTCTTGCCGTTCAGGTTTCCGAAGATTTTCTCTGCCAGTTCAACGGCCACCGAAGCAATCGAAACCGAAGAAGATCCGACCGCGGTTTCGGTGCGGACGCGCTTGGCCACGGCAAACGCCCGCGTGAGCAACTGATCCAATTGCGCGCTCACCGCTCCAACGGCGCGAGCGGTGGCGTAGGCTTCCTTGACCTGTCCAAGAATTTGGGGCTCGCCGACCACCATGGAATCGAGGCTGGCGGCGACGCGAAAAACGTGACGGACGGCCTCATCTTCGCGAAATTCGTAGAGATGACTTTCAAACTGGCCGAGATCGACCTCGAAATACTCGCGCAGGAATTCACGCAAGTCGCCGGAGCCGTTCTGCATGTGGGCGATAAATTCAACGCGGTTGCAAGTGGAGACGATCATGCCCTCGGCCACAGCGGGATGCTCGGCCAGTTTCTTGCAGGCCTCCGCCAATCGCGATTCCGGAATGGCCAGGCGCTCGCGCACCTCGACCGGCGCGGTCTTGTGATTGATGCCGATGAGCTGGAGCTTCATGATGCGATAAACCTGTGCATTCCGCTGAAGTAGTTGGCGATCCAGGCCCCGATGGCCGCGACAAAGGCCACACTGGCGAGCAACGCGGCGCGGCGTCCGCGCCAGCCGGTGATCAGGCGCATATACACCATCAGCAGATAGACGACCCACATCAAGACGGAAAGCAGGATCTTGGGATCGAGAAAATCAATGCGGCCGTAGGTGGATTCGGCGACCACGGAGCCCGCGATCAGGCCCAGAGTCATGAAGGGAAATCCGAGCATGAGGGAGCGGTATCCGATGTCGTCAATGACCTGGAGAGCGGGCAGCCGCGAGAACATCCCATTCGAACTCTTGGATTTCAGAGCGCGTTCTTGCATGAGGTACAGGATGCTGGCGCCAAAGCTGAGGAACAGCGCCGCGTATCCTGTGAAAATCATCAGGATATGTACCGCCAGCCAACCGTGCTTCACGGCGTTCGAGGTGAAGACGAAGGGTTGCTGACCGGTGGCGGCCACGAAGGTCAGCAGAAAAACCAGCGGAAAAATCACGATGCCCGGAGTCGTCGTCTTGTACACCATATAGGCAATCATGAAAACGACCATGATCAGAAACGCCAGCAGCGATTCCGAGTTGTGAACCGAGGCCGAAGCGAGTTGGCCGTTTTGCACGACGGCTTCGGTCAGCGAAACGAAATGAAACACCATGCCGAGGTAGGAGGCATGGAGCGCTACTTTGCCGAGGATTTCGGAGGTGCGGGTGAGCGCGACCAGCGCATAGACTAATCCCGCGGCATAAAAAACGAGCGCAACGCGCAGCCAAATCAACGTCATAGTTTTTGGGTGCTTCCGCAGGCTGGCGTGATACCTTTCCACCCTGCCTGGGTGATTATAGTGTGCCGGGGGAGGATGCGGGGGAAACGCGCGTCATCACAAGTGTACGTGACGGGCGGCACATGGGGCAAGGGCTAAAAACCTACCATGGAGGCACGGATTTTGGCTGAGCTAAGGTCTGCCGAACTCCAACTCGCCCCAGACCCCTGTTGATTTTGAGGTGTGCAGTAGCGAAAATCGAGGTATGGACCCAGACGAACTTCATGACCTAGTCATGCTATTGAAAAATGGCGTCGACTCCGGGGAGATCGAGATTCCGGAGGGATCCCACACTCGCGAATCGCTAGATCGTGTGCGGCTTGATGCCGACGGTAAAGTGGATCCAAACACAGTCGACAGTAGCGTCAGGGCTGCTGCCCGTGCTGTTGCCGGCGCAAAAGCCGCCAGGGAGATGGAAAAAATCCCGCTACGCGACGTGCAGGCTGCCTATTTTGATATTCTCGATCAATTTTTTGGAGAGCCATTTTCTGAGATGAAGGCGCACGGCTTAACTCCAGCACAGGTCGCGGAGCACCTTGCATCGCAAGACGCAATAGTGGGTGCCTTCGAGGCCGAGCTGGAGGAGTTCGCGTCCGGCATGCATGAGTTTTGGGAATACTACGCGCCAGTTGTCGAGCTTCATCTTAGGAGACTCAGGTGCTTGAAGTCGGTTTTCGGCGGCGATGTTTTTCCATCGTACTCCGCAAACATCGCATGTTCCGTAGGTCTCTACATGGACACGATCATCCTGCCGGATCCCCTTATGCGGATTCTTGGCATGGCGAAGGTCACCGCGCCAAGAGAATCGTGCCGAATGGTTACGAAACACGCCTTGTCGGCGCTGGGCTATCGGGACTTGGCCCTCGCAGATGTTGACCCTCCAATTGTGGTCATTGCAGCCGATCCGATGTTTTTTAACCCTTCGTACATGACCGCCTTGGAGGACACATCTAACGGTGATGTCGTAAAGCATGCTTCTACAATGTTCGGGTGTACCTTCCCGACCATCGAGGCGCTTCAATTGTTTCTTGGCCAGTTTCCCTCTGCCGATAAGTTGGTTGCCAAGCTGGTTGACCCGAGGCGGCTCCTGTTCGACTCTGACTGGTCGGAATCGCTTCCCGAGCAATTCGCCCGTTATGTTCAAGACACTGCGTCCCGGTTTCCCGGCGCTGTTGGAGCGTCTATCGCCGAAACGACTTATCGCGTGTTTTTCGGGAGAATGATGCAGACTAATGACCTACTGTTCCGGAGCGCTAGATATAGAGGAACGCCACTCATTGACGCACCGACCTCTTGGCAGTACCTTCTTTGGAAATATGAATATGACTCTGGTCGCTCGGGTATGTCGCAGAAAGAAATGCAGGAGACTGTTATTTCTAAGGCCATCGCGAGCGAAGGCAGCACCGAGTTCGGCATGCTCTCCGGAGTTCCGCCCGAATCGCTGATCGAACTCCGACGAAACGGCGCTATGGCGAGCCTACGTGAAACAATACGGAATGGCCTCAAGGACATAGATTTGGCATCGCCAGACTCATTGTCAAGGGTTGCAGATGAGGTTATCGCTATCATCGACCGGAAATTTGAAGAACACGACCGTGACTTGAGGGGGATCATTTCATCGCGGCGCAAGTTTTTTGGACAGGATGTAGGCCGCTGCGTCATCGTCGGCGGTCTTTCCATCGCCGCCGCCGCTCTGACGCAAAATGTGGGCCTGAGAATGTTGGCAGCCGCCGCACCTTTCGCCGTCGGAGGCGCTTCGATTGCAGATCTTCAAAAACAGTGGCAGACCTTGCAGGCGCGGAGCCAGGAGCTGCAGCGCTCACCGGCTGCGATATTGTTCCGACATCTGGGCCGCAAATTCGGCTTCCCGTCCAACACAAAGTAATGTGTCGATAACACACTCACTGTAGCGACGGCATCTGCCGACTCTATTCCACCCCCAGCGACGCCAGCGATTCTTCCAGCAACCGCAAATCGATCTGCAATTGCCTTCCTTGCGTCTGCATATCTTCCAATTCGTCGAAGGCGCGGAACAGGCGCATCTTGACGGCGGCGTACTGCTCGGAGTCGGAGAGCGGGCGTCCGTGGGATTCGCCCCACGCGGCGACGACCTGGTGCGGAAGGAGAATACTGACCGCGTACGTCAGCTTGCGGTCGGAGGTGACGTCGAAGATGTACTCGTCTGCTTCGGACTCCTGGGCGTCGGACTCACTGGTGGCGGATGCTGGCGCAAGACGTTTCCCGATGAAGTAGTACTGGTAAACATAGCCTTGCGATCCGGCGTAGGTTTTGAGGCGGCGGATGGTCATGGGTCGTTCGTCGTTCGCTCTTCGCTATTGGCCGTTCGCGACCCCGTGCGAAAAGCGAGCAGCGAACGACGAATAGCGTCGCGTCGGCTTTCGTGGCATGAACTAGATCTTCGCCTCTCGCAGACGTTTGACCGCGGTCTCGGAGGCGACGGGAGAATAATAAATCTCTTTGAAAGTATATGACCTGGCCTTGGCCTCAAGAATGGGCAGGATTTCGATGTGCCAGTGGTAATCCTCATCGAGTGTTTTCCAGTATCCGAGTGTTGAGGAAGGATGCTGGCTGTTGGGCGTGGTGTGGAGCACGAGGTGGAAGGCTTCCGTGACCGTGCGAATACGCTGCAGTGTGTGCCGCAGGAGCGCGGCGAGATCGGTCACGCTGCCCACGCGCGAGGAACCGGTGCGCTCAAAGGAAGATTCATGGCTGCGGGGCATAATCCAGGTTTCGTACGGGACGCGCGGAGCAAAGGGGCAGAAGGCCACGTAGTCTCCGCGAATCTCGACGATGCGCAGGTTCTGACGCTCCTCCTGCGCCAGAATGTCGCAAAAGACGCAGCGCTCTTTGCTCTCGAAATAGTCGCGTCCGGCGCGGAGTTCGTAAAGGATGCGGCGCGGCACGAAAGTGGTTGCGGTCAGCTGGGAAGTGGGGTGGTCGAATTCCTGTCCGGCTTCCTCGCCGTGATTCTTGAACATGCTGACGTACTTGAACCGGCTGTCGCGCTTCAAATCCTGAATCCGCAGCGCGGCCAGACGCAGAAACTGTTCGACTTCGGCGTCGCTCGCGTTCCAGAGATGGCCGCCGTGGCGAGGATTTTCGACCAGAACCTCGTGAGCGCCGACCGATCCCATGCGGTCGTAGAGGCCGTCGGCGCAGCGCGCCGGCTCGCCTTCGATGTGGTAGAGCGCGTGCGGATGGACGACGGAGCGCGCCGACCATGCGCTGCCATCCACGCCGGGCAGGTTGGCGATAACATGGGTTGGCTCGGCGGAGGCGCCGCAAAAGCGGCAGGCTTGGGAGCGTGGCGTGGGCTCAATGACATCGTCGCCGGTGATCACCCAGGAGCGGGTGATGGGATCTTTGCGGAGTTCCATGGGGTAAGAAGAACAAAATGCAAGGACGGAGTCAAATGGAGAATTTGTAATTTGGTAATTTGTAATTTTGTAATCTGAAACCCTTCCGGCA
>Ga0116118_1000581_pt1 | contig 20820 bp, 9 predicted proteins | sample June2015DPH_11_5_FD_89723 | JGI IMG/M metagenome (GOLD analysis project Ga0116118, IMG submission 89723) | Peatland microbial communities from SPRUCE experiment site at the Marcell Experimental Forest, Minnesota, USA - June2015DPH_11_40 | ecosystem: Environmental > Terrestrial > Soil > Wetlands >...
GTCGACTTCCATCGCGATCTCATCGAGGCGGGGAAGCGGATGCATGACTATGGCGTTGGCCTTCATCAAGCGCAGGGATTCTGAACTGATCACGTAGACGCCGCGGCACTGCTCGTAGTCGGCAGTTCGGTCTCCAAAGCGCTCCTTTTGAATCCGCGTTTGGTAAACCACATCCACCTCGGGCAAGACTTTATCGAGGTCAGTTTCTTCTGTGTACCAGACCTGCTTCTCGCGCAGGTGGTCAAGGATATCCTCTTTCATTTTCAACGAGGGAGGAGCGACAAAATAGATTCTGATGTTCTGGAACTTACTCAATAGATAGGTCAGCGAGCGAACGGTGCGGCCTTGTGCCAGGTCGCCTACCATGGCGATGTGCAAGCCATCAATCGAGCCTATCTCTTTATGAATGGTGTAGAGGTCAAGCAGGGCCTGGGTGGGATGTTGGCCGGCCCCATCTCCAGCGTTAATTACCGGGATGCGTGATACCGACGCCGCCCGTTTGGCCGACCCAACCTCGTAATGGCGGAGCACGAGGACATCCGCGTAGCCGTTCAAGATTCGTACCGTGTCCTCGAGTGTCTCGCCCTTGGCGACCGAGGAGAACTCAGCGGCGTTTTCCGTGGAAATCACGCTCCCACCGAGTCGGTACATCGCCGTTTCAAAGGAGAAGCGGGTCCGGGTTGACGGCTCATAGAAGAGGGTGGCCATGATTCGCCCGTGGAACTGGGAAGTCCCACCGCCTGCCACCACCTGCTCCATTTCTTGAGTGGTCTCAATGAGACGCAAAAGTGTAGGTACATCGAATTGCTGGGCTTCAATTACATGGTGCAAATCCATGGGATTCAAACTCCTTCAGTCTCCTGACTTCAAACTCCTGACTTCTTCCCGTAGAATGACCCGCCCTTACTATTCTCGCGTCCTGTCCAAGCAGCAAAACGCTAAGCTGCAAGATACTCCGGGGATTATCATTCCGTCAACTCGGGGTTAGAGTCAGCTTTCAGCGGTCAGCCATCAGCCGTCAGCTTCTCGCCTTCACCAGTTTCAGATCCTTCAGTCTGGAATGCCGGCAGCTCTATGCTTCTGAAGAGCCGTTGAAGAGAAGAAGTCAGGAGTTAGAAACCAGAATCGCAGGTGTCAGGTATCGGGTGACGGGTGGCAGGGGCCGGATTGTGGGGGTCCGCAAAAACTCACCATAGACCGCGGGCCCGCCGCGGCGGGACAACGGACAACGGACAACGGACCACTGACCCCTGACTTCTGCACTTCTTGGTTTGATTCGGCTTTTGGCAAGGTGACGCCATGACAAAGTTTCTGCCCGCCCCGTGAATTGCCACAGACTCGCGGAAAAACGCCTGGAAATTCTCCAGCAAGGTGATATCATTCCGTCGCATGAATTCCCACAGTAAACAAATTGCGGCAGTGAATAACACGACAGAAGAATTCCCACCCCGCCCCGTCCAACCTCGCGACGAGGCACGCGGCCGTCTCTGGCAGTACATCCTAGCCTTCTTTGCCGGAACGGCGCTCGTCGGAACTCTCACCACGCTTCATATTTTGGAGAAAGAAAAGGCTGCCATTGCCTATTGGCAGGACCAACAGTCGACCATCGTGGACGACCGGGCGCGTCAGATTTCAAACTGGCTGGGGGAACGCCGAGCCGATACAAGGCTGCTTTCCTCATATCTTTCCGTTCAGCAACTACTCCATCCGGTTGAGAAGTCGGGTTCGAGTGGCGTTTTTCAGACGAGCGTACTGGAAGACGTTTCAATGCTCATGGACCAGTTCGCTTTCACACACGGCTACGCAGGCATCTACCTTATCAGCCCGGAGGGACGTGTGGCAGCCCGGTCCGGGAGCTCGGAGAGCGTGTCGCCCGCAGTGATTGAAAGCGCGCGCAACGTCTTGCAGGGCGACGCCTCTTGGGTTGGCCTCGTGGGCGAGACTCCGGCGAACAGTTTTGTATATTTCATTTCCCCGGTCTTTGCAGGTATGCGCTCCAAGGTGGAGGCGAAGCCCTCGCCATCGTGCGTTGGCGCGATCGCCTTGCAAATCGACCCCAAAAGAAGTCTGTTTCCACTCTTGGTGACGGAGGGTGTGCCCACGCGCAGTGGTGAAACCCTGCTCTTGCGACATGAAGGGAACGAAGTGATTTACTTCTCACCGCTTCGCAACGTACCTCTCACCCAAGGGTTTTTGCGCCGTCCTCTCTCGGTGTTAACGACCAAGCCTGGGTGGGAAGACAAATCTTTGAGCGGAGAGATGTTGGATTATCGTGGCGTCCCTGTCATGAGCGCCGAGCGGCGTATCCCGCTGACTGATTGGACACTGGTGAGAGAGATTGATCGCAAAGAAGCGCTTGAAGACTTTTACCAAACAGCTCGCCTCGAGGCGATGGTGGGAGCGTGTATTGTTCTGGCTTTCGCCTATGTGTTGATCGGGTACCGGCGGAAGATGCTGGCTCGCGCCCTGGAAGAGAGGGTGGAACACCAGCAGGCAATCCTTGCCATCCAGGCGTTTGCGCAGCAGATGGTGGACAATGTTCCGGTGGGTTTACTGATCCTCTCTCCTGACCTGAACGTGCTATCGGCCAACCGAACGTATCTCGAAGCGTTCCATCTGCGCCCGGAAGAAGCCATAGGGCGGTCTCTGCCCGAAGTCATACAAGCAGTAGGGCCGCCACGCCGGATCACTGGCGCCACGGGGCCTAGCAGCGGGCCGCATGATGTGCTGGTGGATCTGGCCGCGCCAGGGGGAATAGGCACCCGGCCCGCCCGGCTCACTCTGACCGAGATCTCAAACGGGCAGGGCAAGGGTCGCCTTTTGCTGACCGTGGAGGACCTGACGGAGAGCGAGCGCCTGCGGACGGCTGCCGAAGCTTCGGGGCGCCGCCTGCGAGAACTGGTGCAAAGCATTGACGCGATCGTTTGGGAAGCCGAGGCCCAGACCCATCAATTCACTTTTGTGAGCCAGCGGGCTGAACAGATCCTGGGCTATCCTGTCGGGCAGTGGCTTAGCCAAGCTGATTTCTGGGAGCAGCATCTCCATCCGCTCGATCGCGAACAGGTTGTGGGCGCGCGCCGACAGGCGATCGCGGAGGGGCGAGATCACAGTCTTGAATACAGGGTGCTGGCGGCGGACAGTCGCCAGGTTTGGCTGCACGATACAGTCCATTTGGTTTTGGATGCGGAGGGGCGCCCCATCCAACTCCGCGGGGTGGCCATTGACTCCACCAAGGGGAAGCTGGCCGAGGAGGCGTTGCGGGCTTCCGAGGAAAAGTACAGATTGCTTTTTGCAGGAAACCTCGCCGGGGTCTTCTATGCGAATCTGGACGGCACCGTCCTGGATTGTAACGACGCGCTGGTTCGGATTCTGGGCTACGACTCGCGCCAGGAGCTTCTCGGCCGCAACCTCTCGGATTTCTTCTCTGATCCGGCAGATCGAGAGCAGCTATCGAAGGCCCTGCTTCAGGGAAAGGCGCTGGCCAATTTTGAAGAACCGGTGCGCCGCAAGGACGGGAGCTTGATATGGCTTCTGATGAATGCCTGCTTGATGGAAGGGCCGAGGGGGCAGCCGGCGATCGTTCAGGCGACATTGATTGACATCACGGAACGCAAAGCGGCGGAAGCAGAAAGAATGCTTCTGATGACCGCTATCGAACAGTCGGCAGAAGGGATCATGATCACCGATGCCAAGGGTACCATCCGGTACGTCAATCCCGCCTTCAGTCGTGTTTCGGGTTACTCCCGCGAAGAAGCCCTTGGGAAAAACCCGCGCATTCTCAAGTCTGGAAAGCAAGACGTGGCTTATTACAGGAAACTTTGGACGACCATCCTGGGCGGCGAAATCTGGCAGGGTGAGATCACCAACCGCCGCAGCGACGGGAGTCTCTACCCGGAGCAGATGACCATCACGCCGGTGCGTGACCAGCGCGGGAAGATCACTCACTTCATTGCTATCAAAGCGGAGGTGACAGAACGAAAGCGCCTCGAGCAGCAGCTTCGGCAGGCGCAGAAAATGGAAGCGGTGGGGCGGCTGGCGGGCGGGGTGGCGCACGACTTCAACAATCTGCTCACCATTATCAGTGGTTACGGCGGACTTCTGCTCGAGCATCCCGGCATCATCGAACCGCTGCGGGGTTATGTCAACGAGATCAGGGATGCCTCGGGCCGGGCCGCCTCCCTGACGCGCCAGCTTCTTGCCTTCAGCCGGCAGCAGGTGTTGGCGCCGCGAGTTCTGGGTCTGAACGCCGTGGTCGCCAATATCGAGAAGATGCTGAAGCGGTTAATTGGTGAGGATGTTGACTTGGTCACGATTCTGGGGGAGCGCTTGTGGCCTGTCAAGGCCGATCCGGGGCAACTCGAACAGGTGCTTCTGAATCTGGCGGTCAACGCGCGCGATGCCATGCCCAACGGCGGCGTATTAACCATCGAGACGGCGAACGTGGAAATGGACAGCACTTCTGCCCAGACCCACTTTCCTCTCTCGCCGGGCCCCTATGTTCTGCTGGCGTTTAATGACACCGGCATCGGGATGGATGCCGAGACACAAGCCCGCATTTTTGACCCATTCTTTACCACCAAGGACAAGGGAAAAGGCACCGGCCTGGGGTTGGCAATGGTCTACGGCATCGTCAAGCAGAGCGGGGGATACATTTGGGTCTACAGCGAAGTGGGGAAGGGGACTACCTTCAAGATTTACTTGCCTCGAACCGCGGAAGAGGTTGATGAGTCGGGCCCCGGGCAAAGTGGAATCAAGGCCCAACAAGGGACAGAGACGCTCTTGCTGGTGGAGGATGAAGACGCAGTCCGGGCGCTGGTGCGAAATGTCTTGAAGGAGAGAGGTTATAGGGTCATGGAAGCCAGCCGCGGTGAAGACGCACTGGAACTCGCGGAACAGTACTGGGGGCAGATCGATCTGCTGGTGACCGACGTGGTTATGCCGCAGATGAGTGGACGCGAACTCGCCCGCCGTCTCGCTAACTTGCACCCGCAGATCAAAGTGCTGTACATCTCGGGTTACACGGACAACGCGGTCTGGTATCAAGGCGGGCTCGATTCCGGCGGGGCATTCCTGCAAAAGCCTTTTTCTTCCGAGGTGCTGGCTCGCAAGGTGCGAGAGGTATTGGACGGTCCTCCCCACGGGCGTTCCTAACAGCTCGCGGCGGCGGACGTCCCGCGAGGCGGGATAGCCCATGGCGTCAGGAGCAGACGGTCGGCACTTTGAGCGTCACTGGGCGCGAACATGAGAACTCAGTTTTCCCACCGCCGCGAGAGCGTCGCGATCCTGCGGGTCGCTCTTCAGGCCCGCCTGATACTCCCTCATCGCCTCCGCCCTTCGGCCCTGGGAGAGATAGAGTGCGCCTAATTTGAAGTGGGCTTGGCTGTTCTGTTGCTGCGGTGAAAGGGACAGCGCGGTGCGGAGTTCCGTCTCCGCAGATGCATTCTGGCCCGTCTTCCCATAAGCGATTCCCAGGTTCAAGTGAGGGTTAGGGTCGTCGGGTTTCAGTTCAATGGCTTTATGGAGGAAGGAGACAGCCTCCGCGTAGCGCCCCTGGTTGGTACACACCAGCCCCAGGTTGTTCAAAATGGATGAGTCGTTAGGGGCCAACCTAAGGGCCTCACGCCACTCCTGTTCGGCAAGCTTCACGTCTCCCCGCTGCCAATGGATCAGTCCGAGCCCGCCGTAACCCCTGACATTCGGCTCGATCTCGACGGACCGGCGAAACTGTTCTTCGGCCTCAACAGTCCGCCCCTCCCCCAGATAGAGCTTTCCCAACGCATTTCGAGCGTTGGAATTCAAAGGAAAAAGGGAGACGGCCGTGCGCAACTCAGGCTCCGCGAGTTCGAGCGAATGCGTATCCATGTACGCGACGCCGAGGTATAGGTGTGAGGCTGCATTATTTGGATCGAACTCGAGGGACTTTTTCAAAAAATCAACCGCTTCTGGGTATTGCTGGTTTTTCAGACACACCATCCCGAGGTCGCCTAATGTATACGGGTCTTGCGGCGCCATTTTGAGCGCTTCATGCCACTCTCGCTCGGCCGACTCCGCATCCCCCATTTCCCAATAGGTTGTCCCCAGAAACTCCCTGACATAGAAAGCGTCAGGACAAGCGGCCAACGTGTTCGTGTAAAGCGTCAAGTCATTTTTCCAATCGCGATTGCGCGTGACGATGCGGAACGAACAAAGTGCCACCAGGAGGACGAACGCGGTGGCAAGTGCCCTGCTCCAGACAGCGCCGCGGGCTGAGGCTCGAGCCCGCAATCTCAGGAATCCCCAACCCAGTAACCAACAAAAGCCTACAGACGGCAGGTAGAGATACCGTATCTCGAAAGCAGCACCGATCGGCATCCAACGGGCGTTCAGGGCCGGAGCCAGCGGCACCAGCATCCACAGGAGCCCGAACGATAGGGGCCGGGCGTGGCGCCACAAGAAAAAGAAAAGGGCGCCGCATACTGTTAAGGCAGCTACCCCCCCAACGACCGCCGGAACGAACCAGCCGGAGGGGGGGTGGAAAGGGCAGAACACGCGGAGGTCCAAGGGCCAAAGAACATTCCAAAGATATTGACCTATCAGGGCGATAGCGGATACAAATGTTTGGTACCAAGTGAGATCGTAATTCCGACCCGACCTCAGTGCCCCCAAAACGCGAACGCGGAACACAAGGTACGCAACGGTCAGGAGCCACAGCACCGCGTAGCGCAAAACTTTTTGAGCCGGCCTCGTTTCCGCACGGTCGGCGCGGTAGAAGTGTTCGTAGACGGTGGCCAGCAGTGGCAGCGTCACCGCCTGCTCCTTGGAGAATATAGCCAGCGCGAAGCTCCCCGCCATAGCAAGCTGCGCGAAGTACGAAAATCTCCCGCCAGGCCGCGCCACTGCCAAGAAAAACCAGAAAGTGAGCAGGTAGAATATGCTCAACTGCAAATCGGGGCTGGCCGCAATCCAGGCAATTGCTTCAGTGTGGATAGGATGGATTGCAAACAATACGGCTGCCATTAATGCCAAATTGCGGTCCTGGAACATCCGCTTCGTAAGTAGAAAGACAGCACACACGACCGCCCCGTGAAGGACGATGTTGGCCAGATGAAAGCCGAAAGGGTGAGGCCCGAAAACTTGATAGCAAAGCAGATACCCCACATTCATTAAGGGCCGATAATATTTCAGGGCCTCCACACCGAGGTAAGAGGAGACCGGAGTCGTAAAGATTTTCGCCAAATGGTGGAAATTGCGGATGTAGGGGTTATCCAGCACCTGCATCTCGTCGTCAGAAACGAAGCCGTTGCGCAGGGTATTTAAATAGGGCAAAGCCGCACCGACCGCCAAAAAGGCAATCAGTGTGAGGTCCGAAAAGCGGGACAAGCCCTGCCGCCCGCTCACGTCGGAAGGAAGATTGGGCTGCTGCTTTTTCAGCCCAACGCTCAGGGGCGCCCGGGAAGAACCTCCACTTCTTCTCCCGGACCCGCCGCGGCCGTGGCGTTGCTGACCGGCTTTATCTGAACGTAGCGGGGCCATGTTATCGAGGTCGGACTTCCATTTTGATTTCACGTCCGACTCTAATGTACACCTGACCACCTCCGCGAACAATGCTCCAGCCCACCGCGGAAGTTGGCCGAAGAAGGGCTTGAGGCGAAGCGCAAGGCGGCCTCAGAAGAGGCCATGGCGATTGAAGCTTGATTCGAGGGGGCCGCTTGGCGTAGAATCCTGCGAGAAAGCGCGATTGAAAGCGGAGATTCCGGCGTAGGGCACTCCTGCCCAGGATGCCAAAATGGAAATCCTGGGACAGGCGCTGCCGGGGGAGGCGCTTGTATGCAACGCGGGCTTGGCTGGGCGGAGAGGTCCATGAACTGCGGGTTCTCGGGCGGAGCAGGTAAGCCCCTGTTGCTCGTGTGTCTGGCGCTCGGGCTAGCTTGGCCCGCCTCCGCACAGCAACGACACAGAGTGCTGATCGCGGGTTTCGAGGTCCAACTCCAGGGTACGGTTCGCCTGGAAGAGGGGAAGAAGCATGTCGCAGACGCGGACGTGCGCCTGGAAGATCCGCAGGGCCGGGTCGTCGGAGAACAACCAGTCAGCACGAACGGGCAATTCTGTTTCTCAGGTCTTCCCAAACTCGCATATACTCTCATCGTGACCGCCGACGGCCATGGGACTTACGTTCAGCGGCTGGACCTAACGAATGAGGGAGGCACGACCAACGTCAATATCGTTTTAAGGCCCATCAAGAACGAGGAAATAACCGCGCCCGCTGATGGGGCCCGCACCGACGCCACGGCACCAAAGAAAGCCCGCAAAGAGTTGGAAAGGGGGGTTCGCGCCTCCGAGGAGCGCAATCTGAGTGAGGCGCACGCCCATTTCGAGAAGGCCGTCAAGATCTACCCCTGTTATGCACGGGCTCAGGTGGATCTTGCCTTGACGCTGATGCGAGAACGCGACTCGCCGCATGCCGAGGCGCCACTCAAGAAGGCGATCGAGTGCGATCCCGACTTCGTGCAGCCTTACCTCCACCTTGGGCGGCTCTTTAACGCCGAGCACCGCTACGACGAGAGCCGCAGCGTCCTGGCGGATGGAGTCCGCCGAGCGCCCAGTTCCTGGCAGTTGTACTATCACCTCGGGCAGGCCGATGAAGGCCTTAAGAACTACCCGCTGGCCGAGCAGGAACTCCTGCGGGCGTTGTCGTTCCGCCCCGACGACTCTGCCGCTGTCCACGAGAAACTCGCTGACGTCTGCTTGAGGGAGAATGCTTACGATAAGGCTTACGCGGAGATGCGTGCCTATCTGCGGACCGATCCCGACGGACCATACGCCGCCAGAATAAGAGCCGCCATGCAGAAGTTGGAATCGGCGGGCCTCGTCCACCCAACGCAGAGTCAGCTCATCTCAGGGCCGCCGAAGTTGTAGTTGTCGGTTGATTAGTTCGCGAGGCGGCGCAGGGTTCTCGCCTGCGCCAGTCGTGGTTGGCGCGTGCTCCGGGACCCAATCCCCAGCAACCGCCTTTCAGCCCGCTTGAGCGGGCGGCATCATTTAGCCCATGGCGTGAGCCATGGGACCGAGTCCCCAGCAACCGCCTTTCAGCCCGCTTGAGCGGGCGACATCATTTAGCCCATGGCGTGAGCCATGGGACCGAGTCCCCAGCAACCGCGTCTCAGCCCGCTTCAGCGGGCGACATCATTAGAGATTATCCTTGTCGTATTTCACCCCGTGCCTTTTGAGCAAGGCAGCAACCTCTTCTTCGTAAGTCAGCTTGCGATGGTGCGCTTCCTGGTTGAGGATGTAATTCCTTACTTCCTCTATTTTCGAGGGGCTGACGCTGAAGCCGGCGTACCCGATTTGCCAGGCAAAGCCGACGGCGGGCCAGCGTTCATTCGCCACCTTTGACGAATTGGCTTTGACCTTGTCCATCATTTCGGAGAGCGAAAGGGCGGCAGGAAGCACGAACAACAAATGAACATGGTCTTTCGGGCCGTTTACAAGCAGTGATTGCCCTTTAAGGCGTCCGATGATCCCTCCCATGTAGGCAAACAATTCCTCCTTGATTGTAGTCGTTAAGAGGGGCCGGCGGTCTTTGGTGCTGAAAATGGCGTGAATGATCAAGCTGCTGTACGTGTGTGGCACTCGTTCCTCTTGAATCCGGTTGATGTCGCCCCTGGCGGGGCTCACGGTTTCTTAGCCATCCCTCATCCCCATAGCTGACGCTATGGGCTAACCGATGTCGCCCGCCACGGCGGGCTTATTGCCGAAGCGCACGCCGTTTCTTACCCCTGGGAGGGGCGCAAGGGTCCGGTGCTCCCTAGCCTCCACGCATTCACTCCCGCAAAACGCTGGGCAGGGGAAAAGAAAAAGCGGGTTGGGCCGCGAGGCCCAACCCGCCAGAGAGTTCCTGCTGCGGAAGGGGCGGTCTGTGAACCACCCCTTGTGTGGAACTCAGAAGGAAACACGCAAGCCAAGCTGGATCATCCGCGTGTATTGGCCCGCCGCCCCCGCCGCCGCCCCTATCGCGTTGAACTGGTTGGTTGGGCCGTAGAGCGCACCGAAGTCGGGCTCATCCAGCAGGTTGAGGCAAGGATTGTTCCAGCATGCATCGGAGAATTCCATGTGATTGGTCGCGTTGAACATCTCCATGTAGAATTGAATGCCCACGCGCTCCGTGATCCGAGTATCCTTGGTGATGCCGAGGTCGAGATTGTAGCGCGACATCCCGCGCAGATCGCCCGTAGTCATACTCCGTCCGTCGATACCCGGAAACATCGGCCGGAACTGGCTGAATATCTGCTGCGCATTATTCCCGAACAAGTTAATGCCCGGTCCACCATTGGAAGCGTTGCCATTCGAGCCGGCAAGTCCGGTTTCCGTGATGCCGAATTTGGGTGAGTTGCTGAGCGTCGCGGTGTTAACACTCACCGGTACGGCCCCGGCGCAGATGCCCGCATAGCCTTCGCCGAACTCCTGGCAGGAACCGGTGTACATCGGTATGGGATAGCCGGTCCCGAAAGTGAAGAGGGGCGAAATGGACCAGCCACCGATGATTCTGCTCAGCACCGGGTTTGAGCTCGCGAAGCGTCGGCCTTTGCTGAAAGGCAGTTCGTACGTACCGAGGAGGTTAAAGACGGCTTTCCGGTCCCAGAACTGCGGTCCGTAGTCGACTCGGTAGTTCCAGGGATTGGTGGAGTCGGCTTCGGTATATTCCTGGTTAATGGATTGGGTGCCGAGGCTGTGTTGATAAGTGAGGTTGCCATTGAACGTCAGGCCATGTGAAGCCCGCTTTTGCACCGAAATGACCAGGGCCTGATAGTTGGAGAAGCCGTCGGTCGTGTCCGCCAGAGCAAGCTCGGCCTGGTTGGTCGAGATGAGGGCGGGCCCGAATACGAACGAGCTGTCCATGTCAGCCCACATACTGGTTACCGAGTTGGTGACAATGTTGCCATATTCTTGAGAGGCGACGGCGGCCGTGCAATTCGCGAAGCCGCCGCAGTAGGCGCTGCCCGCCAGGGCCTTCTCGAAGAAGGGCTGTGTGGCGCTCATCGAGACGGCGCTCTTTTGGCCCGGCAGCGCTTGGCCTGTCAGGGCGGACCAGACGTTGGCGTAAGCTTGGGCGAAGGTCTGCCCGCCATAATTCATCATCCAGGGGACATCATTCAAGTCGATACCCTGGTAGAGGTGCTTGGCCCAGTTGCCCGCGTAGCCTACTTCCAGGATCATATCACCTTTCAACTGCCGCTGGATACTGACGTCGATCTGGTCCGAGGTTCCGGGCCGGAAGTTGTAGCCCAACGATTCGGCGAGAGGCGAATAGGGGGCGTTAACGCCCGGCTGCACCGGGCTCGCCAGGGTTTGCGAAATGGCCGGGAAGGGCGCGACGTTCCCATCCACGCCGATCCTGAACGCATTGGTCGGGTCCACCCCGCTGGGGCCCAGGCACTGGCCGGAGGTCGAGGCGCCATAGCACGATACCGGCTGTAGGAAGCCATCGCCCAGGGAGGGGCCGGAAATCTGGTCTATAGCGTTGATCCGGTCGTAGAAACGACCGTACCCCCCACGGACCACCGTGGACTTACCGCCGAACAGCTTGCCTAGCAAGCCCTCGCTAACGTTGGGGTTCCACGCCAGAGAAACGCGCGGGCCGAAACCCCCGTAAAAGGGAGCGTACGGATATTTCAATCCGGCGCCCACCGCCCTGATCGGCGTGAACCCGATTGTCGGGTTGTACACCTGCCCGGCCTGCGCGGCTGCCAGGCGATTGCCCAGATAATTCTCCGGCGTAAGGATGTTGCCGGCAGGGTCCACCTCAATATCCTGCTCGCCGTTTAGTTCATAGGGCGGCATCTGCACGCTATAGTTGAGACCGTAACTGAGGGTGAGACTGGGCTTGATTTTCCAGGTGTCGCTGAAGTAAAGGCTGTAATCATCATCTTTATCGAAAGTGACCAAAGGCGTACCGAGAGGATTCAGGTTCAGGTTCGCCCCAGTGCGGGTGGCGACAATCGAGGATTCACCCACTATGCCCAGCAACTCGCCATACCAGCTCTTGTAGGTACTGAGCTCGTCGTCGGGAAGGCAGTTGGCAGAGAGGGTACTGGTGCACGGCTGCGGCAGGTATTTGGGGTCCATTACCACGCTGCTGCCGTTGGTGAGTTGATAGACGAGCTGGGTCAGCCCTCCCACCACGTTGTCGTACCGGTTGAAGTGCATCCAAATGTGGTGTGCTTCGCCCCCGAACTGGAAGAGGTGGGTGCCCCTGAGCCAAGTCAGCGTGTCGCGGTAGTCAAAATCGTGCGCGTCCCAGAGCCGGGGGCGGGCACTCTGGGTGTTAATGTTCATGGGGATCATGTTGGCGGACTCGCCGAATTCCATCGCCCCCGGAATGCCTGAAATCTGGGGCACAGCGCCCGCCCGGTCCCACTGCCAATAGTCTCGCTTATAGCCGAAGCGGAAGTCGTTGGTCAGCGTGGGCGAAAGCGTGGTGGTGAGCCCCGTCGTAAAGAGACGTGGCTGGAGTGGCTGGCTGGAACCTGAGGCGGGGTCACCCTTCGTGTCGCCCGGCAGCAGGCCTCCGTAGTCTACCTGGGCGGTATTAGGATTGCTCTCCCGGTAATATCGCCAAGTGCTGAAGAAGCGATTCTTCGCCCCGAAGTCGTGGTCGACTCGGACCGTTCCGATGTCGTCCCTGAGCGGGTAGCTCAAATTGGCGCGATAGCCGTAGGTGTTCCCGTAGTGGTCGCCATCAGCCATGTCGTTAGGCTCGGGTTCGTATTTGGACCAGATTTGGCTCGCTACCGGGTTGAGATAGACGCCGCGCGGATCACAAGGCAGCCCGCCGCTGGGCCCGCATTGAGTGGAAGTGTTCTTAGGCGCAAAGTTATACTGCACGAGGGTACCATTAGCGTCAGGGAGTTGCAGGATGCCTGCCTTCAGGTTGTCCGACGGTACAAGGACCTCAATCGGGCCTGAGCGCGGGTAACGCTCGCCTTCATAATTCATGAAAAAGTAGGTCTTGCCACCCAATAAGGGCGGCAGCAGGGGACCGCCCACGGCGCCGCCGAAACGGTTAAGATGGAACGTGGGCTTCTTATCGCCAACGAAATTGTTGTACCAGTCGTTGGAGTCCAACACTTGACCCTGGTAGTAATCGTAGGCCGCGCCGTGGAACGCGTTGGTGCCGCGCTTGGTGACCACCATCGCCTGGGCGCCGGTGGACGAGCTGAAGTCGGCGGTCATGTTGTTGGTGTTGACCTTGAACTCCTCGACGCTCTCTATCGGCATGGGGAGCACACCGCGGTTACCATTGATATAACCGTTGTCACCTTCAAGAACGCTGGTGTTGCTGGCGCCGTCCACCATGAAGGTGTTCTCGTCGCTCATGGCGCCGCCGACTTGGCCGCCTGTTTCGTTGCCCCCTACATCTCCATGATAAGACGGCGCCACGGTGGGTTGATAGTAAAGTAAACTCGTGACGTCACGATCCGTGCTGGGCATGTTGAGTATCGCGCCACCCGAGAGGCTCGTGCCCATGGTGGAGTTCGTCGTTTGCAGCTCCGCGCCAACGGTGGCACGGACTTCTACGGTTTGCGTAGCTGCCCCCACTTCAAGCGCCACGTTGAAGGTGTAATCCTTACCCACTTCCAATGTCGCGTTCGTAATCTCGGCTTTGCGGAAACCCTTCGCATCCGCGGTGATGGTGTAAACGCCGACCCTGAGGCCCACAAATTCATAATGGCCGGCCTTGTTAGTTTGCGTCGTGCGCGCTTCATTCGTTGAGGTGTCGACCACCATAACAGTGGCTCCTGGCACCACGGCGCCTGACGGGTCGGTGACGGTTCCGGCCACGTTGGCCGACGACAGAGTTTGCGCCGAAACAGACACCGCAGCGACAGCCAGCATGAACAAAAAAGCAAGAATAATCCCCAAGTTTCGCATCATCTATACCCTCCTGTAGGATTGATCCACGCGACGCTCGAGATGAGGCTGGCAAGCCTCCAGTGGATCCACGTTTCCATTGAATCTTGTTCGAGGGCGAGGAGTGAACGTAAGTCTCGTTGGTGGCAACCGCCCATAGCCTTTGCCGCAACGTAGGCCGCCAGACCGTTGCGTCCCTTTCTGCCTGCACTCTTATAAGAGTTCCCGACTACCCTAACCCGATGCTCCCCGTAAAATTGGGGAGTCCTTGTTACCGCTTTGCTTTCGCAGAAAGTTACGGAATTATTGCACTCGCGTTAAAAACCGACGAAACGAAGGGGGAACATATAGCAACTCAAGTCTAGTTGTCAAGCCAAACTTGGGGCATTCCTCCCTTGCCCGTCTGGGCTTAATTTCAATTCAGAAGAAGTGGGATCCAAGACTCTCCTCACGGGTCTCAAGTGCAATCAAGCCCGGGGACAGGACGACATTAGCCTCTGCTCCGGGTACACCCCCACTTCTACCCATCTTCCGTGGAGCAATCGAGATTCCAAAGCAGTCACCGCACCTAAGCACATGATTGTGTTAGTGATAGTGTCTCCGGCCAAGTTTCACGTTGCGCCGGAGAATCCCAAAAAAAGAATATCTATACAAAAAACTGTAATCCCTCCCGAACTCTGGAGTTTCCTTCGCTGAGCGTTGGTATCATTTGGGACGGGACCCGTTTCGAAACGCCGGTCATTCCCGCGAAAGCGGGAATCCAGTCCGTCGACAGCGCATTTCCGAGGGTTTGGCGAGTGGATTCCCGCTTTCGCGGGAATGACTGCGGTGTGCGGCCACCTGCACAGAGTTTGGCGGTAAGAATCTAAAAAGTAGAAGTCAATCGAGCCAGCCACCTCTTCCTTGCAGGCGCCTACAAGCCCTCTCTCTGCCGGTACCACTCGACTCACAAACGGTTTTGCGCCGCCATCATTTACTCCACGTGCAAACGAAATGTCAAGGATAAAATGACGGAGTGCTCCCCGCCGACCACCTACCATCTATCACCTTACATGTTATTTGGCTGGAAGCTTATAGCTAACTGAAAACCCACCAGGGCCGGGATTCTCAAGGGTAGTTTTTAGCTGCGGGTTCGTTTGAACAGCTCTAATAAAATCGGTGAGCTCTTCCCTGAGGTCGGTGACGTTGTGCGCCACGATGACACCTCCCGGTCTGACGATGGGGATGACCATGTTGAGGTACTTCACGTAGTCCTGTTTCCAGGCGTCAATAAAGACGAAATCATAAGGGCCGGGGAGTTTGGGAACTTCCTCGAGCGCATCGCCCAGTTTGAGTGTGATGACGGAATCCAAGCCTGCCGCTCGGAAATTACCCTGGGCAAGCTTCGCCCGGCCCTCGTCAATTTCCAGGGTCAGCAGATGGCCGCGCTCCTTGCGCAGGCCCATCGCTATCCAAATCGAGGAATAGCCGTTCGAGGTGCCGATTTCCAACCCCTCCCGGGCGTGGACTTTCTCTGCCAAGGCGCGCAGGAACGCGCCTTCATCGGGATTGACATTCCATAGGTTGCCTTCGTTCTGGCGCATCCATTTCAAGCGCTCCAGGGCGCGTGCGTCGGCGCCACCTTGCGCGGGCGTGTTCTTGGAAAAGGCAAAGAGAGAGAATGCGGTCAAGAGCAGTTGGATACAGATGATCTTGAATGGGGCAGTCGACATAGTCATTCCTTTTCGAGAAAAGTCTGCTTGCCAGACGCGAACGGGGGACAACGTCCTACGCATTTCGACAATCAGCCGGTGCGTTAGCAGGATGCTGAAAAAGCCGTCTAGCCTGTCATTCCGAGGAGTCCCGATCTGATCGGGACGACGAGGAATCTCGCATGTCCTTTGTTTCCAGAGCGAGATTCCTCCCCTTCGCTCCGCTCTGGGTCGGAATGACAACGTTCACAAACGTTTTTCAGCATCCTGTTAGGGCGAAGAACGCTTGCGGCGACGCCGATGGAGGAGTTTGAAGCATTTCGGGTTTCCTGGCAAGAGCCAGGAAGAAGGGGGCTAGGAATTGGGGGCTGGGGACTGGGGAAGAACAGTAGGCAGTCGGCAGAAGGGGAGGGTAGTCCAAAATCCAAAATCTAAAATCCAAAATCGCCCTAGCCCCCCAGTCCCCAGTCCCTAGCCCCTAGCAGGATGCTGAAAAACCCGCCTCGCCTGTCATTCCGAGGAGTCCCGATCCGATCGGGACGACGAGGAATCTCGCACTGCGTTGAAAATACTCAGAGCGAGATTCCTCGCTTCGCTCGGAATGACAGCTTGGAGGGGTTATTCCGCAGCCTGCTAGCCCCTAGTCCCCGGCAAGGACCTTCTGTCTCTTGCTATTTCTTAGGGAAAGAAGTCTCTTATTGGCGGCTCTTTCCCGGCGATAGACCCCCGCTTTCGCGGGGGTGACACGGGTGGAGAGCACGCCCGTCCAGTGCACGTCATTCCCGCGAAAGCGGGAATCCAGGAACGTGGGATATGCGCTATTTGAGGAGAATTACACGCCGGAAGTTCATCCAGGTGACGACTGCTGCCGCCGCCGGGTCAATGGTGTGTTGCACTAACAAGAAAAGTCCGTGGCGGTTTTTTATGATCGAGGAAGGGCAGACGGTGGCCGCGATTTGCGAGCGCATAATTCCTGCCGATCAAGATCCGGGGGCGACGGAGGCTGGCGTGGTGAATTTCATTGACCTGCAGCTCATGGGTCCCTACAAGCGCCACCGTGCCAGCTACCGTCAGGGCATTAGTGGCGTCGAGCAAGCGAGCTTCAAGATGTTTGGACATCGGTTCACGGAGTTGGGCCCGGAAAGTCAAGACGAGGTCTTGAAGGCGCTCGAAGCGGGCGGGGCGGCGGGAGAAGCCCGGAAAGGTCTCTCATCGAAAGTTTTCTTCTCCCTCATTCTCAGCCATACGATGCAAGGCTTCTACGGGGACCCTCGGCACGGTGGAAACCGCGAGCGAGTGAGCTGGAAAATGCTGGGTTTGCCTTACCCGCCTATTCGCGGACGCCTGCACTACGATTTGACGAAACCCGAGAAGTCGCAACCCAGCTAGAGGCACGGCGGCATCCGGCAGCGTCGCGAGTCGCTGGTCAAGTCCCAGACCAGCCTCAAAAAGGGCGACTGCAAGCGCTTGGAATCCAATCCAAGCCCTTAGGACAGACGGACCAAATGGCGCTGAGACATGTCAATGCGGTGGTGGTGGGGGCGGGCGCCGGGGGCGGCATTGTGGCGAAAGAGCTTGCCGAAGCGGGGTTGAGCGTGGTGCTGCTGGAGCGCGGGAAGTGGTACTCGGCGTTCGACTGCCGCAAAGATGATCTCCGCAATCAGCGCACTTCAGTGCTCGGTTGTGGCTTCGGCCCCGACGACGAGCGCTACCGTCGCGTGGTAGTGGATGCCCAGGGCAATGAGCGGTCCGTATTGCCGAGCGAAGGTGTATACGGCAATAACGCCGCTTGCGTGGGTGGTGGTACGTTCAGCTATGGAGCGATGGCATGGCGTTTCATGGAGAAAGACTTCCGCATGCGCTCCACCTATGGCGCTGTCGAGGGTAGTACGCTGGAAGACTGGCCCATCAGTTACGCGGACCTCGAGCCACACTATGAGAAAGCCGAATGGGAAATCGGGGTTTCAGGAGATGACTCCAGGAACCCCTTCCACGCCCCACGCAAAAAGCCCTTGCCGATGCCTCCTCATCCGCCCGGGCGCGAACACGAGATTTTGAGACCGGCAGCCGAGCGGCTGGGCCTGCATCCTTTTGACATCCCCATGCTGCGGAACACGGTGCCTTACAACGGCCGGCCGGCGTGCATGCGCTGCCGTTGGTGTGTGGGATTTGCCTGCGAGGTCGACGCGAAGAACGGCACCCACAACACCGCGATCCCCAAGGCGCTCGCCAGCGGAAACTGTGTGCTGCGCGCCGAGTGCGTGGCGAAGGAGATTCTAACTGACGACCGTGGGCGGGTTAGGGGCGTGGCCTACTTCGACTCCCAAGATGGACTCCAGGTACAGTCCGCAGACTTGGTTGTAGTGTCCTGCTCGGCTACAGAAACTGCGCGTCTTCTCCTTAATTCCAGGAGCAAGCTGTTTCCTAATGGCCTCGGGAACCGCTACGACTGGGTGGGAAGGAATCTCCAGGGACATGGCTATGCGGGCGCTTATGGGCTGTTTGATTATGACGTGTACGACGACATTGGTCCGGGCGCCTCCATCGCCATCTCTGATTTCAACCACGGAAACCCCGGCTTGGTGGGCGGTGGTGTTCTTTGCAATGAATTCATCCGCTTGCCTTACCAGTTTTCCTCCATGATTCCACCCACCCTGCCAGGCTGGGGAAGGGCCCATAAAGACTTCATGCGCCAGGCGTACCGGCGGTGCATCATCGTCATGGGCCCAGCGCAGGAGATGCCGGTCTTTGAAGCAAGGGTTCAAGTGGACGCGCGCGTCAAGGACAACTGGGGAATACCGGTAGCGCGTCTCTCCGGATCAAACCACCCGCACACCCGGGAAGTCGCAAGATTCCTCGCCTCCAAATCTGAGGCTTGGCTCAAGGAGGCGGGAGCAATCACCACCTGGCAGAAGGCCCCGCCAGTGGGCCTGAGCGGAGGGCAGCATCAGGCTGGAACTTGCAGAATGGGCAACGACCCTAAAACCTCGGTGGTCAACAGGCACTGCCAGGTGCATGACGTGGATAATCTGTTTGTCGTGGATGGCAGCGTTCACGTTACGAATGGGGGTTTCAATCCGGTGCTCACTATTATGGCTATAGCCTACTACGCCTCCGCTCATCTGGTGGAAGGATGGAAAGGCACGCGATTCCGCGGCTGAGGTGTGGCTCGGATTCTGGCTTTGCTCCCCGTAAGGGGAGCACTTTGAGTAGCCGTGGGTGAAACCCACGGATAGGAACGCATCAAGCGAGATCCGGCCCTGAAGGGGCCGAACAGCCTTGGACAACCCCTTGCGGGGTTGGGCATCATTTTGGGCAACCGTCCACCGTGGGCTTGCACCCACGGCTACTCACGGTCCACCGCTTCACGGTGGGAACATGCTCGTGGGTCTGAGGCGAGGCCTCGTTAGCTAATGTCAACTGAACCGCACCCACCACGCTTTCGCAAACTGCTTCTGATTGGAGTGTTAGTTGCTCTTCTCATCCTTCCGGGTGGGAGCCTTTACTACGAATATTCCCAAGGGAAGGCCTGCGCCCGTTGCCATGAAATCTGGCAGCCCTATACGGATTGGCACACCTCCGCGCATCGAAATGTTCCATGCTCTGCCTGCCACGGGGATGTGTTCACGCTGGAAACGAGATTCCATTGGAGCAATATTCGCTGCTTGGCCAGCCATATCTCGGGCAATTTGCCCGAACACGTCAGGCTGAAAACCAGGGACGCTTTGCAGGTGAACGACCGATGCCGGAATTGTCACCAGGAGGAATATGCCGAATGGGCGGCCAGCTCGCACAGCGTCACTTACGCGGAAATCTTCTTGGACAAGAAGCACAACCGGCAGCAACTACTGATGGACGACTGCCTGCGCTGCCACGGGATGCACTTCGAGGGAGGAATTCGCGAGCTGGTGACGCCCGTTGATACTCGAGGTCCCTGGCGCCTCTGGAGGCCGGAGCTCGCCAGCCGCCCCGCAATCCCTTGCCTGACCTGCCACCAGATGCACCGTGAGGGCCCCACCTTGATCCGGCCCGCCGTGAAGGCGGTGAATGCAAGTCCAGCGGAGGAGATAAACCGGCCTTCTCTTGCGCTCTTCGATCGGCGGGAGCTCGAGCACGTTTCCGTGCAGCGCCTTCCTTTGCCCAAGATGCGCGAAGAGGCGAGGGCCGTCAAAATCAGTCCGGACCCTCGCCAGACGCTTTGTTACCAGTGTCATGCGCCGCTTTCCACTTTTGAAGTTGGCTCCGGAGATGACCGGACACCCATCGGCGTGCACGAAGGGCTGAGTTGTCTCGCCTGCCATGAGAAGCACGGCCAGAAGACCCGTGCATCTTGCTCGAACTGTCATCCGCAACTGTCGAATTGCGGCCTCAACGTGGAAATCATGGACACTACGTTCCGTTCCACGAAAAGCCCGCACAACATTCACTTCGTCAAGTGTACGGACTGCCACACGAAGGGTGTACCGCGGCGAAAGAAAGAAGCGCGTGATGGGTAAAGGGTAAAGGCTAAAGGCTAGCCTGCTTTAACGTTTTATCCTTTAACGCGACTTTCACAATTGCCCGATAGATGAACGGAAGCGGCGGGTGCTTGACCTGTACAAGTTGCTCCAAGATGGAGTGCAGGAAGTGGCACAAGAGATTAATGCATATTTGCGCCTCAAATACGAATCACTCCGGAATCATTCCGATCGCCCCCAGCCAAGTCTCCACCAACTGAGGCCATCCCGTAATCGGAAGCTTCGTGCGCCGTAGCCCAAACGCATGCCCGCCTTGCGCATACAAATGCATCTCCACGGGAACCCCAGCGTTCTTCAGCGCAATGTAGTAAACCAGCGAGTGGTTTACATTGTCCACGTGGTCATCCTCCGCCTGCAGCAAAAACGTAGGCGGCGTCTGGCTGGTGACAGGAACATCCGGATTCATCTCAAAATTTTTATAGTCAATCCACAGATGCCCCGGATAAAGAGCCACCGCAAAATCCGGGCGGCAGCTTTCTTTGTCGGCCGCATCTACAGCCGGGTACAAACGACGCCCAAAATGTGTGCTCATCGCTGCCACCATATGCCCGCCTGCCGAAAACCCAAGCACTCCAATCTTGTGCGGATCGATATGCCACTCCGCGGCGTGAAAGCGCACAAGCCCCACCGTCCTCTGCGCATCTTCTAACGCCATCGGTGAGTCCGGATACGGTCCTGATTTCGGATATAGTCCCTCACCCGGCACGCGGTACTTCAACAGCACA
>Ga0116118_1000592_pt1 | contig 20538 bp, 33 predicted proteins | sample June2015DPH_11_5_FD_89723 | JGI IMG/M metagenome (GOLD analysis project Ga0116118, IMG submission 89723) | Peatland microbial communities from SPRUCE experiment site at the Marcell Experimental Forest, Minnesota, USA - June2015DPH_11_40 | ecosystem: Environmental > Terrestrial > Soil > Wetlands...
AAAAGAATTTGTAAGGAGTCCTGGTTTACGATCATGGTGATGAGATCGTTGGGAATTGCCTTAAAGACCTTCGCTTGGATTTGCTTGAAGATTTTCATGGTTCTATAACCCTTACAAACGGATAACCGTCCCGGTAATGGTCCGTCTTACTGATTTTGACAAAATAGTTTATAAGCGCCCGAGGGTTTTCCGTTATGATAAATCTCTCCAGAAAATTGTCGGGTTCGATAGCGAGGCATATCGCAGCGGCAAGACTTTTTTGTTTACGACCTCTCACGGGGATATTCTTACTCCTGGCAATTTACTTGATTATCTTTTCAGCGATGATCTTGTCGGGTCAAATTTTGTTACTTGGAATTTGAAGTATGAGTCCGGGGCTATTCTTAAAATTTTTCCATATCGTGTTCTCAAGGCGCTTCAGGTTAATCACGTTGTTACTACTGTGTTTAAAGGTGTGCGTTACCGTATATCTTATTTGCCGCATAAGCAGCTTAAAATCAAGATAGGCAGGAAAACCGTGCGCTTTTGGGACATCTCTCCCTTTTACGGTCGTATGAAACTTGGCACTGCGGCGAAAGAGTATTTGGACGAGACCAAAACCGAGGGTATGGACCCGAACTTATTCACTCCTGATTACGTGGAAAAGCATTTCAGCGAGATTGCAAGTTATTGTATCCAGGATTCAGTCCTGACCAGGAAGCTTGCCGAGTTATGGATCGGTAAATTTGAGGAGACCGGTATTCCGGTCACGTCGTTATACAGTGAAGCGTCCATATCATTTACTTATATCAGTCGTAAGGCTGAGATCGTGACTCCTTATGAATACTGGAACAGTCAGAATAAACTTCTGCGATATGCCTTCGAGTCCTATGAAGGTGGAAAGTTCGAGATTATTGCGCGGGGGAAGTTCAGTGGTTTTGAGTACGACATATCTTCCGCCTATCCGTTTGAAATTGCCAACCTTGTCGATATTCGATCCGCCGTCATACTTTACTCTCGAAGATATAACCGGGAGGCAGTATATGGTTTTTTACGAGTTCGGATACAACTGAAAAATCCTGATATTCGCCTGCCGTGCGGACTCTTTAAGAAACTTCGCATATATCCGATGGGAGTTTATTATTTGACAATAACAAAGCAGGAGTACGATTATATAAAAACTCTTGGCATTTCGGTTAAAATCATAGACGCAGCCTGGATTATCGTTCCCAGGATTTCTTATCCTTACAGGAACGTGATCTCTGAACTTTACCAGTTGAAGCAGGAGTGGAAAAAGAAAGACAAGATTCGTTCCCATAACTATAAAATTGTCATGAATGGGTTTTATGGCAAGATGGCGCAATGTATCGCGACTCCTGAAGGGACGTATCTTGCAGGCCAGGGATGGAATCCTGTTTATGCGTCGGTTATTACCGCGAATACGCGGATTGCTGTTACAAAGTTACAGAACCTTCTTGGTTCCGATTGCCTCGCGGTGCATACTGACTCAGTAATAACGAAGAAGAAAATACCTTCGTCATATCTCGGGGAACGCCTGGGCGACTTTGAACTGGTCGTATCCGGCGACGGCGTTATCGTCGCATGCGGGATTTATGAAATAGCCGGGCAGAGTGCGTTGAAAGGGTTTCGTGTCTTTCGTAAGGACGAGAAGGACCAGGATTACCAGGTTCCGATCATCCAGATTTTGAAGGAACATCCGAAAGAAAAAGTAATTCAGCTTTACATGCGGCATGTGGAGTCATGGACCCAGGCGCTCGCCAAAAATCACGAGATGGAGACGATTAACGTATTTGACGAACAGTTCGAGAAAGAGTTGAAACTGAACTGTGATACGAAAAGAATATGGCCGAACGACGTGACGGCTGAGGATTTGCTGAACGAATTGCAATACTCGGCACCTCTTGTAGAACATCACGAAAAAATTCCCTCTTACTGGAAGGAGTGATCATGTTTTTAAAACTTACCCGATTTGTAAAGCAGTCGCATGATACCAATTATCTTATCGTAAATACTCACTTTATTACGATGATGTATTTAGCACCTAATATTGGGCGCATTCCATTTCGAGATGATGTTTATGTTATTAGCATCCAAGGGGATGAAAATAATTATTTCGTAAAAATTGATGAAAACGATATGCAAAATATATTAAAAGAAAAATAATTGAACAAAATCTTGCATTTAGTTTTTTAATCAATTATATTTTAGTAGTATAAAAAAGGGCCGTGAAATTTGGTCCACTTCAAAAACCCTTATCAAGGAGTGTGCAGTATGGCAGTAAAGTTTCTCAAAAAAATCACCGTCAAAACCCTGGGCCTCGACTCACGGGTTCTTGACAAAATAGCCGAAGGACTCGGATCGAAGTCTATTTCCATCGCCCGTATGTGGGGCGAGGTAACGGGCACGAAGGTGGGTAAATCCGATCTCGGGGAGTTCATGCGCTACATCGGAAAATTCGCCGGCGTGAATCTCACGGAAGAAGTCCCGGAAGAGGCGCGCGCCCAGGAACTTATCCTGCCGGCGATCGCGAACAATATCGTCCAGTCGGTCTATGAAGCGGCGATTCCGAAGGACGGGAAAGAGAACGAGATCGTCTCCGCCATGTTCGCGCTCGAAATTACGATTACCGAGAATACTTCGGGCAAGGGCGGACATCGCTACATTTACGGGGTGAAGCCTCTTATCAAGTTCGAGAGCGAGGACATCCTGACCAAGATGGCGAAAGAGTTCCCGCCTGTCGGTGCGCGGAAACAGATAGGGAGCAAGAAGTAAACCTGGGAAGTACCGGCAATGCCGTGAAGCGTTGCTTCAGGGGAGAGACCGCTTGATCCATAACCTCCTTCGGGCGGTCTCTTTTAAAATAAGGGAGAAAGATGCTTACCACCATAATTGCAGTAGTCATTATCCTTGCCTGCGTGATAACCGCCGAACTCTCCGTCAAGCGCGGGTGGACGCTGAAGCTTGAATACGCATGCTACATTCTCGCGGCGCTCGCGCTCATTGCCGCGCTTTACAACAATTATATCTTGCAGAGGTTGCCATGACTGACGAGATTATTACGAAGAATAACAAGAAGTTCCGTCGCTTGAAGCTTTCAGAGAAAATCCTGTCTTCGGATTACCTCTCGTTCAAGGGTGATAAGCGAAATGCGATGACGCCGATACGTCATATTGCGGGATTGATGGTCCACGAGATTGAAAAGTTTCTTGAGATTGAAGGGAACGGGGATTATATCGGCATCTTCAGGGAAGAGGCAAATTAAATTCTTATTGCCGCTTTTTTCAGTAGATTCATTAAAGCAGTCCTTCCTAATGCAACCATTTCCGGATGACTTTTTAAAAGGTCGCTTATTTTCTCATCGAAGTTTTTCTTTACCTCTTCGGGTTCTTCTTCAAAAAGTGAGTCCATGAGAAATTCCTTGATTCCTTCCCCTCCGCTTTCATATCCGCGAGCGAGAAGTTCTTCCCGTACATCTGAAATTTCCTTTTCAGTAAAACTAATGAAGAATCCCTTGATCTCCCGGTTCGTCGCTGGCATGTAAGTCCTCTTCGGTTAAAAGACCTTCTTGTATTCCTTTTTTCTCGTAATAGAGCGAGATTACCGACAGGCTGTCGGCAATATCTTCGAGAATGTCGGGCAACGCGCACATGGCGCGAGCATAGGCTTCGGTCAATACCTCGACGGGTATGTTTCCGGGCAGTTCTCCTTCAGGCAGTTTCTTCGGCAGGTTCAGTCGTGACTTCTTCGGATCGGGGGTTTGCATAAGGGTTCCCTTCATAATATATTTAAGATGGAAGTCGGAGAGGGACGTTGTAGCCTTAACCGTTATGAGCGCCTCCAGCATCGCCCTCTCCCAAAGGTGGACAGTCTCATAACCTTCCACCACGCCCTTATGAAAATAATTCATCTCACCACCGACGGCAAGGCTTCTTCGACTGGCGCCCTCATGCGTTCCGTCGTGAACAGGTATTATACCGACATGGTTCCTTATGCCGGCCTCTCCCTGCTCGATGTCTATGATAAGATAAAAAATCTCCCCTACCGTCCCGATCCCGATGGCGTTGAAACTCTCATGCGACCGCAGTACACGATGAATATGCAAGGGTACGGCGGAGATTGCGATTGTAAATCAATAGCGCTGGCTTCCTACGCAAAGTTGAAAAATATTCCGTACCGATTTGTCGCCATCCGGCGACCGAATAAAAAAAGGTTGCACCATGTTGCAACGGAATTATATATTCAGGACAGATGGATATTTGCTGATCCGACATATAGCTACAACGTGTTTGGCCGAGACCGTGAAGCAGCGGAGAGAGTCCTGATTTAACAGGATAATCTTTTACCGGGGCCAGGCACAATGATTCCTCTTTCGCAGTACAATCAAAAATCGTTTCTACACTCCTGGAGGCTTCCATGCGCATGAACGTTGACGTTCTTGGCGGAGAACTCGGTCTTGACGTTAATTCTCTTTTTGCAGATGCCGATAAAGCGATCGGTATGAGTAACCAGGTTGGTGCGTTGGTCGATGGCGGACCTCATGGGATTCCGATGGCGCATCCGGTAAAAAAGGGAATGTCTCCCCTTATGATTGGAGCGATCGCGATTGGCGCTATCGTTCTCGTCGCTATTCTTAGCAAGAAAAAAGGTTCCCTGACAGCGGCAATCCTTCCTTCTTCACCTCTTCCGGAGTATTCAATATGAATATGGAACCCAATGAGTACATGGGTGGGTTGTTCGATTCGCTCGCGAAGGACTGGAAGCATCTCCAGAAGTCCTACCAGGGATCGTTCCTGAAAAAAGCCCTTTCCAGCGCCCAGGATGCAGCCGGCCTCTCTTCGTTATCGCAACTCGACCCAAGCAAATATTTGAACCAGGCCGCCGATATGGTTATTGCGCAGGAACCGAAGCCGGTAATACCAATAGGAAAGAAAAAATCGTCCATGCTCCCCCTGATCCTGATCGGGGGAGGGGCCGTCGTACTTTTCCTTGTCATGAAGAAATAGGTATGCCGGCCTATCCGATTTCACTATACGAGGAATTTCATGGGAAGCGGTACAATAAAATCTCCGGGATCGGCTTTCACGTCCCAAAAGGGTTGGTTCTCCTTGGTGAGGCAATTGCTATTGAGTATCGTTGCAGCAAAAGAAACGGCGGAGGGGACGGGAGCAAGGCTGTTTACCGCCATGAGTTCGAGACCCCTGCGATAGTGTGCATGGACGAGACGGGCAGGAAGCAGCTTTATATAATAGGCCCACGAGTCAAGGTGGATCACCAGGGGATTAAGAATTGACAAAACCAATCTTGAAAGCTGAAATTACCCGTCATGTGAAAGGATTCAATTGGGAGATAGTGTGGTACAGGAATGGGAAGCGCGTTTGTATTCGCGCCCGGGGGTACGAGCAAGCGTGGAAAGCGTTTCGCGATATGCAGAAGAACTTGAAAAAGGTGTCATAAATGGACGACAGAAAGAATCCGGTTCCTGAAAATAACGTCTTGCAGTTTCCCGACAAGGGCGCGGTCGCCCGGAAGAATCCCGGCGGTCGTATTGCCCTCGGTTTTGTCCCGTTTACGCCGGTTCACTTTACCGGCCAGGACTCATGGATAGCGTATGCACGTATCGGTCTCTACTCGGTTCTTGCGTATGCGGCATGGAACAGGATGCGACCGGTATCGTATGCGTCTATGGTTGCGGTCGGGGTGAGCGTAACGACATCCCTTCTCGGGAAGAGCTGGCATGCCGTTCACGAAGATCGGCAGTGACAGGTATAGAAGTCCGTCCGGGAGATTTTTTACCGGGCGCCAGGTTTGGATGTACTATGCGACGGAAGGACCCAACAAGGTACGGAGAAACGCTATGCGACGCAGGTTGATTTTAACAGAGAAGCAAAAGAAGGCCCGAAGAGCAAAAAAATATTATGTAGGAACTTATAGAGATTATACGATGAAAAAAGCCTGTATTTTTGTGACTACCGCGAGAGATTGTATTCCTGCGTCGGCAATAACGGTATATTCCGTTACCGCAAATAGCCAGAAAGAAGCGGTAGCATGGTATAAAAACCTGTTAAAGAGGGCAGGATATGACTCGTAAACATTACAAAATGATCGCAGACGGGCTTGTACACTTCTATTATGACATGAAGCGTTTGCATCCCGGTATGGCCTTGCAGCTTCTCGAACTGGCGACGACCCGTATGGCGGAGCAATGCCAGCTTGAAAATCCGAGGTTCAGCCCGTCGAAATTTGTCACTTTTATAAAGAAACAACTATGATGATTCCTCTTGTAAATCCTTATAAATCGTCACGCCGCCTTCGCGCCCGTATCGGCGCTTCGGCTCGCGACCGCGCGAACATTGCCGCGTACAATGCGTGGTTGGAAGACCAAGGTTATTTGAGAACGAAAAGCCCTGCACGGCGTCCGCCTGCCGGGAAAGCAGTACATAACCCTCATTCAAGGAGTGGCATTATGAGAGTAATCGATCTTCGTCCACGCCATACGAGGAGACGCCGGGCACGCAGGAATCCCGCTCTTTCCCGCGTTCGGACAAAGCGCGGATGGCGCCCCCGTCTCGGATGGCATCGCCCCGTCGTGCGATATACAAAGCACGGCTGGCGCCGGGGAAAACGTTCGCGATTGTTTACCCGCGCGACACGCATCAATCCACGCCGGCGTCGGCATCATGTCCGGCACAACCCGATGATTTCACGCTACCGTTACCATCGGCGACACATCCGGCGTAACCCCGCAGGGTCTTTCATGAATGCCGCAAAGCAGGCGGTCATGATCGGCGGCGGTATCGTTATCGGGATGTACGGAATCAAGGGGATGGCGCACATAAAACAGCTTGCGGCGCATCGCAAGTATCTCGGTGCGATCGATTTCGGTCTCGGGGCTATCCTGGCGATGTTTACGAAGAACCGCTACTTGGAGTCTCTCGGGTTGACAGTTGCCGGGGTCGGGATTTATGATCTCGTCGCGGTTAATGTCAAGTCGTTGCATCTCCCGGCGATCCATACGGGTTCCATGCATCCCAAGGCCATGATGGCCGAAGGCGCGGTCCCGTTAGCGGCATTGCAAGGACCGGAAGGACAGGAAGAGGCTCCCGAAACATCCGGAAACAACCTGGGTAACTCCATGTCCGGTTCCGATGACACGGAAGGTTTGATTGTTGAATAAAAAAGGACAGGCGGGTTCCTGAAAATCCCGCCAACACTTATCTTATCAAGGAGTGGATTATGGCATTACCTACCAGTGGACGTCAACTCGCGCAGTTGAACGACCAGAAGTCGTACAGCAGGTCAAGAGATGGGCTCCAGCATTACCTGTGGGATTCCCGCCCGTTCGGTACGACCCCGACCGATTACACGTTCTTCAACCAACCCATCGGCGCAAGCTGGACCATCAACTCGACGGTCGGTTCCAAGCAGAAGAATGAGACGAACATGGTCGATACCGGCAAGGTGCCGACCGGCCAGAACTTCCTCGTTACCCGTATTGGCGTAGGACTTATCAGTTCCTATGACCCGCAGACAACCGGTGCGACAAGCGGTTACGCGAACGCGGCGATGATCTACCAGGCGTTCGTCAATATTCTCCAGACGTCGGTATTTGAGCTGACGCTGGCGGGTAAGGCGTTTGACTTCCAGGTTCACGGAAGGCAATTCTTGCCGGCGATCGCGCTGAGCGGATACAATGCCACGGGTCTCGGCAACGTCTCCAGGAACGGCGACCATGTCGTTTCAGGATGGCTCTCAATCAAAGAGAACAGCCCGATCAACCTGAACAGCCAGGTGTCGTTCAGCTTCCAGCAATACTGTTCCCAGGTCGGGAATAGCTTGCAAACTACGATTCAGACGCATAGCTTTGCGTACCTGAACGCCTACAACTGCACCATGATGGTGACGTTGGAAGGCTTCCTGACCCGTAGCAAGTAAAAAACGCCAGGCTTGCCGGGCATATCCGGCTTGTTCGGCTTTAAAAGCGAGGAGGGAGTTCGGCCCTCCCTCCTTGTTTCAAAAAAGGCCGAGATTCAAACCTTTACATAAGGACAATCTACCATGAATTTCCAGATTCCCGGCCAGAGACAGAGGAAGATTGCTGTTCCGCAACGTGGGACTCCTTCGGCTCCCCCGGTCAATGCATCGGTTAATGATCCGAATGCGACCTACGCTTCCCTTGAAATGCAAATCGGCCACGAACGCGATTCGCAGAAGATGAAGTGGTTTTACATTTACACGCTTTCAGGGTCAGTCGTTGGCGGAAACGGCATCACGCCGTTCTCTATAACGATCGAACAGGGCACGGATTTCCTGTGTGATTTTATCACCGGGTCCGCATTTTCGTTTAACCCGACAACGAACTCGTCGTTTCCGATTCCGGCTACATCGAACGGGCAGGCGGTTGCCGCCTGGGCGGCTCGTGGCCTGACAACGAAAATCACCGATACCCGTGCGGGGCGAACGCTTACGTCGGGGTTCTTGCCGTTCGAGTTGTTCTGTACGCCGGGGTACGGGTTGTCGTTCATCAAACCCTTCCCGTTCCGGTACACGATGTTGCGGAACTCGAAGATTCAGTTTGATATTACGAACCTGGATAACAGTTCGCAGGCGCATTATTTCAATATCGCGCTCATTGGAAACAAGTATCTTTCCGATGTAGTTGTTGATTAAGCCAAATAACGACGTCGGATAGGTCCGGCAGGCCCGACAGGTTTAACTCCTTAAAAGGAAGACTTAACCATGCGCGATAGAAATTCGTCTGTCCAGATGGGAACGTTCAGCTCCCATAGCCTTGAAAAAGAGAAAGCGTTCCCTTTTATATATACTCTTGTCAACGCTGCAAGTAATCTCATTACGTCGGCTACGGGGCAAGTTATACCCCTCTGGTCGCCTAACGGGGCGAATAATGCCCCGTGCGCTACCGGGCTTTCCAACATCTGCCCTCCCGCTATCGGTCCCGGCCAGACGGTATCAATACCTGTCGTGCTCGATCCTGACTATAACTTCAAGTTACTTAACATAAAGTATCTCGCTTATTACCTGACTCCCGGAGCGACGCTATCGAGCTGGCAACAGACACAGGTGCAGGCGTCGCCGACATATAGCGCGATAGGATTCATAGACTTTACCGGGGCCAGCTATGGAAACGACCAGCCTTTCTATGGCATGCCGGACGGTGTATTTGTCCAGAATCCGAATATATCGGGCGTTCCTTCGGCTGTGCTATCGGCGCTGTTCGGGACGGTTCCTGCCTTCATTAAAGCCGGGGCTGTGTATACCGTTTCAGGAAGCACTTCTACCGTTGGAGGCGCGACGCTTGCCCTGACAGCGACACCGAGTTCGGGATCGACGCTCAAGGTTTCGAATAGCAATCCGGATATAGGTATTGCCTATGTGACCCAGCCAACGTTTTCCGGGAATGGGATCGCCGCTTATTACATTTATTCGGGAGCGAGTTCGATATGGCAGTCGATTCCTTCAAGTCAATATAGTTCCTCTAAATCCATAGTACCAATTGGACCTATATATGGTTTTTCCGATCTCACTTCCTTGACGGATTTAGGAGATTTGCAAGCATTAAGTTTATCGCAAACTTACAATGGTCTTGTAAATATAATTGCCACGGCTAATGGAGTTGTTCCGTCTGGAGCGCCTGTATTTACAGGTTCCGTAGGAATACCTATAACAAAAGGGAATCTTTATCCCATCATTACAGGTCAAAATGGTATTCTTAAAATTTTTCCAGGTCAAGAGATGGGCTCCAACATTACCTATGGGATTCCATCTATTGGAGCGCAAGTCACCGTCCTTAACACCAATGCCGACGTAGCCCTTGCACAGAATGGCACGGTGGGTTACTATCAATTTAACCAGGGTTCTGGCGGCGTCCAGGCGTGGGAGACTTACGAGAACACGTACCAATACCTTCCCGTCCTTACCGGCGTTGGCAACTCGACCAACTTCCTTGTCAATAACATGCTTGTTTACGCGGGTACTGCGCAGTATCCGATTACCGGATTCATCGATTTCACGCAAGCCGCCCCTTCCGGCTGGGTTCCTTACAGCGGCAGGTTCTTCATCGCTTCCGCGACCGGAACCATCGGCGCGGGGTGGGGGTTTACCGGAAGCGTGACGGCGGGACAGGTGATCCAGGATTCCGGGTCAATAGTGGCGCCAGGTATTCCCGGCAATCCAATGGTAGCCCAGATAGGAATTAATGGCACTGACCTGGTAATCACAACTAAAACGAACACCAACGCTTATAATAACGTGACCATTAAGATTGTTACCGGAGGGAGCGGAGGAATCGCTATTGACGCCCTGGGTAACATTGTTATAACCTTAAATGGGACTTCCGATTCCGTTACGAATATAGCGTCATATCCAGTTACAGGGACTAACCCTTATTTATTTACAAGTCCTGGAAACGGTGCTCTTTATTTGGGCGCGCAGGCAATTATTCCTTTATCACAATATGTAAGTCTTGTCAATATCTTCGCGTCTGGGGCTGGAAACGGGTATTTTACAGCAGGTAATCTTTCCGTATCGGGAACTTACTCGGGAGGTATAGCTGTTACTCCTGCTGCCAATTCTACAATCATTGTCCTTAACACCGACACGAATTTTGCCGTCACGAATGGAAATGGGATTAGTGGTAAGTACCAGTATATCAGTGGCGCATGGACCTTACTCCAGGCCGGTACGGCAGGCATCGACTATTCGGCGGGAACGGACTGGATACAGTGGCCGGGGCGACCTTATTACGAATACATTACCGTCAAGCTATGGTCTCCCTCTATGAGTAATTCCGTCTTGTACGGAGGTCTCGATGCTTCCGGCAAGGGTCCGCTTCCGTTCCCGATACAGAACTTGCAGGGCGACGGTTGCGGGTTCGCCGCCGTGCGAACGCCTTTCCTGCTGCCGCGTTCGGGTGTGCTCATGGTAGAGCTGACCAATAACCATCCGACAAATCCTCTCTATGTCTCGGCAATTATACGTGGGATGAAGGTGCGGGTATGATCGTACAATTCATGGACCTCGACCCTGTACCCGAAGCATTCTCAAAACCTATGGCGACGGTTAAAGGAGCGAAGGTTTTTAACGAGCTGCCTCAAAACATAGCCTTGCCGCCCTCTGTTGATTATGGCGCCAACAGGGCGGATGTATTTCGCTTCTACTGGTTGGCAAATAATCCAGATGACGTTTACCTTGACGCAGACGTAGAGGTGGTACGATCATTTATCCCTCCGAATGATGGGAAGCCGTGGTTCTCCGCTCACAAGGTTCCCGACCGGAAGGTTGATACCTGGGCTATTTTCGGGAACGGGTGCAAGGATTTTTTTACCGTATGCTGGAACAGGTATGCCGCGTATCTCCAACTTATCGACAGCGGGTCGAAACTGCAATTCAGCATGTTTATGATTACATACCTGCAACATCTTCCTCCAGGTTCGTTTAATACGATTCCCGGGGGATACTTCAAGCATCACGAACTCAGGACATGGAGCAAGCGATGAAATACAACCAGATTCCCAGGATAACCGACATACCGTTCAGTTCCACGAACCCTATCCAGTTTGTGTACCAGTCAACGGCAACGGCAGTGGGAGGATTGTACCAGTGGACCGATAACCCGTCCGCGTTGGCGGTGCTTCGGCCTCTTATCGTGAACAGTCTTTATCTTATCAAGGAGATATATTTTGCGGCGAATGTTTCCGAAGAAAATTTCTGCGCCGGCATTCTTCCGCCGCAATCCGCTCTCGCGAAACTTTTAACCAAAAATAACGCGACCGTGATGCCGCAATTCCAGATGTACCTGCAAGGGGCGCAAAACGCGCCGCTATTCCGCGAAGCGATAGTAATGCCTTGCTTTCTTCAGAATTTTCCTTACCCTAAATCGTGGGTGACTGGCGTTATTAACGACCAGCTTCTCGCATCGTGGAACGGGGCCATTGCGCAGGCAGGGGCGCTTCTTGGCGTCTCGACGCTCACCTTGACAGCCACGGTATCGGCACTGGAGATACAGGACCAGGCATTCATTGAGCTTTTCAATAAAAATTATCCGAAAGCGAGCGAATAACCGTGTCAACCGTAAACTATAACCCGTCGATCCAGGAGATCCTTGTCTGCAACGACAGCTATTGCCCTAAGTTTACGGTTAATACCACGGGAGTCCTCTCGGTCGCCCTCTCGGCATCGACGTCGCACCCCAGCGAATTTTACCCGCCTGACGGGGGACCGACGACAACGGGAACCATACCGTCATGGTTTGCACAGGGAGACACGTTGCAGATTGTAGGTTACGGGATAAACCTGCCGTACAATTTCCAGTTTGCGGACGAGGCAACGGGGGTGGGAGGGGTAGCGACCTCTTCATACCCGTCTTTCGGGATATGCATAAACAATACTCTCGTTACAGTCAACAATGCGGGAGGCACCCCTGTTATCCGCGAGAATGTATATATCTCCTGCAATATAACCGTCAATTGGAATTACGTTGCCAATTTCGTCGGCACGGGTCCGTACTGGCTTACATGCGCACTTGAAGCCGCGTCGATCTCCATGCTCAATGTGCCTTCGGCGCTGAACGGGCTGGTGTTTTATGCAAGGCCGTTTATTGACGTTATCCATAATTTGCCGTTGGTGACATGAGTATGCAATGTTCAGCGACAACCCACGATCTCGGCCCGCATGGTTTTCCAAATTCTCTTCTTACGTTATTGCAACGGGCTGGGGCTCCTACCGTCACTATTGACGGGCAGCAGTATTATTTTTCCCAGCAAGTAACCCTGCCGGTTCCTTCTTCAAACCTCTCGAATTTCCCTGCCCTTATCGTTATCCCGCAAAATACCCTTATGGCGGCGGCGTCGAATGGGAGTGACGTCAGGTTCACAACGAGCGGGGGAGCATTACTTTACCACGAACTCATAACGTATGCCAATGGCGGAGGAATATGGTATGTAAACGTTCAAGGCATATCGACAAGCGGAACGTATATCATAATGTATTTCGGGTCTATCCTTCAACAGCAACGTGCGCTTTCATGGCAAGCGCTCACATGGGACGCCAACCATGCCGCTGTTTACCATTTTGTAAAAAATGGCGCGCTTTCTCTTCTTGATTCCACGGGTAACGGGAATAATTTCAGTAGATTTGGGGCTCCTTCAATCGGATTGGTGACATTAGCGCCGGGACAACAAGGTATGTATTTCCCCTGGTCGCCGGGAGGAGAATTTGGTTCCCCGCAGTCTTACTTGGAAGTTGCAGGATCGACGTCACTCAATATTTCAGGTAATAACTTAACAGTCGAGCAATGGATAAATCCTTCCACGATTCCTACTACCTGTTATCTCCTGGATAAAAGAACCCAGAATAACCCGGTATCGGGATATGGTTTTGAGTTGGCGTCTTCATTTGGATACATATTTAATCTTGGCCACGGCAGCGGGGCTTCGCAACAACTTATATCGAACTCCGTTCCATCCATGAATGCGAATACCTACCTGGTGACAACGCTTAACGGTACGGCTTATAATTTGCTTAAAAATAATGTTTCCGTACTAAGCGGGACAACGACAAATACACTGGCAGAAGACAGCAGTCCTCTTTACATTGCCAATAATCCAGGAGGGTATCAGTTTGAGGGGATTGTTTTCGAGGTTCGGATTTCAAACATTTACAGGGCTGCGGCATGGACTACTTATATATATAATCAATTAACCAGTCCAACGGCGGGACTAACGCTTGGAAGCATAAACCTCGTCTAAAGGCCGGGTATGTTTATAACCAGTTATCGGTTGCTAACGCAGGACTATCATTAGGAGCGATACAACTTGTATAAGGAGCCTTTATGCTTAACTTTAACGATGCTGTTGAAGATTCCGACATAGGAATGGATGTCAGCCTCCAGGATGAAACCTCCAGCGACAAGACAATTCTTATAGGAGTCGGAGTCGTCGTGATCGCCATTCTCGGATACATGATTCTCGGCGAAAGGTAATTTATGGGACCATGTTTCTATGGCGATGAAATAAAAGAAACCCGTGACAAGGTATCACAGATACACGACGCCTTGCTCGGGGAGTTGAAGAATCCCGAAAAACCCGGTCTCATGATGCGGGTGACGATCCTCGAAAAATCCCATAAATTTTTCGTGAGGATGCTCTGGAGCATGTCGGGAATCACGATGTCAGCGCTCCTGACGGCGGTATTCATGTGGGTATTCGGGAAGCATTGAAAACAGGACAAAGTATGCATGTTCTTTTCGTCCTTGCATGGATTTTCCACCGGGCTTTCAATGGCGCTGTCGAAGGCATTAACAATCTCCCTGACGCCCAGAAAGCATCTTCGCAGGACGCTTACCACTTATGCCGTATTGGCCAGGAACTCGGCGTCTTTTTCATTCTCTTCTCGGGAATTTATTTATATCGCGAAGGAATGACTACATTAATTATATTTATCATATCGGTATTATCGTGGATCGGCTCGGACGGACTCTACAACAGGATACTTCAGAGGATCGTTATGGGAAAGTGGAACGTCGATATGCCTGTCACCGGTTCTCCCTTCTGGACATGGACCTCCCCTTCCCCGCTTATTGACTGGTTAAAATTAATCGTCTTTATCCCTGTGGCGGTAATCGTATGAAAAAGATCACTTTTACCCGCAAGAGCAACTGGAACGACGCCGGATGCTACAACGACATCGTAGACGTTATCGATACCGATAGTATCAATCTTTATGAAGGCTCGGCGCGAACATGGCCCAACCCCGTACAGCCGACAAGCGGCAAGCCGGCGCCCGACGCCTATGGCGCGGTATGCCCGGGATCGTACCAGGGAAAGTTTTTCACGAACTACTCGCCAAGGGAGCCCTTCATCCGGTGCATCGAGATCAGCGGCGGCGGGGCTCTCCCCTGTATGTGGCCTAACGTGAATCATAACAACGAACTTATCGTTGCCGGAGTGTTTATCCATCACGGCCAGACGGCGGAGTGGTCAGGATCGGCTGCATGCATGACTATTCCGCCGATTAACGCCGACGAGTTCTGGAGTATTTTTGCCGACCAGGAGATTGTTGGTATCGTCATAGCGAACGTTTAACCCTTTACAGAAAGAAGGAACCCTTATGGTAGTAACAATCCAACTTCCCGTCCTCATTACCCTCATCGGCCTCATCGCCCTCTTCTGCGGATGGATTTTAGGGCGCGAGTCTAACAAGATCGAACTCGCCCTTAAAGTCGAAGCCGAACAGAAGCTTGCCATGACACAACGCGCGATCGGCAGCGTCAAAAACGACTATGACGCTTTTAAGGCGTCAGCTTCCGCTGATATTGCAAAAATCAAGGATTTCAAGAATCGCGTTGCCGCTGACGTTATCAATATCGGGAAAGCGACCGGTATTGCCGCAAAAACCGTCGTTGCCGACATTGAAGAAGAAGTCAAAAAACTTTAACCGGAACGAAACCATGAAATTCCTGCAAGCGTTTTTTCACGACCAGACCGGCCAGCCGTCGATGTATCGTTTCATATTTTTTATTACCTGCTTTTCTATCTTGTTCGTCTATATTTACAAAAACGTGCAGGCGCAAAAAGGAGTGATCGTCGATTTTACCCCGGAACAGGTCAAGATATTCCTGATCGCGGTCTGCGGCAAGGTAGGGCAGTCAGGGCTCGCCGAGGGGCCGGGAGGGCTTGGCGGGATTATCGGAAGTCTTAAAAGCGCCATCGCTCCCTCGAAGGAGGGATAAATGAAACGATTCCTGATATCTTTTGCCAGCGGCCTTGCTGCTGGCATTTTCTTTTTTGCATGGCATCCGTTCTGTAACCAGGTATCCCCAACGATACTGAAACCGGGAAAGATCGATTCATCGACAACGGTACATTACGTTCCGCCTGTCATGGTAACCAAGCCTTATGATTCGATTCACGTCCGGGATTCATTTATTGTGAAGATTCACTGGAAGGATAGTATTCGCCCCGGTAATGTCGCCGTGAAAAACAAAGTTCCTCCGGCCCAATACGACACCATTAAGGATACTTCTTTTCATTTTTATGGTGCATCAGTAAAGGATGCGCGGGGAGACTCCGCTTATATGGAGATGGGAAGCGCCTCGTTTCCCGCGAAGAAACCGCTCGACCTGACGATGAATGCAGAGTTTTACCCTGCACAGGATACGTCCGTTCACTATCGCCAGGTCGATACCTTGAAACAGCTCCCGAAACCTGTTGATAATATCTCCATAGGGCCTTGTGTCTCCTGGAGCTATACAGGCGGACGCGGATGGCAATGGGGAGTGGGCGTCTCGGTACAACTGAGCGTGTTCCATCTCCGGCTATCATTATGATCAATACTCGTGACATCGGCCCTCACGGCTTCCCTTTCGGTGCAGGAGGCGGTTTCGTCGTCAGTATTAATGGCGATACCGGCATTGTTACTCTCAATTATGTCTCGGTAGGCGCTGATCCTGCCGGGGCGGCAGCAGCAGCACAACTCGCGGCGGAAGCGGCCAGCGACCCGCTTGGCAGCGCCGCTGCCGCTGAAGCTGCTGCAAAAGCGGCAAGCGATCCCGTGGGAAGCGCTGTGACGGCGCAATCAAACGCTGAAAGTTACGCTCTTGGCCTGGTAGCCAGCTATATCCCCCTCAGTGAACGCGGTGCGAATAACGGCGTCGCCGAACTCAATGGCAGCGGCCAAGTGCCGGCTTCCGAACTTGCTAACGCCGACCTGTCCGGCGCGGCAAGCGCGGCCCAGACCGCAGCGGAGAGTTATGCGGCAGGACTGGTAACGACAGAAACCGGCAGGGCGGAAGCGGCAGAAGCTTTGCTTACGCCACTGAGCAAAATCGGGGCGGCAAACGGCGTCGCCGAACTCGATGGCAGCGGCCAGGTGCCGGCAGGGGAACTTGGTAACGTCCCGGTAAAAAGCGTCAATACGCAGACGGGAGCGGTAAACCTAACCGCAGCCGAAGTGGGAGCGGAACCCGCCCTTGGAAACCCGAGTGTCAGCGGACAGGTTTTATCCAGCACATTAGCGGGAATACGCTCATGGATAACCATATCGGGAAGCGGACTTACACAACAGCAATCGATGGCTCTCCAGTGGTAAAAAATGTATCTTGATACTGTTAATAAACAGATCGAAATTCTCCTTACCGCCAACGTGACGACCAACCAACTGGCGCTTGTTTCGTCGTATGAAGATATAACGACAACGACATTCTCTCCCGGATCGAATGACGCCCTGACCTCGAATACTTCCCCTGTTGTTATAGTTGCCCCGCCAGGATCGTCTTCGATACAGCGCAGGGTTCGTACTATCACTATATGTAATATTGACACCGCTCCCGTTACCGTTATTGCCAGGCTTAATGATAACGGATCGTACCGGCAACTTGCCATTCGTACCCTGGCCGTCGATGATACTCTTCAGTTTACCCCGAACAGCGGGTGGACCGTCATCACCGGATCGAATGTACCGATAACAACCTCCGGTTCCTACCAGTCGAACGATACGGTAAACGGATCGCCCAACGGCACACTGACCGTCATCGCCGGGGACGCTTTAAATATCTATAACGCCTCGGCGATCGCGGGAGACGGAAGCGGAAACTGTACTTTCATAAACCCGACAGGAGTCGTCACCGATGGAAACACCCTCGCTATTATAGCAAACGTGACGGTAAACATTACCAACGTCATCTGGGGGTCACTCTATGGTTCGGGCGTTTATAACTCCCTGCCACTCAAAATGCCGGCAGGACTCCATCGCTTTATTTTCCAATATATCGCATCGACGGGTTTATGGACGCTCGTTTATTATGCCGGGCCGTCCTTCTGGATAATGCAGGAACTCGTCATGCCAAGCTTGTCAACTTCACAGATACTCGCTATTTTAAGCCAACCTGTCGGGCTGGCTTCATACGATAATCTTTATAACAAACTGCGGCTGAATACCCTCATGGGATGGGAAACCGTTGTTTCTGACATCGATCCCTATATTCTTGAAGAAATACAGGGAAAACAAGTAGATTTAGAGAGTAAGATCGATTATCTCTACGAACTTCTCGGTGAAGAGCCGATCTCCGAGGCAGGAAACTTATAACAATAAAGGAGAGCGTATGCTTAACATTCGGGGATTGGTAGGACAGGTGACAGGTCTTGGCAGCGGGGTATTGAAAGAGCTTCGACTTGGCCATGCCGCAGAAACCGTCGTCCAGGACTTGCACGGGCGGTATCACGAACTTGTCTATAACAACAACGTCTTTCTCGCGGCAAACCAGACTCCCGCTACATGGTCAGCAGGGCTTACCACGACAACCATCGTCGGTATCGTTCTTGAAAATCCCCCGAACTCCTCGGTAAACCTCTCACTCCTGCAAGTATCATTCGTTAATATGGGGACCGTCGCCGGAAACGTCGCTCTCTGCGCTACCCCATACTCGATAACGACAGCTACACATACAACAGCCCTTACCGTAAGAAGCACCCTTATTGGCAATACAACGCCCCCGCGCGCAACCGTTGACCAGGGAGCTACCGTACCGGTCGCCCCGTACACTATCATGCCATTGGCGTCGATCCTGACTACTTCCCTGACCGCGCTGTCGGGAGTATGGGCGGACCTTTCAGGGTCTATCATGGTTATGCCGGGGTGTATGGTCGCTATTTGCGCCAGCGCCGCCGTCGTCGGCATGGCATCGTTTATATGGGAAGAAGACCCTGTTTAATAGAGAGGGAAAACATGGCCGAACACCAGAAGTACAACGGACTCGGACCCATAAAAATGGGTCTCATGGTTGGAATACCGTATTGCGGACGCCCGATCCAGATGGATTGGGCGCTTTCTATGTGGCAGCAGCGCTGGCCCTTGAATACCAACTTGAAATACAATATATGCAGGGGCGATCGCGTGGACGAAAGCAGGAACTCCATCGCGACGATGGCGGTCAACGAAGGATTCAGGTATTTATGGTTTGTCGATGACGATACCGCTCCCCCGTACTTCGCCGCTGATAAATTGATAAATGATATTGAACAGGCGGATGACGGCGTTGCCGCAGCTGGGGGTATTTACTTTGCAAAAAAAGACCCTACGGAACCCGTTGTATATAAAGTAAACGGCCAGGGAGCGTTCTGGAAATGGGATTACGGGGAAGTCTTCGAGTGCATGGGAATAGGCACCGGATGCCTCATGATCAAGGTGGAGGCATTGAAAAACATCCCGCAACCGTGGTTTAGAATCGTTGACGATAAATATGACGAGGGAGATTTACGCCGGTTGCAGGTAAGCGACGATCTTTATTTCTGCCAGCAGGCAACCGGGGCGGGATATAAAATACTCGCGGATGGAGGCGTCGTCTGTATCCACTGGGACGTTGATACCGGGCGGCATTACACGCTTCCCGAGGGATCATATCCGGCAAGAAAGATGGCAAAACAAACATGAGAATACACTTCGTCTCTTTCTTCGGCGTTGATTACGACATGGACCTCCTGCCCTGGTGGTCGCAATGGTATCTTGACAGGAAGTTATCTTCATACACTGTATTCCTGCACCGGTTCCCGAAGGCCGTCGCATCCGATACGAAGGAATGGTTCCGAAAGTTGGGATTCGATGTCAATATAGCGCCCTGCGAACCATTTAACGACGCCAATTTGAAACGTAAAACAATCGGAGATTTTGTCGCGACACTTCCCAGAGACGATTATGTTATCGCCCCGGATGACGATGAGTTCCAGTGTATGCCAGGCAGTAATACTCCGATCGATTATTCCAGGGAGTGTTCGCGAAACGATATTCTCATGGGTTGCATGATCGATCGGTACGCGGAATCGCGCCTGTTGCCTGAATGTATCGAGAACCCTTTCGTCCAATACTCTCTTGAGGAGCCCGGTTTCGGCAAATTCGTGGGGAATTTCGCGCCTCCGCAGTTCCAGCATCTTCGCTGGCCGTTGGAGCGCCGGCAGAAATTAATTGCCGCGAATGCATGCCGGAAGGTAGATTTTAATGGGAGCCATGTCGGTACGGTATCGCCCGATGACAGGATCGCTTTCAACTACCGTATCGTACACTTCCGTTGGAGAAAATCAATGGGAGAGAAAATGCTTTCAAAAGCTTATTACGACCGGGAATTGTGCCGCGCGGTTGGCGGATTCGATGACGAGAAGCTGGACGAGCGGCAGAAAAATATCATTACCGTGGAGCCTATGCTGGTATGAAAGCGCTCACTGACCAGGAGAAACAGGCTGTATCTGACGTTGCCGCGATGATCTCTCCGGGAATCGGCCCACAAGACCTGGCAGCAGTGATAATGAATGAGTCCTCATTCAACCCTGCCGCGACAAATACGGACAGTTCAGGGATTATGCACGGAGGACTTATACAGATCAGCGATACCAACGCACAAAAATTCGGTTACTCCGGGGCGTCTGACCTGCTTTCCACGAATCCTGATATTGAATCACAGTTACGAGGTCCGGTCCTCGATTACTTCAACTACGTTAAAAAAACCTTCGGACCGATCAATAACGCCCAGGACCT
>Ga0116118_1000621_pt1 | contig 19847 bp, 18 predicted proteins | sample June2015DPH_11_5_FD_89723 | JGI IMG/M metagenome (GOLD analysis project Ga0116118, IMG submission 89723) | Peatland microbial communities from SPRUCE experiment site at the Marcell Experimental Forest, Minnesota, USA - June2015DPH_11_40 | ecosystem: Environmental > Terrestrial > Soil > Wetlands...
CAGAGCCCGCTTGCGCTTCCCCTGCCAGGTTCACTCTGCCACAGAGGCCCTCGTTCGCCCAGGAAATTCCAGCGAACGGCAACTGTTGAAATCCCGCGTGTCTCAAAAAAGGGCTCACCCCAATCCCAAAAACGGACACTTTTCCATCGCTTCTCATCACTTTCGACATACTCCCCGCTCTCCGGCCGATGAGAAAGAGCGAAGGCGATGTGTCTCCTGTTGTCAGTCCTCGTCTGCATCCTGGCCGGGGCGCTGTGGCGAACTGCCCGCCGGCGCAGGCGCTGGCCGGAGAGCGCAACACAGTTCCGCGCCCTGTTCGAGGAAGCCCCCGTCGCCTATCAGGAAATCGACCGCTATGGCATCGTGCGGCGGGTCAACCGCGCCGCGTGCGAACTGCTGGGCTACCCCCCTTCGGAACTGATCGGCAAGGGGGCCTGGGATCTCGCGCCACCCGGGCGGCAAGAGGGCGTTCGCGCGGAGGTGCTGGGAGTGCTCGGAGGACGCACAGAGGTCCCGTCGCCCGTCGAGCACGAGGTGGTCGCCGCCGACGGCTCCCGTCGCATCCTCCGCGTCTACGTCAAGGTGATCCGGGATGAGAAAAGCCGCGACATCGTCGGCCTTCGCGCCGCGCTGCTCGATGCCACCGAATGGCGGAAGGCCGAGCGCGCGCTCGACGAGAGCGAAGAGCGCTACCGGAACCTCTTTGAGAACGCGCCCATCGGCATCTACCGCACCGCGCCCGATGGCCGGATTCTCATCGCCAATCCGGCCCTGGTTCGCCTGCTGGGGTACGGCTCCTTCGAAGAACTCGCCGCGCTCAACCTGGAGCGCGAGGGGTTCGAGCCCCATTACCGCCGCGACGACTTCAAAGCGCAACTGGAACGGGACGGCGAGATCCTCGGCCACGAGGCCACCTGGACCACACGCGACGGGCGCACCGTCGCCATCCGCGAGAATGCCCGGGCGGTCCGCGACTCCGCCGGCAACATCCTCTATTACGAGGGCACGGTCGAAAACGTGACCGAGCGGAGCCGCGCCGAGGCCGCTCTGGCCGAGGCCAGTTCCAAACTCGAGGCCGTGATCCGGCAGTCGCCGCTGGCGGTCGTCACGCTGGACCCCCAGGGCCAAGTCCGATCCTGGAATCCGGGCGCGGAACGACTCTTCGGCTGGGCGGAGGTCGAGGTGCTCGGAGCCACGCCGCCTGTGATCCTCGACGAAATACCCCCCGGCCACGAGCGGCACGTGCTCCGGAAGGACGGCTCGATCGTGGACGTCAGCGTCTGGCACGCGTCCCTCCGCGACGCCGCTGGCCAAATCGGCGGAGCCGTGTGCCTGGTCGCCGACAACACGGAGCGCAACCGCGCCCAGGCCAGGTTGAGCGAGAGCGAGCGGCGGTACAGCGATCTTTTCGAGAACGCCAACGACATCGTCTTCTCTGTCGATCTGGAAGGGAACCTGACCTCGGTCAACAAGGCGGTTGAGCGCACGAGCGGCTACACCCGCGAAGAACTTCTGGCCATGAATATGGCCGCACTGCTCGCGCCGGAGGACGCCGGGCGCGCCAGCGAAATCGTGTCCGGAATGCTCGCCGGCGTTTCCATCGGGCGGCACACCCTGACGGCGGTTGCCAAGGACGGCCGCCGGGTCGAGCTCGAGATTGCAAGCCGGCTCATTTTTGAAAACGGTCTTCCTGTCGGCACCCAGAGCATCGCCCGGGATGTGACCGAACGCAATGAATCGGAGCGGAGGCTGGAGCGGTACGCCCAGGAGCTGAGCTGGAAGAATGACGAGCTTTCCGAGGCCCTCGAGACCGCCCGCCAGGCCAAGGAGGCCAAGAGCCGCTTCCTGGCGAATATGAGTCACGAAATCCGCACGCCCATGAACGGCGTTCTCGGCATGACCGATCTTCTGCTCGAGACCGACCTCGACCTCGATCAGCGCGCCTGTGCCGCCGCGGTCAAAAGGTCGGCCGAGGCGCTGCTGGTCCTGATCAACGAGATCCTCGACCTGTCGAGGATCGAGGCGGGCAAGTTGGAACTACGCCCCGAGCCGTTCGATCTGGGGAACCTGGTGGCCTGGATCGCGGCTATGATCGAGGCGCAGGCGCGGCCCAAAGGAGTCGCTTTCCGTTGCACCATCGACGACGCCCTTCCGCGCATGCTCTGCGGCGACCAGGTGCGCTTTCGCCAGGTCCTCGATAACCTCGCGGCCAATGCGGTCAAGTTCACCGAGCGCGGCCACGTCGCCGTCGGCATCGGCGTCGAGGCCGAGACCGCAGAGTCGATCACGGTCCGCTGCACCGTCGAGGATACCGGCATCGGCATCTCGCCGGATCAGATGCCGCGCCTGTTCCAGAGCTTCAGCCAGGCGGACAGTTCGACCACGAAGCGCTACGGCGGCGCCGGGTTGGGGCTCGCCATTTCCAAATAACTGGCCGAGATGATGGGCGGCACGATCGGTTGCGAAAGCGAGCCCGGACGCGGCTCCCGGTTCTGGTTCACGGCCACGCTGGGAAAAGTGCTCGATGCGCACCCGCCCGCCGAACCCGCTCCGCAAGGGCCCCGCGAACGCTGCGCGGGCGGGCACGTTCTTCTGGCCGAAGACAACGAGATCAACCGTCTCATCGCCCTGCGCCTCCTCGCGCGCGCCGGATATCGCGCCCACGCCGTCGCCAACGGCAGGCTCGCGGTCGCCGAGGTCCTGAACGGCGCCTACGATGCGGTTCTCATGGACGTTCACATGCCGGAGATGGATGGCTTCGAGGCCACCGCCGAGATCCGCCGCGCGGAAAACGGCTGCCGCCGCACCCCGGTGATCGCCTTGACCGCGCGCGCCATGGCCGGCGATCGCGAGAAGTGCCTCCAGGCCGGGATGGACGACTACCTCAGCAAGCCCGTCCGCCACGAAGACCTGGTCGCCGTCCTTGATCGCTGGATCCCGCCGAAAATACCGCCGCCGCCGTCCGGCTCCACGGCCGCAGAAGCGGCTAACGCATATTCGCGCCTTTTCTGAGGCTTTCCGCTCGCAACTCCCTGAAAACACGAGGTCGGCTCTGCGCTCAGGGACGCAGTGTTTCGAAGATCCTCGCATCTTTCTCTTGTATCCTGGCCTCTCCTGTGGAATATTCGTAGTGTTAATAGGAGAGGGTGTTGTTCCCCCGCCCACGAATACGTCCGTTTGGTGGAGAACCTCGGCGAGCGCGACTAGATCCGCCAGCGTGCCGTCCTGCACCCTCGCTGCAAAGACCTTCTGGCCTGCCTGAAGTAGGGCCGCCCCCTGCGCCCTTATCGATTCCAGACAGCCCCGTACCCTCGGGTTTGGAAAGGAATACCAATGGCGCAAGATGGCCCTCAAAGCCCTGCTGAAGAACCGGCTCAGCCTTCGGCGGCACAGAGGGACAGCGACTTTTCGCGTTTGCGCAACCTGCCCCTTCCGTTGAGAGAGCAGCTCGAGGCGCTCGGGTTAAATCGAACTCTGTCCCAGTTGATCGAGAGTGAGCAGCGATTCCGGGACCTTTTCGAGCAAGGGCCGGTAGCCTACCACGAGCTGGACCAGGAGGGGGTTGTGCATTGGGTCAACCAGGCTGCGTGCGACCTTCTGGGAACTGAGGCCGGCGCGATGCTCGGCAGACCCATCTTTGAATTCGTTTCACGAGGCACACCATCCGAGAGCCGGGAAGCGTTCAAGCGCAAGTTGTCGGGGCAGCAGGCCCTGGCTCCCTTTGCGCGCGACCACATTCGCAGTGACGGCCGCCACCTGACTCTTGAGATTCACGAGGCGCTGATCCGGGACGACAGGGGCGCGGTGACTGGTATGCGGTCCGTCATGCTCGACGTCACTCAGCGCAAGGAGATGGAGGAGGCGTTGCGCGAGAGGGAGGCAACCCTCCAAGCGGTGTGCGTCAGTGCACTTGCCGCCATCGTCATGATCGACGGCGAAGGCCGGGCGATCCTCTGGAACCCGTCCGCCGAACGGATGTTCGGTTACACGGCCGCCGAGATGCTCGGTCAACGGGTTCACGATCTGGTGGCCCCCGCCGACCTCCGGCAGCGCTTTGAGGCGGCCTTTCCCGCCTTTCAGAAGACCGGGCAAGGGGCGGCCATCGGCAAGCTCACGGAGCTGACCGCACGGCGAAGGGACGGAAGCGAGTTCCCGATCGACCTCTCGCTGGCTGCCGTCCAAAAGGGAGAGGAATGGCATGCGGTCGCGCTCGTCCACGACATAACCGACCGCAAGCGGGCGGAGAAGGCGTTGCGGGAGAGCGAGGAAGGTTTTCGGAGCGTCGTGGAAAACGCTCCGGACGCCATCTTCGTGGTGGTGGACGGCCGCTTCCGGTACGTGAATCCGGCGGCCATCAAGTTGTTTGGGGCCGCGTCGGATTCCGAACTCCTCCACCAGCCGGTCATGTGGAGCGTCCACCCGGATTCTCGCGCCGCCGTGGCCGAAAAGATCCTGCAGGTCCAGAAAGGGAGGGCGTCCATATCCCCGGTGGCGCAGAAATACCTCAGGCTCGACGGGACGGTCCTCGACATCGAGGGGTCCATTGTACCCTTCACGTACGAGGGCGAGAAAGGTGGTCTTGTTCTCGTCCGTGACATCACCGAACGGAAACGGGCGGAGGAGGAGCTGCGCGCGAAAGAATATCTTCTGTCCGAGTCGCAGGGCATTGCCCATGTCGGCAGTTGGGAGTGGCTCGTGCAAGGGGGCACGAGCGCGATGGCGTGGACGCCCGAAACGTATCGTCTTTTTGGCGTCTCGCCGGATACCTTCGTTCTGTCCCCCGAGACGTTCGTAAGTTTGATTCACCCGGACGATCGGGCTGCCATGCAAGCATGGATGAGCACCTGTCTGGGAGGGCTGGAACCGCCCGACCTGGAGTTTCGCGTCTGCTTGTCGGACGGAAGCGTCCGGTATATCAACGGCCGCGGGCACTTAGTGCAGCGGGACGCGGAGAACAAACCGATCCGCATGGTTGGCGTCGCTCAGGACATCACCGAGCGCAAGCGGGCGGAGCAGGCGCTGCTCCAGCGGACCGACGAACTCGCGCGTTCGAACACCGAGTTGGAGCAGTTCGCCTACGTGGCCTCGCACGATCTCCAGGAGCCATTGCGGATGGTCTCCAGCTACATGCAGCTTCTGGCGCGCCGGTACCAGGGGAAGCTGGATGCGGATGCCGACGAGTTCATCGCTTTTGCGGTGGACGGGGCAAAGAGAATGCAGCATCTGATCAACGACCTGCTGGCGTTCTCGAGGGTCACTACGAAGGGCCACGAGTTCAAACCGGTCGAAGCGGACGCCGCTTTGAAGCTGGCGCTCTCGAACCTGAAGGTTGCTATCGAAGAGAGCCAGGCGAACGTGACGTTCGATCCTCTACCGGTGGTGAAGGCGGACTCGGGACAACTGACGCAGTTATTTCAGAACCTGGTTGGAAATGCCATCAAGTTCCGGGGCAAGGAACCGCCGCGGGTGCATGTGTCGGTGGAACAGCGCGCGAAGGAATGGGTGTTCTCCGTCCGGGACAACGGCATCGGAATCGAGCCGCAACACCTGGAGCGAATCTTCGTGATTTTCCAACGCCTCCACTCGGCAGCGCAATACCCGGGCACGGGGATCGGTCTGGCGATCTGCAAGAAGATCGCGGAGCGTCACGGCGGCCGCCTGTGGGTGACTTCGGAGCCAGGCGCAGGATCGACTTTTCATTTCACGATTCCGGTTGAGGGCTTATGACAACTGAAATGCGGACTAGACCCGTCGAGCTTTTGTTGGTGGAGGACAACCCCGGCGATGTACGCCTGACCATCGAGGCTTTAAAAGAAGGGCGAGTGATCAACAATTTGACTGTGGTCAAGGACGGCGAAGAAGCCATTGCGGTCTTGCGCCGGCAGGGTCAGTACGCCGACGCCACACGTCCCGACCTGATTCTTCTCGATCTGAATCTTCCCCGGAAAAGCGGTCTGGAGGTCCTGGCGGAGATCAAGGAGGATCCCGACCTGAAGCAGATTCCCGTAGTGGTGCTGACTACATCACAAGCGGAACAAGATATTCTTCGCACTTATCAACTGCACGCCAACTGCTATATCGTGAAGCCGGTGGATCTGAACCAGTTTATGGCCGTCGTGCAGGCGATCAAAAGCTTCTGGCTGGCTTTGGTCATGCTCCCGCCGCGCGAGTGACCATGAAGAGCCCGCCCCAGCGTCGGATCGGCAATCTTGAGCAGGGCCAGCAGGCTCAGGGAGAATCCTGTGGTCGCACTGGGCGACTGAGGGAAAGGCGTGGAGAGTCGGCCCCGGAACGAGCGGAGGAGAACGTATGACAAGCGGCACGAATTCGCCGGCAGGACCGGTGCGGGTACTTCTCATCGAGGACAACCCGGGAGATGCAGGATTGGTACGGCAGATGTTGTCCGAAGGTCAGGCCGCCGACCAGTTCCGCGTTGAGTGGGTGCAGGCCTTGCTGCCAGGCATGGTTCGGCTCGGGCGGGGCGATATAGACATGGTTCTCCTGGACCTCTCGCTTCCCGACAGTCAGGGGCTTGCGAGCCTGACGGCCGTCCGTAATGCCGCGCCAAGCCTCCCGGTGGTCGTACTGACCGGTCTCGCGGACGAGGATTTCGCCCACGAGGCGGTACGGTGTGGAGCGCAGGATTACCTGATCAAAGGAGAGCTAAGCGGCAGCGCGTTGGCGCGCACCTTGAGCTACGCCATGCTGAGGTACCGGAGTCAAACGGATGCCCTCCGGCTGGGGTCGCAAGGCGAACATGGCAAAACAGTCGGGTTTCTGGGGGCCAGAGGAGGGGTGGGGACGACCTCGATAGCGTGCCACTTCAGCCTCGAACTGAAACAGCGGACTGGCAGCCGCGTCCTGCTGGCGGACCTCGACGTCGCCGGAGGCTCCGCCGGATTCCTCATGAAGGCGGTTTCGGAACATACTCTCCAGGAGGTCGCCAACAACCTCCTCCGGCTCGACGAGAACTACTGGAACAAGATTGTCGTTTCCGGCGCCGATGGTCCGGATGTCCTCCTGTCGCAGGGAGCGTTGACTTTGGAGGAACAGGCGAATGGCGAGAGAGTCCGGAAGGTCTTTGAGTTCGCGCGGTCCATCTACCCATGGACCGTCATGGATCTCGGCCGCCTGAATCCCCTCGCCTTGAGCCTGGTGCCGGGTCTGAGCGATTTATTCCTCGCGGCGACCCTTGAGGTAGCGGCCCTATACGAGGTCAAGCGAGTGGTGTCGCGACTAACGGACGTCGGGGTGATCCGCGGCCGAATGCACCTGATCGTCAATCAAACTCCCAAACACCCTGACGTTTCCCCCATGGAAGCCGGCAAGATGGTCGATCTTCCCGTCGACGCGGTCCTGCCGGAATGCGGCTCCGAGCTGTCGGAGGCTTACACGAGCGGGAAACTGTTGAACGCGAAGAGCAACTTCCGAGAACATATAGGGCGTCTCGCGGAGAAGGTCGCAGGCCTCGAAGCGAAGAAGTCGAAATGATCTGACCTTCCATCAGATCGCGGCGAAAGCGCGGTGGCGAAAGCAGGAAGCCTGAGAATAGGGGCATAATCCTTCCCATCGATTCACTCTTTTGAGGACAAACTTCCGCAAAACCGGGAGGCCATCATGGGCGCTGTAGGGGTTATGATTAACATGATTAATAGAAGCATGCTCCATGGATTGGAGGATCGCCTAGCGCTGCCACGGGCGGGCGCAGGCGCAGTCGTCCCTTGTTCACTCGGCGCCCGTAGCGCCTGCCCGACCGAAAGGTGTCCAGCATGAAAAGCGGGGCGAAGAAACCGTTTCGCGGTCTCGCGGCCTTGGTGCTCTGTCTCGTGGTGGTCGCCGGAAGCGGCGTAGGCGGCTACCTGTACTACGCGTCAGAGAGACGGTCGTTCGACACCGAAGCGCGGGCCCGCCTGGCTGCTATAGCGGACATGAAAGTCCAGCAGTTAGTCGTGTGGCGCGCGGAACGACTCGCCGTTTCCAGGTCTCTCCAATTCAACCCACTCGTTGTTCCGGCGCTACTGAAGAGCCTGAACAGCGGGTCGGACAGAGGCGCGATCAAGACCTGGCTGGAACAGTTGCTCGAGGCGTATCACTTCACGGCAGCGAGCCTGTGGGACAAGGATTACCATCGGCGGGCGTGGTTGCCGGCGGGCGATCCGGGCCATGAATGGGAAGGCGAGTTGATCGCGCAGGCAATGCGCACCAGAACTCCTTTCCTGGCGGACCTACACCGGGACGACCCCAGCGGCGCGCCTTACATGACTCTGGTGGTGCCGCTCCAGAGTTCGTCCTCCTTTGACCCCGTCGCTACGCTCCTGCTGAAGATCGATCCGGACCGATTTCTCTACCCCGTCATCCGAGTCTGGCCGACGCCCAGCGGTTCGGCGGAGACGGTGCTCGTCCGCCGCGAAGGGAACGAAGGCGTCTATCTGAATGAACTAAGGCATCGGAAGCAGACGGCTCTGAGCCTCCGATTCCCCCTCTCGCGAGCCGGACTTGCCGCGGCGATGGCCATACGCGGATTCGAAGGAGTGGTGGACGGCGTCGACTATCGCGGAGTCCCGGTGCTGGCGGCGATGAAGCACGTTCCCGACAGCCCCTGGTTTCTTGTCGCAAAGGTCGATACCCGGGAGATTTTCGCCCCTCTGCGCCAGGAGGTGGTCCTCATCGTGACTTCATTCGCGCTGCTTGCGGCGGCCCTGGTAGTGGGGATCATGTTCGTATGGTCGCGGCAGGAGGCGCTGTCTACCCGGCAGAGGCTGGAGGCCGAAATGGAGCGCCGGGCGATGCTCGGCCACTTCGACTACCTGAGCCGCTATGCCAACGACATCATCCTGCTGCCTGACGCGACGGGCAGGATCATGGAGGCCAACGACAGAGCGGTCGAAAGTTACGGGTATAGCGCGGACGAGCTGCGGCAGATGAACGTTGCCGACCTTAACGTTCCCGAGGAGGCCGCCGCGCTCGCCCAGACGTGGCTCAAAGTGAAGGAGAAGGGGGCTGAGGGGTTGGTGTTCGAGGCCGAGCAAGTGCGCAAGGATGGCAGCCGGTTCGCGGTGGAAATCAGCGCCCGTAGCTTTGTAGTGGACGGGCGGGAATTGCGGCAGTCGATCGTCCGGGACATCACCGAGCGCAAACGGGCGGTGGAGGCGCTGCGCGAATCCAACGAGTACCTGGAGAGCCTGTTCAACTCCGCCAACGCTCCGATCGTCGTTTGGGACCCCGAATTCCGCATCAAGCGGTTCAATCAGGCTTTCGAGGACCTGACCGGCAAGCGCGCCGCCTCCGTCCTGGGCGAAGATATCGGGATTCTCTTCCCACCCGGCGAGCGGGAGAGCTCGATGGAGTTGATCCGCAGGACACTGGGGGGCGAACGCCTGGATGCAGTCGAGATTCCCATCGCCCGCGCCGACGGCTCGGTCCGCACCGTTCTCTGGAACTCCGCCGCCATGCTCGCCGCGGACGGCCAGACTGCCGTGGCCGCTATCGCGCAAGGGCTTGACATCACCGAGCGTAAACGGGCGGTGGAGGCGCTGCGCGAAGCCAACGAGTACCTGGAGAACCTGTTCAACCATGCCAACGCTCCGATCATCGTCTGGGACTCCCAATTCCGCATCAAGCGGTTCAATCGGGCTTTCGAAGACCTGACCGGCAAGAGCGCCGCCTCCGTTCTGGGAGAAGACGTCGGGATTCTATTCCCGCCAAGCGAGCGGGAAAGTTCGATGGAGTTGATCCGCAGGACACTGCGGGGAGAAAGCCTGGAGGTGGTCGAGATTCCCATCGCTCGCGCGGACTTCACCGTCCGCACGGTCCTGTGGAACTCCGCCGCGATTTTCGCCTCCGACGGCCAGACTCCGGTGGCCGCTATCGCGCAGGGGCTCGACATCACCGAGCGCAATCGGGCGGTGGAGGCACTGCGCGAATCCAACGAGTACCTGGAGAGCCTGTTTAACGATGCCAGCGCTCCGATCATCGTCTGGGACCCGCAACTCCGCATCAAGCGGTTCAATCATGCTTTCGAGGACCTGACCGGCAAGAGCGCCGCCTCGGTATTGGGCGAAGACGTCGGGATTCTCTTCCCGCCCGGCGAGCGGGAGAGTTCGATGGAGTTGATCCGCAAGCCATTGGGCGGCGAACGCCTGGAGGCGGTCGAGATTGCCATCGCCCGCGCCGACGGCTCGGTCCGCACCGTTCTCTGGAACTCCGCCGCGATTCTCGCCGCGGACGGCCAGCCTCCGGTGGCGGCTATCGCGCAAGGGCTTGACATCACCGAGCGTAAGGAGGCGGAGGAGGCAATCCGGCAGCTCAACGCCGATCTCGAGCAGCACGTGCGCGACCGCACGGTCCAACTGGAAGCGGCCAATGCCGAGCTGGAGGCCTTCTCATATTCCGTCTCACACGACCTGCGCGCGCCGCTACGCGGCATCGACGGATGGAGCCTGGCGTTGCTGGAGGACTACAGCGCCAAACTCGACGACCAGGGCCGCGAGTACCTCGGCTACATCCGCTCCGATACCCAGCGCATGGGCCAGTTGATTGACGACCTGCTCAAGCTTTCCCGTGTGACCCGCAACCGCATGGAACGAACGCTTGTGGATCTGGGGGCCATCTCGCAAACCGTCGTGGCCCGGCTTCGGGAGAGCCAGCCGAACGCGGAGGTGGAATTTGAGGCGCATCCAGGGCTCACCGCCTGGTGCGATGCGGGACTGATCGAGATCGCTCTGACGAACCTCATCGGCAACGCATGGAAGTTCTCAAGCACGCGCCCGGTGGCCCACATCGAGCTGGGCCGGACCGAGATTGACGGTTGCTCCGCCTTTTTCGTCCGGGACAATGGCGTGGGATTTGACATGACTACGTGGACAAGCTGTTCGGAGTGTTCCAGCGGCTGCACAAGGCCACGGAGTTCCCCGGAACCGGCATCGGTCTGGCCATCGTGCAGCGCGTGATGCGCCGGCACGGCGGCCGTGTTTGGGCGAAATCCACGCCTGGCCAGGGCTCGACATTTTACTTTACGCTCGAGGAGGCAGTATGAGTTCCCAAGGCGTGTTCAGGTGCATTCTGTTGGTGGAAGACGATCCCAGCGATATCAGCCTCACCCGGCGGGCGCTGGAACATAGCCACATCACCAACCCATTGGTCGTGGTGGAGGATGGCAGGGAGGCGCTTGACTACCTGTTCGCTCAGGGAGCGCACGCCGGCCGGGATGCCGCCAAGCTTCCCAGGATGGTCCTGCTGGATCTGAAGCTTCCCAAAGTGGACGGACTGGAGGTCTTGCGGCAGATTCGCGGCAACGAACATACCCGGCGGTTGCCTGTGGTGATCCTCACTTCTTCCCAGGAACAACGGGACGTTATCGCCGGCTACGATCTCGGGGCCAACAGCTACATAGTAAAACCGATTGATTTCGATCAATTCGCCGAGGCTGTCCGGACCTTGGGCCTATACTGGCTGGTGCTGAATGAGGTTCCCGAAGAAGCTGGATCGTAATGCGCTCAACGCTTCGCTGGCTGCCGGCTGAAGGCTCGGAGCGGAGGACAAAGGTGTGGGATTTGACATGACTTACGTGGACAAGCTGTTCGGAGTTTTCCAGCGGCTGCACAAGGCCACCGAGTTCCCCGGAACCGGCATCGGTCTGGCCATCGTGCACCGCGCGATGCGTCGTCACGGCGGCCGTGTTTGGGCGACATCCACGCCCGGCCAGGGCGCGACATTTTACTTTACCCTTGAGGAGGCAGCATGAGTACCAATTACATTCTATTGGTGGAAGACAACCCCAGCGATGTCAGGCTGACCCGGCGGGCCCTGGACCAGAGTCACATCCCCAACCCATTGGTCGTCGCGGAGGACGGCAGGGAGGCGCTGGACTACCTGTTCGCGCTGGGAGCGCACGAGGGCAGGGATGTCACCGACCTTCCCCGGTTGGTCCTGCTGGATCTGAACCTTCCCAGACTGAATGGACTGGAGGTTTTGCGGCAGCTTCGCGCCGACGAGCGCACCCGGCGGCTGCCCGTGGTGATCCTCACCTCTTCCCAGGAGCAACAGGACATCATGGCCGGCTACGATCTCGGGGCCAACAGCTACGTAAGGAAACCGGTCGATTTCACTCAATTCGCCGAGGCTGTCCGGACCTTGGGCCTGTACTGGCTGCTGCTGAATGAGGCTCCCCAGGAAGCTGGACGGTAAAGGGATGGCGGCTTCGCGGTCGGCCGGTTGAAGACTCGGAGCGGAGGACAAAGCATGACAAGCGGCACGGATTCGCTCAAAGGCGCGGTGCGGGTACTTCTCATTGAGGACAATCCGGGAGATGCCAGATTGGTCCGGGAGGCGCTCTCCGGAAGTCAGGGTACCCTCTTCAGCGTGGAATGGGAGCAGGCCTTGCTGCCAGGCATGGTCCGGCTGGGGCGCGGCGACATAGACCTAGTTCTCCTGGACCTCACGCTTCCCGACAGTCGAGGGCTTGACACCCTGACTGCCATCCGTTCTTGCGCACCAGAGCTCCCGGTGGTCATACTGACCGCTCTCGACGAAGCGTTCTTCGCCCACGAGGCCGTGCGGTGCGGAGCGCTGGATTACCTGATCAAAGGCGAGCTAAGCGGCGGCGCGTTGGCGCGAACCTTGAGCTACGCCATGCAGAGGCACCGGAGTCAAGCGGCTGCTCTTCGGGCAGGGGTGCAGGCCGCATTGGGTAAAGTAGTCGGGTTTCTGGGGGCCAAAGGAGGAGTGGGGACGACCACGATCGCCTGCCACTTCAGCCTCGAGTTGAAGCAGCGAACCGGCAGCCGCGTCCTGCTGGCGGACCTGGACGTCGCCGGAGGCTCCGTCGGCTTCCTCATGAAAGCGGTCTCCGAACACACCCTCCAAGAGGTCGCCAAGAACCTCGACCGGCTTGACGAGAACTACTGGAACAGGATTGTCGTTCCCGGCACCGATGGTCCGGATGTCCTCTTGTCGCAGGAGTCGTTGCCTTTGGCGGAGCAGGCGAATACCGAGAGAGTCCGGAACGTGTTCGAATTCACACGGTCCATCTACCAGTGGGTCGTCATGGATTTTGGCCGCTTAAATCCCTTTGCCGCGAGCCTGGCTCCGGTTCTGAGCGATCTATTCCTGACGGCGACGCTGGAGGTGGCGAACCTGTACGAGGTCAAGCGGCTGGTGTCGCGACTAACGGAAGCCGGCCTGAACCGCAGCCGAATGCACTTGATCGTCAATCAAACTCCCAAGAACCCCGACATTTCACCGATGGAACTCGGCAAGATGGTGGGTCTCCCCGTCGACGCGGTCCTGCCGGAGTGCGGCTCCGAGCTGTCGGAGGCTTACGCGAGCGGGAAACTGCTGAACGCGAAGAGCAACTTCCGGGAACAGATAGGGCGTCTCGCGGAGAAGGTCGCAGGCATCGAAGCGAAGAGGTCGAAATGACCCGACCTTCCATCAGCAGGGCCGGAAGCGCGCGCTGAAGTGCCGCAGGAACGGCGGCTCGGAGGCGATCTCCAGCCCCCGTATTTCCTCTTTGCGCGCGTTGACCTCCAGAATCGCCTCCACCACGTAGTCGATGTGGCTCTGCGTGTAGACCCGCCGCGGAATCGCCAGCCGCAGCAGCTCGTGCTGCGCCTTTTCGCCGAACATCACCGAGCCGATTTCGACCGAGCGGATTCCCGCGTGCCGGTACAGCTCGACGGCCAGCGCCTGCCCGGGAAACCTGTTACCCGGAATGTGCGAAAGCATGCGGCCGGCGTCGATGTAGATGGCGTGTCCGCCCGGCGGCTCGACGATGGGAACGCCCGCCGCGGCGATGTGGCGGCCCAGGTACTCGGTCGAGACGATCCGGTAGCGCAGGTAGTCGGGATCGAGCACTTCCTCGAGGCCCACGGCGATCGCTTCCAGGTCGCGCCCGGCCAGGCCGCCGTAGGTCGGGAAACCTTCGGTCAGGATCAGCAGGTCCTTCTCCAGCTCCGCCAGGCGGTCGTCGTTGGTGCACAGGAAGCCGCCGATGTTGGCGAAGGCGTCCTTCTTGGCCGAAAAGGTGCAGCCATCCGCCAGCCGGAACATCTTCTGTGCGATTTGCTTCGGCGTCCAATCGGCGTACGGGGCTTCCCTCTGCCCGATGAACCATACGTTCTCGGCGAAGCGGCAGGCGTCGAGATAAAGCGGGATGCCGTGCCTGGACGCGACCGCCTTCACGGCTTCGATATTGGCGAGCGAGACGGGCTGACCGCCGCCGGAGTTGTTGGTGACCGTGATCATCACGAGCGGGATCCGCGCGGCGCCCTCGGCCTCGATCAGCCGTTCGAGCGCGGCCACGTCCAGATTGCCCTTGAACGGGTACCGCGCCTGGGTATCGGCCGCCTCGGGGCAGGGCAGGTCGACCGCCCGCGCGCCGTTCGATTCCACGTTCGCCCGAGTCGTATCGAAGTGCGTGTTGTTCGGCACGACCTTCCCCGGGCCGCAGGTGACGTGAAACAGGATGCGCTCCGCCGCCCGGCCCTGATGGGTCGGAATGACGTGGCGGAAGCCCGTCAGATCCTGGACCACCCGCTTGAGCCGGTAGAAGCTCTCGCTGCCGGCGTACGATTCGTCGCCGCGCATCATGGCGGCCCACTGCCCGGTAGACATGGCGCTGGTGCCCGAATCCGTGAGCAGGTCGATGAGGATGTCCTTGGCGTCGATGAGGAACAGGTTGTAGCCCGCCGCCTCGAGCAGCCGCTCGCGCTCTTCGCGGCTGTTGTGGTGCAGCGGCTCCACGCTCTTGATGCGGAACGGCTCGATGATGGTCTTCACATCCGCACCACGCCGGTCCCTAGGCGGGGCTTTCGTGCGGCGGGGCCTCGGCGAGCGGCACCTCGCACTCGCAACAATCGCTGCAGCGCTGACACTTGCTGCAGATGTGGTTGGGGCAGGCGTCCTTCGTGCACCAGACGCAGATCTCGGTCGAGGGATCGCCGCAGATGCTGCATGTAAACGTGCGGGGTTCGCTCAATGGTGTTCCTCCTGGCGGGTGGTGGTCTTAGAGGCGGGGGCTGCCTGGCGCGACAGCGCCGCCCTGCAACGCTGGGCTTCCTGATCCATCACGCGGAATTGCTGTTCGCGGTCGGCGGCGAGGTCCACGAGGTACTGCCGCAGCTTGTCCCGGTCGGCGCTGGTATCCGCCATCAGGCCTTCAAGCAGCTCCGCGACGGCCGGATTCTGGTACTTGCGGATGCCGGCCACTACCGACCGTAGCATCGCATTCACCGATTCCATGCGGAAGAAGGTGTCGAGCGCGGCCGTCATGCGCTCCGGATGGGCGGCCAGTTCTTTAGTCGAGCCGACCAGGTAACCGATCTGGGTCCGCGTGCTCGCGAGCTGGCCCGCGTAAGCTTGCGGCGCACCCTTCTTCACCCACTCCTCGGCGTGGATCTGGTCGAGCACGGGTTCGAAGCGCTGGACGTGCTCGGCCAGCGCGGTCATCTGCTTCCGCACTTCCCATTCGGGTGGGATGCCCCCGGACTGCGCCGCCAGGCAGCCGGCCGAGAAGGCGCACAACGCCGCGGCACGCACAGATGTGGAACGCATGGCCTCGAAGTCCCAGTTTCGCACGCGGGCGGCGGGCGCGTGGAGTTGGCCGATGGAGGGGGCGGGGCACGATCCTGACGGCGTAACCTCGGGCGCGGGATCTTCGCCTTTAGAACAAAGGGGACCTGGGATGCGCTATGTCATGCTGCACTATCACATTCTGAAGAACGCGGGCACCACCGTCGAACGCATTCTCGCCCGCAACTTCTCGCAGGACTACACCCGGCTGGACACGGCCGACCGAGACGGCTTGTTGTCCAACGAGGATCTGCTCGCTTTTCTCAATGGCCGCGCCGAGATCGCGGCCGTTTCAAGCCACCACATCCGTTATCCCGTGCCGGCCGCTCCAGGTTTTGTCTTCTTCGACGTCTGCTTTCTCCGCGACCCGATCGACCGCATCCGGTCGATGTACGATTTCTTCCGCGAAAAGCCGGCGCCCGCGGACCCGGTGAGCGAACTGGCGAACGCCTCCGGCCTCGGCCGGTTTGTCGCCCGCATGGTCGAAGAGTTTCCACATTTCGTCAATGATGCACAGGTCGTGCTGATTGCCAACGGCTCCGTGTACGACCATCCACCCGGCGAACTCGACTTGGAACGCGCCACCGGCACGATGCTGAGGTCGTCTCTGCCGGGGGTGGTGGATCGTTTCGAGGAGAGCCTGGTGGCCGGGCAGTATTTCCTCGGCCCGGTTTTCTCCAACCTGGACTGCGCCGCGGTTCCGGTCAATGTCTCGCGCCGCGCCGGAAGCAGTCTCAGATCGAGGCTGCGGGAGGTCCGGCGCGCTTGCGGCGCGCGGCTATACTCTCAACTGGAAAGTCTGAACGAGCTCGACTACAAGCTCCTCAAGCGCACCCGTTCGGAAGTGCTGCGGCGCTACGGACTGGTTCCCGATCGTGAGGCGCGTCTCAGCCTGCTCCGCGCGCGCATCCGCATGCTCGCGGAACAGCAGGGCGGCAATCCGGACCGGGCCATGGCCTACGCCGGGTAGTCCGCATAAATGAGATGATATTCATTCTATGAAGCACTCTCGAACACTCATCGGATTTGCGGCGGCGTTCCTGTTGACCGGCGCCGTCCGGGCGGACGACGCCTCCAAAATGGCCAAGGTGCAGGAGCTGTTCCAGGTCGCCAAGATAGACCAGGGTTTCAAGCAGATGCTCGACAAGACGCTGGTCGCGGTCAAGGCCCAGGCCGCGCGCCAGGAGCCGGCCGGCGCCGATAAGGCCGCCCTCGAGCAGAAGGTCTCCGAGATCGCCTCTCAGCTATTAAGCTGGGACAAGCTCGGACCGCAGTTCGTGAAGGTCTATGCGGACACCTTCACGGAGGAAGAACTGGACGCCATCCTATCCTTCTATAAGTCGCCGGCGGGCCAGGCATGGTTCTTCGGCAAGTCGCCGGAGGTAGGTGAGAAGATTCGCCCCATTACCCAGCAGGCGATGCAAGAGGCGCAGGTCCAGATCCGCAAGGTCATCGAGCAGGCGACCCCTGCGCAGCAGTAGGCCGCCTCAGCGGACGGTCTCGAGCACCTGGGCGGCGTGGCCTGCCGCCTTCACCTTGCGGAAGATCCGCGCGATGCGGCCGTCCTCGCCGATGACAAAAGTAGTGCGCTCGATGCCCATCACGGTCTTCCCGTACATGGTCTTCTGCTTCCAGACGCCGTAGGCCTCAGCGGCGCTCCGGCCGGTGTCGGCGAGAAGCGTGAAGGGCAGGCTCTGGCCGTTCTTGAACTTCAGTTGGGCCGCGGGCTTGTCGGGAGAGACGCCTACGATCGCGGCGTTACGCCCCGCAAACTCCGCCGCCCGGTCGCGGAACTCGCAGGCTTCCGTCGTACAGCCCGGAGTGTTCGCCCGGGGATAAAAGTAGAGCACCACCTTCCGCCCGCGCAGACCGGAGAGGCGGAAGCGTTCGCCGCGCTCATCCGGAAGTTCGATGTCCGGGGCGGCGTCACCCTCTTTGAGTACTGACATGGCTGGCTCGCCTCGAGCATTACTCCACGCTCACCTTGGTGCCCTGCTGCGGGGCGGCGCTGGAAAGGTGCGCGATGCGGTCGTCGATGAGGCTGCGGATGGCCTTGAGAAACTCGATGCGCGAGTTCCGCATGTGCTGCCGCGCCTCGTCGGTGTGGATGCTGAATAGGTCTTCGAACCGGTCTATCGCTTCCCGGCACAGGCAGCGCTCATAGACGCGCTCGGCCGCGGGCGGGGAAGCGGTTTGCTGCTCGCTCATGTTGGGACCTCCTTCATCTCGACGGTGAGGATCCTGTTCTCGAGGCGCGCCCGCGCGGGCGCGAGCGCCGCCATCGACGTCGGCAGGCCGATGTGGCGCCGGAAACTTCCGATCTCGACCACCAACTCATCGCCTTTCTTGAACAACCCGATTTCGCCCTTGGTGGCGAACGGCAGCAGCACCTTGATCTCGTAGTGGCCGTCCTGCTTTCCGAACGTGTAGGGCCGCTCGGTGCGCGTGATCGCCGCCGGATCTTCCCCCTCAGCATACATCACCCGCGCCAGCTCTTCGAGCCTCTCCCGGCCCAGAACTTCGTGCGCGAACAGAGGCACGCGCTTCAAGGGGATGGGCGCGAAGTACTCCTCGATCTCCTGCCCGATTCTATCCTGCGAGGCGTGCCATTCCGCGAAATACGCGTCGTTCACGGAGGCCGGAAGCACGCGGTTGACGATGACCGTATCCACCGTCAGGCCGTGCAGGGAGAAGTATACGAAAGCGCGCTGCGTTTCGCGGAGCACCATCTTCTCCGGGTTGGTCACCAGGCGCACACTGGTGATTTGCGGGTCCTCCATCAGCTCGTCCACGCCTTCAAGCTTCCCGAACAGCTCGTGGATATTGGCGAAGTAGCTGTCGGCGGGAAGCTCGAACGGGGCCACGCGGTTGGCAATCGGCCGCACCGCTTTGAGCAGGCTGCGCTGGAACGGGAAGATGTGCTTCATGTACCAGTCCAGCGTAGTCGGCATGCTGATGAAGCGCATGGACTCGGCCGTGGGCGCCGCGTCGAGGATGATGACGTCGTAGCGCCCCTCCCGCCGGTACTGATTGATGTACATCATGGCGCTCAGCTCTTCCATCCCCGGCAGGATGGCCAGCTCCTCGGCTTGCACGCCTTCGAGACCGGTGGTTCGCAAAACCGAGATCACGTAAGACGAGATTTCCTGCCAGTGGCGCTTGATTTCGCGCTGGATGTTCAGCTCCTGGATGGCGAGGCAGGGAGCGATCTCCAGCGGGTCGGAGGTTCGGACGTGGAAGAGCTCGGTTTCGAGGTCGAAGGAATCGGCAAGGCTGTGCGCCGGATCGATGCTCATCACCAGGGTGCGGCGTCCCATCTGGGCCAGCCGGACGCCCGTCGCCGCGGCAAGACTGGTCTTTCCAACGCCCCCCTTGCCGCTATAGAGGAGGATCCTCATGGCTCCATTTTCCCATGGGGGCGGGGGGGCGGCTGTGCCGGTGTTAGGTAGTGGGTCAGCCTGAACGGATGCCTGTGATGTACAGTTACTGCTCGAAGAGTTGCTGCTTGAGAAGACTGCTCAGATAGGCCGCCAGCTCTGAAACGTCGAAATGGCCCTGCTCCCACGCTACGTCTGCGGCCCGTAGTGCCGCATAGTAGGGCTCCCGGTCTTCCCTGATCCGTTCGGGAACAGTCTTCTTTCCAGGCAGCAATCGGCGCTGCTTCAAGCAGAGCAGGTAATAGCAGGCGGCTCTTGCGGTCCTCCCGTTGCCTTCTATGAACGGGTGAATCCAGTTGAGTCTCCACAGTGCGTATGCCGGAAGCACTGTGGGATGATCCATGATTTCCCAGTTTTCGTGGACCACGGAAAAGAACCGGTCCATGTGGTTGGGGACCTCCTTAAAGTGGGGCGGGTAGTGGTTCCCAACATAGATCGGTTCCTCGCGGTAGCGTCCTCCAAACTGAGAAATGTTCGAGACGGCCGCGTAGTTCAGGGCCCAAAGCGTGTATTTGTCGAAGAACTCGATGCCCTTAGCTAGGCCAATCTCAATACAATTGGACAGCAAGTCGTACTGTCGCAAAAGGTTCTGTTCTTGGATTTTGGCGTAAAGCTGCGGGTTGTCTTTTTCTCTGACTGACATGCGCGGCGGCGGCAAGCGCCTGTTCAATCCAGGAGTCTTATGCGCGTTGACGCAGCGCGAACGCTGTCCTTCGTAATGAGGTCCGAATTGTTGGGAGCATTGCCAAAAGCAAAGCTCACTCTTTGTTCGCGCAACTCCTCTTCCGTGACAACTCTATTGCGGGACGCATCCAAAAGACGCATCAACTCAGGGTCCGG
>Ga0116118_1000625_pt1 | contig 19781 bp, 38 predicted proteins | sample June2015DPH_11_5_FD_89723 | JGI IMG/M metagenome (GOLD analysis project Ga0116118, IMG submission 89723) | Peatland microbial communities from SPRUCE experiment site at the Marcell Experimental Forest, Minnesota, USA - June2015DPH_11_40 | ecosystem: Environmental > Terrestrial > Soil > Wetlands...
CGGGCAGCTTCTCGGTGTAGCCGTCGGGCAGGCGCAGGTCGCCGGTCTGCTTCAGTCCCGCGGGCAGCTTCTCGGTGTAGCCGTCGGGCAGGTACAGATAGCCGGTCTGCTTCAGTCCCGCGGGCAGCTTCTCGGTGTAGCCGTCGGGCAGGCGCAGATAGCGCAGCACAATCGCATCGTCTGGGATACAGATTTTTCCCGCCCGGTACAATTGCACGATACCACCAGGGCCGCGTGTCTCTGTGATCGACTTCAACATTTTTGAGCGCGTGGGGAATCGCTCCACCAGCATCGCGCGGATCGTCCTGGCCATCGCCGCGTCTTCGTAACGCACGGTCAGCGAGTCGTGCTGTTCGCCCGTCCACTCTACTTCGGCGCCGCCCTTGATGCCCCACCCTGCGCGGGCGTCACCGTGGCTATCAATACCGGGTGAGGCGTATAGGTGCAGGGGGCCTTCCGTCGTCGCGATCACGCTCGCAAATTCGCTCATGGATTCCTCCAGCAAAATCAGAGAGGCATATTCACACATGCGGAACCTCCACGAATGACGTTGGACTATTTCGACAATTTCGTCAACGGGAATCTTTCGCCGTCTCCCTGAACACCGCACGCTGCGCGCATTCCGCCGCACTCCTGGACCACGCTGTGAAGTAGCCGGCATCCACGCCCTGCCCGATGGCCCGGCGATACTCCCACGATGCGAGGGCGCGAATCTGGCCCGTCGAGCGATCAACGAGAAACACCGTCACTTGAGCACCATCGCCCACGCGACGATCGCGGCGACCAGCAAAGCGGCGCCGGTCTGCGGACAATTGGGACCAGCGGATCATGGCAGTTACTTTCTCGTCTGTGATGTGGAGGATTCCATCCCGGTCCACAGAAGGCGGATCATGGCGTAAGCCCCAGCGTCCGGGCGGCGCTTTCTCCCCGCACCCGGTACGCTTCTCTTTCGGCATCGTCTCGCAGGTAGTACGGCTTGCCAGGTACAAGGCCCTGGACCGCGTGCTCGTACTGATACCAGGCGGCGCCGATGCGCTCGCGTCGCTCGTAGTTTGCCTTCGCCTCGCGTGCGGCCTTCGTGGCTTCAGATTGCTTGCTACTCATAGCGACTGTGGCTTCTCCTTGTCCTTGACGGCTGGCAGTTCGGGGACTCCGTTTTTGCCGTGCGTGCGAGTCGCCCAGCCCTTGATGTGCGCTCCAGGCTGCCCCGTGACGACTCTGTCAGCTAAAGCAGACAGCTTCTCGGACCAGAGCGGAATCGCTCTTGAGATCCGTTGGCCCCGTCCGGGCCAAGAGAACGCGAGCGAGGATGTTTCTCGCCGCGTTCTCGTCTCTGTGCAGAGACAGCCCGCAGTGCGGACAGGTATGCCATCGCTCGGCCAACTCTTTGGCCACAACAACGCCACACCCGGAGCATTCTTGGGAGGTCCATGCAGGATTCACAGCCACGACTTCCGCGCCGGCTCTTTCGGCCTTGCAGCGAAGGACGTTCACGAAGCCGGCCCAGCCGGCATCGGAGATTGCACGGGCAAGCGAGTGGTTCTTGAGCATGTTGGACACGCGCAAGCCTTCCACCCCGATCAAGCTGTACAACCGGATGAGAAACAAAGCAGTTTGATGATGATGCTCGTGCCGCAGGTTGCGGACGCGAGCATGCAGGACGCGGACTCGGCGCGATGCCTTTCTGCGGTTACGACCGCCTCTCTTTTTGCGCGAGGTCGCGCGTTGCAATCGGCGAAGCTTGGGAATCTCGGCCTTGAGGTAGCGCGGGTTCTCGATGCGTTGACCGTCGCTCGTGGTGAGAAACGCTTCGAGCCCTACGTCGATGCCACCAGCGGGAAGCGTGCTCGGCGGCACGACAACGGATCCCAGGTCGCACGACAGGACCACGAACCACTTGTCAGCCTCGCGCTTGATCGCGGCGGTCTTGACCGTACCCTCGACGGTGCGGTGGACCTTGGTACGGATCGTGCCAACGTGCTGGACACGCAGCCGGTTGTCGTTGAGGCGGATGCCATCGCCGTAGGTCGGGAAGGTTACGCTATCGAAGTGGTCGCGCCCCTTGAAGCGCGGGAAGCCCGGCGTTCTGCTGCCCTGTTTGCGCCGGCGGAAGAAGTTTTGATAGGACGTGTCCAGCCGGCGCAGCGTCGCTTGCTCCGACGAGAAGTTGGTGCGAGCCTGATACGGATCGTCCTCACGCAGATCCTTGAGCTGGTTGGCCTGCGCGTAGTAGTTCAGGCTGATCCCGCGCGTCTCGTAGGCGAGCTTGCGCTGCTCAAGGGCGGCGTTGTAGAGCCGACGGTGTGTCTCGACCATGATGCCCAGTTCGCGCTCCTGATTGGCGCTCGGGTAGAGGCGAAACTTGAAAGCTCGGCGCATCTACTTGCCCTTCTGCCCTTCGATGTATCGCCGCACACTTGCCTCGGTGACAGCTCCGCACGAGCCTGCGTAGTAGCTGCGACTCCACAGAGTCGGCAGCCGCGAACGCAGCGCCGGGAACTCGGAGCGCAAGTCGTGCGACGTGCGACCCTTGAAGCGGTTCACAAGCTCGGCCACCGAACGTGTGGGATCCGATTCAAGGAACAGATGCACGTGGTCGGGCATGACTTCAAGTGCGTGAATCGTGGCTTCAAGCTCTCCAGCGATCTGTCGCAGCAGTTGAACCAGTCGCTTTTCGACCGGACCAACGAGCACGGGCCGGCGGTACTTTGGACACCACACCAGGTGAAACTTCAAGGTAAAAACCGCTCCAGCGTTTTTGGCATATCGTTGGATCACATGTCTATTATACACACGCCGGATACTAAGTCAACAACAGAAGGGGACGGGCTTCCTCTGCCGGCTAAAGCCGGCAGTCCCCGCCCGGTGAATTGATGGCTACCTCCATCCCCGGGCGTCCCACAGCGACTCGACGAGCGCACGATGCAGCGGCGTTTCGAGCGGCGGGTAGGCGATGCGCGTGCCGCATTGGAGCGCGTCCACCACGCAGGCCTCGAGTGCATCGCCGGGCTGGGGGGCGCGGATTGTCTCGATTGCCAGGTCATTGATCGTCGCGTGGGTGTCGGTCTGCATGGTCTGTCACCTCCGGTCTGGCTCCGACGTGGTCGGGGCCAGGACGCAGGCGCTACAGGCTCACCCGCAGCGCTCCGTTCGCCGGTTGTTCGGGGTATAGGTCGGTCACGAGCATGTCGGCACGATGCGCGCAGCGGGTTTCAAACTCACGCCGTTCAGTGACGCATTTTCGGAGGCGGTCAGCGAATTCCGACGGCACGCCGCTGTAGTTGATCTCGTTTCGAGCAGCCGTCTCGCCGGCCTCAATCGTTGCGAGCGCTCCGTCGCTCATCAGACCGCCTGCCAGTTTGCGGGTCAGGCCGTTGATGCCGTAGCGGTCAACGAGGGCGCGTTCTCCGGCCTCGCGCACGTACTCGCGCGCAATGTCCGCACCAGTCGGGAGCACCAGTGGCTCGCGCTCACGCCGTTGGTGCTCGACCGACTGACCAGCCAGGGTCAGGACAATCTCTCGGGCGCGCGGGCCGTATTGGTCGACGTAGCGCTGCCAGGATTCGTCGGTCAGTTCGACGCGGAATGTTTCGGCTCGATTTGTCAGGGTAGGCATGATGTCTCCTATCGGTGGATGGGGCGGTGCTGGGTGGACTGCAAATCTACTCGCTCAGCCTGTCGTAGCAGCGCGGGCAGGCCGTGCCGAGCGAGGCATTCATCACCTGTGCGCGGGGCACGTTGTGGCCGCAGGAGCAACGCACGAGCACCGGGGCGGGAGCAGGGGCTACCGGGGCGGGCTCGCGGCGAATATTGTCTGACCAGTCCGTGTCGTAGCGTAGCGTTTTGCCAGCATCCAGATCCGCGACAACCTCTGCCTCGGAGCGTGTATGGGATCCGGCCAGCGCCGGATTGCCAGCCGCGGCTAGCGCGATGAATTTCGCGGCGTGCTCGGTGCAGTCGATCCAATTGCCATTCGGGAGCTGGCGTTGGAGAGTCTGCGTCGTGGTCATCTGGGCCTCCTGCGTTGCGTTTGTCGTTGCCATCTTGACCTAGGGTATTGCAAAATCGCGTCCAAGCACTGTCGCGTCAAAGGCACTAATAGTTTTGAATAGATAGCGGCGTTGCGCGTTGTGTGATGACAAATTAGGACGCTAGAAAGTTGCGAATGGTGACAAATAGTGGCTATCCTATCCCGTTGGATTGCTCACTGGCGGCGTATTCGGCCGCTAGGACAAGGTGGCCGCTCCGATGCTTCTGCCCGAAATCCTGTCTATTCGCGCGGTTGTTTCCCAGAAATAGATGATCGGGGTTGACACACTGCTTGACGTCGCATTTGTGCAAGACCCATCGTCGATGCGGGATAGGACCGCGATGGATCAGCCAGGACGCCCTGCACGCCGTCGAGGCCTTTGTCCCAGCGAGCTGGAATAGCCCATAGTCATCGTCCCTCGCTCCTTGCCACAACCAACAGGAAGTTCCTAGACACGGATGAGGCAGGATGGCGACGCGCACGTGTGCTAGGAATGCATGCACAATGACCAGCCAACCGTCACGCGGAGGCCCCCAATTTTTGGCGACGGCCGTGGATGGTGCCAATTCTTTCTGGGAAACAAAGCGGCCCTTCACCTGGCTTCTCCTCTCGTGCGTTGATGGATTCGTGCAGATTCCATGGCCGCCATGCGGATATACGTACCGGGCTTCACGTTCTTGGCGCGGGCTTCGTCTTCGATGAGAGTGGCTTCCTCCGGTCGGAAACGGACGCCCCATAGTCGCGTGAAACCCTCTTCTTTTGTGGGAACGGTTTTCTTGCTCATGTTCTATCGGTAGCATAGCGAAAGTCGAAAGGCAACTAAAAAACAACTTGACTCTTTCATCTCGCACGCGCACGATGCCTTTGGAGGTAGCCGATGACCGACTGGACCGAATGGCAGAAGCTGGAGATTTCGCGCCTGCGCGAGATGCAAGCGGATCCGGCTCGCCGGTTCGCGTTCGGCACGCTGGTGATCGAACACGCTGACGAACTGCTGACCGCCGCCGAGGCGCTGGCGCGGATTCGGGCCATCGCGCGCGACGAGACTGACCTGGGCAGTTTCTCCCAGCGTGTGGGCGAGGTGCTCGACGAACTGGACGCCCGCCAGGCCGCGCCGGGAGGCGAGACGTGACCGATTTCTCCAAGCTCACCCGTGCCCAGCGCTGCGTGCTCGGCTGCATCGCCATCGGGCAGGACGGCTACCACAACGACCGGACGCTGGCCAAGCTCGAGGCGCTCGGGCTCATCGTGAGGCGCGACGAGGTGCTGCCGCCCACCCGCCAATGTCGATTTCCCATGACCGTCCGCCGGTGGGACGTGCCGACGCCGGTGCACATCGCGTGGTGCGAGTGGTGCTCGCGGCAGCCGGACGTGATCGCCGAGGTCGAGCAGGACGGGAAGGAGCAGCCGTGACGCATCTACACCGGCACGGCCTGCGCGTCAATGCTGCGGGCAACGCCCTGCTTGACTTCGCTCCTAGCATCATGTATCAATATACTATGCTCGCCGTCAACGCTAACCAGTCTCAGCCGCCTACGCGCGCACTCCGCGTGCGATTCCCGGCGTGTGCCGACGATGCGGACTACGAGCTGCTTGTCGAGGAGCGGCCCGGGCAAGCGCGTCCCGTGGCCACCTTGCGAGTCACCGGGCAGGACGGGCAGATGCGGGAGATGGCCGTCGACCTGGAGCCCATCGCGCGTGCCTAACGAAAGCGCCGCGACGGTCGACGTCAGGATCCTGCCGGACGCCTGCCTACCGGATGATATTGCGACCACGTTTGAGCGCTCGACCGATATCTACGTCAGCCGGCGGGTGTACCGGATGATCGCCTCCCACGATGCCAACGTCAGACGCCTCGGGCTGGAGCTGGTCAAGAAGCTGCTTACCCTGCCCGAGCGCCCAAGTCCATTGCTTCCCTGGAAACCTCTCGCCGGCTCCGATATTCCCCCAACCCCACGCTTTGACTACGTGGGTCTAGCCATCCCGAAATGGAGCGCCCATGCGATCACGCTTGCCCCTGTGCCCGTCGGAAGTCGCCGCCGTGGCAAAATCCGCGCCCTGCTGTCACGCCTCGGTCGTGCGCTGGCTCCATGGGGTCGACGGAAACCAGGGGACTGACAAGTTGATTCGCGCCGCGCTGGAAGAACTCGATCTGCACCCGACCCGCATGGACCCGATGGCCCGGGTGGACCGGGAGACACGACAGCTTGTGATGCCGGCCGTGGACACGCCGCCGGACAATCCGCCAGCAACCCCGCGCGGCGAAAGCGGAAACGGTGGACAATTCGGAGCGGGTCACCAGCCGCATAAACGCCTGGTGGGGGAGTCGCCGAACATGGGGCAGCCCGGCGACGCTCGATCCTGCCCAGTGGGTCTAGACGACTCTATGTCGCCGACCCCCACCACGCCGGCTGGGAGGTCGGCATCCATCCAGCGCTGCCGTGTCCGCTGCGAGCTACTCGACGGAACCGCAGTGTCAGCAGACGAGCGGCCGGGGCATTGGTGGGAGCCCAGGCCAGAGGAGGGAACGCCGTGACACGTGACCAGCGCATCCACGCCATCGCCGTCGCCACCGTCCGCGCTCTGCATCACAATCGCTGGCACCCGGCTCGCGCCGAGTCCGAGGCGCGCGACAACGCTACCGTGCGCCGGCTGGCCGAGGTCGCGATGGACGCTGCGGACGCAACACGTGAGCCGTGCCCGTGCCGGCAGTGCCACCTCGACAGACTGGCGGCGGGAGGCGGGCTGTGACCGCCATCATCTGCCCCATGTGCAAGCGCGACGCTGACACGCATCGTGATCCGCGTGGATGGTGGGTGACGATCTGCCTCTGCACTCGCGGCCGAAGTCGAATCAGCGCCACGCATTCCGTCGAGCGCTGGGAGGCCAATGCGCGAAAGCGCTACGCCAAACAGGCAGAGGCATACTGCGCGGCAAAGCTGCGGGCCGAGCGAGAAGTTGTTCCCTGTGGCCCACTCCGACGATGAGCATGGCCAAGCGGGGCTGGGGCCTGGGAAGCTCGCTGTACCAAACGACGGGACACCAACGATTTTCGGAAACTCCCAAGAACAACATGCGGCGGGATATTTCGCTGTACGGCTGGAAGATGAGCCCGCGCGCGATGGAGTGGCTAATGGGGTGGCCAATCGGGTGGACCGACTTGCAGCCATTGGAAACGGCCAAGTTCCGGCAGTGGCTCGCCTCGCATGGGATACGCTGACCGCCGCCCTCCCTCGATGACCGCGGGTGAGGCGCGATCCTTCAAGTAACACTTTAACTTCTGTCACATTGGGGGAATGGCGCGACCGGACCTCAAGTAGACCTTGAACTTTTCGCGCACGTTGGCGAAGATTCGCACCGTCGGAAAGTTCAAGAGTTTCGGCCTGGACGCCGGTCTTCCTTCAAGGACTACTTGAACTTGTGAAGGAAAGTGTTGACAGCCATTTTCCCGTCGGGCTCTTATTGCTCTACTGGGATTCCCAGCCGCCGGTCCGCTCACCTAGTCGCGCCCAGCGCGCGGGACAGCCGAGCAAGAAGAGCGCCCAGATCAGCATAGAGGGGGGGCCGGTATGGGGAGTTGCGCCCACGCGGAGGGAGACAGGCTGTGGTAGTGGTGCCACGGTCGGACTGGTCAGCGTCCGATCCCGAGTCCGCGCGCACGGGAGGTGCGGGCCGCCCATGTGGCCAGCGCCGCGGCGTCCGATCTGTCCTCGTCGAGGTCCACGCCGTAGGTGGCGAGACACCACATCTTCGAGGCGCGCTTGCGCTGCGCCCGTTTGCTCGTGCGGTTCATCAGGCCGGCCAGCACGGCACACTGCCACTGCTGGGCCTTGACGACGACGACCTGGCAGCCGGCCGCCTCGAATGCCTGCTCGAAGCGCCCGCAGAGGCGCGCCAGCACTTCCAGCGCGTGCGGGTCTTTGCCGAGCCAGGGACATTCGATGGCGACGACGTTTGGCCGCCAGCCGCCGCTGCATTTCTGTACGAGCCAGTCGACCCACTCCCACGCGTTCTGGCCGCCCAATTCAAGGACGTTGTGGTCAAGCAGTACCTCGCGGCCCTTGTCCGAATGCACGAGCGCCCAGCCGGTGCGAGTCGCGCAGTCGATGCCGAGAAAGTGGGGCATGTCACGACCACCGGCCTGGCCGTCCGTAGTAGTGCTTCCGCGCGTACCACCGAACGAACAGCCACGGCAGCAGCATGAATGGCAACGCTATTACCCACATCAGCCAGTAGCCGGCCACGTCGAGCGCTTTGAGAATCTTCACGTTCGCGGCCCCCGTTCGACTTCTTCGATCCACTCCATCACGCGCTTCGTGTAGGGGCTTCGCCGTCCCTGGCTGCACTTCTTCCAGCCGTTGAAAATTCCCAGCGCCGCGCGAAGATCGCCGCAGCGAACGAGCCAGCGGTGCAGGTGGCGGGCACCCAGCTCAAGATTGAGGCGCGGCCGCAGTAGTTCCTCGGCCGAGTAGCCGAGAGCCGCGCTGCCACCGAGGCGAATCTGTAGGAGCCCGTACTGGATGCCTCCCGCCCCGCCGATGGCGTTCGGGTGGCACGTCGATTCGACACGCGCCATCGCCACCAGGATGGCGGGCTTGATGTGATACGCGTGGGCCGCGTGCGCGAAATGCGGGGCCAGCGGCAGCGCGCCGGGGCCGCAGAGGGCGAGCAGCAAGTGCGCCACGTCTGCTACCATCGCCATTCGCCAGCGCACGCGATGGTCGCGAGCACCAGCAGCCAGGCGAGCAGACGGGAACTCATGTTGTTGCGGGACCGAGAGTTGCACTCGGCTGCCAAGGGTATGGGCCTCGTGACCGGCTGCTGGTCCATCCCGCAGTTGTGCCCGGGTCACGCCTTACCGGGCATGGCGACGGCTTGCAACGAAGGAACACAGTTTGGCTGCATTGCATGCGAAAGGAGATCCCAACTCTGGGCCGTGCCGGAATCTTCGCCCAGGTCGCAGCAGATGTCAACGGCGCAAGTGGTGCCCGGCTGGCCCACTGTTTTGGATGTCAGATCGCCTTCAGTTGCGCCTTTTGTTGCGGTCGCGCGTAGATGCCGCCCATCGTGTTGACCGCGGCCCACGGCACGAACACGGGCACCGGCTCGCACGAAAAGCTGAGCGTCGCCCTGATGCCATCGTCGCTGACTTCGAGGTCGTCAATGGGACGGGGCATGTCGAGCCCGAAGTCAAGCTGTGGATTGCCACCGAGTGGAGACGCGCAGTCAGGCACGCGCAGGTCACCATGCACGTGGTACACCACGCGGACGACATGGAAGCGGCCAAGCAAATCTTCGAAGCACTCGCGCGCGGTCACGTTGCGATCCTCGCTTGGATCTTGTCCAGGTACTCGGCCCATGGCCAAGCGTCGCCCGGGTCTCGATGCCCGCCGGGCGTCTGGTAAGCATCACTCGCGTCCACATGGCCGATGAGGCCGCGCTGCCCCGCGAGTAGCTGCGCAGGCGTCAGGTGCAGCGCGGGGATGTCCCAGCGCAAACAGATACCCGCCACCAACTCGGCCGATAGGTCCAGCATGCTGACGGCGTGCTCGTCGGTCAGCCAATCGGTCGCGAGCGGCCCCGTGCTGTAGCCGGCGTGCTCGATGCCGATGCCGCGACGGTTCGCTTTCGGGCAGTGCCAGGCCACTTCGGTCTCGCGCACAGAGCACACGACGTCGCCCGAGTCCACAGAATAATGAGCGCTTACTTGGCGGTCCCCAACGGCGAAACGCTGGGCAAGCCGCGCCGCCATCCCGGGCTCGCAGGGCAGCTCCATCGTGTGGATCACAACGAGATCAACGGCCGCCCGGTGTGCTGGCGTTTGCCATTTCGCGGGGACATAGATCGGAGTCAAGTTTCACCTCCACAACCGGCGTCGGTCCATCGTCATGCCGTCGCATGCGCAGTTCGTCGAGCCGCGCGCTCACGACTTCGGCCGGCGTTTCGAGCACCCGCACGGTCTTGTGGTGACGGCGACACCAGCAGGGGAAGACGTCGGTCATAGACCCGCGCTCCCGATGACCTGCTCTCCACGTCGGCCCAAGTACGCCACGGCTGAGCGCTGCTTGCCGTCGCAGGTACACGGCAAAAGCAAACCACAGGCGCACCTGCCTAGGTCGGGCACCTTGACCGCCTCGCGCGTCCAGGTCTTCCCGAGCGCACCCGGCGACTTGCCCCCGCGTCGCTCGAACATTCGCGGCGCCAGGCCAGCCAGATGGCGATGCGCCGACACCGCGCCCGGTGTGATTCCCATTTTCGCCGCTATCTCGCGATCATTGAGCCCGAGGGCGTCCAACTCGATGACCTGCTGACGGCGCACAGGCGGCCGTTCAATGCGCCCAAGCCCGCGCAGTTTTCTCCATTCGGTGCGGTAGTTGCGGGCCACGCATTCGGTGAAGCCGCATGCGCAGATGGCTTTGAGATCGGTCACGCCCGCGTCGAGGAGCGCGTGGATTCGGGCGCGGGCATGGTTGGGGCGGCTCATGGTCTCGCCCTCCGGTCATCCAAATATCGGGTCCGCTGGTCCAGGTCGTACACCAACTCCCACAGCTCGCGGTCGATGGCCGGCAGTTCTTCGAGCGGCGGCGGGATGACGGGCAGGCCGTTCAGCCGGCCAAAGATGCCGAGCCGGTGCGCGCGGAGGGCGTTTGCCCGGATGATGGTCGGGTCAGTCACTGCTTCCTCGCCTGGACATCGGCCAAGAAGTCCGCCCACGCGAAGCCAGCCGGGATTCGACCCTTCACGTTCGCCGCATCAATGGCCGCGAGCCACATTTCGTCACAGCAAGCAAGTTGCCAGGGCGGCGTGAAAAGCACCGACTCGCCCCAGGTGTTGCCGTTGTTGGGGCCGTGCGTCCATATGCAGTGCCCTCCCCATGTGCCGGGTCCGTTCGCCGTCGTGAAGCCACCGGGCGGCACCGACCATAGCGGGCGCCCCTGGTCGTCGTTTTGGTCCTGCGAGGCCAGCGGCAGACTGTAACCGCCGATGGTGCCCATCCCGATCCAGTTCGCGAGCGCCACCTCGTCGGGGTTCGTCTGGTCGACGAGTCCGAACGCCACGCACTTGGTGCCGTACAGGCCATCGGTCGACCACGCCTTGAGCATGTCGCGGACCACCCAGCCGTTGTCAGTCGACGAATCGCCGGGCACGTACCCGGTGTACTTGGTGTACGCGGCCTGTACCATCTTGGCCGTCACGACGAGGTCAGAGCGTCCCGCCTGCTTACCGATTCGGTTGACCATGTGGCCAGGGCCAGAGAGCACGCAGCAGCCCGCGACGTTGTTGTAGAGCGGGTCGGTGTCCGGCGTGGGGAGCGCACCGCTCGGCGTCGGGAAGGCCGACCAGTCGCAGTTGAGCGGCGTCGAGGCCGTCGCGATGGCCTCCGCCAGCGCTGCCTTGTCGATGTACTTCTTGACCAGCAAGTCCCGGCTGTCCGGCCTGAACGGATCCGGCTTGCCGAGGTGTCGGTACTGCCCATTTGGACCGAGGACGTGCGGGATCATGGCGCGCTCCTGAGCAGGATGTTCTCGGCCTCGAACCATGCTCGCAAGGATGCGGCTCGCAGGCGAGTATCCGCGCCCGCGTCTCCCTTGGCGACGATGACAAACGCTGCCATCTCGACATCGCGAGCACCACAGACCAACGCCGTGAGCGGCACGCCGGTATTCGCATAGCCAATCATGCACGCGGCAACGCTGGGAGAAGCGCCGCAGTGATTCGCGTAGGACTGCGCCGCCGTTGTATCGAGGCCGGTGCAGTCAAACACCTTCTTGGTAAACGGATCGGGCACCGGCTGCGCATCTGGCGCGGCGTCGGCTACCGGCGTGGGGCCGGGCACCGGCGGGGGTAGCGGTTGCGGGCAGCCCGAACAGGCTAGGCAGAACAGGAATGGGATCAAGCGCTTCATGGTTCACCTCGCATCACGCGCAACATGGTCGCCGCTGTTGGCGTAAGTTCCTGCGCGTCCACCGCCGCCATGGACTTCACGGCGTCGGCCGCGGCCTCGGCCTTGTGCTCCAAGTTCGTACCGTCGACGTTCGCGAGCTGGTCTATGAACGCCGCGAGCATCGACGGGAATCCCGCGAGGCCCCTGGTGCTGCTCTCGTCGCCGTATTGCCACGCCATATCGACGAGTGCCCGGCGCGCTGGTTTCGGGAAGCCATCGAAGCCAGGGCACAGCCGATATAGGCACGGCATGAACTCTGTTTCGAGCCGCTGCGCCACCATGGCGGTCACGGCGTCCATGGTCAGCCGCAAGTCGCTGAAGCTCTGGTAGTACAGCGCCGATGGCTTCGCGGGCCCAAACGCATTGTGAACGCGCAACCAGGCTGCGCGTGGGTCATCCTTGCCAGTCGCCCAGGGCAGCGCCGCCGCTGCATCGGCGTTGAAGACGCGACAGCCGATCCCAATGGTGACGTACCCGAGCCGGTCGCAGTAGAGCCACGTGGTCGCGTACTCGTGGGCTTGCAGGTCGGCAAAGTAGTCGGAGATGTTGAGGGTCATTTGTCCTCCGCAAGTTTTCTCGTGTCGTGGTCGCGAAGCGCGCGGTAGATGAACTCCCGACAGCATGCCGACCGGGACATCCCATAAAGCCCGGTCTTGAGCAGCACATCGATCATCTCCGCTGCGATGGGCGAGATGTTGACCGAAATGGTGACGCCTTTCTTGTACGCTGCTTTGCCGGGTGGCATGGACTACTCCTCTCGCAATTCCTCCGCGTGCTCGGTAAGGTCGGGTTGCTCACGTTGCGCCTGTATCTCCGCCTCAAGTCGCGCGGCTGCAATCTCGCGCGGGTCGGTCAACTCGCGCACGCGCGGAAGGCGACTTCTCCTCCAGCACGGGAATTGGTCAGTGTCCATGGTTCAGCCGTTCCCCAGCGCAAAGTTCGGTTCCTCGCGCCGGCCCATATGGTCAGTCGCGTGGCGCGGACCCGTGCATGTGCAGGGATTACTGAGCCCGCACCATCGGCACCGCCCGAGGTCCGGCACCTGGACGGCTTCCTTCTTCCACGTCTTGCCGGTCGTACCCGGCGATTTGACTTCCTTTCGGGGTAAGCCAGCCAGCCTTCTGTGCGACGCTACCGCTTCCCGGCTGATTCCCATGCGAGCCGCTATCTCCGGGATTGAGAGTCCCTGTTTGTCCAGCTCGACCACGAGCTTGCGTCTCCGCGGCCCGTACCTGAGTGGTCCTAACTTGCGCACCTTGCGCCAATAAGTGCGATGGACAAAGACCGTTGATTCTTTCAGCCCCAAGCGCTCGGAAATGGACTTGAGATCAAGCCCCGCGTCCAGAAGCGCGTGGATGGCGTCACGGTGAGAGGCGCGGCTCACTGGCGTTGCTCCATCTCGCGGACTCGCTTGTGGACTCGTCGCCAGTAGGCTGCGCGTTCGGCACGGCGGCATTCGGCGGGGTCGGGAAGTTCCAGCGGTGGTCCCTCGAACACCGCAGCGACGAGATACAGGCACACGATGGGCACTTCCGCCGGCTTCGCGGTTGCGAGGCGCTTGCGGATTTCTTTTTCGGTCACTCGTCGTCTCCCGTTCCCGGCAGGTCGCCCGTGCGCAGATACTTCTGCACCTGCGCCGCGATGCCGTCGAGCAAGGCCTTCGCCGGCCAGCCGCCCTTAACGAAGATCGGCCCGAGTTTTTCCAAGCCATCGTCGACCCACTTGAGGGCCTGCTGTCGGCCTTCGCGTAGACCGGCTTCGTGGGACGCCGTGGCATCGGTAGTGAATGTCGCCGTCGACTCCGTGGGCTTTGTCAGCGGATTCATGTTTGGAAAGATGCCGCCGTATAGGTAGGTCATGGTCTCTGCCTCACTTCATCAAGCCACTTGGTCGCCTCATGTGCCCGCCACGCCTCCTCCCATATCTGTTGGTCCACCGCCGTCAGGTCTTCCAGCGGTCCCGGTATCGGCGCGCCTTCGAGTCGCGCGAACATTCGGATCCGATGCAGGCGGGTCGCATTGGTTTCGATGAGGTGGCGCGTGGTCAACACTTCCTCCACTTGTGGCCCTCGTCGAGATAGCCGTGCCAGCCGTCGCTGCCGGCTGCGCCATGGTTGTCACCGAGAGATGCGCGGATTTCCAGGCTACCGTCGGGGCACTCTCGGAACATGTGCGGCGGGGACGTGACGTGTTGGACTGCTCGCGCGACGGGTGGCACCCCTGGATCACGAGCGTTCGGCTTGAGAAAGAACACGGCAGGCTTGTCGCCCGTGTATCCCATCACCGGGCCGCAGTAGTCGCCAGGCTGCTGCGGATAGGGGTGCTGACCTGGAACGACAGGCAGTCGCCGACCGATCATGTTGTCGGTCATTTGCACAGCACGGCGCCGCACGCGACAGCCGCCGGGATGTCCTTCGCGGCGGTGAGGCAGGGCAGGTTGACCGTCGTCATTCGGCCCGAAACCATCTGGCCGAGGATGGCGGCACAGTTCGGCGCGGTCCCGTCGGCGCATCCGATGGCCGCGAGATTCGCGCAGGCGGCGCTGTAGATGTTGACTGGCGGCGTGGCGTCGCCGGCCGTCGCCGCGTCGGGCGTGGTCGTGGTGCCGCAGTTGCTGGCCGTCGAGAACACGGCGACGAACAGAAGTGCAAGGATGGTCTTCATAGCAGCCTCGGGATCAGCATGTTGGTGGTGAAGTTCGCGATGGAGTTCTGATCGACCCACGCCGCCCCGCCCGCGCCCCAGCCGGTCCCCCAGCTATTCGGCTCGTAGAACTCGTACTGGCCGGCAGCATTCACGCGCACACCGCAGACGTACTGGGCGTGGTCGTAGTTCGTGCCGTTGTAGCTGAGCACGCCATTGCCGTCGTAGTTCTGGAAAGCGTCGATGCTGGCATCCACGCCGAAGATGGCCGGGAAGCCCGCTTGCAGCGCCGCCACGAGCTGCGCAATCTTCGTCGGGTCGCCGTCCTGAATCTGCGTCCAGTCGGTGAGCACGCGCCGAGCGGACATCACTTCGTACTCGCCCAACTTCTGCTCGACATTGATGTTGGCCGTGAGCCAATCACCATAGCCTGCGTCGGTGCAGGTCAAAGCTCCGGGCCGGTCGCACTCCAGCTCCAAGCCGTAGACCTGGAGGCCGCGCGCCAACTCGTTGAATGCCACGCCGTCGTCGGTGAGGGGCGGCAGCGGACCTGAACTGGTCGAGTCTGCGCGGTCCACCTCGCGGGATACGTCGTAGCAACCCAGCGGCATGACGTTCGCCGCAGGCGGCTTACCCTGTGCGCGCAGGAAGGTCGTCAGGGCACCCCCGCCGGCGTGGCCGCCGCAGCTCGAAGTCTGGACCTGGTTGTAGATGCCAGGCATGAGAGCCATCGGACCATTGGGAAAGAGCGGTGTCGCCGCGCCGAATCGGGCGGGATGGACAGCCTTGAACTTGCTGTAGACGTGACCAGCAGGGTCCGCCTTGTAGCCCTTGCCTCGTTGTGTGCTCATCGATCTCTCCCTTCAGCGTCGAACGATGCGAGCGACTGCCCGGCAAAACTGCCGTCCTTGTTCAGTTCGCTGTAGCGTTGAATGAAGGCAGCGGCGAAGATGGCCCGACGAAATTCGAGGGATTGGGTCATCCTATTTTCGGGGTGGAAACCCCGTCCTTTAGGGCGGGGAGGAAGCCCCGTCCGGCTCTGGGTTGACTCTTCTGCATTGGACTAGTATACTCCAAGCAGTGAAACTTGTCGCTGTAGCAAAATTGCTTCCGATGCCCGCGCAGGCCGCTGCTCTCCTGGCAACACTCGAACGTGTGAACGCGGCCTGCAACTGGCTGGCAGAGCGTGCCTTCGAGTTGAAGTCCGCCGACAAGTACCGACTGCACGGGCTGCATTACCGCGACCTGCGCGAGAAGTTCGGCTTGTCTTCCCAGATGGCTGTGCGTGTGATCTCCAAGGTGGCTGAGGCGTACAAGCGAGACCGTACCCGCAGGCCCACCTTCAAGCCTCGCGGAGCCATCGCCTACGACCAGCGCATCTTGAGCTTCAAGGCCATGGACCGCGTCTCGTTGCTGACCATCTCGGGGCGCATTCTCCTGTCCTACGTCGCCGGCCCGTACCATCGTGCCCGCCTGGAAGGTGTGCGGGGCCAGTCCGACCTTGTCTTGTGCAAGGGCAAGTGGTTTCTCTACGTGACCGTCGAGGTTCCCGACGGTTCGCCCATCGACCCTGAAGGCTGGCTGGGCGTTGATCTCGGCATCCGCAATCTTGCTGTCGACTCCGATGGAGAGGCCCACAGCGGCGCTGCCATCGAGGCGACTCGTCAGCGCCACCATTGTCTTCGTCAGAAGCTTCAGGCCGTCGGCACAAGGTCGGCCAAGCGTCACCTCAAGAAGCTCTCGGGCAAGGAGGCCCGCTTCCGCTCCCACACCAACCACGTGATCTCGAAGCACATCGTCGCAAAGGCCAAAGGCACCAGACGCGGTATTGCCGTCGAAGACTTGACGGGTATCCGTGAACGGGCAACGGTCAGGAAGAGCCAACGAGCGACGCATTCGGGATGGGCGTTCTTTCAGTTGCGCGCGTTCCTTAGCTACAAGGCCGCCATCGCTGGCGTCAAACTTGTGGCCGTAGATCCGCACAACACTTCTCGAACTTGCCCCGCGTGCGGCTACATCGACAAGGCCAACCGCAAGAGCCAGTCCGAGTTTGTTTGCAAGTCGTGCGGGTTCGCGGCCAACGCGGACTTGGTTGGGGCTACCAACATCGCACGCAGGGCCGACGTCAGCCGGCCTCTTGTCGCAGCTATTGGGCGTGAAACGCATTCGTGCGATACCTCGCTTAGGCTAGTGACAAGCCCCTCCCTTTAGGGAGGGGTCGTTGACTTCGCCCCCGCGCTGGCCTCTGCCCGCGCCGCGAGTGCCTTGAATGCCGATGGCGTCCCGCCGAATGTCAGCGTACCAGCAACGGCCACTAGGCCCTGCCAGACCGCGCTGCCAGTCATTGGGTCTTTGTACTCTTGGAAGCCGCCACCTACCGCTGCGAAGTTGGAGACGTTGACAAGCCCAAGGCATTGAATGGCGGTTGTGGCGCCCGCGCTGCCGATGCCTCCACCGCAGCCAAAGCCCACGCCCAGGGGGACGCCGAAGCGGTCAGTTGTCGCGTTCACGCCGATGATGGCCGCGCCTCGGAGGTAATCGCCGGTCTTGGGGACAATCTCGTAAGCCAACGCTGTGAAGGGCTGAATCGTCAACTGAAGGCTGCCAACACAAAGGGCGAGCTGCGGGCAAGTGCTCGGCGCAGGCGTGGGTGTCTGCGCCTTGCAGATGCGCGTGGTCGCCAGAATTGCCAGGGCCGCGCCGACCAGCACGATCATGACGCTGACGAGGCTGCTGCCCTTGTCGTAGCCGCTACCAGAGCGACCCATCGGGCCAGCGCTGGAAGGACGCGGGCCGGGCTTGTCGGATAGCTGCCCAGCAGTGGGTGGCGCCACGACGGCCGCTCCTCCCTGGAGGGCTCGCCCGAATCGCAGCATGATCGCAGCGATGGCCGCGATGGCGGTCGCGTAGTGGACAGGCACAACGCCAGTGATTGCGGTCGCGAGAGCGGCTAAAATGGTGAGCGCCGCGCCCCATGCTTCCGTGGTGGACAGCAAGCTCTTGAGGGTGGCGCCCGCCAGAATCTTCTGCAAGGTGCGTTCGACGCCATACGCGACGGTGACAGCCGCGCCGATGACCAGGCCCCACTTGGGCGGGACGGTCCCGGCGAATGCCAGCCCGGCCGTCACCAAGACGCCGAAAATCGAGAGAATCAGTGAGAGTGCCTTCGTCATGTCTTTCTCCTTGCGTTCGTCACGTCAGTCGTGGGCGTGGGCTCAATCTTCGCCAAGGGTACGCCCGTTTGCGAGCCGTTGTCAAACTGGTCCTCAACTGGCGGCGCTGGCCGCCACGCGCGCCACACCTCGGGCGGGATGCTGGCGACCTTCCCAGCGGGGTATTTTCGGGCAAGTTCGCGCAGCCACGCCTCCTCGCTGTCCTGCTGCCAAAGCGTGCAGGCATTCCGGCGTTTACAGTACCAGAGATGTGACCACCAGCCGCCGAGCACGAGGGCCACGGCGATCACGAGGATGCCCGGCCACCACGTCACGGCGTAGGGCCTCCATCGCGCACCTGACTGCCCGTGCCCCCGGCTGGCGGCGGATTCCGCAGAGCCGCGAGGTCATCGCGAATGGCTCGCGCGAGCGCTTCGATGGCCAGAATCGTATTCTCTTCTCTCTTGCCAAGCGCCAAGAGAACGCGCCCCGTGGCTTCGTTTGATGCAGTGGACATCTCGCGAATGGCGTTGATGATCTTGTCGTCGCTGGCACTGCTCGTGTCTTTCACAAGCGCCATGATGGCTGTCTGGTTTTCCAGGATCGTCCGGCTGAAGCGGTCCACTATGTCGGCGGTACGGTCGCAGAAAGCGTGCATGCGGTCTTGGTCTGCGCGCATGCCCCTGTACCACTTTTCGAGGACTCCTTTGAACGTCCTCCCAGCAATCAGAATTATGCTCAAAAGAGCGACCCAGTTCGGCCAGTTCTGCGAGACAGAAGGCATCATGGCTTGGCCCTCGCCGGTGCAACCAGTTTCGCCGCGGACTCTATCAAGTCCTGTTTGAGAAAGCGCAGGTCGTCGTAACGCTTGTTCTCAGCAGACTCGGCACTGCGCTGGATGGCCGACTCCACATCGGCGCGCTTGACCGCGTTGCGCTCGCCGGCGGCGAATTTCGACGACAGCCACGCCGCCAGAATGACGAGGCCAATGGCTGAGAGCGCCGCCGTCCCGCCGTTGTACCAGGCGATGCGAGACTTGATCGCACGTACTTCGGTGCGCAGCTTCGCGCCGGCCCCGTCGCCGTCCCAGCATCGCCACTGGTGCGCTTCCAAATCTGACGAGCCAGGCGCGCGCCGCTTCTGCTTTCCTTCGTCGTCCACGTCCTCGCTGCGCCGGTCGGAGTTCACCACGAACACGGGCGTAGGGGCGCCCTGATACTCCTCGGGAATGGCGCCTCCGGTGTTATTCCAAGATCCGGTCGGGTGCTTCCTGCCCATGGTGTACTACTGCTGCTCTCTAAATTGTGTGGACACGTGAGTGCTCACACGGGTTAGTTTCCACTTCAGCGACCATACTTGTCCGAGGAAGATGGTCATTTCTTGGGTCGTCATCGTCATTGGGCTGTTCTCTGGGAAAGGGTGGGCGTCCCGCAGGCGGAACCAGTCTGAGATCAAGGGGCGATCCGGCGCTGCATTGCCACGGCGTCGGTAGCCGCGAATACCTGGCCTGAGTCCACGGTCACTCCTATGGATGTGATCTCATCGGTGCCACCATAGAAGACAGCGAATGTGCTGCACCGCCCGTTGTGGGAGGAATGGCCGACAATGACACGCCTGCTACCCAGCGAGGAATTCACGAGCAATCCTTCCATCCTCACCACCATGTAATCTCCAGTGAAGAAGCCGCGCCCAAAGGCATTCAACTGTGGCTGCACGGTGCTTGTCCCACTCGGGGTCAACACATTGTTGACGACCACGACATTGGTGGTCGACTGATTGATCCTGACGAAGACCGATCCAGCCTGTGCCGCGCCCGTCAGGCTGAATTCGAGGACGAACCCTCCCTTGCTGTCGCAGGCTAGATTGGTGACGTCGAAATTGGCTGAAGCAGTCCCGAGCTGGCCATTCACGGAGGTCACGCCCCTGGCACCGTTCGTCGCATCCGCGGCCTGATTTTCGAGGGCGGAAATCAGCGATTGCAAGCCGGTCAACGGCAGGCTCCCCAGGCCATC
>Ga0116118_1000627_pt1 | contig 19762 bp, 25 predicted proteins | sample June2015DPH_11_5_FD_89723 | JGI IMG/M metagenome (GOLD analysis project Ga0116118, IMG submission 89723) | Peatland microbial communities from SPRUCE experiment site at the Marcell Experimental Forest, Minnesota, USA - June2015DPH_11_40 | ecosystem: Environmental > Terrestrial > Soil > Wetlands...
ACTTCTGTCGCTTCTCTTCGATGAAGTGGACTACTTCTGTGGTCGGCGGTCGAGCTCCGCCCCGAAGAAAGCCGCTGCCGACTTCAAGATCTCATTGGCCCGGCGCAGCTCCCGGTTGTCTTTTTGTAGTCGCTTGATCTCGGCGGCCTCAGACGTCGTGACACCAGCGCGTCGCCCCGAGTCCACCTCGGCCTGTTTGACCCAGCTGCGTAGCGACTCGGCGCCCACTCCGAGCTGGCGTGCGATCCGACCGATCACACCGCGATCGCGGGGGTCCTCGGATTGGGCCTCGAGGGTCATCCTCACTGCCCGTTCCTTTACCTCAGCCGGATACCTCTTCCCGTTGTGTGAAGGCATGGCTCCATTGTCCTTTCCAAACTATGGAGCCTCCAGGATTTCCAGGGCGGTTCATTCCGCCTCCGCCAAAAGGTCCTCAAGCTCCTTCCTCGGATGGCGGCGACGGGTAGCCACGCCCGGAGGCTACTTCGGGCTCCTTTCCAGGCGCGGATAGGGCTGCCCCGGGCCGTCTTGTCACGGGACACGGCCCCCAAAGGGCTGTAATGGGGGCCCTTGGGCCGTCACCTTAGAAACATCGGCATCACGGTCATTGCGGCGGTAGGTGCTGGCTATCTGGTCTCCTGGCCCTGGGGGGTTTGGGCAGGGCTCGGTGCTGGTGGGGTCCTGATTGTGATTGGAGCTGTCTGGGCCAGACATGACCGCCGGAAGCGACCTGCGCCGCAAAGAGCTTTTCGGTTTTGGCTACCCCCGCCAAAGGAAGGCAAGTACAAGGAAGGCCCCTATGGATAGCGTTTTGTCACCGCACACATCCCCGCTACTTGGGTGAGTTCAAACTGACCCACTACTCAGGTGAGCCAAGTATGTCGGTACCCTAATTGGCCACCGCGGTACGGCGGGTTGACCGGGGGTTTCGCGATACGATATTCGACACGTGGAAATCCTCGCCACGGCCCGGAAGCACACCATGAGCGACATCGACCTCGAGCACGCTGTCGATCACGCCATGGTGGCAGGCGAACAACACGACGGGAAGGTCCTCTACCTAGGGCCCGATCGCGCCGGAAACCTCCTAGAGATTGTGTCCGTGTGTGAGACGATCGCACCGAGATCGTGATCCACGCAGTGCGGATGCGCCGAATCTACGAGTCGTTCCTGCACGACAAGGGAGATGCCGATGGCTGAGAAGAGGTCTTATGGCCGATCGAAGGCTGGTGTCGAGCTCACCGACGAGGTGCTGGAGCAGATGGCCCCAGAGGCCGAAACTGGCCTTGACGTCGCCAAGCTTCGGCGACGTCCAGGTCGGCCTACCATCGGATCCAGCCGAGCAGAGACCCTCCCAGTACGGCTGGACCCCGAACTGCGCAAGGCTCTCGACGAGCGAGCCGTCACAGAGCACACCACCGCCTCCGACGTCGTTCGCAAGGCTCTCCGCCGTTATCTGAAAGTAAGCTGACCACGACATTGCAGTCACCGAAAGTGACTCCTGTGGCTGTGATGATCACCTCGTCGTGAACCGCTATTTTCCCAGCCCGGGAGGCCTTTTACGCGGACGCGCGCAGCGTGTCAGCAGCGGTCAATCGGTGGATCCAGGCCAAGATTAGGAGGCCACCCGCGTGATCGGACACCGCAGCTTGGGTGTGAGGGCGAGCCCGCCGTCGGCGGTGAGCAGTTCACATCCAAAAGCCTCGGCGAGCGCCACGTAGGTGGCGTCGTATGCGGTCAGGTTGCCGCGAAGTGCCCATATCCGTTCGAGATATCCATGGGCCAGGTGGCGGCGGACTCCGAGGTGACGCCAAGCGTCGATCGCCCGCTTGGCGTCTTTCTGTTTGAGAACGCCGGAAAGCGTTTTCCCGCGAATCACGTGGAGGACTTCCGAGTCCACGAGTGCGGGCGCGTGGAGGTCCTCGCCTTGGAGCCGTCGACGCGAATCACCTGCATTGAGCAGCGCCAGCACGGCGGCTGACGCGTCGACAACGATCACCGTTCGCCTCGACCAATGGCGAGATCGCTCAACACGTCTTCGGCCGAGAAGCCGAGGTCGGGGAGCTCAGAGAGCAGAGCAGCGTTGTCGGCCTGGCGTGCCACTTGCGCCAACTCCCTCACAGCGAAGGCGTTCATGGAGAGCCCGGCTCTGTGGGCCATTCGCTTGAGGCGTTCGGCGACCTCGTCCGGGACGTTTCTCAAGTAGAGGATCCTCATGGCCGCATGATAGCAAGAGCTAGCATTGCGCTAGCGCAGGCGGCGCACCTACTGGAAATCCCCTGCATCTCCCGCTCAGGAGCGCCGGTATCGTGGAAGGGCCATGACACCGGACCCACATGCAGCTGCACCGGACGCACCGTCAGCTGCACCGGCCGCACCGTCAGCTGAAGCGGCTGCGACGCCCCCGGGCCGTGTGGCGAAGCCGATCGTGTTCACCGACGAGCAAATGGGGGAGATCCGTTTCGGGCCCGACGGGCTCGTCCCCGCCGTCGTTCAGGACGCGACCGACGGATGTGTTCTCATGCTTGGCTATATGGACTCTGAGGCGCTGCGACGGACGCTGGACACCGGGAGGAGCTGGTTCTGGAGCCGCAGCCGCCAGGGGTACTGGTGCAAAGGCGAGACCTCGGGCGATCGGCAGTGGGTGAGATCGGTCTCCTACGACTGCGACGGCGACGCGCTGGTGGTCGTCGTGGACCAGGACGGGCATGGCGCCTGTCACACCGGTGAGCGCTCGTGCTTCTACCGTTCCTTCGGCGAGCCCTCCTTCGCCCAGCGGCCGGCAGGTGGTGAAGCCACGTCAGGCGGTGACGCTATACCGAGCGGTGGAGCCAGCGCGGCAGGAGGGTGAGCACGGTTCGGATCTCCGATTCGTGTCGCCCGGGGCCAAAGGCCTTTCGCGAACTGGCTGTCAGGCATCGCATCGTGCCCGTTTGGCGCACCCTCGTGGCCGACACGTTGACCCCAGTGGGCGCCTTCTTGCAGGTGACGCGGGAGCGGCCCGGTTTCTTGTTCGAGTCGGTGGAGGGAGGCGAGCGATGGGGCCGGTGGTCCTTCGTCGGGCGGGACCCGCTCGTCACGTTCACCGCCACGGGGCTCGAGGTCAGTGCTTCGGGGTCGGTGGTTCTTCCCGCGGAGGTGAGCGCGCAGATGGACCACGGGGTGCTCGCCACGCTGGGAGGCGTCCTCGAGGCGTACAAGGCGCCGGTGCTCGCGGGTCTGCCCCCTCTTCACGGTGGGCTGGTGGGATACGTCGGATACGACGTCGTGCGCGAGATCGAACGGCTGCCCGACCCTCCACCTGACGACATCGGGCTTCCCGACGCTGTGCTCTTCATGATTGGTCAGCTGTGCGCTTTCGACCGATGGCTCCAACGAGTAGTGCTCGTGGACAACGTGGTGGTGCCCGAGGACGCGACCGAGGTCGAGCTGAGCGCTGTTTACGAGTCCGCGGAGGCACGCCTCGAGGTGCTGGGTCAAGACCTGTTCCGTCCGCTCGAGGAGCTGCCCTTCGAGGCCCCGGCTCTCGTTGATCTCACTGACACGGCTGCCGTTGCGGTTGGCTACGGTGAGGCGCTCCCTGCGTTCGAGCGCACGATGTCGGCCGCTTCGTTTATGGGAGCGGTCGAGGTGGCGAAGGAGCACATACGCGCGGGGGACGTGTTCCAGGTCGTGCTCTCCCAACGCTTCGATCTGGACCTAGACGCAGAGCCGTTCGATATCTACCGCGCGCTTCGGCTGGTCAACCCGAGCCCATACCTCTATTTCGTGCGCACCGAGCAGTGCTGCGTGGTGGGCTCCTCGCCGGAGCCCATGGTGCGCCTTCGTGACGGTGTGGTGGTGTCGCGCCCGATCGCAGGCACGCGTAGACGAGGCACCACTGAGGTCGAGGACGAGCGACTGGCAGGGGAGCTGTCCGAGCATCCGAAGGAAGTGGCCGAGCACGTGATGTTAGTAGACCTCGCTCGCAACGACGTGGGCCGTGTGGTCAGCTTCGGCACCGAGCACATGGACGAGCTCATGTCCGTGGAGCGCTACAGCCACGTGATGCATCTCACCTCTCAGGTCTCGGGTGCACTCGCGCCTGGCAAAGGCCCGATCGACGTTCTGCGGGCAACACTGCCCGCGGGCACGCTGTCGGGTGCGCCCAAGGTGCGTGCGATGCAGATCATCGATGACCTCGAGCCGACGAAACGAGGCGTCTACGGGGGTGTCGTCGGGTACCTCGACTTCTCCGGCAACCTGGACACCGCCATCGCCATCCGCACGATGGTCGTGAGTCCTGACGGTCGGGCTTTCGTGCAGGCGGGTGCTGGCATCGTGGCAGACAGCGACCCGGCGACAGAGGACGCGGAATGTGTCAACAAGGCCGCCGCGCTCTTGGCGGCCGTTCCCGCGGCACGCCATGCCACCGCTGCCCGGCGCGCGGCGCGAGCAGCGTCGGCGGCCGAGCCAGAGACCGTGCCCGCTCGAGGAGCGATCGAGACGTGAGCCTGCGGGTGCCTCGCGGCTTCTTCCCTGGTGCACCGGAAGTGCGTTTCGACGAGGACTACGACGCTCTGCGTCACTCTGTGGGCGCACTCGTACTCGAGCGCAACGTGGTGCGTGTCGCTGGTATCGACGCGCTCGAGTACCTGCAAGGCCAGTGCAGCCAGGACTTGATCGCCTTGGAGAGTGGAGCGTCGGTCGACGCGCTTCTTCTCTCACCACGGGGAAAGCTCGACGCCCTGGTTCGAGTCACGCGTCTGGGTCACGAGGAGCTGTTGGTCGACGTCGATGCCGGCTACGGCGACGCGGTGAAGGCACGGCTCGAGCGGTTCAAGCTGCGCGTGAAGGCGGAGATAGAGCCCGTGGGCTGGCACTGCCTCGCCCTGCGAGGCCCGGGGACCTCAGCGGTACTCGCGGGCCGAGCGTCAGGGTCCGGCACCTCGCTCGTGTTGCCCTACGAGTGGAACGGTGTCGTAGGCGCCGACCTGCTCGGAGAGGCGCCCGAGGTGCCCGAGTCGGCTCAGGCGCGCGAGCTGCCAGAAGCACCCGAGGTGCCCGAGGTGCCTCTTGGTGCGCGGCGTTGCGGTCTTGAAGCGTGGGAGTCGGTCCGTGTCGAGGCAGGCATCCCGGCAATGGGGGCCGAGCTCGACGAGCGGACGATCGCTGCCGAGGCGCACCTGCTCGAGCGATGCGTGAGCCTGACAAAAGGCTGCTACACGGGCCAGGAGATCATCGCCCGTCTCGAAGCTCGAGGGAACCGCGTCGCGCGTCGGCTTCGCGGCTTGGTGATCGCGGAGCCGCCCTCGGGTGTGACGGTGCTCCCTCGCGGTAGCGAGGTGAGACTCGGAGAGAAGGTTGTCGGCTCGGTCACGTCTTCTGCGTGGTCACCGACGCTCGGGGCGGTGTGTGCTCTCGGTTACCTGCACCGCGACGTCACGCCTCCGTGCCCGGTCGAGGTGCACGTGCCAATGAAGGCGGGCGCGACCCACGCACTGCCCGCCGAGGCACGCAGCCTCCCGCTCGTCGTCTAGAGGGCAGGGTGGTCAGGCTCTCATCTCGTCCGACTGATGACTATAATACTGGTCATGTCCGAGTTGACTCTTCCACTGACCGAGATCAAGAAGCGTCTGTCCGAGATCGTCGACGGCGTTGAGCAGCACCACGATCGCGTGCTGCTGACGCGCAACGGGAGGGCCGCGGCGGTGATCGTCAGTCCCGAAGATCTGGATGCTCTCGAGGAGACGCTCGACATCCTTTCGGACCCAAAGGCGATGCGAGACATTCGCAGAGCGGAAGCGGAGATGGACAGGGGCAAGTATCTGACAGCCGACCAGCTGAGAGCCAAGTACCTGAAGCGGTGAGCCGATGGCGCCTTCAGGTCGCCCCCTCGGCCGAGCGGGTGATGGCTCGACTTCCCACACGCGTAGCGACGGCGATCGCTGAGTTCATTGTCGGCCCCCTCCTCGAAACTCCAGAGCGCGTCGGAAAGCCGCTGCTGAGAGAGCTCAGCGACTACAGGTCAGCGCGTCGGGGCGCTTACCGCATCATCTATCGACTCGACGTCGACGAAGGAGTCGTACGGGTCGTGCGGATCGAGCACCGCGCCGACGTGTATCGGGGTCGCTGACTCGACGCGCGCACAAGGCTCGTTCTGGCTGAACGGGTTGAACGAGTCCGCAAGAGCTCCCGAGAAGGCCAGCCCGGTGGGATCGCTCCCATTAACAGGATCCTCGTCGGAATAGCCGTATGGCTGTCCCGTCATCGCATCTAAGGGGTCCACGCTCAGGAACTGCCCCGTACTCGGGGCGTAGTAGCGGTTGATTGAGCCGTCCGACGCGTTCGTGGCAGTTCGCTCGTAATTCACCACCGATGACGTGCGGGAATGCGAGTTGCGCTGGTGTGGTCGCGGCATGAGATGGCGGAATCGCGCGGACGCGTGTTTTCGGCAGTGCCTACCCGACGACCCACGCGAGACCCTGTCGGCACCGGGGCACTTCAGCGCGATGCGACACATGCTCTTCACGGGAGGAGCTCGAAGCCAGCAATGTGGGCGGGTCGCACGACACTGAAGTGTCTTCGATCCAACGTGGCAATCTTGGTCGCGGTCAGGCGCTCGGCGATGGCGACGATGGCCGCGTCCACGGTCCCGAGCCCGAGATCGGCGTAGGTCTCAACGAGATCAGCTGCGCGCTCAAGGTCTGTGTCATCGACGTGTTCGACGGAAAGGTGGCCGGAAACGAGACTGCGGAGGAAGTCGGCTTCGACGTTCGTTCGTGCGCCCGCAGCCAGAAGGTAGGTCACCTCCGGGATCACGAGATCAGGAACCACGAGCGGTTCGCGGACCTCCTCGAACCAGGCGACGCATGCCTCATGATCTGGATCGTCGAGAAGGGCGGCTGCGACCAGTGGTCCGGTGTCGACGACGATGAGGCTCAGACGAACCCCTCAGCTTCCAGACGCTCCTCGGCCACTCTCGCAGAGAATCCGGGCCTCGCCTGACCGATGCCGATGAAACCGAACCGGCCGGTGCGTCGTTCTGAGGGAACGTGGAGGCGTAGGACCTCGGCGGCCACGTCCTCAGCCGAGGTGCCCCGTTCGGCGGCCTCAGTGGCCAGGCGCTCGGCGATCTCGTCGGGCACGGTCACCCGTAGCTCGGTCATGACCCAATGGTACTCGGGAGCAGGCTAAACAGCTCTCCATCAGGCCTGATGGAAACGTGATGGAGAGGGTTCAGCTGCTCTTTGGCAAGCCAGAGGTCGATCGCAGTAAGGAGACCTCTGCGCCAGATGCGTCGTTGCCGGCGGGGTGGGTGGCGGGGTGGACGGCTCGAAGCTTGGCGATCGACACGCGGGTGTAGAGGGCGGTGGTCTCCAACTTGGCGTGGCCGAGCATCTCGGACACGTAGCGGATGTCAGCGCCTCCTTCGAGCATCAGCGTCGCAGCGGTGTGTCGGAACAGATGACAGCTACCGCGCTTCTCGGGTGCGCCGGCTGCGATGTAGGCCTTGGCGGTGCGCGACAGCCAGTCGGCGCACAACGGCCCGCCCGAGGCTGACAGGAACAGCACGTCGGTCTCGTTGACCACCAGTTTCGGCCGCACCAGGTCGCTGTAGCGCGCCACCCACAACAGCGCACGAGACCCGATGGGGACGTGGTGGTTCTTCGCGCCCTTGCCCTGGCGGACGAAGACGGTGCCCCGGGCGTGATCGATGTCCCAGATCTTGAGCCCGATCAGCTCGGCCCGGCGAATGGCCGTGGGGTACAGGATCTCCAAGATGGCGCGGTCGCGCAACCCGAGTGCGGTGGTGACGTCGGGACCGGCGAGCACTGCTTCGGTTTCTTCTGCCGAGAGGGTGACTTCGGGAAGCCGGTGCTCGGCTTTGGGGAGCACCAAGCCGACGGCCGGGTCGACGGGCACCCATCCTTGCGTAGCCAGCCAGGCGAAGAAGGCCTCAAGCGCCTGTTGGGCATTTTCAAGGCCTTTAGTCTCAAGATCGATCCCACGGGCGCGGTCGCACTCGGGGTCGAGGTGACCCCATCCGCGGCATTGCCGACTCAGGCAGGTTCGCCGACGACCTTGCAGCGCACCGCATGGCACATAAACCACCGTATTCGGGAAGCTATGAGGTTGAGTCCTCTAGCCGACATGCTGCACGGGACAATCGTGGCCGATGAGACCTACCACGGAGGCAACCCGAAAAACCGGCACGGCAATACAAACGCCGTGGGTGGGCGCGGCACGGACAAAACGCCGGTGTTCTCCCTGATCCATGCCGAAACGGGTGAAGTTCGTTCTCGCGCGATCCCTAACGTCACCGGAGATACGTTAGGTGCGGCAATCCGGGAGCATGTGGATACGGCCGGTTCCACACTCTGGACCGACAAGTGGGCCGGGTATCTCCACGTCGGTCGCGAGTTCAAGAGGCACATCGCTGTCGATCACGACCGCGGCGAGTACGTCCGTGACGGTGGTGACACGAACCGCGCGGAGGGTTACTTTTCGCAGCTCAAGCGATCACTTGACGGCACACACCATCACATCAGCAAGACGCACCTGCCGCGGTATCTGGCAGAGCACGATTTTCGTTACTCCACCTGCAAAATCTCGGACTCGGAGCGTATGGAGAGGCTTATGGGCCAGACGAGTGGGCGCAGGCTTCCCTACCGGGTGCTGACTCAGAACCAGGGGTGAGCGCAGTAGTGGGGCCGGTTGAAGTCAGACATTCGGATTGTTTTCAGCGAGTTGTAGAGGACGTTCGGTCGATTGGTATCGCGAAACCCTGCGGGTCGATATAGATATTCGGCGACATCTTCGGATTTGGCTCGCACAATCAACATGGCCGCGCCCATATCCCAGCAACAGCAAAAGGCGCTCCTGCGCATGGCATCAAAAACAAGGTCCTTACCAAGACTTTGGCCCGTCCCGGCAAAGTCCACACTAACTGCCAGACGACCCAACAAGACACTAGGAATTGGCTCGGGCATTCGTTGGCCTACATCGCTTGGTACGCCCTCTCGCGTCATCGACGTAGCCGACAGCGAATAGAAACCGGCTACCCGACTCGGTTCGTTTTCTGGTGTCGTGACATAGGTCCGAGCGGTATCACGTCCATGGCTTTCACGGGCCATATGAACGAACCACCGAGTTAGGGCATCATCCCTACACATGAACGCGGCTACATCATGCCCAGGGTTCAACAGTTCCGGTGTCCGGAACGGGTGTATCCCGTTAGGCACTAAGCGAAGTTACGCGGGTGCCGTAAAGCAAACTTGGCTGTCTGGCCATCGTAAGGATCATCCTGTGCCAACAGCGTTTGCGTCTCATCCCAGTGTTTTTGGTCTAGGACGAGAATGTGGTCCGACTCCATCATCGGCGGAGGGCTAGTAGCTACGACGGGTGGCTGGGCTTGAACGTGGTGATGCAAGCGCTCTAGCAGCAAAGAACGCGCCCTCTTCAGCCTCTCAACCATCCTCGCTCACCTCCTCCTCACTACCACTCTCTGTGTCGGCAGACTTACGCTCAGGCTTGACAGCTAGAAGGCCGCGGAGGGCCTGGTCGAAGCCCAGGGGATGCAGGCTGACCGGCTCGTCGGTACGGCGCGGCCGAACCGCGGCCCTGTGCCGGTGAGTCTCAGGCGCCCCTGCTCGCCTGGGCATCATGTTCTCCCTGATCGATGATCGATCCAAAGACCTATTGGTCAACAGGTCTCCTGACCCAGGTTAGCGCGTATACGTCTAGTGCACTAGACATTTTTCCACCCTTTCACCTGCGTATACAGCCTGAGCACCAAAGCTAACCGCGGTTCACTGACTCCGCTCAGTTTCCCAACTCCCCTCAGCATGAGTGACAAAACCGAACCACGTCGGCCCTTGGCCAATCGACCGCCTTCTGCTAGCTCAACCTGGCCCATCTCTCCTCTTTGGGTGTAACTGCGCCACTGGCCCCTCCGGCGGAACGGTTCCAGGAGCGCCGCATCGGCCCGGGTAGGCTCCCGCGGGTGCCGTCGGCCACCTATCTCGACGAGATCGTGGCCGCTCATCGTGCCCGCGCTGCGACAGACGGGCGTGAGAGGCACGCCCTGTTCGCCCAGGTTGATGAGGCTCCGGCTCCGAGAGGTTTCTTCGACCACCTGGCAGGCCACGAGGGCCTTGCGGTGGTGGCCGAGATCAAACGGCGCTCTCCCTCCAAGGGGGACATCGACCCCGGCCTAGACCCTGCGGCCGTAGCCCGCGAGTACGCGGCCGGGGGTGCAGCGTGTGTGTCGGTGCTGACCGATGAGCGGTTCTTCGGGGGCTCGGCGCAGGACCTCGCAGCGGCCCGTGGGGCCTGCAGCCTCCCGGTCCTGCGCAAGGACTTCATCGTGAGCGAGGCCGACGTGTGCGACGCCCGGGTCATGGGTGCTGACGCGGTGCTGCTGATCGCAGGCGTGCTGAGCGACGAGGAGCTGGGCAGGTTCCACGCTCTCGTCCACGAACTCGCCATGGATGCTCTCGTGGAGGTGCACGACGAGGCGGAGCTCGACCGGGCCTTGGCGTCGGGTGCAGAGCTGGTCGGTGTCAACCAGAGAGACCTGGCAACCTTCGAGGTCGACACGGGGCGCGCCGCGCGTCTGGCGGTGTCCATCCCCCCGGAGGTGGTCGCTGTGGCCGAGTCCGGCATCGGCGGCGCCGAGGACGCTCGTGCGCTCGCAGATGCCGGCTACCAAGCCGTCCTGGTCGGAGAGTCGCTTCTTCGCGCTCGCAACCGGCGCAAAGCGGTGTCGGTGCTCGACGGGCACGCGGTCGCCCCACGCGCAAGAGTCGGGGCACGCGGGCGCGTGGGGAGCCGAGGCAGATGAGGGGAGCCGAGCGGTGTTGGTGAAGATCTGCGGCATCACTTCGGAGGCGGACGCGCTGCTCGCGGTGGCGCTCGGTGCCGATGCCGTCGGGTTCGTGTTCGCTCCTTCGCCCCGCCAGGTCTCGCCCCAGGCCGTGCGGCGGATCATCGAGCGCATCCCCCCGGAGATCCTCACGGTGGGGGTGTTCCGAAACGAGGCGCCGGTACGGGTGGTGGAGATCACGAACTCGATCGGGCTTCGTGGCGCGCAGTTGCACGGGAACGAGACGGCGAAGGACACGCGCTGGGTGGCAGAGCGTGTGCCGGTCACGATCAAGGCGTTCCCGGCGGGGCACCGCAACATCACGCGTCTGGGCTCTTACGGTGCTGGGCTCGTGATGGTCGACGCCGAGTCGCCCGGATCGGGAGAGGTGTTCGACTGGCGACTGGCAGAGGGTGTTGTCGACCCGGCACGGCTCATCGTTTCGGGGGGGCTGCACGCCGGGAACGTCTCCGAGGCGATCGACCACCTGCACCCCTTCGGTGTGGACGTGTGCAGCGGGGTGGAGGCGATGCCGGGGGTGAAAGACCCACGCAAGCTTCGAGCCTTCGTCGTCGCGGCCCGCCGGGCAGCCGGGGAGTCTGACGAAGCGCTGATCACTGAGCTGGGTGTGCACGACCGCCTTCATCTGGAGGCAGGGGAAGCAACCGACGGCACCGAGCGGGTCGAGGGATCCCAGAGCCCCTACGACTGGGAGGGGGACACCTGAGCGAGCAGATCTCCGGCGCGAGGAGCGAGCGGGCGGCGTCGGTCATGGGAGAACCCGCGCCAGGAGGTCGCTTCGGGGATTTCGGGGGCCGCTTCGTCCCCGAGTCGCTCGTGCCGGCCTGCATGGAGCTGGAGAAGGCGTTTTCAACCGCGTGGGCCGACTCGGCGTTTCACGACGAGCTCGGCTCGCTGCTTCGCGACTACGGAGGCAGGCCCACCCCGGTGACCGATTGCCGTCGCCTGTCGGAGCGCCTGGGCGTGAGGGTGCTGCTCAAGCGGGAGGACCTCGCCCACACCGGGTCGCACAAGCTGAACAACGTGGTCGGCCAGGCGCTACTGGCGCGCCGGATGGGCAAGCACCGGCTGATCGCCGAGACCGGAGCGGGCCAACACGGAGTCGCGACGGCCACCGCGGCCGCGCTCTTCGGTATGCAGTGCGTCGTGTACATGGGGGAGCTCGACACGAAGCGCCAGGAGCTCAACGTGTTCCGCATGGAGCTGCTCGGTGCCGAGGTGCGTTCGGTGAAGGGCGGCAGCAGGACGCTGAAGGACGCGATCAACGAGGCGCTTCGGGACTGGGTGGCCACCGTCACCGACACTCACTACTGCATCGGCTCTGTGATGGGCCCGCATCCCTACCCGTGGATGGTGCGGGAGCTGCAGCGCGTGGTGGGCGACGAAGCACGCGCGCAGTGCAGGCAGCTACTGGGGGGTGACCCGGACTGGGTCGTGGCCTGCGTGGGAGGAGGGTCGAACGCGGCGGGCACCTTCGCCGGGTTCGTGGACGGCGCGGCACGGCTGGTGGGAGTAGAAGCAGCAGGCGGGGCCGCGATCGCCCGTGGGATCCCCGGGGTGGTCCACGGGATGAAGTCGCACCTGCTCCAGGACGAGGCCGGCCAGATATCAGAGGCACACTCGATCTCGGCTGGTCTGGACTACCCCGGTATCGGCCCCGAGCACGCCCACCTGGCGTCGATCGGCCGCGCGCGCTACGAGCAGGCGGACGACGACGAGGTGCTCGAGGCCTTTCGCCTCCTCTCCGAGACCGAGGGGATCATCCCGGCGCTCGAACCCGCGCACGCGCTCGCGTGGGTGGCTCGCGAGGCCGGAGGGGAGATCGAAGCGGGGTCGAGCGTTCTCGTCACGCTCTCGGGCCGCGGCGACAAGGACGTGGCCCATGTTCGAGAGCTCCTGGTGAGCCGCGCGACACCCATCCCCGGCCCGCCGGAGGTCTCAGCGTGAGACCTGGGACGGGTGAGCTGGAGAAGTGGCTTCGCGCCGGGCGCGACGCCGGGCGCAAGCTTCTCGTCGCGTACGTCACCGGGGGGATGACCCCTGACTGGTTGGAGGTCGTCCAAGCGATCTCCGCGGCGGGCGCCGACGCGGTCGAGATCGGGATCCCGTTCTCCGACCCGATGATCGACGGGCCGACCATCCAGAGGGCCTCGGTGATGGCACTCGAGGGTGGCGCCACACCCGTTTCGATCCTGGCTTCGCTTCGGCGCGCGGATCTGAGCGTGCCGGTCGCGGTCATGACCTACTACAACCTCGTGTTCCGAGCAGGGCACCGACGTTTCGCGAGCTCGCTCGCCGAGTCGGGTGTCGCGGGTGCCATCGTGCCCGATCTCCCGCTCGAGGAGGCAGGACCGTGGTGCGACGAGGCGGACGGCGCAGGCGTGGAGACCGTGTTGCTGGTCGCGCCCTCGACACCTGACGAACGCGCGGAGCGCATCTGCGCACGCTCGCGCGGCTTCGTCTACGGCGTGGGCCTCATGGGGGTGACGGGGGAGCGGGCCCAGGTAGCTGCCTCGGCCGCGGGTGTGGCGCGCCGCCTGAAGAAGATGACCGACCTGCCGGTGTGCATCGGGATCGGGGTCTCCACCGTGGCTCAGGCGACAGAGGTGTGCGCCGAGGCCGACGGGGTGGTGGTCGGTTCGGCCCTCGTGCGCCGGCTGATCGACGGGGCGGGCCCCGTCGGGGCGGCGGAATTCGTAGCCGAGCTTCGCTCGGGCCTCGACGCCGCCTGAGGATCGACGCCTTCGGCGAGAGGTTTTCGCGCGCGCGCCGGTACCGACGTCCCCTCGCTATGATCTTGCGCCACACTGAGGCTGAAGCACTGTCGGCGGGTCCGAGAAAGGATTACGGCAATGCAGGTCGAAAAGCCCCACCCGATCGAGACGTTCGACTCCCTGTTGCGTGACCTTGTCAGCTGGGGGCTGGTGGAACGCCAGGACACGGACACCGAGACGAGAACGCCGTGGCAGCTGGTTCCCGACGCCCAGCACCGGCTCGACGAGCTGCTGTCACGAGCCCGCGTGCCTGGCGCGGAGGCCGATTTCTATCTTGACCACCTCTGTGCCGATTGCCACCAGCGCGGGCTCACAAAGCACCACGGGGGCAGCTACCTGTGCGAGACGTGCTGGACCGAGCGCCAGGCGCGGCTGGAGGCGGTGGGCGCCGAACCGTCTCCGTCTGTCAAGCAGACGCACTTCTGGCACCGGAGCCGGCCGGGGCAAGCGACGACCCTGGCCAGCTGACGCATGTTGTCGGCTGTGGGTTTCAACCGGCAGCCTGAAAAGACGCCCGAGAAGGGCGCTGCCGAACGACTACCGAGGTTGTTCGACAGGTTTTAGCCCAGGAACGTGTTTACTCGGGCCTCCCATGTAGCCGCGTCCTGAAAAAGGAACATATGTCCAGCGTCGCGGTAGATCACCACCTTGGCCCCGGTGATGGCCCGGGCCAGCTTGTAGGCGTTGGCCGGCGGGATCACCACGTCGTCGGCCCCGTCCCCGATGAGAGTGGGCACCGCAATGCGGCCGTGTCCGGCTCGCTCCTTGGCGTCGGCCCACCCTTGAATTGCCACGTTCTGAGCCGTGTCCACCGTGGATGGCGCCTGGTAGAAGCCCGGATACTTGGTGACGGCCTGTACGTAGGCCGGGCTCGCGGTGGCCAGCCGATCGGGGGGGAACATAAGGGACAGCAGTTCGGCGGAGTTGTTGGTGCTGGCGGCGTTGAAAAGCGCCGACGCGTTGGCAGCCGAGGGAAGCGTGGCCTTCCCGTTGCCCGAGAAGGTGGCACAAAGCACCAGGCGGTGCACGTCACCGGGGTGCCTCACGGCCAGGGCCTGGGCGATCATCCCGCCCATGGACCAGCCCAGGATGTCGGGGTGGCGCAGGTGCAGGGCAGCGATCAAGGCCGCAGTCTGATCGGCCATCGCCGAGATCGTGAGGGTGCCGGGGGGCATTGCCGTGTGGCCAATTCCGGCGTTGTCGAACGTGATCACCCGGTGCCGCTTGGCCAGCGCGTTCACGAGACCGGGTGGCCAGGCGTCCTGGCTGCCCGAGAAGCCCATGATGAGGACGAGTGGCCGCCCGCTGCCGTCGCTGCGGTAGCTAACGGTGCCGTCGGAGGTCTGGATCACCTGGACCGGGACACTGGTGATGGAGGGCGGGGCGGCCGAAGCGACCGGGACGGCGCCACCGCAGACCGCCAGGGAAAGTCCGAATGCCGTGCCGAACGCGGCCAGCAATCGCCCGCTCATACGGGGTCGTAACCTAACAGGGAGGGCGTAGCACTGCCCGAACGAGCAACACCACTTGATGGGACCCAGGCACTTCGAAGCGCGCGCTAGGGGTCCGGTGGCCCCCGGCCACCGGACCCCTAAACGACGCTTGGTTTTTTTCAGGTGGTCGCGTCCGTGTAGAACTCAGCCGATCCCACGATGCCGGATATGACCGACTCGTTAGAGGCACCGCCTGCGAGCTGGGCCACCCAGTATGAAAGACCTCCCGCGTCAGCAGCACGGCCGAGCAGGTAGGCGTACTGGGCCTCGACGAAGTCGCTTCGGTATTCGGTCGAGGAGAGGATCCCGGCTGCGACCGCGCTTTGAGTGGTCCCAGACGAGAGCTGGCTCTCCCAGTACGCGAGCCCACCGGAGTCAGGTGCACGCCCCAAGAGCTTTGCGTACAAGGCTGTGACGAAGCCAGCTGGTGTGCCACCAGAGTCGGTGTAGAACTCGTTCGAGCCCAAGAACCCTGCTGCGACCGTTTGGTCGGTTGCTCCGCCTGCGAGCTGCGCGACCCAGTATGAGAGGCCGCCCGGGTCAGAGGTGCGCCCCAAGAAGGCTTCGTAGTAGCTGCTTACGAGGTCGCCTCTGTACTCGGGGGAGGTCGCGATGTCATAGGCGACGGCGCTTCGGCTCGTGCCGCCAGTTAGCAGCGCGTTCCAGTAAGCGAGGCCCGCTGAGTCCGGAGCTCTTCCGAGAAGGTCCTCGTATGCCGAGCAGAGGAAAGCGCTGTTTCCTGTGTAGGAGGCGCATGGGTTGCTCGAAGGCGAGGGCGGAGGCGTGGTCGGAGCCACAGGAGTGGCCGAGGCCTCGTTCGAAGCCGGCGAATTCCCGACCGCGTTCACCGCTTCCACCGTGAAGAAGTACTTGGTGCCATTTGTGAGCCCGGTCACCGCGTAGCTGGTCCCGCTGAGGAACGAGGTGTTGACAGCGGTGGTGCCTTCAGCGCCTGCGCTGGTGCCCTCGTAGACGTCGTAGCCGGTGATGGCTGAGCCGCCGTCCGAGGAAGGTGTCGTCCAGGACAAGGCGACCTGGGTGTTGCCAGCCGTGGCGTTCAGCGCCGTCGGGGCGCCCGGAACGGTGGGCGGGGTGCCGCCACCCGGACTCCCAGCCAGGGAGATGACGATCGACAGGCTGACCGACGTCGCGGTCTCATGTGTCGGCGTGGACGAGTCGGTCGCAGTGAACTCGAGTCCCGACGTGGTGGCCGCAGCGGTCGGCGTGCCGGTGATCGCCCCGGTCGTGCCGTTCAACGTTGCCCACGACGGCAGGGTCCCGCTGGTCAGCGCCCAGGTGTAGGGGGTGGTCCCGCCGGTGGCAACCAGGGTGGCGGAGTACGCGCTGCTGACCGTGCCTGCGGGGAGCGAGGTCGTGGAGACCGCCAGCGCGGCCGGCGAGATGTAGCTGGCAACATCGACACCGATCGCACCCAGCGGGGCCGGGTTAGTGCCATTGCCGCCAGTGGCGGTGGGCCCAGGAATCCCGCACACCGTACCGCCATCAGTGCCGATGTAGCTGACTGAATCGTTGTTAGTTCCAGCTGTGGTGCAGGGGTCGGTCGCCGTGTCGTACGAGTAGGCCACAGGGCCGGTCGTTGTCGTAGTGGTTTGACTGACTACGTCGTTGAACGGCGCGACGCTCGGTTCAACCACCGCGTAGGTTAGCGAGCCTCCCACAAACGCGGCTGGTGACCCGGTGCCGGGCCCGCCGGCCCCGTATCCGAGACCGCCGGCCGGGATGGTCTCGAGGATACCCAACGTCGCCCCGGTAAAGGTGCCACCCGAGCCACCCGTCGATCCGCCGCCGTGGTGCGTGGCCGTGTAAATGTCGACGCCGATGGCCTCTGGGTTCTGGGTGTTGGTGGTGAGTTCGTTGGCAGTGCCGAGCGAGTCTGTCACCTCGATCGTAAGCGGCTCAGTCAGGGTGCCATCTGGGTCGGCCCAGTAGCCATTACCGCTGAGGAAGACCTGATTGCCCGCTGTAGCCGCGCTACTTCCTCCGGTGATCGGCGTCACCGTCGTGCTCGAAGGATAAGTGTTGACCAGGTTGTTGACCCAGATCATGGTGGCGCTTACGGCCGCGGGGGCCGTGGTGACGACGATCTCGTGGGTCCCGGAGAGCGAACCGACCAAGAGAACGGTCCCCTGGGCGATCGCAGAGCCCAATGCGGGCACGGGAAGTGCCGTGCAGGCCGTGAGCTGGTTGAATCCGCAGTTAGCCCCCGTCACTCCCGAGACTACCTCGTCCCCCGCGCTCGCGGCGGCGTTAGTGGTAAGCGCCGTGCCGTATGTAAAGGCTGCGGTGTCGGTCACGTTCAGGACTGACAAGGTGGGAGGCATAGCGTAACCAGTGCCCTCAGCCGTTGGAACGGCATAAGCGCCGGGCCAGGGTGTCACGGGATAGCTGGTCGAAGAAGGGTAGTTCACGTAGGCGAAGCCGTACTCGTTACCGGCCAAGTCGGCGACCGCCATTGCGCAGTTGCTCAGGCCGAGCGCCACTTGAGCTGCGCTCGGCGGGCAGACGGCGTCGGTGTCTAGAGCCTGCTGGTCAGCATTGACGGTCTCGGCAATGGTGAGAGTACCGGTCTCAGACGAGACCGGCTCGTCCGGACCCGTACTGCTATACGAGCCCATGAACTCATTCAATGCATTGGTGGGGGTGAAGGTAGTGGAGTTGAATCCCGCAAGCGGGCTCGCTACGCCCACAACCATCGTCGTGTTGATCGGCAACCCGGCGCACTTGATGTTTACCGTCGTGGTTCCCGGAATGATCGCTGCTCCGCCGTTGATCATGAACGGCACCAGCACGGTTGGGCTGCCTTGGAGTTGGTTGCCGACCCCGTTGAACGTGCAGTTGGCCGTTTGGGTCTTGGCGGCGGCCGGCGATGAGGTGGCCAGCACGGTGATCGCGGTAGCACCAGCGAGCATTCCCGTGCCAATTGCCATGGACATCACCGCGTGGACAAATCGCCTCGATACGCTTCGGTGTCTCGATCTCAACATATCTCCCCTTCATATTTCGGCCGCGCGTCAAGCCTCCACAGCCGTCCCGCGGAATACCTTATACATAAACCCACCGCCGGCCCACCAGGGTCGTTGGTCCCAGAAACGGCCCAATGGAGATCCCGCAGAACACCTTACGTAAACTCACCGCGGGCTACCAAAAGAGCCTCGAGCTCACTGAGCGTCTCACGGCCAAGGAGCGGGCGATTTCTCATACGTCTCGTATCTTGCTAAATGTCGCGAGGTGACCGAGGCGGTCGGGGTGACTACAGCGAGCGGCAATTTCGTCAATCCTGATGGTGTAGCCCGCGATGGGTGTCCGTAGCGTGTCCAAGGACGGTTCGAGCTTTATGTGCTGGAATTTGAATTTAGTGTGTCGTGGCCAACAAGTGGATGCTTCGAGCAGATGCCGCCGAGATGGCGGCGACCAGACAGAAGGGGGAGCCCGATGGGTTCTCAGCTGATGCGGCGGTGCCGTGTGAGGCACCTTCTTGCCACGTTCTTCGCTGCTTTACCGCTCGCGGTCATACTGCCGGTGGTCGTTCCCGCGGCGTAACTGTTCAGGTCCCATAGCGGCGCGGTCCACCACCTGGGAGAACGCCGCGCGTAACGTTGGGAATTCCACCCGACGACCCCTCCCCGTTCGACGACGCGCCCTCGTATGAGGAGCTGACCGAGCAGCTGTCGGCCGCTCAGCTCGTCATCGAGCAACAGGCAGCAGAGATCGCTGAGCTCAAAGCGCAGATCGCCGATCTCCAAGAGCGCTTGGGACGCAACCCGCGCAACTCGTCGATGCCCCCGTCGGCCGAAGGGTTGTCGAAGCCTCCCGCGCCGTCGCGCGCCGAGCGCCGTGCGGCGGGACGCCGCCAGGGCAAGCAGCCCGGGGCACCGGGCAAGCACCTGGCCCAGGTCGCCTGCCCCGACGAGGTGGTGTCCCATGTTCCGGTCGCATGTGAGTCGTGCGGAGCCGATCTCGCCGATGCAGAGGTGGTCTCTACAGAGCGCCGCCAGGTGTTCGACTTGCCCAAGATCGCCCTTCGTGTCACCGAGCACGTCGCAGAGCGCCGTCGCTGTGGCTGTGGACGCGAGACCAAGGCCATCTTCCCGCCGGCTGCCACCGCACCGACGTGCTATGGCCCCGGTGTGCGGGCACTGGCGGTGTACTTGGCGGTGCACCAGCACCTGCCCTTCGATCGCACGGCGCAGCTGTTCAAAGATGTGCTCGGGCAGGAGGTCTCGGTCGGGGCCCTGGCGCAGATGGTCGCCGAGGCGGCCGACGCCACCGGCCTGTTCTTGGACCAGGTGAAGGTGCTGCTCCATGGCGCAGACGCCGTGCACTTCGACGAAACCGGCGGGCGAGTGGCGGGGAGGCTGCACTGGGTCCACAGCGCGTCGACCGCGACACTCACACTGCTCGACTGTCATGCCCGGCGCGGCAGGCCGGCCATGGATGATCTGGGCGTCATCGGTTCGATGACCGGCGTGGCCCTCCACGATGGTTGGAAGCCCTATCGCTCCTACGACGTGCTCCACGCCTTGTGCAACGCCCATCACCTGCGCGAGCTGGTTGCCATCGGCGTGGTGTGGGACCAGGGCTGGGCCAATGACCTTGCCGCATTGCTC
>Ga0116118_1000630_pt1 | contig 19714 bp, 15 predicted proteins | sample June2015DPH_11_5_FD_89723 | JGI IMG/M metagenome (GOLD analysis project Ga0116118, IMG submission 89723) | Peatland microbial communities from SPRUCE experiment site at the Marcell Experimental Forest, Minnesota, USA - June2015DPH_11_40 | ecosystem: Environmental > Terrestrial > Soil > Wetlands...
AAGGCGCGCGGCGCCAGGATCTATGGCGAGATCGCCGGCTACGGCGCGACCTCCGACGGCGTCGACATGGTGGCGCCGTCGGGCGAAGGCGCCGCCCGCTGCATGCGCATGGCGCTGCAGCACATCAAGCCGCCGATCGACTATATCAATCCGCACGCCACCTCGACGCCGATCGGCGATCTCAGGGAGATCGAGGCCATCCGCGAAGTGTTCGGCGCCGGCGACAAATGCCCGCCGATCGCGGCGACCAAGTCGCTCACCGGACACTCGCAAGGTGCCACCGGCGTGCACGAGGCGATCTATTCCTTGTTGATGATGAACAACGGCTTCATCTGCGAGAGCGCGAACATCGAGAACCTCGACCCCGCCTTTGCCGACATGCCGATCGTGCGCGAACGCCGCGACGGCGTGACGCTCGGCTGCGTGTTGTCGAATTCCTTCGGCTTCGGCGGCACCAACGCCTGCCTCGTGTTCAAGCGGCTGGATGCGTGATTTCTCTCTCCGTCAACGCCGGGCGCCGCCGATGGACCGGCCACTTCGAGCCGGGCCCGTCAGTTCGGCAGGAAATGACGACAAAAAGGATTGACGCATGCAGGGGTTGATGCACGGCAAGCGCGGGCTGATCATGGGGGTCGCCAACGATCACTCGATCGCCTGGGGCATCGCCAGGACGCTCGCGGCGCACGAGGCCAAGCTCGCCTTCACCTACCAGGGCGACGCGCTCGCCAAGCGCGTCAAACCGCTGGCGGCGTTGGTCAATGCCGATCTGGTGCTGCCGTGCGACGTCGAGGACATCGCCTCGGTCGATGCCGTTTTCGCCGAGCTCGAGCGGACCTGGGGGACGCTTGATTTCCTCGTCCACGCCGTGGCCTTCTCCGACAAGTCGCAGCTCACCGGCCGCTACGCCGAAACCACCCGCGACAATTTTCTGCGCACCATGCTGATCTCGTGCTTCGCCTTTACCGAGGCGGCGAAGCGCGCGGCTGCGCTGATGCCGAACGGCGGCGCGATGCTGACCCTGACCTATAACGGCGGCGAGCGCGTGATGCCGAACTACAACGCCATGGGCCCGGCCAAGGCGGCGCTGGAAGCGTCGGTGCGCTATCTGGCGGTGGACTTCGGTCCGCGCGCCGTCCGCGTCAACGCGATCTCGTCCGGGCCGATCCGGACGCTGGCCGGCGCCGGCATCGGCGACGCGCGTTACATGTTTGCCTTCCAGCAGCGGCATTCACCGCTGCATCGCGGCGTGACGCTGGAGGAGCTCGGCGGCGCCGGGCTTTATCTGCTGTCCGACCTCTCGACCGGCGTCACCGGCGAAATCCATTTCGTCGATTCCGGCTATAACGTCATCGCCATGCCGCATCCCGACGCGCTGCGGGCCGACCGCCAGCGGACCGAGGATCCCGGCCAGTAGCGCGCAGCCTCTGCTGCCGGCCGCGCTGTGCGCCTCTCCTCTTGCCTCGATCGTCGGCGCACGCCACATCTTCGCCGGTCATGCCCGCCTCACCCGCCATAGACGTCGAGCGCCTCGTCAAGATCTACAAGAACGTGCCGGCGGTCGATGCCGTGTCGTTTTCGATCGCGCGCGGCTCGATCACCGGGCTTCTCGGCGGCAACGGTGCCGGCAAGACCACCACGATTGCCATGATCATGGGGCTGACCACCCCGACCTCCGGCCGCGTCACGGTGCTTGGCGCGCAGATGCCGCGGCAGCGCTATCGCGTCCTGCAGCGGATGAATTTCGAGAGCCCCTATGTCGAGATGCCGATGCGGCTCACGGTCCGGCAAAATCTGACGGTGTTCGGCATGCTTTATGGCGTGGCCGACCTTGCCGACCGTATCGCCGAACTCGCCGGGGCGCTCGATCTGACCGATCTGCTCGACCGCCCGACCGGCAAGCTATCGGCCGGGCAGAAGACCCGGGTGTCGCTGGCGAAGTCGCTGATCAACGCCCCGGACTTGCTGCTGCTCGACGAACCCACGGCTTCGCTCGATCCCGATACCGCCGACTGGGTGCGGGGCCACCTCGACCGTTACCGGCGCGACCGCCACGCCACGGTGCTGCTGGCCTCGCACAACATGGCCGAGGTCGAACGGCTGTGCGAGCGCGTCATCATCATGAAGCGCGGCCGCATCGAGGACGACGACACGCCGACCCGGTTGCTGGCGCGCTACGGCCGTCGCACGCTGGAGGAGGTGTTTCTCGACGTGGCGCGCGGCGGCGGCGAAGCACGCGAGGCGGCGCAATGACCACGCGTACCGAGAGCGCGTTCGCCTTCTCGCCGCGGCGCGTCGCGGCGATGATGCTGCGGTATTGGTACCTCCTCCGCTCGTCCTGGCCGCGGCTGGTCGAACTCGTCTACTGGCCGATGGTGCAGATGATCACCTGGGGCTTTCTGCAGTTTTACGTGGTGCAGAATGCCGGGTTTTTTGCGCGTGCCGCCGGCACCCTGATCGGCGCAGTCTTGCTCTGGGACATCCTGTTCCGCGGCCAGCTCGGCTTCTCGATCTCGTTCCTCGAGGAAATGTGGTCGCGCAACATCGGTAATCTGATGATGAGCCCACTGCGGCCTTTCGAGTTCATCATCGCGCTGATGGTGATGAGCATGGTGCGGCTGTTGATCGGCGTGATCCCGGTCACGCTGCTCGCGTTTCTTTTCTTCGGCTTCAATCTTTACGGGCTGGGCTTGGCGCTGGTGGCGTTCTTCATCAACTTGATGCTGACCAGCTGGGCGGTTGGAATTTTCGTGTCCGGCCTGGTGCTGCGCAACGGCCTCGGCGCCGAGAGCTTCGCCTGGTCGATCATGTTCCTGTTCATGCCGCTGACCTGCGTCTACTACCCGGTGACGACGCTGCCGGTCTGGCTGCAGCCTTTGGCATGGGTATTACCACCGACCTACGTGTTCGAGGGGATGCGCGCGCTCCTGATCGAGCACACCTTTCACCCCGACCTGATGATCGATGCGCTGGGGCTCAACGTCCTGTTCTTTGCCGGTGGGACGTTCGGCTTCCTCAAGCTCTTACAGAGCGCCCGCCGCCACGGCTCCTTGATGCAGACGGGCGAATAGCCGCACTACGCCACCGACGGGGCGGGAAATCGTTGCGTCTCATACGTAAAGAATTGAAGAATTGCTTTTATATTGACGGCATGACACCCCAGCGTCACAATGCTGCACTGCAGCGAGCCGGGCAAGGATCATCCATGGCCATCGGAGAATTCGGCGGCGCGCCTAGCGTGCCCGGCAACGGCTTATTGCTGTCGACGCCGTTGTATTGGCTCTACGAGATGAGCCATGTGGCGCTCAATCCGTCGCGGGCGTGGGCCGACGCCACGCGGTTGTTTTTCAAGAACCCGGCCAATCCGCTGTACTACACGACCTTCGGAAAATCGGTCGCCGCTGCCTGCGAGATGTTCGAGCGCTCGACGCGCCGCTACGGCAGGCCGGAATGGCGGATCTCGTCGACATCGGTCGGCGGCCAGCAGGTGCCGGTGCATATCTCGACCGCATGGGAACGACCGTTCTGCCGCCTTATTCACTTCGAACGCGTTTTCGAGCACCGGCCGCGCCGGCCGCAGCCGCGACTGCTGATCATCGCGCCGATGTCCGGCCATTACGCGACGCTGCTGCGCGGCACGGTCGAAGCGTTTCTGCCCAATCACGACGTCTACGTCACCGATTGGAGCGATGCGCGCATGGTGCCGATGTCGGAGGGCAGCTTCGATCTCGACGATTACATCGACTATGTGATCTCGATGCTGCACGCGCTCGGCGGCGACACCCATGTGATTGCGGTATGCCAGCCAGCGGTGCCCGTCATGGCTGCCGCCGCGCTGATGGAGGCGGACGAGGATCCGTATGTGCCGGTTTCCATGGTGTTGATGGGCGGACCGATCGACACCCGGATCAATCCGACTGTCGTCAATACGCTGGCCGAGCGCCGCGGCATCGATTGGTTCCGCCGCAATGTCATCACCAAGGTGCCGTTTCCCAATCCCGGCTTCATGCGCGACGTCTATCCGGGCTTCCTGCAGCTCAACGGCTTCGTCAGCATGAATCTTGACCGGCACATCGAGGCGCACCGGGAGCTGTTCCAGCATCTCGTGCGCGGCGACGGCGACTCGGCACAGAAGCACCGGGAATTCTATGACGAATACCTGGCGGTCATGGACCTTGCCGCCGAGTACTACCTGCAGACGGTCGATACCGTTTTCGTGCGTCACGCGCTGCCGCTCGGCGAAATGACGCATCGCGGCCGGCCGGTCGACCCGAGCCGTGTCAAGCGGGTCGCCTTGCTCACCATCGAAGGCGAGCACGACGACATTTCCGGCGTCGGCCAGACGCAAGCCGCGCATCAGCTCTGCGTCAATATCCCCGCCGACCGCAAGGCGCACTGGCTGCAGCAAGGCGTCGGACATTATGGCGTGTTCAATGGCTCGCGCTTCCGTTCCGAGATCGCTCCGCGCATTGCCGATTTCGTGCTGTCGATAAGTCAAAGCGGGCGCATCCAGCGTAGCGGCGCGGCCATACGCCTGGCGCACAATGGCGGTACGCCTCCGGACGGCGAACGCGCCGCCGCGGTCGCCGACTTTGGCCGGACCCGCATCGATCAACGATCGCGCTGAACGCCCGCTTTATCTGGCACAAAGGCGCAATCCGCCGCTTCGGTGGTCCTAACACCTTGAGAAATCCGGCGGATTTCGAATCATCTGGCGTGAACTTCTCCTCCGGCTATTCACCAATAATCTGAAGCTAAATTCATCTGTTTATTTACATGCACTGGCACCTTCTATCTGCTGGAGGCACAAGATCTTGTATGCCACCGGAGTCGCCACAAAGAGGCTGCGCCGGCCGCCGGATATGGCAGTATCGGCGTTGGGGGCTGGGTTCGGGGTGACCAATGCCGTACCGCGCGCTGCTCTATCGCCGCCCGAGTGAGCCTCAGGCAATCGAGGTATTCTTCGACAGATCGATCTACTTCGTGCGGGTGCGGCGGCACCGGCAGGCGCGTCGCTACACCTTGCGCATTCAGGCCGCGACCCGCGAAGTGGTTCTCACCATTCCGCCGCGCGGCACATTAAAGGAAGCGCGCGAGTTCGCGCAGAAGCACGGCAGCTGGATCGCCACGCGGCTGGGCCGGCTGCCGGAAGCGGTGCGGTTTGCCGAGGGCATCGAGGTTCCGTTGCGCGGAGTGCCGCACCGCATTGCGCATCGCCGCGGCGCGCGCGGCACCGTCTGGATCGAGACCGGTAGCGCCGGCGAGCGGCTGTTGTGCGTCGCCGGTGAGGCTCCGCACGTCGATCGCCGCATCGGCGATTTCCTGCGGCGCGAGGCCAAGCGCGAACTCGAGGCCGCGAGCCTGCAGTTTGCCGCCGCTCTCGGCGTCACGATCAAGCGGGTCTCCGTGCGCGACCAGGCGAGTCGCTGGGGGTCCTGCTCGACAGCGGGCGTGCTGTCATATTCCTGGCGGCTGATCCTGGCGCCGAGCTACGTGCTCAATTATCTCGCCGCGCATGAGGTGGCCCATCTGATCGAGATGAATCATTCCGCGAGGTTTTGGCGAATGGTCCGCCGCCTCTGTCCGGAGCAAGAACGGGCCAAGGTGTGGCTCGAGGTTCATGGCAGCGATCTGCATCGCTACGGCATGCCCAACAGCAGCCCCGGGCTGGGTGAATCGCTCTAACCGATCTTGCCCTGCAGGCGGGACAAACCCGGCCATGGCAGGCATGCGTCGATCAATGCGGCGCAATGGTTTGCGCGATGACGTTCGTCGATGACGGAAAAAAGCCCAAACACAGCTTGGTCGCCACGACGAGCAGCGCTGCCGCGAGCACGATGCGGAGCGCGAACTCCGGAATCCGGAGAGCGGCATAGCTGCCGACCAAAATTCCCGGCACCGATCCCAGGATCAAAAACATAACGACCTGCAGGTCGACCGATCCCAAGAACCAATGTCCGATGCCGGCCGCAAGCGTGAGCGGCACCGCATGCGCGATATCGGAGCCGACGATGCGCGCCGTCGGCAGCTTCGGGTAGAGCAGAATAAGGACCGTGACGCCGATGGCGCCGGCGCCGACCGATGAGATCGACACCAGTACGCCAAGAACCGCGCCAACGCCGACGGTGATGGCGGCGATCCGTTTCGGCGCGAGACTGCCGATCCGCGCCGCATAGCGGCCTATGATCTTGTCACGAAAGATCAACGTCAGGGCGGTGACGAACAGCGCAACGGTCAGCACGCCGGCGATCAGTTCCCGGGCCGCCGCGCCGTTGATGTCGACGTAACTCAAGGCGACGATCGTCAGGACGGTCATCGGCACGCTGCCGGCCGCCAATCGCCCCACCACGGCCCAATCGACGGTGCGGTTGAAGCCGTGCACCACGCTGCCGGCCGTCTTGGTCACCGCGGCGTAGAGCAGGTCCGTTCCGACGGCGGTTGCCGGGTGAATGCCGAACAACAAAATGAGGACCGGCGTCATCAGGGAGCCGCCGCCGACCCCGGTCATTCCCACCAGCATGCCGATGGCGAATCCGGCGATCGCGTAGATCGGCTGGAACGCGTGGATCGCATTCATCGCGTAATCTCACCGCAGTCTGCAGCAAACGAAAAAGCCATTATGATGATCGTGAACCTCACGGCGACCGGGATCATCTGGGCAAACGGCAGCACCTGCAGCGCGTCAATCGTAGCCCAAGACCGACAAGCGGCGCAACGCGGCCAGCCTTTTGCCCTGAAGGCCTTCGGTCGGCGAAACGCGGTTTAATTTAATTGCGTTGCACTACGATGCCGGCGCGGCGACGAGCGCCCGACGGAACCGCTCTTGTTGCATCGCGTGAGCATGCCTCGGCCGCTCGCGGTAACTTGGGATGGGCGTTTTGCCGCAGCCGATAACACTAACGCGTGATCCGCATTGCATCTTTGGCGCGCACGCCTATTTTCCGTAAGTAGGCCAACCGGGCGGCTCCCCCCATCCCCCGACACCCTGCCGCCCGGCTGAAAAAGCCTAGGTTTTGAGGCAACAACTCAAGAGCCCCAAGCGTGTACTCTGCTTGGGGTTCTTTTTTGTGGCAACGCTTTGGCAATATCGCGGGCCGCTGCCCGGCTCCTGCCCGGCCGCAATCGCCTCGGCTTGAACCGTTTGCGCTCTAACACTTTGGCAGCGCATGATCTTTTCCGCAAAACCGACGCCCTCCCGGGTCGCGTCCGGGCCAGTCATTTTGCGGATCAAGCGCTAATGCTTCACCAGATCTCCGAGCAAGCTCGCAGCCACGGCCAGCTTCGACAAGGTGAGGCCGGAACTGGCGATCTCGTCGATCGCGCCACGGATGCGCTCAACCTCGGGCTTGCGCGGCGCGATCCAGGCCTCGACCGCGCCGGCGCCAGCCAGGCCATTGCCGATCATGGCCGCGGTCAAACGGCGCTCGGCGTCGCCGATCGAATCCCGCGCACGATCTAGCGCCAGCCGGTCGAAATAATCGGCGATCGGGATGTTGCTCGCCGCGCTGGCGATGCGGTCGAGGCGAAAGAACGTGCCGGCGGCGAAATAGGTGGCCGCGACTTCCCCGACCGCCTTGCCGGTGCGGTCGGCGACCAGCACGATGTCGGGCGCGGCGGTGAGCGGGCCGAGATCGCCGATCCGCCCGGCGAGCTCATCGGGCACGCCCGCTTCGATCAGCGCTTGGCGACGCGCCGCCCGCGCGCGTAACGCCTCTTCCGATAATGCTCCGTCCAGGGCGGTAGCAACCACGGCGATGCCGTCGCGATAGTGCGTCACCACGTCGGCAAGGCCCTTCGTCAGATCAACATGGCGCAGGAACCAGATGATGCGGTCGAGCAGGAGGTCCTGCACCGCCGCGTAGAGTTCGAGCTGCAGTTTCCCCGGAATCCGGTTGTCGAGGCCGTCGAGCGCGGTGTTGAGCGCGGTCATGCCATAGCTGTCGCGCACGGCGGCAAAGGCCGATGCGATGGCCGCGGGCGCGGCGCCGGTCTGGTCGGCAATGCGAACGATCAGCGAAGGCCCACCGCGGTTGATGATGGAATTGGCGAGCTGGGTGGCGACGATTTCCCGGTGCAGCCGGTGGTTTCGGAGCGCGTCGGGAAAGCGCTCGGCGATCGCCTTGGGAAAATAGCGGCCGAGTTCGCGGGCAAGATAGGGATCGTCCGGCACCGCGGACTCGAGCAGGTCCTCGTACAGCGTCAACTTGGCGTAGGCGAGCAGTACCGACAGTTCCGGCCGCGTGAACGGCTGCGAACGGCGGCGGCGCTCGGCGAGTTGCGTATCGTCGGCCAGATACTCGACTGCGCGGTCGAGCAGCCCGCGCGCTTCCAGCGTCTGAATGAGCCGCTGCAGAAAGCCGAAATCCTCCATGCCGTGACGTTCGGCCAGCGACAGCGCGAGCGTCTGCAGGTAATTGTTGCGCAGCACCAGGCCGGCGACGTCATCGGTCATTTCGGCGAGCAGCGCGATCCGCCCGTCCATCGTCAGGCGACCGTCGCGGAGCGGAATGCTCAGCGCGATCTTGATATTGACCTCCATGTCGGAGGTGTTGACGCCGGCCGAATTGTCGATCGCGTCGGTGTTGAGCCGTACCCCGCGCAGAGCTGCCTCGATGCGGCCGCGCTGGGTCATGCCGAGATTGGCGCCCTCGCCGATCACCTTGCAGCGCAGATCCTTGCCGACGGCGCGAACGGCATCGTTGGCGCGGTCGCCGACCGCCTCGTCGCTTTCGTCGGCGGCGCGCACATAGGTGCCGATGCCGCCGAAAAACAATAGATCGACCTGGGCCTTAAGGATGGCGCGGATCAGCTCCTGCGGGGTGAGCCGTTCGCCGACGCCGAACAGCTTCTGCGCCTCCGGCGACAGCCTGATCTCCTTGGCGCTGCGCGGAAAAACACCGCCGCCCTTGGAGATGATCGTTTTGTCGAAGTCCTGCCAGCTCGATCGCGGCAGGTTGAACAGCCGCCGGCGTTCGGCAAACGACCGTTCCCCATCCGGTTCGGGATCGATGAAGATGTCGCGGTGATCGAATGCGGCGACGAGCCTGATTGTTTTCTCGCGCAGCATGCCGTTGCCGAACACGTCGCCCGACATGTCGCCGACGCCGACCACGGTAAACGGCGTCGTGGCGACGTCGACGTCCATCTCGCGGAAATGGCGCTTGACCGATTCCCAGGCGCCGCGAGCGGTGATGCCCATTTTCTTGTGGTCGAACCCGGCCGAGCCGCCGGAGGCGAAGGCGTCGCCCAGCCAGAAGTCGTGCGCGATGGCGATGTCGTTGGCGATGTCGGAGAAGGTCGCCGTACCCTTGTCGGCGGCGACCACCAGATAGGGATCGTCGCCGTCGTGGCGCACCACGTCGGCTGGCGGGATGACGCCCGCCGTTCCGGTTCCGATATTGTCGGTGATGTCGAGCAGCGTCGAGATGAAGAGCTTGTAAGCGGCGGTCCCCTCGGCGGCAACCGCGTCGCGCGGACCGCCTCTCGGCAGATGCTTGGGGACGAAACCGCCTTTGGCGCCGACCGGCACGATCACCGCGTTCTTGACGTTCTGCGCCTTGACCAGGCCGAGGATTTCGGTGCGGAAATCCTGCGGCCGGTCGGACCAGCGGATGCCGCCGCGCGCCACCTTGCCGAAGCGCAGATGCACGCCCTCGACCCGCGGCGAATAGACGAAGATCTCGTAAAGCGGCCGCGGCAGCGGCATATCGTCGAGCTTGCGGCTGGTAAACTTCACCGCAATGAGGTCCTGTCCGCCGCGGTCGGGGCGATAAAAATTGGTGCGGATCGCGGCTTGGACGGCGTTGACGAAGCGGCGAAGGATGCGATCCTCGTCGAGGCTGTCGACCGCCTGCAATGCGGTTTCGATCGAGGAGGCGATGTAGAGCTCGCGCGCCGCGCGTTCATCCGGCGGCACATCGAGATCCGGATCGAACCGGGTATGGAACAAGGTCACGATCTGCGCTGCGATGGCGGCGTGCTTGCGCAACGTCGCCCACATGTAATCCTGCGAGTAGGGCACCCGGACCTGCCGCAGAAAGCGTGACAGCGCGCGGATCAGCGTGACCTCGCGCCAGACGAGCCCGGTCGCGAGCACCAGCGCGTTATAGCCGTCGTTTTCCGCGCGCCCGCCCATCACCGCGAGGAAGCACGCCTCGATCCGCTCCTTGAGCGCGGAGAGCTCGAACGGCTGGCCCCACGCGCTCTCCAGCGTCATGTCATGGAACCAGACATCGGCCGCGTCGCGCGGCTGGATGTGGTAGGTGCGCTCGTCGACGACGCGGAAACCCATGTTCTCCAGCACCGGCACGCGCTCGGAGAGCGGAATCGGGCGGCTGTGACTCAAGACCTTGAGCCCGGCGCTCGCCGGTTCGGCGGCGGAACCGCGGTAAAGCTCGACGCCCAACGGGCGCTCGGCGGTCAGCGCCTCAATGACGTGGATATCGGTTACCGCCGCCGCCGGCGGGTAGACCTCCCGGTAGTCGATCGGGAAGGCGTCGTCGTAGCGGGCGAACAAAGCACGCCCGGCCGCCGGGTCGGGGCCGGCGAACAGCGCGTCATGCAGGCCGTCGACCCAGGTCCGGACGATGGCTTCGACCGCGCGATCGAGAGTGGCGCGATCGACGACGGGAGTCTCGCCTTCGTAGCGCCCGATGATGAAGTGGACGCGCACCAGCGGACCTTCCGGGAAAAACGGATAAAAGGCGCGCACGCGCCCTTTGAAGGCGGCGGCAAAATAATCGCCGATCCTCGCCCTGATCTGGCTGTCGTAGCGCTCGCGCGGAATGTAGACGAGGACCGAAACGAAGCGGTCGAAACGGTCGCGCCGCGGCAATACCCGCACGCGCGGACGTTCATCCAGCTGTAAGATCGCCAGCGCGAAGTGATGGAGCGTCTCTTCGTCGATCTGGAACAATTCGTCGCGCGGGTAGTGCTCCAGTACGTTGACTAGGGCCTTGCCGGAATGGCTGCCCGGATCAAAGCCGGCGCGGTTGATAACATGGTCGACCTTGCGCCGCAGATAGGGAATGGCGTGCACCGAACGCGTGTAGGCGGTGGAGGTCAATAGCCCGCAGAACACGCATTCGCCGACGACCCTGCCCTCATGGTCGAAGTACTTGACGCCGATGTAATCCAGGGGAACGCGCCGATGCACGCGCGAGCGCGCCGCGGCCTTGGTCATGATGATGAGCTTCGGCTCTTTCAGGAATTCGCGGATTTCGGGCGTGATGGTCACCAGCTGACTGCCGCGCCGAAGCAGCCGCATCTCGGGCGATCGCAATAGGCCGAGACCGGTCTCGAACTCCGGTTCGAGCGCAGCTTCACTGTCGGTAATGGCGTAGTCGCGCGCACCGAGCAGGGTGAAATTGTCCGCCGCTACCCATTGGAGAAACTCGATCGCTTCGGCAATCTCATCGGCGGGAAGCGGCGGCGGATTGGCTTTGAGCTCAGCGGCGACCTCGTTGACGCGCGCCAGCATGGACCGCCAGTCCTGCACGCAGACGCGGACGTCGGCGAGAACCTCTTCGAGCGCGTGCACGATGTCCGCCCGGGGCGCCGCATCCTCCATGCCTTCGATATGAATGTGAATGAAGCTCTCGCGGGCGCCGGCGCTCTTGTGTGTGCCCTTAAAGGCGATGAGGTTTCCGGCTTCGTTGCGCTCGACCGCGAACACCGGATGGACCAAAAGACGAATGTCGGCGCCGCGCTCGTTGAGCTCACCGACAACCGAATCGACGAGGAACGGCATATTATCGTTGAGGATTTCGAGCACCGCTATTGCTGGCCTCGCGCCGGCCGGCGCGAAGACTATCTTCGGCGTGTCCGGCTTGCGCTGCAGCAGAAATGACCACGCGTGCTCGGCGATGCCGGCGAGCTCCGCCGGCTGGTAGCGCTCGAGGTCGTCAGGCACCGCGTGCCCGAACATCTCGATAAGGAAATCCGGCGGGATGTCGCGCCGTCGCTCGGCCAGCAGGGCGGCGGCCGTCTCGATCAGCGTCTGGGCGGCGGCATCGTCCTCAGGGCGGGGAATATCTTGGACGTTCATATTTCCCTTTTTGGCAGGCAACGCGATACGATGCGATTTTACTCGCCCGACGCGCCCATGCGCCACTCAACATTATAAACTCACTCTATCGTCTGTCGTCTGACCGCGGCATGACAGCAGGGACACCCAGACCATGGTAAAGCGCAACAGCAAAGCCGCCACCCCCAACCGCGCGACCAAGCCGCGCGCCGGCGCCGCGGCAGACGATGACACCAAGATCACCGCGCTCAACCTGCCGGCGGCGCCGCTTTCCCCGGAAATGGCCGCCTATTTCGCCAAATGCGAGGAAAAACTCGGCTTCGTGCCCAATGTGCTGAAGGCCTATGCCTTCGACCCGGCGAAGCTCGCCGCCTTCGTCGCCCTGTATAACGACCTGATGCTGGCGCCGTCGCGCCTGAGCAAGCTCGAGCGCGAGATGATCGCGGTCGCGGTATCTTCGCACAACGAGTGCTATTACTGCCTGGTCGCCCATGGCGCCGCGGTGCGTCAGCTGTCCGGCGATCCGCGGCTCGGCGAACTGATGGCGATGAACTACCGCGCCGCGCGGCTGTCGGCGCGCGAGCGCGCCATGCTCGACTTTGCCGTCAAACTGACCGTCGAGCCGTGGCTGATCGAGGAGGAGGATCGCGAAGGCTTGCGTCGCGTCGGCTTTACTGACCGCGATATCTGGGACATCGCCGCCGTTGCCGGCTTCTTCAACATGTCGAACCGCGTCGCTTCCGCCACCGACATGCGGCCGAACAGCGTCTATCATGGGCAGGCAAGGTGAATGAGCGTATCGGCATAGTCGTGGAAATTGCTTATCATCTCACTCTCTCGAATCACGAGCTGCGGAGGTGCGCGATGCGTACAGGGATTGCCGGCGTGGTCGCGGGCGGCGCATTGGGCCTCTTCTTCGCGACGTCGGGTTTTGCTGCACCACCCGCGGCAAGACTTTCGCCGAGCGATATTCAGGCGACATTTTTCAACGGCCAGGCGTTCACCGCCGCGACGCCTTCCAACGTCAAATTCAAGATGACGTTCGCGGCGGACGGCAAGATGAAGCGCGTGCCAATCGGCACCGGCCACCGCGGCGAGGGCACCTGGAAGCTGTCGAAGGACGGCTTCTGCACGACCTGGAAAGGCGCCAAGGAAAATTGCTTCACGGTCGTCGCCGCCGGTGACAACAAATGGTCGGTGCTCAAAGGCTCGACCATCCTGGCGACCTGGAGCAAGTAGCCTCGCTTTGCTTCGCCGGCGATGACGGTCACTGATGCATCGATAGATCGTGGATGGTCGCGTGCTCGCCGGACAGCGGGTTCGCCGGGTCCCAGGCGTAGCGCAAGGTCTCGAACCGCATCGCGCGCGCGTCGATCATGACCAGGCGGCCGACCAAGCCCTCGCCGAAGTCGACAATTTCGCGGATCACTTCGAGCGCCGCCATCGAGCCGACCACGCCGGCAAGCGCGCCGAGAATCCCGGCCTCGGCGCAGGCCGGCACCGTGCCGGGCGGCGGCGGCTCCGGAAACAGGCACCGATAGGTCGGGTTCGGCTTGCCGTCGGCGCCGCGCTCGTGGGCGCGGATGGTGGTGAGCGTGCCGTCAAACGGACCGAGCGCCGCCGTCACCAGCGGTTTCTTGGCAAAATAGCAGGCGTCGGAAACAAGATACCGAGTGGCGAAATTATCCGAGCCGTCGGCGATGATGTCGTAGCCGCCGATCAGGCTGAGCGCGTTCGCCGCATCGAGCCGGACCTGGTGCTGCTCCACGGCGACGTGAGGATTGAGCCGGCCGATCATCGCCGCTGCGGTCTCGACCTTCGGCTTGCCCACATCCGGCGTGGCATGGATCACCTGGCGTTGCAGGTTCGACAGCGAGACCACATCGTCGTCGATCACGCCAAGCGTGCCGACCCCGGCAGCGGCCAAGTAGAGAATAACCGGCGCGCCGAGCCCGCCGGCGCCGATCACCAGCACCCGCGCCCGATGCAGCGCGGCCTGCCCCGGCCCGCCCACCTCCTGCAGCACGATGTGGCGGGCATAGCGTTCGAGTTCGTCGGCATTCAACATGACGTCAACATAAGCTTGAATGGAACCCGCGGCCACCGCAAGGTTTCGCCGGTATTTGGATGCGCGGCGTTTTCGTCGCTGCAATTGGCGTTGGTGTACGGTTCGGCTACGCTCGGCGGTCGACGGCGGGTGTGATTATGCACGTGAGGGTGGCGATCATCATTGGCGGCCTCATCGCGGGCGCGGCGTGGGCGCCGGCGCTCGCCAAGGTCACCCATGTGCGCAAGGCGACCGTGACCATGGCGGCGCAGGGCGCCGTACACCGGACCGCGCTGAAACAACCGGCAGCTGGAAAATCGCGCGTAGCGGCGCGGCCGTCGGCTGCCGCGCCCCCTGACGAAACCGCCGGACATGGCCGCCGCCAGAGGCGCGGCAAGGCGACCCAGAAAAGGAACAAGGACAAGGACAGCGGCAGTCTCGCCATGCTGGACCGCGGTTCGCCAGCGGCCGTGAATTTTCCGGCGGAGGCCGTCGGCTGGCGGTTGATCGAGGATGCGGGGAGCGGCGCGCGTCTCGGCCTGCCCGAAAAACTCGTGCCCCGCGCCGGTGTTTCCCGCACCGGCAGCCGCTGGACCTCGGCGCAGGGACAGATTCAGATCGAGACTTTTCACCTGACCGAGGCGGCATTGCCGGCGCTGTTCGACGAGGAGAAAAAGGCGTCACACCGGCAAGTCACTTCGAGCGCGCTCAAGCCCGACAGTTTCGTTATTGTCGGCGTTCAGGGACTGAAGAACTTTGTCGTCCGCGCCGACGCGCGTGGCGGCGAGGTGCGCGGCGTCAGCATCCTCTACGATCAGGCCACGGAAGGCATCATGGGCCGCGTTGCGGTCGCGATCGCCAGTTCGTTTGCCGGATTCCCGGACCCCAATGCTGCGCCGCTGCCGGGACTGCGGCGAACGGTCGAGTACGGGACCGCGATCGCGGTGACGAGCGACGGCGATCTGCTCGCGCCGGCGCGCCTCACCGACGAATGCCAGGCGATCACCGTGCCCGGTCTTGGGCACGCCGAACGCGTCGCCGCGGACCCGGCGAACAATCTCGCGCTCATCCGCCTTTATGGCGCGCGCAACCTCATCGCCGCGGCGCTTGGCGCCGACAGCGGCGATAGCGCGCAAGGCAACGAGCTCACGCTCGTCGGCGTCGCCGATCCGCTGGCTCAGGTGGGCGGCGGCGCGGTGACGCGCGCTGCGGCGAGCCTCACCGCGCAGGCTCTCGCGCCGGCGCCGAAGCCCGGTTTTTCCGGCGCGGCAGCGCTCGACACGCGCGGGCGCTTTGCCGGCATGGTGAACCTCAACCCGTCCGTCGTCGCCGGCAGTGGCGGCGACGGCCCGGCCGCAACCTTGGTGTCGGCCGAGACCGTCCGCGCTTTCCTGCAAGAGCATCACATTTCGCCTGCGACCGCCGCGACCGGCGTGACCGCCGTGGAGCAATCAGTGGTGCGCGTGATCTGCGTGAGGAAGTGAGCGCTTCTCACGGTTAGCGGAGGCGCACGCACTACTTCATTTGGCCCGGGTCATAATAGAATCGCTCTTCCGCAATTTTTTCGCTCCACCAGCGCTGATGGGCCAGTTCCTCGATCCGCATAACGCTGCCGTCGGCGCGCACAAATTCAAAGATCCAGTGGACGACCGTAAGATCTCCAGACACGAAGACCGGATTCACGCAGGTGGTTCGAATTTCCTTGAAACGGCGCATAGTAGCACGTTCGCGAGCGACGAGGCCATCGCGGCCCTTGCGGACGTCGCCCAGGTTCTCCTGCATCGTGGCGTCTTCGGTGTAGAAGCGTTCGAGTGCTTCATCGTGCTTTCCACTGACGACGAGCGCCACGAAATCATCCAATGTTTTTTGGTTCGGCATGGTGTGGCCTTCCTGTACGATACATCGATTTTCTCAGTGGCTTAATACGTCCGGAGTTCGGGATATAGCAAAAGTCCCTGGCGGGCGTTCGAAATAACGTAGATGACCTCAGCGGCGGTTTTGGTCGCCAGAACGCTCTTCCGCAGCTGGAAGATAGGCCGACCTAACGGCCGTTCGTTCGCCGTGATTAAAATTTAAATTATTAGCTGCGCAAGCCCGCGGCTCATTGATGCACATCAACCGACCTGTCGCGTCGATCAGACGTCCTCACAGCGCGCAACTTTTTCAAACTTCGCACAGCGTGACGCTCATTGCTACTTATTCTCGAACTTCGGCGGCCGCTTGGCGATGAAGGCTGCCATGCCTTCTTTCTGGTCGGCGGTGGCGAACAGCGAATGAAAGACGCGGCGTTCGAAGCGCACGCCCTCGGCGAGCGACGTCTCGAAGGCGCGGTTGACCGCCTCCTTCGCCGCCAGCACCGAGGGCAGCGACATCGACGCGATCGTTTCAGCGATTTTGACGGCGTCCTCGACCAGGCTCGCCAGCGGCACGATGCGGGCCACGAGGCCCGAGCGCTCCGCCTCCTGCGCGTCCATCATGCGGCCGGTGAGGATGAGGTCCATCGCCTTCGCCTTGCCGACGGCGCGGGTCAAGCGCTGCGTGCCGCCGATGCCGGGGATGACGCCGAGCTTGATCTCGGGCTGACCGAATTTGGCATTGTCGGCGGCGATGATCAGATCGCACTGCATGGCGAGCTCGCAGCCGCCGCCGAGCGCGAAGCCGGCGACCGCGGCGATGACCGGCTTGCGCATATGCGCGACGCGGTCCCAGCTTGACACAAACTCGCCCAGGAACGCCTCGGCGAACGATTTGTCCGCCATCTCCTTGATGTCGGCGCCGGCGGCGAACGCCTTGTCCGAGCCGGTGATCACCATGCAGCCGATAGCGGCGTCGGCCTCGAACGCGTCGAGGGCCTGGTCCAACTCGCGCTCCAGCGCGCTGTTGAGTGCGTTCAGCGCCTGCGGACGATTGAGCCGGATCAGTCCGACCTTGCCGCGCGTCTCGACGATGATGGTCTCGTAGTTCATGGGGTCCTCTCGGTCCTGGCTCGGCCTCCGCCTCCTTCTCCCCGCAGCCGAATCGGATGTTTCCGACTTCGGTCACTTAATATTGCCGAACTCGGGAACACCCGAGTTCGATGGGGAGAGGTGATTTTCACTTTTGGCATACCGGACAATAAAACGTCGAGCGCCCATTCTGCACGATGCGCTTGACGGTGCCGCGGCAGCCGGGCGTCGGGCATTTTTCGCCTTCGCGGTCGTAGACGCGGAAGTGATGCTGGAACATGCCGAGTTCGCCATCGGTCAGCTTGTGATCGCGCAGCGACGAACCGCCGACCTTGATGGCGTCGTTGAGCACCGCCTTGATGCCTTCGAGCAGACGCTCGGCGCGCTCGTTCGGCGCGCCGGTCCGCGTGGCGATGGTCGAGGCCATGCGTTTGGGCGACAGCCGCGCGCGATGCAGCGCCTCGCAGACATAGATGTTGCCGAGACCGGCCACGACGCGCTGGTCGGACAGCGCCGCCTTCAAACTCGTCTTCTTTCCTCGGCAGGCGCTCGCCAGCATCGCCGCGTCGAAGGCGTTGCCGAGCGGCTCGGGGCCGAGGTTTTTCAGGAGCGGCTCGGCGTCGAGCTCTCGGCGCGGCACGATTTTCATCGAGCCGAAGCGGCGTGGGTCGTTGAAGGTCACGATGGCGCCGGAGGACATATGAAAGACGACATGATCGTGGGTCGCGTGCCGCGCCCGTTCGTGGTGGTAGCGGCCGAGCGCTTTGCCGCCGCCGCCGCCGCGGAAAACGTGGAACGAGCCGGACATGCCAAGGTGCATGATGAGCGCGTCGCCGGACGATAGATCGACGAGAAGATATTTCGCCCGCCGGCCGACGGAGGTCACGGTCCGGCCTTTGAGGCGTTGCGCGAAATCCTTCGGCAGCGGCCAACGCAGATCGCCGCGGTGCACCTCGACCTTGGCGAAGCGCGCGCCCTCCATCACTGGCGCAAGACCGCGACGTACCGTCTCGACTTCCGGGAGTTCGGGCATTGCTCAATCGACCGTTGCGGCCGCAGCATGGTTAATTTCGGCAGACATAGCGCCGCCGCCGCCGCCGCGCTATGGTTTAGCTGATAGGAAGAAGAAGCGATGGCAGAATCTGCGCATTTCGGTTCGCGCCAAGTGCCGCTTGCCGACAAGCAGGCCCTGGTCGACGACGTATTTCACAGCGTGGCGCAGCGCTACGACCTGATGAACGACCTGATGTCGTTCGGGCTGCACCGGGCCTGGAAAGATGCGCTGGTGACGGCGGTGAATCCGCCCAAAAGCCGGCCATTTGCGCTCCTTGACATCGCCGGCGGCACCGGTGACGTGGCGTTGCGGGTGATCGAAGCCGGCGGCAAGGACACCCGGGCCACCGTCTGCGACATCAATCCGGACATGCTCGCCGTCGGGCGCGAGCGCGCCGCCGCGCGTTCCCACGCCGACGCCGTGACATTCACCGAAGCCAATGCCGAGGCGCTGCCGTTCAAGGACCGCAGCTTCGACGCCGCGACCATCGCCTTCGGCATCCGCAACGTGCCGCGCATCGATCGGGCGCTGGCCGAAGCATTCCGCGTGCTCAAGATCGGCGGACGATTTCTCTGCCTTGAATTCTCCGCCGTGAATGTCCCCGGCCTCGATACGCTCTACGACGCCTATTCGTTCAATGTCATTCCGGAGCTCGGCCGCGTCGTCGCCGGCGACGCCGAATCCTATCGCTATCTGGTGGAATCGATCCGCCGCTTTCCCAAGCCGCAGCCATTCGCCGACATGCTGCGCACGGCGGGCTTTGCCCGCGTCTCCTACCGACTCATGACCGGCGGCATCGTGGCGCTTCATTCCGGCTGGCGTTTGTGATTTCCGCTCCCGCGCATTTCGTCCGCCTCGGCCGCGCCGGCTTCGTGTTCGCCCGCGAAGGCGTTTTCGGCGTCATCGATCCGGCTATCGTGCCGCCCGCGGCGCGGCCACTGCTGCGGCTGGCGCGCCTCATCGAGCGGCCGTCGAGCGGAGCGGCCGAAACGCGGCTGTCTGTGGCGCTGACGCGGCTCGGTCCGAGCTATGTCAAGCTCGGCCAATTCCTGGCGACGCGGCCGGACGTGGTCGGCGCCGCGCTCGCCCGCGACCTCGAGCGGCTGCAGGACCAGATGCCGCCGTTCCCGCAACAGGAAGCGGAAGCCGCCGTGGCCGCCTCGTTCGGGCGGCCGGTCAGCGCGGTCTTCTCAAGCTTCGGCCCGCCTGTCGCCGCCGCCTCGATTGCGCAAGTGCACCGGGCGGAGATCGCGACCGCGACGGGGACGCGCGCCGTCGCCGTCAAGGTGCTGCGGCCCGGCATCGAACATCGCTTCCGCGCCGATTTAAGCGCCTTCACCTTTGTCGCGCGTCACGCCGAAGATTTTTCCGCCGAAGCGCGGCGGCTGCGGCTCATTGAAGTGGTCGACACCTTACGGCGCTCGGTCACGGTCGAGATGGACTTCCGCCTGGAAGCGGCCGCGCTCTCGGAGATGGCCGAGAACACCAAGGACGATCCGGATTTCCGCGTGCCTACGGTGGACTGGGACCGCACCAGCAAGGAAGTCCTCACCCTTGAATGGATCGACGCCACGCCGCTGTCGGATCGGGCGCGGCTGGAGGCCAAAGGCTTCGACCTGCCGAAGCTTGCCCGTGCCTTGATCCAG
>Ga0116118_1000632_pt1 | contig 19703 bp, 16 predicted proteins | sample June2015DPH_11_5_FD_89723 | JGI IMG/M metagenome (GOLD analysis project Ga0116118, IMG submission 89723) | Peatland microbial communities from SPRUCE experiment site at the Marcell Experimental Forest, Minnesota, USA - June2015DPH_11_40 | ecosystem: Environmental > Terrestrial > Soil > Wetlands...
CGCGACGAAACGCGATCGAATCCTCTATTGCGACCATGCCTTTCACGGGCTCACCACGGGCGCTCTTTCGCTGAACGGAGGCGCGGAGTTCCGCGACGGCTTCGGACCGCTGCTTCCGGGCTGCGAGGAGGTACCCTTCGGTGACGTCAACGCGCTGGCGAAGCAACTCGCGCGCGATGACGTGGCCGCGTTCGTGGTCGAGCCAATACAGGGAAAAGGAGTGAACCTCGCGCCCGACGACTATTGGCCGGCAGCCCAGGAGCTGTGCCGGCGGCACAAGACGCTCCTCGTCACCGACGAGGTACAGACCGGGATGGGGCGCACCGGCAAGTTTCTCTGCCACGAGCACTGGGACCTGCGACCCGACATCGTGACGATCTCGAAAGCCCTCTCGGGCGGTTACATCCCGGTAGGCGCCATGATGTGCTCCGCCGAGGTGTCCGACAGCGTCTTCAGCTCGATGGACAGAGCGGTCGTCCATTCCTCAACCTTCAGCACGAACCAGCTCGCCATGGTGGCGGGATTGGCCACCTTGCAAGCGTTCGAGGAGGAGGACATCGTCGACCGAGCTCGCCGGACAGGCGAGGCTTTCGCCAAGGCCCTCGTCCCCTTGGTGGATCGCTACGAGTACCTGCACGAGGTGCGGGGGAAGGGGCTCATGATCGGGCTCGTGTTCGGCGAGCCAACCTCCCGAGCGCTGCGCGTTCGCTGGAAGGCCATCGAGGCGATGCGCACGGCCTTGTTCTCGCAGCTGATCGTGGTACCGCTCTTTCACAGACACCGGATCCTCACCCAGGTCGCCGCGGACAATATGAACGTGGTGAAGCTGCTCCCGCCACTCGTCGCCGGTGAGGAGGAGGTGGAGTACTTCGTCGACGCCCTCGATGACGTGCTTTCGGCCGCCCAGAAGGGGTCGGCGCTCTTCTTCGAATTCGCCAAGACGATCGCCAAAGGCTCCCTACACCGTTCGCGCGCGTGATGCTCGGGTCAGGCGACAGGGTGCTGGTTACCGGCGCCAGCGGTTTCATCGGCTCGGCACTGACCCGCACCCTCGTCGAAGGCGGCCAGCACGTGGTGGCGATGCTCGAGCCTGGGACGGACCTTCGCAACCTCGACGGGCTCGACGTCGAACGGCTGACGGGCGACGTGCGCGACGCCACCAGCGTAGAGAAGGCCGTTGCCGGCTGCCGAGCGGTGTTCCATGTGGCCGCGCTCTACCGGTTCTGGGCGCGCGACCCTCGTGACTTCTACGACATCAACGTGGGCGGCACACGAAACGTACTCGAGGCGGCGCGAGCGGCGGGAACCGAACGCGTCGTCTACACGAGCACCGTCGGCACCCTGGGGGTCGACGGGGTCAGCGAAAGCAGGGCCGCCGACGAGCTGTGCTACCCCGACATCGGCCACCTCTTCGGCTCGTACAAGCGTTCCAAGTACGTGGCCGAGCACGAGGTTCTTCGTGCCGCCGCCGAGGGCTTGGCCGTGTCCCTCGTGCTCCCGACACTCCCGCTCGGTCCCCGAGACCGGGCGCCGACGCCCTCGGGTCGCCTGGTGCTCGACTTCCTGAACGGCCGGGTCCCGGGGTACGTGGACACCGTGCTCAACGTGGTGCACGTGGACGACGTGGCGCGCGGCCACATCCTTGCCCTCGAACGCGGCGCCGTAGGACGCAGTTACATCCTTGGCGGGGAGAACTTCTCGTTCAAGCGATTGCTGTCGGAACTGGCCGCCACGACCGGACTGCGAGAGCCGACCTTGCGGGTACCGCGGGCCGTGTCGCTCGCAGTCGCGTGGTTCTCGGACACGCTCGAGGGTCGCCTGCTGCGCCATCATCCGGCAGTCCCCCTGGAAGCCGCCCGTATGTCGACCACCGAAATGGCCTTCGACGACGACAGAGCACGCAGCGAGCTCGGGTACTCCCCCCGGCCGGCCGCCGAGGCGATCGAGGATTCGGCCAGGTGGTTCGTCGAGAACGGGTACGTGGGCGCGCGACGGCGTTCCAAGATTACCTGGGCTCCGAGCGTTTCGGCGTGAGCGACTTCAAGAGAAGCTGATATCGGTGCATCGAAAACGCTCGCGGGAACACGCGCCGTCGAGCTCGAGCCATGCGGGCTGAAACGGAACGGTTACGCTCGAGTTTTCGGGGCCGCTAGCTCATCAGGCAGAGCAGGGGACTTTTAATCCCAAGGTGCCGGGTTCGAGCCCCGGGCGGCCCACACCAAAAGACCTGGTAGATAGGGCTAAATGTCAGCGGATCTCGACCGATGAACTCCCTATGACTACTCCGCGACTACTCCGTGACTACAATTTCCGCCATGCAGGGCACCATGGCCGAGGTTCGGCCCGGAGTATGGAGGCTGCGCGTCTATGCCGGTCGTCGCGCCAACGACACACCGATACAGATCACTAAGACGATCCACGCCAGGGAGTCTCGTCGAGGAGCCGGCAAGCGCCTCGCGGAACGAGAGCTCGCGGCGATGGTTGCCGACGTGTCGAAGGGCAATGTGAGCACCGGTACCGAGACCGTGGGCGACCTCCTCGATATCTGGTTCGCGCACATTGAACCCGACCGGTCCCCGACGACCATGCGCAAGTATCGCGACCTCGCCGATCGCGTCGTGCGACCCGAACTGGGGACGATCAAGCTCAAGGTTCTCACGGCCCGCCACCTCGACGGCCTCTACACGAAGCTGACCAACAAGGGCAATAAGGCGACGACCGTTCGACGGGTCCACGCGTTGATCAGTGCCGCGCTCCACCAGGGCGAGCGGTGGGACATGATCGACAACAGCGTCGCGCGTAGAGCGAGCCCGCCGGCAGTGCACCAAGTGCGAATCCAAGCACCGTCTCCGAAAGAGGTGCGAGCCATCATTACCGCCGCCGAGAGGTTGGAACCAGCTCTCGCCTCCCTGTTGATGCTCGGTGCACTGACCGGGGCGCGGCGCGGAGAACTGTGTGCGCTGCGCTGGTTGGACATCGATGAGCGGGAACGAACGCTGACCATCGCCCGCTCCGTCTACGAGACGGTCGGGGGTGGGTGGGCCGAGAAGGGGACCAAGTCCCATCAGATCCGTACCATCGGGCTCGACGCTCTGGCGGTGGCGGTATTGCGCAAACACCGGCAGATGGTGGACCGCCTCGCCACGCAGCTCGACCTCGAGGTGCTCTCCAATGGGTTCGTGTTCTCCCGATCGCCCATAGGGGCCGAACCGATCCGCCCCGACATCGTGACGAAATTCACGAAGCGCGTGGCCGCCGCCGCAGGTGTGAATACCCACCTCCATGCACTCAGGCATTTCTCTGCCACCCAGGCCATCGCCGCCGGGTTCGATCCCACGACGGTGGCCGGCCGCTTGGGACACCGCGACTCGTCCATCACCCTGCGGGTCTACTCGCACGTCCTCGAAGGTCGTGACCGGGACCTCGCTGCCGCTCTCGGCAGGACTCTGGCGCTCCCAAGCTGAGCGGTCTTTCGCAGATCACTGCGGGTCCACAATCCGCCACTTCGCCATGCACTTCAGCGAGGAACCTAGGGACCGACACTCGCCACTGCGCTCCTATACGAAATGCTCCGGGTATCTTGCCGGCAGCGACCAACCGATAGGCGGTCGAGGTGCCGATGCCCAACTGCGCGGCAGCCCAGGAGAGGTGCTGCACGTCATCGGAGAGCGAAGTCGTCATGGCAGGTTCCTCCTCGTGACTGGTCGTGGCTGGGAAGGTGGCACCGGTCGCCAGCTCGACGGGCAAGCCGAGCCGTCGACAAGATCGATGCAGCGGGTGCTCGGGTTGATCGGGGAGTGGTCCATGGGTCACCATCATCCGGACGAACGTCACCCTGAACGTCACCCTCGCCGAGGTTCTCGAGAATTTCGTTTCCGATCGCCCAGGGTGACGTTGTGCAGCGCACGTCGACCGTGCCCTTCACGGGAACGGCTTCGGGCTATCGCGCGGCCCGAAGTCGTTCCCTGATGCCGTAGCTGCCGGATCGACCACCGTGACACCGGTCACGTCAGTGCTCTGAACGATCACAGCGCCCGGGCGGGTATGGAGCCCGCACCGTGCGCGTCACCAACAGCCGAAGATCTGCTCCGCCAGAGGGTGACGATCATGTCCACACCTGTGCACTGTCAGTGCAGAGCGTCACCCTCGTCCGCCGCGGCGTCTCGCCACGGAAGCGGCCGAGACACCTGGAAGCCGACGCACGTGTCCTCGTGTGCCGCCGTTGCCACGACGGACGTCGCCTGCGGTCCACTTCTGTCACCGTGTCACCCGCCCACCCTGAACGTCACCCTCCCAGGTAAGGAGGCGTTTCTCGTTGATCCGTCGGTGCCAGTACTTCTCGTCGACTAGTTGTGCTCGGTGATAACTCGCAACGTCACGGCACAACGTCACCCTTCCAGGTGACGACGTCATTTCATTCCTTGAGAATGGTCAGCTTCGGGGTCGACATCACAACGTCACCCTGCTCGACCTGAACCGGGACCCGCTCAGGGTGACGTTAGACAGCATCAACAGATGCAGGGGTGTGGTGCGTCCAGACAGCTCTCGACGTGCCGTGGATGACATCACCCCCTGCCATGTCGCCTGGCCCACCCCGGGCCTCTGCTTCCGCATGGTGCAAGACCCGAAGCGGGGTGGCTACCCCATGTGCTGCCCGACGCCACCGCGTTGGCATGGGGTGTTCGTGAACCCGCGTAGTGAGAGGTGGGCCGTTGATGCTTGTGATGAACACGCCCAAGATCTCGACCAGCTCCGGCCGGTACACCGCTCAGCGTCGTAGCGAGCCCCCGAATGGGAGACGCCGACCATCCGCGACAGGCAAGCGAAGAGCGTCTCAGACCGCAATCCGTGCCAAAGAGACATCTGTGAGAATGTTGAGAGATATAGGTGCTCTTGCTATTTTGCCGATCGCTCGATGTCGGTTGCCGGTGAGTGAGTGAGGCGACCATCTCGGCGGGGGGAGGCCCACGAATGCGGCGGATACTCAAGGCGCGGTCAGCCAGAAGGCTGGCAATACGGCACAGCCACAGCAGCAGTTCCATTTCCCTGTCCCAGCGCGACGTGGGGCTGAGCCGACCGAGTGAGGCTGGCGGATGGCACCAGAGCTTTCGGCGAATGGCCCTGTTGTCCAGCGCGTTGCTCACGATGGTGGCGACGAGCGGACTCGTAGTTCCCTGGCCGGCTGCGCCCGCGGCAGCGCAGCCGACAGCTTGGCGCGTGGTAAAGAGCTATCCGCCGGTGCCAAGCAACCTGAACGGCGTGTCGTGCGCCTCGACCAGCGACTGCGTCGCAGTGGGGCAGGTGGGCAGCGGGGCTGTCGCGCTCTACTCGACCGACGGTGGCTCCACCTGGAGCACGGGCACCGTCCCGAGCGAGGTGGGCGAAAGCTCCCTCAGCTCGGTGTCGTGCGCCTCTACGAGCGACTGCGTGGCAGTGGGGTACTACTTAAACGGGTCCTCCTATGTAGGCACCGCGCTCTACTCGACCGACGGTGGCTCGACGTGGAGCACGGGCACCCTCCCAGGTGGGGTGAGCGACCTCAGCTCGGTGTCGTGCGCCTCTACGAGCGACTGCGTGGCAGTGGGGCAGGTGGGCAGCGGGTCGTCCGAGATCGGAGCCACCCTCTACTCGACCGACGGTGGCTCGACGTGGAGCACGGGCACCCTCCCAGGTGGGGTGAGCTACATCAGCTCGATCCTCCTCCACTCGGTGTCGTGCGCCTCTACGAGCGACTGCGTCGCTGTGGGAGAGGTGGGCAACGGCACTGTCGCCCTCTACTCGACCGACGGTGGCTCGACGTGGAGCACGGGCACCGTCCCGAGCGAGGTGGGCGAAAGCTCCCTCAGCTCGGTGTCGTGCGCCTCTACGAGCGACTGCGTGGCAGTGGGAGGGTACTACGGCGGCCTCACGCTCTACTCGACCGACGGCGGCGCCACCTGGGGCATAGGAAGCCTCCCGAGCGAGGTGAAGCTCCTCCGCTCGGTGTCGTGCGCCTCTACGAGCGATTGCGTGGCAGTGGGGTTCTACTCGCTCTCCGCGGGCGCCGCGCTCTACTCAACCGACGGCGGCGTCACCTGGAGCGCGGGCACTCTAGCGAGCGAGGTGGGCATCCTCGTTTCGGTGTCGTGCGCCTCTACGAGCGACTGCTTCGCCACTGGCGAAGGGGGTAATGCGACCAGCGTCGGAGCTCTTGTCCTGTCTTTTGCTCCAGTACCTCCGGCTCCTCCGATCATCGGCACGGCAACCGCAGGCAACGCCAAAGCGACGGTGAGGTTCACCCCGCCGGCGGACATCGGTGGCAGTGCCATCACCGGCTACACCGTGACTGCCACGGACTCGACGACTCCAGCTAACGGTGGCGAGACCGCCTCGGGTACATCGAGCCCGATAACGGTCACCGGCCTCACGAACGGTGACAGCTACACGTTCAACGTCGTCGCCACGAACGCCGTCGGTAGCTCGGAGTCGTCGGCGACCTCGAACGCCGCTACCCCCACGAACAGCCCGTGTCTCGCCTACACAGGCAACGCTGCGTTCGTCTGCTGGGTCTACGAGGACCTGCTCGGGCGCGCCCCCGACTCGGGCGGCCTGACGTACTGGGTCGGCTTGGCCGGCGTAAGCCGAACCGCCGTTGCTGCCGCGATCCTCGCCTCGAGCGAGTGTCAAAGCGACCTCGTCACTACCTACTACGACGATTTTCTTAGTCGCGGCCCCGACTCAAGCGGCCTTACCTACTGGGTCGACCAGCTGAATGGCGGTGCCAAAGACGAGTCGGTCCTCGCATCGATCTTGGGCTCCGACGAGGTCTACACCGACTCTGGTGCCGGCTATGACGGCAACTTCGTTGCCGCCCTGTACAACGACCTGCTCGATCGCACGCCCGACTCTACGGGTCTCACCTACTGGGAGAACCAGCTCTCTTCGGGAGCGAACCGAAGCGCCGTTGCAGCCGCGATCCTCGCGTCGAACGAATACCGAAACGACTTCGTCAAGGCTCAGTACACCCAGCTGCTCGGCCGTGCTGCTGACTCTGGGGGTCTTACGTACTGGGTGGCCCAGCTCGCAGCCGGTGCTTCCGACGAGTCGGTCATAGCGAGTATCGTGGGATCCTCGGAGTTCTACTCGGACGCAACCAGCTGAGAAAGACCAAGCGCCGTTCAGGGACCTGGTAGTCGGGGCACACCGCGTCCCTGATGTGCGCCCGTGTGGCGCTCCGCGTCCCCCGCGCCTCCTCTAACCCCGCAGGTGCTCGCTCGCTCCCGCTCGCTCCGCCCGGCCGGCCGGCTCTTTTCCCCGTCCCTGTCTTCCGTGTCCCCGGTCTGGGGTGTCGTTCCCCCTCTCTCCCGGTGTGCAGGTGGGGGGCAGGGAGGACGGAGGCCCCACGACCGGCCAGAAGCGCACACCGGAGGCGGCGGGCATCCCAATCGGGGGGGTCAGGGCCGATGCAGTTTGCGGGCCTGAGTTCAGGGTTCGCACCCGACCCCGAACCTGTACTTCGAATCGAGACCGAAGCCTCCTTACGGACCGGCGACAACGTCGCCCAGTTAGGGACTACTCGTCCTTCACGCCGAGACTGACGGCCTCATTCGAAAACGTCTCAGGAAAGTACTCATTCGGAAGTAAGGCTATTTCATCGAGTGACGCACCGTTGACGAACACGCTAAACACCTCCGGATTGTGGTTCCGGAATCTCGACCAGGCTTCATCAATCGCTTCATCAATCACGCAGTATGCGGGGATTGTGTCATAGGGCCCCCCGTATGCGTGGGGTTCCAGATCCGGGTAAGTATGAAAGGGTTCTCCAAATTGTTGGAGGTTGTAGAGCGGCTTTAGGTCGAAGATAGCGAGAAGATTCTTCTTCGAAGTAGCGAGGGCATACCTTAAGCAAGCGTGATAGAAGAGCATGCTCACGCTATTGATAGCGCCCCGCTTTCCCCGGTAATCGCCTACCGAAGCGTGCGTAGCTATATCTAGGGATTCCTCAAGTCGAAGATCGACTCCTGACCGTTGACTGAGGCGAACCCACGCCAGATTGGGATCATACGGCTCATCGGGACCGAAGTAGTGTGCCTTAATCTCATTAATCCATGGGTTAGCGGGGTCATCCTCGACAAGATCATTGACATCCTTGAAACCCAGATTCGGCGCATACTCAATAATTCGGAGAGCACCAACAGCGTGAGGAATCTCAGTCGATGTGTCGATAACCGCTACGAATGTGGTGGCAGCGTCATACTTGCCGTAATCATTCAGTATTTGTGCACGGGTTAGCTGAAACGATTCAGCGAACACGTTTGTCTCTACGGCCCGGGGAATATCAGAAAAGGGACTCTGAGCTGAAATATAGGCAACAAGGTATTGCCTGCCATTCAAGGCCATCCCTGCATCGAACTTGAACCCTGTTCGGATGAACTTCGTACAGAGTTCACCGATACGAGTCCTTCCAAACCGGAGCGCGAGCTCTTCCTCGCTCGGCATGTTCGTTCCTGGATTGGCGCTCATCGTTTCCCCGGTCACTATCCCAAGATCCATTTCAGGAGCCCCAGGTACAGGCCCCACCAGAATGCAGCCATGATTGCGGCTGCGCCCATCGTCCGTCCGGGAGCACGGAGATCTCCTCGCGCTCCGTAGAACCATGCGCAAGCCCGGCTACTAACATGAGGATGACCGAGATAGCATGTTTGCGCCTACAAGAAGTCTTCGCCGTCGTCCGCCGTCCCACGGTTTCACCCCCGCTCACGCTGAACGCCCGCCTTTGCGGCGCCGGCCGTACGTGTCCGGCGCTGGGCGGAAACGCTACCGGCAATTCTCTGGCGGGGGAGCGAGCGCCCAGAAGCCGGCGGTGCCGGCTCCGATCCATTGTTCCCCTGGGCCCATGCCTGGGCCCGTCAAGGCTGCCCTTACGGGCGACTGCGCGAGGCCTTGACTGACCCTCGGTTGCCTTCCCCCAAGGTTTTAGACGCCAGTCGCAGAATGGGGATGTCCCCTCTCCGACGTGAACCCCTAGGCCATGGAGGTCGGCGGTTCGGCAACACCGGCAGCCAGCGTCGCTCATGCCTCATGCACTCGAAGCCTCAAGCATTTAGCCAGGCAGCATCCGAAGGAACTCGTCCTCAGACAACAGCTCGATTGAGGATCCAGATGCCTGAAGTTCGCCGGCTTTCAACATCTTCCCCGAGTGAACCCCATCCTTCACTCGCCGGGCGTCCTGCATGCCAAGGACCAAAAAGTCAACCTTCCTCGACAGGCTCTCGGTCGCGTACCCACCGGCATTGACAACAAGCTGAGCTACTTGAGTACGAGTCCCTGACGTCAACGTTCCTGTGAATACGACGGTCTTTTCTAGGAAGGGGCTGTCATCGGGAACGAAGTCAACGGTTGGACGAATATCGGAGAGATGTTGACCCTGTCCGAGCGCACTCGTCCCGCAAGAAGTCCATCCATCCTGCGATATGCGCCCGGAAAAGACGCCCAGGGCTTGGCCAGCATGTGTAAGGCACCGTTCGCCCGTAAAGCCGCAACAGGCAATAGCCAGCTCCGCTGCTGTTGAAGCATCAGCGCCCGGCTCGTGATGGTCGAACGCAAGACCACATTCGTCAGCAAGATCAACGAGGCGATACGACAGTCTTCCCGGCCATGCCCTTCTGGCTAGGCTCCACGTACAGAAGTAAGTGAGATCGGGCCATGCGTTTCCGTAGAACGTGAGGCCGTTACGTAACACGCTGAAGTCAAGTGCTGCATAGTGGGCGACTAGCGGTTGATCTCCCACGAAAGCCATCACTTCCGACCACACCTCGCCAAAGGTTGGTGCATCTTCAGTCATTGCCGGGGTGATTCCATGAATGCTGATGTTGAAACCGGCATACTCGTTGCCAGGAGGTCGGATCAGCCACCGCTGGACGTCACTGATACGGCCAGATGTGACTGTCGCGAGTCCAACAGCACAGGCGCTTGATCGCGAGCTGGTCGCGGTCTCGAAATCAATGGAGACGAAATCACCGACACCAAGGGCTCGACCTGCTTCAAGGTCCGCCACCGGGTTTCCTGATGGACCGTCGACAGACGACACCGTACGCGATATCCGGACTGGACGCGAATCGACTACGTGTCCAGAATCATCAACAGTCTCGATCCGGGGAACCGCAATCTGAACTCCACCATCGTCGAGACGCTGAGCAAGGTCTCTGAGCTGAGGGGCACTCTCAGACCGTCTTTGGGTCATTCCTCCGTCGCGACGCTCATAGCTGGCTCCGTTGTCGATCTCGTCAATATCTTGAGGGACATCAGGTGCCGCGGGCGGCGAACGCCTCTTGTGCCAAAGCACCCGGACATTGTAAGCGCAGCCCAGGAGAACTCGACGTGAACCACTTATCTCGCAGTCCCCCTGGGCATGGCGCTCACGACGCCTCTCTCCGGTCCATTGGTCCACTGCTCACCTTTGCGGGGCTGATTTGGTGCTCTCCCACCCCAATGGGGCGAGTCCTGATCCATGCACCCCGCTTCGGGTCTTGCACCATGCGGAAACAGAGGCCAGGGGTGGGCCAGGCAACGTTACCGACGTGAGGCACGGGACGATCATGGCATCCGGGTGCGCGTTACCGGATGGGTTGGCGCCATAGGCGATAGATAGGCAGGGGGTGAAGGAACCGGCATTACAGGATGGTTGAGCAAGCGCAGGTGTGTGATTGCTATGCGCGCCATTGTGGCCCTTCAAGACACGCCGTGATTGCTTTGTCGAGCCAGTCGCCGCGGGGATCGGTTCGGTCCCATCCCTGTCCCTTCAGAGTACGAAGAAAAGGCAAGAATCGGGAGTCGCCCATCTTTGCTGCCACCTCGACGATGAGATTGCCGACGTCAGGTTGTCCGAGGCGGTGGCTGATCTCTTCGATCACACGAGGGTCATTGCGAGCAGCAAGTCCGAAAATTGCCTCTCCAGCGGTATCACCGTCAGGGTCATCCAATCGCGCAAGCAATGCCTCGCGAATGTGCTCATCGTCGACATCCAACTGGGCTCCAAGACCGAAAGTCGCCCAATCTCTCACGTCACTGTTTTCATCCGATGTGAGCGTTATCAGCGCATCTAGTGCGCGGGTATTGGGTGGATCGCCAGCGCAGTTAGACAGGCTCGTTGCGACCATCCAACGAACGTCGGAGTTGTGGTGGTTCGCCAAACCCAACAAGGCTTCCAGTCCCCGATGGTCGTGCAAGTGTCCTAGTGCGGCTGCAGCGGCGACCAGCACTGCATCAGGCTCGCCTCGACCACACAAGCCGATGACGATGGGAAGACTGTCTTCTAGGAAAGGCCTTCCTGACTCGTACCCGAGCTGGGCGAGAACATTCAGACCGAGTCTCCGGCGGGAGGCCGAAGACTCTCGGCAAAGATCAGCCGTCGTCTGGAAGGTCTGTCTATCGCCCAGGCGATGCAATTCATGCACCAAATCCCAGTACCTGTCGTCATCTTCGTCATCGATTTCCAGGGCACGGTCAACAAGGCCCTGTACCTCACTTGGGACTGGCGTTTCCACGATCTTCAGTATCCACGAGCCTGTGGGACAAACGGACCAGAACAGCCGGTGTACGTGCCGATGCGGGTCGCTACCTGGGGCCAAGCGGTGAGCGTGCCCGGTAACGACGGCAGCGGGTTTCCTACTTGGGTGGAGCATCCCCCGTGGCCCTAAGCGGACCAATCCCGTGCCCCTGGGTGCGGGGGTCCCCGGCATATAGGCCGTCCCACCAGCGAGTTCCCCCGTCTGCGAAGTCCTGGAGTGAGATGGGGGCACCCGCCTGGTCGAAGACCTCCAGCTCGTCGAACCAGATTCGGAAATCGAGATGGCGTTCTGGATCGGTGAGACCGGCCTTGAACATATCGAGGACGTGTTCAGACCGATCTCCCAAGCGAACATCGAGACTTAGCCTCTTGCGCCAGCCCTCCCAGGACGACTCGGGGGGATCGAGGAACTTCCATCCGTAGACCTGACTCACCCTGCTTGCGACAACACCAGAGAACTGGTCAAGGGTGAGGGGCTCGACTCGGGCTGTCTCGTCATTCCAGAGTCCATGGCGCAGGGATGCGGCAACGCGTGCGATCGGACGGCATCTGAGGCACCGCACTCGGTCCTCCGGCTCAGGTCCGTCGGCGGGAAGTGTCAGGACCCGCACCACGATGGTCGCCTCACTACCGTCGTCGGCCACACTCACGCCCAGCAGGTCGGCCTCGTTCAGAGCCCGATTTATACCGTCACGGAGGTCGTCCCGGATCTCCACAGAGCTACTGGATAGCAGAGGCACGGGCGGGCCGGTGAGGTAGGCCGCTGGCTGGTCATGCGCTGACCGACGTCGGACGCTGGGCATCACGCTTTCTCGTCCATCTCGGTCGGTTCCGCTCTTGCTTCGCCAGCGGCCCCCTTTCAAACCGTGCATGCGGTTCTCCCGCACACGGCTTCCCGACACCGTTCACCGCGAGGCATGCACAATCTCCCGCCGCACCGTTCCTGTAAGGCGATAGACGCCCAACCCGGTCAGCCACTTGTGAACGATCTTCGAATCTGACAGCGCGCGATCACCGAAAACGACAGCGCGTTGGTCGGTGGTCAGTCTGCCTCAGGGCCCTCGGTCCGGGCCAGTGGTTTGTCTTCCTTGGTGGTGCGCCGCCGGCCCTTGGCGTCACGTAGGCGGTAGCTCTCGCCCTTGGCCTCGATGATCTGGCAGCGGTGGGTGAGCCGGTCCAAGGTGGCGCCGGTGAGCCGTTCGGAGCCGAGTACCTCGGTCCAGGACTCGAAGGGGAGGTTGGAGGTCACGATGAGGCTCGTGCGCTCGTAGGCGGTCGAGATCACGTCGAAGAGCAGCTCCGCGCCGACCTTCGAGGCTGGCACGTAGCCGAGCTCGTCGAGGACGAGCAGGTCGAGCTTTTGGAGCTGGCCCTTCAGCCGCAGGAAGCTGCGCTCGTCTCTGGCCTCGATCAACGCGGTGATGAGCTCTGTGGCCCGAAAGAACCTCACCCGGTATCCCTTGTGACAGGCGCAGACCCCGATGGCGGTGGCGAGGTGGGACTTCCCCGTCCCGGGGTTTCCCACCAGGATCACGTTCTCGCGCTTGTCGATGAACTCGCATCGGGCGAGCTCTGTGACGAGCATCTTGTTGACAGAGGGCCGCGCAGCGAAGTCGAAGCCCTCGAGAGTCTTGAGCGTCGGGAACCTCGCCGCCTTGAGGCGCCGCTCTGCCGCCCGCCGCTCTCTTTCGAGCAGCTCGAGCTCAGAGAGCTGGAGCAGGTAGGTGAGGTGGTCGACGTTGTCCGAAGCGGCTCGTTGAGCCACCTTCTCGCACTCGGCCAAGACGGTGGGAAGCCGCAGGACCTTCAGATGGTGGTGCAAGAGCACCACCGATTTCGCTTCCAGGGTCTTCATGATGGTCATGCTCCTTTCTTCGTGAGCGCCCTGTAGGCGCCCAGGTCAGGTGGTTCGATCGCAAAGGACTTGAGATGGGGGTGGCCGTCGAGGCTGAACAGCCCGACCGGCCGTTCGGAGCGATGACGCAGGATCAGGCCGATGGCATCTGAGGAGGTCGCCCCGATGTCGAGGGCTGCCCGGACGGCGTCTGTGAGCGAGGAGAGCGAGGCGTGCTCCATCAGGCGGAGCACCTTGATGTACTCGCGCGTGCCCGAGGACCCGAGCTCTGTCTCGAGCCGCCGGCGCAAGAGCCCGAAGCACCCTGGCAGCTCCCAGCCCTCCAAGGGTCTTGCGACGTCCAGCGCTCCGGGCTTTCGCTCCAAGAGGGCCAGGTAGTGGCGGGGGTCGTAGCTCGTGTGCTCTTGTCCCCAGTGGCGGATGTGGCGGGCGACGAGCTCTCCGCCGCATGCGATCTTCACCTCTTCTATGCCGCCTATCACCGTCAGCTCGTGGTGCGCGTAGGCGGTCGGCACCGAGTAGTCGTTCCGGTCGAAGCGCACGAGGGAGAGCGAATTGGCACGGCGCTGCTCGACCCGGCGCGCCTCGAAGGACCGGGCCGGAACCAAGAGCATCGCCTCACGGTCGACAAGGAGACGCTCTGCCTTGGTCTCGGGCTTGCCGCGACATCTGCGGGAAAGATCGGCGAGGCAGGCTGCAGCGAGATACGCGTTCAGCTCGGCGAAGGAGCCGAAGGCAGGAACGGGGACCAGGAAGTTCCGCCTCGAGTAGCCGACCAGGTTCTCGACGTGCCCCTTCTCGTTGCCCCGCCCGACCCGGCAGAACCGGTGGCAGAAGAGGAAGTGGCTCTCCAGGCGCAGGAACTCCCGGGTGAGCTCCCGCTCGGACGGGCCGACGACCCTCTTCACAGCGATGGTGGTGTTGTCATAGGAGATGCGCACAGGGACGCCGCCGAAGAAGCTGAAGGCTGCGATGTGGGCGGCCTGGAAGGTCTCGGTGCACTCGCGTGGATAGGCCGAGACGAAGAAGGCGTCCGAGTACGGAAGCGTCATGACCGCAAGGGCTGCCTTGCCGCGAACGCCTGCGATCTCCACGGTCGCCTCGCCGAAGTCGAACTGGGCCTCACCGGGAGGGTGGCTCAAAGGGACGAAGACCTCGGCGGAGTGCTGGCGGTGGCTTCTCACGTAGCGGCGCACCGTGATCTCTGATCCCAGATATCCGTGCTCGTCACGTAGGCGCTCGAAGATCCTCCTGGCGGTGTGGCGCTGCTTGGGCGGGGCGGTCTTGTCCGCTTGGAAGATCTCTTCGATCACGCCGGTGAACGGGCCCAGCTTGGGTCTGCCTCTCGGCACCTTCGAGCGATATCCGGGGGGTTCTGGGTGGCAGAGGATCTTGTCGACCGTCCGCCAGCCGAGGCCGTATTCGAGGCAGATCGAGCGCTTGGAAGCGCCCTCCACGAGCACCCTCCGGCGGATCTCGGTCCATTCGTCCATGTCGGTGTGCACCCCTTCTCCCGTCTGCTCGCCCTTCCCCCTGGCCGAGAGCCTGGGAGGTGGACGACGAGCAGATGGGGATGGTCAGGTGCTGTCGTTTTCGACCGGCGCGCGCTGCTGTTTTGGATCGTTATTTACAGGGTTCTACCGAGAAGCTCTCGCGAACCTCCGCGCACCCCTTGAAGGTCTGCTCACTGGTGCATACTTTCGCGCCTACCCAAACGACGACCTATTCCACAGCTGGGCAGAAGGGGAACGAGAGGGCAAGCTTTGGATTAGTAGTGTTCGCCGTGACCTCCAGCGTGCTGAGCCGTACTCACTGTTCGAAAGACGTGGCTCTGAAGACTTCGCGCTTATAGGAGAACGCGGCGGAACCGGTTGGGCCGGCTTGCTTTACGAGAACCTCAGTGCATTTGTCCATGGGCGCCCACAGACAGTGGACGACGCGGGCCGTGAGATCCCAACTACGAATGTGGGTCTGTGGGGCGGGAGCAACGGGCCTGTTTACGAATACCGTTCATTCCGCCTTTGGAGGACGTACTTTTTCGCGGTGACCTTGGTCTGCGGCCTTCTTTGGGCGATGGCAGAACCAGGGATGCTTCGCGCCAAGCGCTCCGAGGTCGGCCTCCTGTCATTCATTGACTCTGTGAGCAATGTGTCCGGGTCCGCTGTTCCTACAGTGGTCGAGAGGGCGAAGCAATACCTCAACGACAGAGCTTGAGCATCCGTCCGCGGGTCGTCAACAATCTGTCCCCCGGCCGATAAAATATATGGTCCTATTTCGCCAGGACAGAACGCGACACGTCGGAGATGGGACACCCCCATTCTGCGACTGGCGAGTTGCGTCCTGAGGGTAGGAGAAGGAGAACTTTGGCTGTGCTGTCGGTCAGCTCTACCGGTGAGGCTGGGCTTTGACGCTAGTTAGGGAGTTGCCTCCGGCTCAGCTGCGTCCGGTGGGTCCTCAGGCGGCTGGTTCAATAGGACCGCTGCACGATTGCCCCACTCGTCAAAGACTCGCTCGGCGTCGGCGATCTGTCTCAGTGCCGTTTCAATCCGTCGCAACGGGCGGCGGAGCTCTTTGCTCCAATTCATTCCCTCATGAACGGAATCAGCAAATGCTCCAGTAGCACTGAAGCCCTGTTTAGCCTGAGAAACCATAGTCACGATGTTTTCAAGAAATTCACGTGACTGTGCTCTTTCGCTCGCATTATGGCTGAGGTGGTTAAAGATCGTTGTAATCATTGGATCGACCCGAACGAGGTCAGCGGCAAATGCACGGGCAACTCGCTCAAGATCCTCTGCGGGTTGTTCAAGTTTCGTAGCTAGCGACCTGCTAACGACCAAACGACCGGCGAATCCTCGTCCTTGCGCATCACTCCTGTTGATGCTGTGGGTCGCCTCCTGCATGAGTGTCCCAATTTGGACACCAAGGTTGCCCGCTTGTTCGAATTGGGGAGCGATGCGTTGCAGCGCTTCTTCGCCTTCAGCCAAAATGTCGCCGATGCCAGGCTCCTCTTCAGAAGGCTCACCTGGAGTCGGTGGCGACGGAACAAGTGGGGTTGCAGGCAGCGGAACTGTCTTGGACTCAGCCTCGAATCCAGCGGCCAGAATCTGTGCGGCTAATTCGTTGAGCTTCCGCCGAAATGCAGTTGTTCGATGGCTGGTTACCCGTAGGCTTCTCCAATCGATGTATTGAAAGCGATGCACGAGGGTGACGGCTTCATCATCGATGATCTCTTCGTCAAACCCGTCGACAGTTACGTAGTAGATGGGCAAGACCAACTCGTTAAGGCCAAGGCTTGAAGCGGACCTGGCGAATGTCATCAATTCGTCTCTGCAGGAGTCGCTTCTGAAATAGGCAGGAGTAACAATTGGGACAAAGAATGTCGTGTCATAGAGTGCTTCCTCGATACGTTGCTTCCAGTCAGCACCCCAGCCCAATGATGTCCGATCGATCCAAACGCTCCTGGCTTCACCGGTCAGTAAGGAGAGTTCCTTCTGCAAGAGAGCCGCCAGTCGGACGATGCCGCCCAAATCGTTGTCGTCGTCGGTGTGGACATAGCTGAAGAACACTTGGCCCGGCACAAGTGCTGATATTAGTGACGAAGGACGCCAAGAATCACCCGCCTCTCCACTCCGGGCTGCTTCCCACCCCAGCCCGCGGACGACAAGCCGGTCAAGGAATCATTCCTCGCCCACAGGCGTACGCAGCTCGAAGGCGATCCTGACCCCCGTTTGACCGTCATGCTCGGCCATCACTTCAAGTACCTTCACAAGGGCATAGCCATCATCATTGCGGAATACGACAATCTCCCCGATCCCCACGCGCGCCGTGTATTTGCCAAAGTCGAGAGCACCGGGATCATCGATTTCGTTGAATTCCTTCGCATACCTGGCAAACGCCACGTTGTGCGCATAGTCAAGGGCATAGATCGCGGTCTCGCTGCAAGCCGTCCAAGTCGTCTTAAAGTCAGCGCAGCGCCCAACACCGATAGTGAAGTGACCTCCGTTCTGTAGATAGTCGAAGAAGGCTTCGCCCTGTTGCCCCACTGCCCGACGAAACTGCCCAATGAAGTCCGCATTGTCCGCAACCAGCTCTGCTCTGAGGTCTGGCGAGAAATCGGCGAGACAGATACCCGCGTCCCTGAGCATCCGCCAACCTTCTCGATATATCTTCGGATTGGGGTCGTAGATTCCAATGACAACTTTCTTCACGTTCCGATCGATCAAGCGCTGTGCGCAAGGGAACTTCGGCGGATCCCGTCGGGAACACGGTTCGAGGGTCGTATAGACCGTTGCATTACTGAGATCACCATCTAAACGATCGAGTAATCCGAACTCGGCATGTCGAGCGGCCCCGGTCTCACCTCGGTACGACTCTCCAATTACTGCACCATCTAGGACAATAACTACTCCGACTTTTGGTGCGATCGATCGCCGGTTGGGCTCGTTCGTGATGCTCAACTTTCCGAGATCAACGGCTCGCCGCATGTGCGCCCAGTCGCCAGGGTCGATCATCTCGCGATGATGCCAGGTGCCCACGGGCCGGCGGATCACTTGTCGGGGGGAGCATCCAGGAGGAGCCGGCAAGGCCGACTCCGGCGCATTGTCCCCGTCGGGATGCCCGGGCCCGTCAAGGCTTCCCCTCCGGGCGGCCTTTGAACCGGCCTTGACTGGCCTACCCAGAAGGACGATGCAGTTTGCAGGGGTGCTGTGTTACGGAGAGCGTGGGTGCTGGATCGCTATCCTGCACCGAAAACGGCTCAGTGTCCTCCTCAGAGGCTCCGGCCAGACGATGATGGGACTCGTATGGGGAAGGCGGGCTCCGGCCCTCAAAGAGAGGCGTGGCGGCGAATCCTGGGGGCGTTACTGGCGCCCACTGTTGTCCTAGTTGTGGTTGTCACCGTACTCCTCGTGATTGGTGCCTTTGTGGGCCTTTCCGCGGTCTACGGAGAAGTCGGCATCCATACCAATGGAAAGGTGACGGCCTTTCTGTTGGGTTTCTTCATTGCCGGGTTTCTTGGAGCGATCTGGTATGGCGCGTCTGTATTCACCGGTGGTGCCGCCTGGATGACAGGAGCAAGCGCAGAGAGGTGGACCGCGAAGGAATTTGCTGCTCTGGGGCCGGCGTGGCATCTCTTCCACAACGTCTCCTTTGTGGACGGGTTCGCTGACGAGACGTGGGAGGTCGATGTCGACCATCTCGTTGTGGGGCCGTACGGAGTTCTCGTCATCGAATCCAAGTACTCGTCGTCGCCTCTCGATCTCGGAGCCGTTCGGCTGCCGAAGCACCTACGCGATGCCGTGCGCCAAGCCAAGGACAATGCCGGACGTGTCTGTGCACTCCTTCACAGAGATGCACCGGCGGTACCAGTGCGCCCCGTCGTTGTGTTCTGGGGTCGGCTCGTGAAAGCGCCGAAAGAGCCCGTCCGTCGAGTCGAAACTGTGCGTATTGTCTCCGGAAACGACGCTGGGAGATGGCGCCCACTCCTTGTGATGCAGGACGTTGTGCCACAGGAGCTGGTGGTGTTCGTCTCATCGAAAATCGAGAAGCATATATCGCGCGGAAACGAGCGTCTTGGTCCTTAGTCCGGTCGCTTCTGCCATTGTGACGGGAACCCAGCGCTCGGACCCGGACCTCGTGGAAATGGGGACGTTTTCGTACGCCCTTCGTCTGCTGCACGGAGGCAGCTAACCTTCCCTCGCGCTCCCACCACCTCCCCAGGTCCCCCCCGCCCCTCCTCCGGTGTGCGCTTCTGGCCGGTCCGCGCTCCTCCGTCCTCCCTGCCCGGTGTGCAGGTGGGAGTTCGAAGCGCGACTGGTGTAGTGCACGAAACCGACTGCCATCTAGCACCTTCGAACCGGCAGCAAAGACACGACTACTCCTCCCGCAAATGATGCTCCCTGCCGGTTCCTGCGCCCCCTGGGTGCTGCCTTCGGATGGCGCCAGCCCGCCCGATTGGTAACGTTCACCGGTCCGTATTGCTTCAGTGCGGCATCTGGTGGCCGGAGGGCGTGCTTACACCCAACATCCAACCCAACAACACCGTCCCGTCGCGTCCCGGAGCGACCCACCGCTGCGCACCCGTCGATGATCTCAACCCTCTCTACCTGCAGCAATGGCACAAAGGGGGACTGGGCGCGACCTGACACGACAGCCCGGCGTCCACTTGTAATGGTCAGGTCGTGGGTTCAAGTCCCACCACCGGCACCACCACCGGCACCACCACCGGCTCCACATTTCCGGGGGAGAGAGGGGGAAGGGCGAACAGCGGGACGCGATCGCGCACAGAGCGCGGGCCACGAC
>Ga0116118_1000689_pt1 | contig 18743 bp, 16 predicted proteins | sample June2015DPH_11_5_FD_89723 | JGI IMG/M metagenome (GOLD analysis project Ga0116118, IMG submission 89723) | Peatland microbial communities from SPRUCE experiment site at the Marcell Experimental Forest, Minnesota, USA - June2015DPH_11_40 | ecosystem: Environmental > Terrestrial > Soil > Wetlands...
AGCCCGTAGGGCGGGAAAGCGAAGCGCATCCCGCCATTAGCATTATTCCATCTCTAGACTTCGAACGTTATCATCTGCCGCCCATTCAAGGTTATAAATGCCGCGTTCCACAAATCGATGAAAGCTTGAATACGGCCAATCCGCGACCCTCGTAACCTGACCGTGCTTTCCCGAAGGTTGTCAATGTTTTCGGTCAAGAGTTTCCGGCGGCGTTCCAGCAGCGTGACTGTGAAGAAGAACGTGCCGCCAGGAACAAAGGCGTGAATATATTGCGGCAGACGTTAGGCCTTACCCAATTGCTCAAGGCGGGATGCGTTTCACTTTCCCGCCCTACGGGCTCTACGGCAAAAAATAGGGACCAGTAAGTTTACACATTATCTAGGGGCGATCCGCTGGATCGCCCGGGCGACCCGATCACAGGCTGGAAGCCTGTGCCACTGTCGCCCCTGCGGCTGCCCGCGGCAAGCTGACAACTAAAGGCAGGGTGGGTATTGTCCACCCTGCCTTTAAATCTCTCCGGATCATTTTATGGATTAACCGCGATTACCCATCCAGCCTTTAATCACGGAAAACCGCAGACTCTACTTCACCCTGACATACTTGCCGTTCTGGACCTCCAGGACATAGACCCCTTCGGTGCCGGCCCGGACAAGGTCGTGGGTCTTGTCGAAGGAGAGTCTGCCGGTGACTCCGTCGAAGTCCTTCACGTTGTCCAGGAACTCCTTGATGCCCGCGGAGGTGGGGCCGTTTTGCTTCATGCCCTCCAGGATCATGGAAGCGGCGTCGTAGCCGAGGGCGGCGAACATGAGATTGTAGGGATCGTGGTTCTTCTCGGTCAGCTCCTGGTAATTATTCTTGAAACTCTGATTTTTCGGGGTGTCGTAGCCCTCGTCATACTCGCCGCCGATGACGTGCCCTGCCGCCGCCTCTCCGGCCAGCTGGATATAGGTGAGATCATTGTCACCGTAAACCCCCAGGATCTTCTGATTCATCCCCAACTGCCGGGCCTGGGCCGCGGCGGGCGCGGTCTCGGGGGTGTAGCCGGGAATGAACAGGATATCGGGGTTGGCGGCCTTGATCTTGGTGAGCTCCGCCTTGAAATCCCGGGCCCCGCGATTGAAGGACTCCCGGTCCACCACCTTGATCCCTAATTTTTCGAATTCCTCGCTGAAGAACTTATCCGAGCCCTTGCCGTAAGGTTCGTTGGAGTAGAAGACGGCCACGGTTTTGGGCTTCCAGGTATCGGCCACGTATTTGGTCAAGACCTTGGCCTGGGTGTCGATGCGGGAGCAGCCCCGGTAGAGGTAGGCTCCCAGGCCGCTAAGCTGCGGGGTGGTGGCGGTGGGAGAGATGTCCGCCACCCTGGCCTCCTCCGCGGTCTTGGCCGCGGCCATCATGGCGCCGGAGGTCATGGGGCCGACGAGGGCTACCACCTGGTCCACATTGATGAGCTTCTGCACCGCGTTGACCGCGGCCGCGGGGGAATCTTTCTCGTCTTCCATTATTAGTTCCACCTTCCGGCCGTTGATGCCGCCGGCCCGGTTCACCTCCGCCACCGCCATCTCCACCCCGCGGCGGCAGGGGATGCCTTGCTCGGCGCCAATGGACAGGCGCATCACCGCGCCCAGTCTGAGGGGTTTTTGGGCTCGCTCACAGGCCGAAAGGGCGATCAGCAGTAGAATTGCCAGGCCGACAACCAGAATCCCGCGAACCTTTGCCATTTCTATCTCCTCCTCGATGGTTTTCCGAGTTATTTAGGATACCGGCGCCGCCGCAAAGACGAGACCTTTCCATACTTACCCCACATCTGCCATCTCTTTCAAGGTAATTCGGGCATCGATGCCCAGGTTTTCCTGGAGGTGGCGCCGCGCCCGGCGGCACAGACCCTCCAGGGCCTTGATCTCATCGGAAAAAAAGATCTCCGCCACGATCAGGTCGATTTCCAGGACCTCCAGCCCCTCCTCCGCCACCACCCGCCGGCGGTACTGGGGCAGAAAGCCCTCCATGACTTCTTGGAGGAGCGCTTCGATCTGGTCCGGGTGCACCTTGATGCCGCCCACCGAAAAGATGGAGTCGGTGCGCCCGGTGATCTCCCCCAGGCGCACCAGGCTGCGGCCACAGGGGCAGGGGCCGGCGAGCAGCGAAGTCAAGTCGCCGCTGCGAAAGCGCACCAGGGGAAAGGCCACGGTGCTCAGGGTGGTGATCACCAGCTCGCCGGGAGCGCCGGCGGGAACCGGGACGCGGCTCTCCGGGTCGATGATCTCCGGGTAGAAGTGGTCCTCGGAGAAGTGGAGACCCTCCCCCTGGCCGCAACTAAAGGCCAATCCCGGTCCCATCACTTCGGTGATGCCGTAAGCAGTGGCCACCCGGATCTGGAAGCCGGCCTCTATTTCCCGGCGCACCTCCCGGGCCAGGGGCGCGGCCACCAGCAGGGCGGCCCGCAGGCTCAATGCCGCGGCGGTGAGGTCCATGCGCTCCATCACCGTCAGCAGGTGCCGGGCCAGGGAGGCGGTGGTGACCAGGATCGAGGTCTTGTAATCCCGCATCACCATGAGCTGCTTGGCGAAGCTGAGGCTGGCATCGGGGATCACCGAGGCCCCCAGGTGCTCCGCCCCGGCCTGCAGGTCCCGGCGCCAGTTGGCCAGACCCGGTGGCAGGACTATTTGCAAGATATCCTCTGGCGTCACCCCGCAGGCGGCGTATAGGCGAGCCAGGAGCCCCAGCCAGAGTTTCACGTCCTGGGAGGCGTAGCCCACCACCAGGGGCCGCTGCGTAGTGCCGGGGGAGGACTGGATGCGGACGATGTCCCGCAAGGGCACGGCGAACATGCCGTAAGGATAATTCTCCGAAAGGTCGTCCCGGGTGGTGACCGGCAGGCGGCTCAAGTCGGCGGGACTGCGAACGGCCTCGGGGCGCAGTCCCAGGCGGTCGAACTGGTGGCGGTAGAATTTTACCTGTCGGTAAGCCCGGGTCAAAGTGGACTGGAGCCGCTCCAACTGCAGCAGTTCCAGCTCTTCCCGTTCCATGGCCTCGAATTCCGGCTGGCGCACCTCTCTTACCTCCCTGATTTCTCACGCAAAGGAGCAAAGGCGCGTGAGCAAAGGTCAGCACAAGACCTTACCTGCCCTCGGTAAACTCTTTGTAATCCCGGCCCAGGTAGGCCCGGGTCACCTGGCGGTCCTGGAGCAGGTCGGCGGCGGGACCGCTCAGGATGATGCGTCCGGTTTCCAAGACGTAACCCCGATCCGCCACCTTCAGGGCGGCCCGGGCGTTTTGCTCCACCAGGAGGATAGTCAGGCCTCCTTCGCGGCGCAGCCGCAAAAGGGTGGCCAGGATATCCTCCACCACCTTGGGAGCCAGACCCAGAGAGGGCTCGTCCATCAACAGCAGCCGGGGGCGGGCCATCAGGGCCCGGCCGATGGCCAGCATCTGCTGCTCGCCGCCACTCAGGGTCCCGGCCTGTTGGCCCAGGCGATCCCGGAGGCGGGGGAACAGGTCGAAGACCCGCTCCAGGTCCCGGCGGATCTCCTCCTTGGAGTGGCGGCGGTGGCGCAGGTAGGCGCCCAGGTCCAGATTTTCCGACACCGGCATGGCCGCGAAGAGCTGGCGGCCTTCGGGCACCTGGGAAATTCCCAGGGCCACGATGGCCTCCGGGGTGAGCCCGGTGATGGGGCGGCCGTCGAAGACTATCTGCCCCTCCCGGCGTACCAGCCCGCAGACGGCGTTGAGCAGGGTGGTCTTGCCGGCGCCGTTGGCGCCGATGAGGCAGACCACCTCTCCTGGCCGTACGTGGCAGGTGACCCCGCTGAGCGCGGTCACCGAGCCGTAGTAGGCGTATAGGTTGCGAATTTTTAGCATTTTAGTTGTCAGTTCCCAGTTCCCAGTTCCCAGTTCCCAGTAGTCAGTTATTTAGATTTGGTAAAGGCTATCAGTCCATTAAGGATTCTGCCGACTTCGCAAATTAAATCTAATAATTGGGTTCCTTCATCTTTAGCGGGGTAGTCCAGGTTTTGTGCTATTAAAATTTGAGTTTCCAACTCCAAGAGCGACCCACGGGCATGTCCAGGAAACCGTCGAAAATCGCCTTTGGATAATTGTCCCTGACCCTCGGCAATATTGCTTGGAATTGATACTGCCGCCCGACGAACTTGACTCGTCAATCCAAAAAGTTCATCCTTTGGAAATTTTTTGGTCACCCTTTAAATCTCAGTGACTAAAAGAACGGCCTTTTGCCAGGCGGCCAAATCCTTATAATAATGTGCCACTCTCATCACCCCTTTCCTTCAATTTAGGCAAACGACATGTTTCCAGCATCTGGGAACTGGGAACTGGGAACTGGGAACTCCTCTCACGCCTGCCAATCCGTCCCCAGATAGGCGGCGATCACCTCCGGATTCTTCTGAATGGCCCGGGGCGGGCCCTCGGCGATGATTTTTTCTGTAGCCGCAGGCTTTAGCCTGCGCTTATCACTTAAACCATGGCCTGAAGGATATAGTCTAATTCGCAGCCAATGGCCCCTTTAAAGGGGTACTCCTGCCAGTTATCAACCAAACCTTTTCTCACCGGATTATCAAGAATATACCTGGCAATGTTGACCGGACCTTCATCTTTTCTAATAATATGGTCAAAAAAATCTTTCTGCCAACTTGCACTGCTTAGATTCTGTGATAGCCAATAACCAGTTTTTTGTTTATATGCTTTAATAAAATCTAAGACCCCCGAGGTTGAATCGGTCCCTGTAACAATTAAATGTTGATGGTCCGGCATAAAACAATAAACTGGAATAATACAAGAAGACTCTTTTACTTGAGATTTTAAAATATTTATAAAAACATTAACTGCAGAAGGACTTTTAAATAATTGGACCCGGTCTTTGATACAGAGCGTAAAAGAAACAGAAACCTCTCCTTGGTAGTTCCTTTCTCGCAGCCTGTGTTGTTTTTCTCTAATAATCATATCAAGAAAGCGCAGGCTAAAGCCTGCGGCTACATTTTAAAGGGATGTATCAATTTTGTGCCGCAGAGGCTAGACGTTTAGGCCACCATGTTTTATTACAGAAAACGGAAAACGGTTCTTTACGCCTGCCAATCCGTCCCCAGATAGGCGGCGATCACCTCCGGATTCTTCTGAATGGCCCGGGGCGGGCCCTCGGCGATGAGGCGGCCGTAGTTAAGCACCGCGATCTCGTCGGCTACCTCCATGGTGAGGCCCATGTCGTGCTCCACCAGAAGGGTGGTCAGGCCCCCTTCCTTGAGGTCCAGGATCATCTCCTGGAGTTTCCCGGTTTCGGCGCCGTCCAGGCCCGAGGCCGGTTCGTCCAGGAGCAGCAGGATGGGGGCCGCCGCCAAGGCACGGGCAATCTCCAGCAGCCTTTTGAGACCCAAAGGCAGGACGGCCGCGGACTGGTGGGCCCGGGAGTCCAGGCCCACGAACTCCAGGGCCTCCATGGCCCTGGCGCGGATCTCCCGTTCCTCGGCCCGGGTCCGGGGGAGCTGCAGGGCCCCGGCCAGGAGGCCGGCGCGGCTCAGGCGATGCCGGCCCACCATGGCGTTTTCCAGGACCGTCATATGGTCAAAGAGCTGCACCAACTGGAAGGTGCGGGCCACCCCCCGCCGGGCGATGGCGTGGGCCGGCAGGCCCTGGATCTTTTCTCCGTTAAGGAAGACCCGGCCTTGCTGGGGAGTTAAAAAGCCGCTCACCAGGTGAAACAGGGTGGTCTTGCCGGCGCCGTTGGGACCGATGATCGCCTTTACCGCGCCCCGGTTCACCCGGAGGCTGACGCGCTCCACCGCCTGCAGGCCGCCGAAGGCCAGGCTCACCTCTTGTAATTCCAACAGGGTTTGGCTGGGTGGAGAACTCATAAAAACCAAGGGTTAAGCACCGGGACCCAGGGAGCCCGGAAATTTATCCGGGTCCTCCCGGTCTCCCGGTGCGGGATTTCAGGGAAGGTCGCTCCCAAACTGGGCCAAGCCATCTTCATCGCTCACTTCCGCTGGTCTCCGGGTGCGGGATTTCAGGGAATATAACTCTCTTTCCGTTTGTATCGCCGGAATTCCCTGAGGTCCAGAAGGCCCCGCACCAGGCCCCGGGGCAGGAAGATCATCACCACCATGAGAATGGCCCCGAAGATGACCATTTCGAAATCGTGGAACGCGGTGAGCACCTCCGGCAGCACCGTCAGCACTCCGGCCCCCAGAAGCGAGCCCCAGATACTGGCCATCCCCCCCACCACCACCATGGCCACCAGTTTGATGGAGAACATGAAGCCGAAGGAGGCGGGGGCGATGAAATTGAGGCTGTGGGCATAGAGACTCCCCGCCAGGGAGGCGTACAGGGCGCTCCAGATAAAGATCTTGAGCTTCAGGCGGGCGGTGTCCACCCCCAGGGAGGCGGCGGCGGCCTCGGAGTCGTGCAGGGCCCGCAGGGCCCGGCCGGCCCGGGAGTCCACCAGGTTGGCGCTCAGGGCCAGGATCACTCCCACCGCCAGCCAGATCAACGGATAGAGGCGCCGGGCCGTGTTCAGGGGAAAGCCCGCCAGATTCAGGGGCGGGATCCCCGAGAGGCCCGAGGGGCCGCCGGTGAGTGGCTGGGCTTGGTTCAGGATGATGGAGACGATGATGCCGAAGCCCAGGGTGGCCATGGCCAGGTAATAGCCCCGGAGCTTCAAGGCCGGGACGCCGATGAGAAACGCCGCGCTCCCGGAGAGCACCAGCCCGGCCGGCAGCGCCAGCCAGGGGCTGACCCCGCAAGTGGCGGTGAGGATGCCGGAAGTATAGGCGCCCAGGCCGAAGAAGGCGGCATGACCCAGGGAGATCTGTCCGGCGTACCCCAGCAGCAGGTTGAGTCCCACCACCAGCAGGGTGTGGATGCCGATGAAATTGAGCAGGGTGAAATAGTATTCGTTATCCAGGCCGGCGGCGATGGCCAGCGCCACCAATGCGAACAGCACCCAGCGGTTCCAGGGCCTGGCAAAGTTCATTGCCGGCCTCCCAGCAGACCCCGGGGCCGCAGAAAGAGGACCACCAGGAGCAGCAGAAAGGCCACCGCGTCCCGGTAGCCCGAGGAGATGAGCCCGGAGGTGAAGGATTCGGCCAGACCCAGGAGCAGGCCCCCCAGGACTCCGCCCAGGAGGCTGCCCAGACCGCCGATGATGGCCGCGGCAAATCCTTTGAGTCCCAGCATGGTGCCCATGTCGTAGACCCCCAGGGTGAGGGGGGCGATGAGGATGCCGGCTCCGGCCCCCAGGAGGGCGGAAAGGGCAAAGGAGAGCTGCACCATGCGGCTCGCGGCGATGCCCACCAGGCGGGCGGCCCGGAGATTATAGGCGCAGGCCCGCATGGCCTTGCCCATCAGGGTGAGGCGGAAAAAGGCCTCCAGGGCCAGCACCAGGACCAGCGTCAGCCCCAGGACCCAGAGGTTTTGCGGGAGAATGGTGGCCGTACCCAGGTGCAGCGGGGCCTCTCCGGAAAAGGGTGGCAGGGTATAGGACTCTTTGCCCCACAGGAGCATGGCCACCCCTTTGAGGAAGACCCCGGCGCCCACGGTGATGATGATCAGGGTGAGGGGGGAAGCTGCAACCACCGGGCGCAAGGCCAGACGCTCAAAGGCCAGGCCCACCAGGGAGACGATGATGACTCCGCCCAGAAAGGCCAGGGGCAGGGAAGGGGCCAGGTGGTAGATGCTGATGGCGCACATGGCCCCCAGCATCACGAACTCGCCCTGGGCGAAGTTAATGATGGTGGTGGTATTAAAGATGATGCCGAACCCCAGGGCAATGAGGGCGTAAATGGCGCCGTTGGTCAGGCCGGAGATGAAGTATTGCAGCAGTGGCGCAAGGATTGGCAAGGCAGTGATCAGTATGGGATCGATGACCAGTGGTCAGCGGCTCGATTTTTCCCGGCCCCTGACCACTGACCACTATCCGTTAATCTATCAAGGTGAATTGGCCCTTCTCAATCTTTACCATCACGAAGGCCGCCGCAGCCAGACCGTTGTGGTCTTCGGGACTCATGTTGAAGACGCCGCTGACCCCCGCGAAGTTTTTGGTGCCTTCCAGGGCCTCCCGGATCTTTGCCTGGTCGCGGCCCGCCTTCTCCAGGGCCTGGTCCAGCATCCTCTGGGCGTCATAGGCATAGCCGCCGAAGCTCGATTCCGGCGCCTTGAACCTGGCCCGGTATTTTTCGGCGTATTCCTGACACACGGCCTTTTGCGGGTCGGAGTCAGGCAATTGCTGGTAGATCGCCAACTTGCCGGCGGGCATGATGACGCCTTCCGCCCCCTCGCCGGCCAGTTCGATAAACTTCTTAGAGGCGGCGCCGTGGCTCTGGATCAGGGGCAGGGTCAGGCCCAACTGCTTCAGGTTCCTGGCCACCAGGGCCGGGGCCGGACCGGTGCCCCAACAGATCACCGCCTGGGCCGCCGTTCCCCTAATCTTGGTGAGCTGCGGGCTCATGTCCGTGTCTTTCTCCCCGAAGACCTCCTGGGCCAGCACCTCGATGCCGTACCTGGCCGCCTGGGAGAGAAGCTGCTCCTGGCCCGCCACTCCAAAGCCGGTGGACATGGTGAGGATGGCGACCCTGGCAATCCCCTGTTTCTGACAATACTGGTAAATGCGGCTCACCGCCATCTGGTCCGTCTGGGCCGTCTTGAAGACCCAGGCGCGTTCCTGGGCCGGGGAGGTGATGGAAGCCGCGGCGGCGCAAGAGATCAGGGGCACTTTGGCCTTCTGGGTAATCTCCAGCACCGTCATGGAGGTGGGGGTGAGGCTGGGTCCGATGATGGCCAGGGCCCGGTCCTTTTGCAGGAGCTTTTCCGCATCGAGGCGGGCCTTGGTAACGTCGCCTTCGTCATCGTAAATCACCAGCTTCAGGGGGTGGCCGTTGAGACCGCCTTTGGCATTGATTTCCTCGGCCACCATCTCCATGGAATGGCGCTCCGGTTCCCCCAGGTAGGATTGGGGGCCGGTGATGGAAAAGATGCCGCCGATAAGGTAGGGCTTCGACTTGCTGCCCTGGCCGCAGCCCGGGGCCAGGATCAGGACGGCCATGGCCAAAGTCCAGCCAACCAACCAGGTCTTGGTTCTCATAAACCCTCCCTCCGCTTACTTCCTATTGAGGTACATCGGCAATGGCTTTCCAGACTTGTCGAGCCGGATGCCTTGAACTATTTCTCCGTTTTTAGAAGCCCTAATCTCAATTTGGCTGTGATAGCCTCGATGGTGGGCAGTTCTTTTCTAAGGAATTGGTGGGCTCGAGCCCACCCTGCATTTTTTTGTCATGCAAAGCTTCGCTCCGCATCTCGTATTTAGAGATTCTTCGGTGGCCTCCGGCTCCTTCGGAATGACAAAAAAAAATGACTTTTTTACTGGTTCCCTAAGCTCCCGCTTGGGAATCCATTTTTACGCCAGGCTCCGCCTGGCTTAAGGATTACGAGATAGAAAATTATCATCTTATTAACAGACGTTGCCCAAGCAGAGCTTGGGCCGAAATTTCCGTTCCCAAGCAGGAGCTTGGGAACGAGGAAATGGCAGCATTATGGGGTCCCTTATTTATGCCCTCTCCCCCGATGGGGGACGACACCGGGTGAGGGGGAATTTAATCTCCTGGCCGCTCCCCTTAATAATGCACCCCGGTTCGCCGCCGCCGCCGGATCATTACAGGCGATAGACTTCTTCCCCCTTGTAAATATGGATGCCTTCCTGCTGCAAGAGGCTGATGGCGTGCTCCAGGTTGTCGAAGCGGAAGATGATCACCGCGTTCTTGCCGCTGTGCTGCACAAAGGCGTACATGTATTCCACGTTGACTCCGGCCTGGGCCAGGATTTGCAGCACCAGGCCCAGGCCGCCGGGGCGGTCCGGAACCTCCACCGCCACCACTTCGGTCTTGCCCACCGTAAAGCCCCCGGCCTTCAGGACCTCCCGGGCCTTATCGTATCGGTCGACGATGAGGCGCAGGATGCCGAAGTCGGTGGTGTCGGCCAAAGACAGGGCCCGGATGTTGACGCCGGCTTCCCCCAGGACCCGGGTGACTTCGGCCAGGCGCCCCGCCTTGTTCTCCAGGAATACCGAGATCTGTTCGACTTTCATGAGGTACCCCCTCAGTTGCCAGTGGTCAGTGGTCAGTGGTCAGAGGCCAGTATAAAAAACACGGAGAAATCTTGTCCCATATTTTCTCACAATGTTCAACTTCTATTTCTTAATTTCTGAGCGAAGCCAAAAGTCCGTTTAGAATCCGTCCTACCTCTGCCGAGAGATTCAAAAGAGAATTTGAAACTTCGTCATCGATATAATCGAGCTTGCGAGCTATTAAAACCTGGGTCTCTACCTCCGACAGAGAACCCTTGGCATTTCCCAAGAAGTATAGAAATTCCTTTCTTGACGATCTTCCCTGGCCCTCGGCGATATTGCTGGGGATTGAGACAGCTGCCCGACGAAGTTGGCTGGTCAGCGCAAAAATCTCTTCTCTTGGAAATTTATGACTCACCTCATAAATTTCTGTAACCAAATCCATGGCCTTCTGCCAAGCTATCAAATCCTGATAGGATCGTACTGGATTATCCAAGCAACCCTCTGCTTCGACTGGCCACTGGCCACTGGCCACTACACCTGCCTTTTATCGATGACCCGTTTGGCCTTGCCCTCGCTGCGGGGGATGCTTTGTGGCTCCACTAGCTTCACCTTGACCGAGACGGTAAAGTAATCCTTGATCTTCCTCTGGATGCCCTGGGCCAGGGCCTGCAACTGTTTGACCTCATCGGAGAAGGCGGCCTCATCCACCTCCACCTGGACCTCCAGGGTGTCCAATTGCCCTTGCCGGTCCACGATGAGCTGGTAATGGGGGGCCACTCCCGGGGTCTCCATGAGCACTGATTCGATCTGGGAGGGAAAGACGTTGACCCCCCGGATGATGAGCATATCGTCGGAGCGGCCCTGGAGGCGGTTCATCCGCACGATGGTGCGGCCGCACTTGCAAGGGGCGTAATTGAGGGAGGTGATGTCCCGGGTGCGGTAGCGCAGCAGGGGCAAGGCCTCCTTGGTCAGGGTGGTGATGGCCAGCTCCCCCATCTCTCCGGCGGGCTCCGTTGCCAAAGTGGCCGGATTGATGATCTCCGGGAGGAAATGGTCCTCGAACAGATGGAGCCCCTGCTTGGCTTCGATACATTCGATGCTCACCCCGGGGCCGATGATTTCCGAGAGCCCATAGATGTCCACCGCCTCCAGGCTGAGTCGCTTTTCGATCTCCAGCCGCATGCCCTCGGTCCAGGGTTCGGCCCCGAAGATGCCCACCCTGAGCTGGAGACTCCGGAAATCGACGTCCATCTCCTGGCCCACCTCGGCCAGGTAGAGGGCAAAGGAGGGGGTGCAGACCAGGATGGTGGGGCCGAAGTCCTGAAGCAGCATGATCTGGCGCCGGGTCTGGCCGCCGGAAACCGGGATCACCGCCGCCCCCAGGCGCTCGGCGCCGTAATGGAAGCCCAGGCCCCCGGTGAACAGGCCGTAGCCGTAGGCATTATGGACGATGTCGCCCCGGTGGGTCCCCGCGGCCGCCAGGGTCCGGGCCATCAGCTCCGACCAGGTCTCCAGGTCCCGTTGGGTGTAGGCCACCGGGGTGGGTTTGCCGGTGGTGCCGGAGGTGGCGTGAATCCGCACCACCTGCACCATGGGCACCGCGAACATGCCGAAGGGGTAATTGTCCCGCAGGTCCTGCTTGGTGGTGAAGGGCAGCTCCTTGAGGTCGGCCAGGGTGCGGATATGTTCCGGTTTTACTCCCATCTGGTCCATGCGCCGGCGATAGAAGTCCACCAGGTGATAGACCCGCTCCACCACCGCCTGCAGGCGTTTAAGCTGCAAGGCCTCCAGGGCCTCCCGGGGCATGGTTTCGTGTTGCACGTCTCGGATCATCGGGTTCTCTCACACCTCCCTATCAGGCATTGGCCCACCATAACACAATACCCCGGCGGAATAAAGACGGTTTCCCGTTAAAAGGCCAGGAATTTCCCGAAGAATCCATTTATTACCCAGGGCGGGAAGAAGAACGTGCCGCCAGGAACAAAGGCGGGAAGATATTGCGGCATACATTAGGCCTCACCCAATTGCTCAAGGCGGGATGCGCTTCGCTTTCCCGCCCTACGACTGCTCAGGGCGATAAATTGATTAAGCATGGAGGTTTCATTTAATTCCCTCTCCCCCGATGGGGGACGACACCGGGTGAGGGGGAATTAATCTCTTTGCCGCTCCCGGTAAAAATTCCGCCCTTCTTTGGGACTCATACCGGGTTGCCCTCAAAAAGAGAGTCTGGCAGCCCGTAGGGCGGGAAAGCGAAGCGCATCCCGCCATTAGCATTATTCCATCTCTCTCCGGCTTTATAAGCAAGAGCCGCCCCACTTTAGCGTGGGGCGGCTCGGAGAGTATCAAAGACGGTGGCAGCGCTGCGCGGTCAGCGGCGCGGTTGCAGGGCGCTCGCAGTTGCCGGTGGCGGCGCCGTTATTACCTCAATAGTTTCCTGCGACTGGCCCACGCCAGCGGTATGAGGCCAGTTACCAGCAGTAACGCGGACGGCGGCAGCGGCACCGGGTCCAATTGCGCACCGGACGTCAAACCCGCGATATGGTAGCCGTCGGTGCCTGTCACCTGTGCGAAGGTCGCCGACCCAATCTCCAGCGGAATCGAAACGTTCCCCGCAAGCGCGTTCCAGCCTTGGTCGTAGGTCAACTGCACGTCGTACTCCGGCAACCCAGTCCATGCCGTGCCGTGTTCATTGCCGGATAAAAATAATATGTCCGTAGAACTCCCTCCGCCCTGCATGGCCGCCGTTCCATTGGCGCCGCTCAGTGTGAATGAGCTCTGCGCCCCTGTGGGCACATCAACTGCGGGGATCGTGATTGTGATGGCCCAAGTCGTAACGCTCGTAGGTACGTATGTGAATTCCCCGGACACGCTGCCGCCGCCCACTAAGTTGGCATCAGTGATACTCCAGGTGGTCGCCAGCGCCGGCGCGGCGCAGAGCAGGACGGCCAGAAACGACACTAACATGACGCGCTTAACCAGGGTGGAATAGGCTCTAGACAATGGCTGACCTCCTCCGCGCTGCGGGGCTCAAATTATGCGGCATCCCCTGAAAAATTGACCTGCTTTTAAAAAAGCCAATCAAAAAACCGGGCTACCCCTTACCAGGCAACCCGGCTATCTCACCTTTCCTGAGACCCGTGGCTTTCCGTCCCCACCTCGCGGGGGGTTTGGCTTTTTCCCAGGGTTGCAGAATAAGTACCTTTTATCACAAAGTCAACTAAAATTTTTTGAATCGATGCTAAAGGATGCTAACAGATTGCCCAAAGCCAACTCACAAGGTAACCAGCCCTACGGCTGCGAAAGGCGGGATGCGCTTCGCTTTCCCGCCCTACGGCTGCTCAAGGCGGGATGTGCTTCACTTTCCCGCCCTACGGCTGCTCAGAGCAAATTTTTTCAATGGCAGCCTTGAGCTGGCAGGCTCTCCAGCCGAAAGCGGTCAGGCAGGCAACGCCTTCCTGGATATAGCCCGCGTCATAAGGGTCGCGCAAAAGGTCAACCACCAGCTCCTTGGCGGAATCCCGGAGCGCATCCAGCAGTTTTTTATTGGAGCGGTAGAGATGAGCGTCAAAGCAGAAGAGGATGGTCAGGTCCGAGTTTCTGGAAAGGTTCACAGCCCTGTGAATTTCTTCATCCGCCGGCTCGATGGAGACAATTTGAATATCGGGATCAAGACCAAATTTCGCAAACTCCTTGCGGACGAACTCCTGTTCCTGCAAGACTTCCTTTTCAACCATGATGTTAGAATCGAAGAAGGAAAATTGAGGAAAAATAAGTCCGATTCTTTTTTCTCCGGTCGGCAGCGGTATTAATTTTCTCTCATCCTGGAGAACCTGGACAGATTCACGGCAGACCCTTTCAGCCAGGATGGAACCCGCTTTTTCGGCGCAGGGTTTCCCCCCGCTGAATCTTTTTTCTCTCTTTAATTTCAATCTGTTGATCCGCGCGGCGCTCTCCTCCAGTTCTATCAGGGGAAGTTGCCGCCTTTGATAGGCATCGAGAAGTTGATAGTAAACCTCTTTCTGGGCCTGGAGGTCATGACAGACCAGAAGCAGATCATGTCCGGCGCGCGCGGCTAAAATCCCCGCTTCGCCGATGGGGCAGATCGCTTTGATCGCCCCCATTTCCAGATCGTCGCTGGCGATGACGCCCTGGAAGTTGAGCTCTTGGCGGAGGCAATCGTAAATAATTCTTCTGGAAAATGTGGCGATCTTTTGGGGATCAGGATCGAGTTGGGGATAGTAGGGATGAGAAGACATCAGCAGATCCACCCCGGTTTGCACCGCCTTCACGAAAGGCTGCAGGTGCACCTCTCTCATCTCTTGCCAGGTGGATTGGATGACCGGCAGTCCCAGATGGGCATCCAGGGGTGCATGACCCTTGCCGGGAAAATGCTTGGCGCAGGCTGAAAGTCCGCCCTGCTGCATTCCTGAGATCCGCGCCGCGCCCAGCTCCGCAACCAATCTCCAGTCCTTTCCGTAAGAACGTATCCCGATATTGGGGCTGTAAGCCTCGGTCAAGACATCGAGCACCGGCGCCAGATTCACGTCCAGCCCCAGTCTTCTCAGTTCCTTGGCCTCGATCTCGCCCTGCTTCCTGGCGTATTCGAGGTTTCCGGCGCCTCCCACCGCCAGATTATCCGGGAACACGGTAATGCCGTCCCTGAACATGATGACCCGCCCGCCTTCATGGTCTGCGGTCACCAGCAGTCTGCGGCCGAGAGCCTCTTCCAGATCGGCAATCAGTTTTTGAAGCTGCCGCGGAGAGTCAAAATTGATCCGGTAGAGAATCAGCCCGCCCGCATGCAGTTCCTGAAAATGACGGACAATCTCCGGAGTGACCCTGATCCCGGGAATGCCGATGACCAGCCGTTCTCCCACAAGTTCTGCCAGTTCCATGGTAAGATCATTCTAACCATACGAATATTTTTTTGATACGATAGTTTGGCTCCTTATGGAAATCCAAAACTTTTTTCCCAGCGGCGGCAATCTGACCTGGCAGGATTACTCGGTTCTGTCAGTGGTTCTCGTTCTGGTGATTTTTGTCGGCTTTTACTTTGGCAGAGAAGAGAAATCCACCGCTGACTTTTTCCTGGGGGGGAGAAAAATCCCGTGGTGGGCGGCTGCCTTTGCGTTTGTGGCGGCGGAAATCAGCGCCTTAACCCTGATTGCGGTCCCCGCGATCGCTTATATGGAAAACTGGGAATATGCCCAGTTTTTTATCGGCGATTTTCTGGCGCGGGTCGTCATCGCCTTTCTGTTTATCCCGGCTTTTTACCGGTATAACTGCACCTCCATTTATGAATTTTTAAGACATCGGTTCGGAGCGGAAACCCAATTCACCGGCTCCATCCTTTTTTTCATTACGCGTCTTTTGGCTTCCGGCGTCCGGCTGATGGCGGCTTGTTTGGCGGTGAGCATCCTGATCGGCTGGCCTATTCTGCCGACCATCCTGCTGTTTTCGTGCATCTGTATTCTCTATGTCGCCTGGGGCGGGATCAAGGCGATAGTCTGGACCAATGTGGTTCAAGGCCTGACCTACGTAATTGCGGGAGTGGTCGCCATCGGCTTCCTTCTCAGCCGCATTGACGGAGGCGCCGCGGCCGTGGTCGCGATTGCCGGCGGCGCCGGAAAACTGAAAATCTTCAACTGGGGGCCGGCCCTGGCGGAATTCGGATCGGCAGCATTCCTGAAAACCCTGTTCTCGGACCCCTATATCTTTGTTCTGGCGACTTTGAACGGGTTTTTTGGATCCATGGCGGCCTTTGGGACGGATCAGGAGTCCATGCAGAGACTTCTGACCGTGGAAACGAGAAAAGAAAGCCAAAAATCGATGCTGCTGACACCCATCGGCAGTTTTCTGATGATGATCATCTTCCTCTCCGTGGGCGCTTGCCTGTATGCCTTCTATGCCCAGCATCCCGGGATGCCTTTACCTGCAAAATTGGACAAAATTTTTCCGCATTTTATCGCGCAGACCATGCCCCCCTTGATGAGAGGGCTGATGCTCTCGGCCATTGTGATGGCGAGCCTGGACACGCCTTTAGGTTCCCTGACCACTTCATTTGTAACGGATATCTATCGCCCGGTGATTTTTAAATCGGGAAATGAACGCCACTATCTTTTAGTTTCAAGAGTTTGTGTGGTTATCTTTGGCATTATCCTGGCGTTCATCGCCTACTTTTTCAGCCATTTTGAAAAAATCCTCTGGCTCGCCTTTAAAATTGGCGGGGTCACCTACGGATCTTTACTGGGAGTTTTCCTCCTCGGTCTTCTGACCAAAAGGCGATGCAACCGGGTCAATGTCGTCGCCATGGCTCTGTCCGCACTGGGAATGCTGGTTCTGTTGATTCTTTCCGAGAAGAGAATATTTCCGTTGGGATGGACCTGGCTTTTGTTGATCGGCACCTTTTTGACTTTTGCGACTGGTTGGATTTTTGGAAAAAAAGAAGAGAGCGCCGCGGACCTGCCCGCCCAAAACTGATCCTTCCTCTCATTCCCAAGCTCCCGCTGGGGAACGCCATTGGTCTTGCCAGGCTCCGGCTTGGCCCTGCAAGCATCGGTTGGGGCGGGCCGCAGTAATCGCCGCCTTTAATGGCAGGCAGTGCCCATCCTCCGCCTGATATTTTTGCGACAAAACAGAAAACAGAAAACCGAAAACAGAAAACTATTCTTTCAGCCATTGGCGCCGGAGGCGCAGCAAGCTTTGCCGGTCCGACTGGAAGACCACCTCCAGGACCGCGGCGTTTTTCAGATGATTGATGATCTCTTGGCGACGTGCCGTGGACATATGGGGCCAGCCCTCCTCCCAGAAGGGCTCCCCGGCGGTGGCCGCCAGCCATTCGACCAGTTGCTCGGTCCGGGACCCGGGGAGCCCAGCCGGGGCCAGGGCCAGGGCCACCCGGCGCGTAAGGGGCGCCAGCCTCACCTTCAGGAAGGAATCCGCCAGGCGGTAGCGCACCGCCGCGGACCTTCTGCCGTTATGGAGCAATAGCCCGGCCTGCTGCAATTTCTGCAGGTATTCCCAGGCGGTCTTGCCATCGATGTCGAAGTCCTGGGCCATCTCCTTCACCCGAAACCAGCGGCCCCGGGTGCGTTGCAGAAAATCTTGCAGGCCCTCGGGATGGAGTTTGCGTTGGGGCCGCCGGGGCAGGATCTCGCCGCCCGGCTTCTCCAGCCACTCCTTAAGGCAGCGCCGGCGCACCAGGGTTTGGGAAGAGGTACCGGCGGCGCCAGGTCCGCCGCCCGGGGGCCAGGGCCGCGGCTCTTCCGGCGGTGGCGAGGGGGCTGGCATCAGGGGATAATAGAAGGGGAACCACTGGTCCAGGCGGTGCATCAGGGCCCGGAAGCGGTCCAGGGTGATGCGCCCGGACAGAAGCGCCACCAGGGAATCCCTCAGCCGGGACTTGATGAGTTGGCGACGGTCTTGGGGATCGCCGGGCCAGGGCGTGGTCTCCAGGACCACCTCCAGCATCAGGCCGGCCACCATGGCCCGCTCCAGCTTCTCTCCTTCCGGGAGCGCCCAATTTTGACCGCCGCTGCTGTCCGGGGTCGTCCAATAGCCGGGCTTCATCTACCAGCCCCGTTGGCCGGCAGGGTTTTTTTCCAGGTCGCCACCCTCCGGCCCAACTTGCAGTTTCCCAGAGACGCCGCAGGATGCGGCTCAGACTCTTCAGGGGGGCAAGATTCGGGCCAGGAGACTAAATGGCTAACCTGCGATAATTATTCTGTAAATATTGACGAGGACCCCCTCCTTGAGGCGCGGTGTCCCATAACCTGTCCTGGTACCCGCCAGGTGTCGTATCCCGGTAAGGCAGTAGTCCCGGGGTGGGCCGCCGTTGAGCGCCGTATGGCAGGCGGGGTCAGCGCCGCGCACCGGCCAGGGCGGTGAGGATGGCGTGGCAGAAGGCCGGCAGGTCGCTGGGTTGCCGGGAGGTGATGATATTGCCGTCTACCACTACTTCTTCGTCCCGATAGCGGGCCCCGGCGTGGATCAGGTCATCCTTGATGGCGTGGAAGCAGGTAACGTTCCTGCCCTGAATCACCTCGGCGGAGGCCAGCATCCAGCCGCCATGGCAGATGGCGGCCACCACTTTGTGGTTCAAGGCCGCCTGCCGCACCAGGGCCACCATGGCGGGATGGCGGCGCATGCGGTCCGGGGCGTAGCCCCCGGGAATGATGACCGCGTCGAAGTCGGCGGGGTCCACCTCCCCCACCAACCGGTCCACCTCCACCGGGTAGCCGTGTTTGCTGGTATGAGTCCTGCCGGGGCTTGGCCCCACCACCACCGCCTCGCCCCCGGCTTCCCGCACTCGCAGCAAGGGATACCACAACTCCAGGTCTTCATAAAGGTCCTCGGCCAGGATGGCAACGTGCTGGCCCTGCAACCAGGTGGCTTGCGGCATAACATGTCCTCCTTGCAATTCCGCAATAGCTGCCAGTTAAGATAAGGGCGGCCCCGGAGAGGCGCAAGGCCGCTGCGGCCAGTAGTGGCCGGCAGGGATTTTGCACTCTGCAAGAAACCGCGGCGATAACAAATGTAGCCGCAGGCTTTTATATGAAAAAATCGTTACTCTGCACCGAGGGGAATAGATGGTCGTACGCTAGATAAAGCTTGCATCATGGCGTAATCAGGTTCCCTAAAACTCCCTCTCCCCTGAGAGGGGAGAGGGCTGGGGTGA